>Ga0210410_10005881_pt1 | contig 10657 bp, 8 predicted proteins | sample IncBWC4MmetaG_FD_161058 | JGI IMG/M metagenome (GOLD analysis project Ga0210410, IMG submission 161058) | Forest soil microbial communities from Barre Woods Harvard Forest LTER site, Petersham, Massachusetts, United States - Inc-BW-C-4-M | ecosystem: Environmental > Terrestrial > Soil >... | reverse complement strand
GATTGCGGATCGCCTCAAAAAACCTGTCGTTGAAAACATGCACCCCTCAAACTGTTTCGGCGCGCTGTTCTAATGGCTAAGCGTGACATTGACCAGATTGCCCGCCAAAAAATTGTCGACCCAAAAGCAAATCCCCGCGGTCGATCGACCGCGGGGATTTTTCGTGCCGTCCGGACCGCCTGTTATTTCAGGACCATCGCCGTGAACGGATAAACATAGGCCTGCAACATCACGAAAAGGCCGACCAGACACGCCAGCGCGATCGAATGCTTGAACACGAAGCGCAGGATCGTGCCTTCGTGTCCATACCAGTTGGTGGCGGTGGAGGCCACGACGATCGACTGCGCGTCGATCATCTTGCCCATCACGCCGCCGGACGAGTTGGCGGCGGCCATCAGGATCGGCGACAGGCCGAGCTGCTGCGAGGTGATCTTCTGCAGATTGCCGAACAGAATGTTCGACGCCGTATCCGATCCGGTCAGCGCCACGCCCAGCCAGCCGAGCAGCGTGCCGAAGAAGGGATACAGCACGCCGGTCGCGGCGAACGCCAGACCCAGCGTCGCATCGACACCCGACAGCCGCGTCAACGTGCCGATCGCCAGCATCGCCGAAATCGTGATCAGCGAGATCGCGCACAGCCTGATGGTGCGGCCGTACTCCGAAATCATCCTGACCGGCGAGAAGCCCGCCAGGAAGCCGGAGATGATCGCGGCGATCAGCATGCCGGTTCCGGTAAACGACAGATAGGTGAAGTTGAAGATCGCTCCTTGCGGGCTTGGCTTTGCCGACACCGGCGGCATCGTGTTGATTATGTTGTGCAGTTCCGGAACCGGATACTTCCAGACGAAGATCGAATCCGCCCAGGTCTTGAAGAACCCGCTGCCCCAGACCAGCATCACGATGCAGACGATGATCCATGGCAAGAGCGCGCTCCAGAGTTCGCCTTGGGTCAGCGGCGTCTTGTCCATCGTCTTCGCCGCGGCCATGGTGGCTGCCGATTCATCCTTGCCGCGCAGCGCCGGCGACAGCCAGAGCTGCTTTGGCTGCCAGACCCTCAGGAACAGGATCAGGCAGCCCATCGAGATCAGCGAAGCACCGATATCGACGATCCAGGGATTGATGTAGTTCGAGATCACGAATTGCGGGATCGCGAACGACAAGCCGGTGACCAGAATGGCCGGCCAGATGTCTTTCATGCCTTTCCAGCCGGCGAATGCCCATACCACCCAGAACGGCACGATCAACGAGAACACCGGCAGCTGCCGTCCGACCATCGCGCCCAGAATATAGGGATCGAGACCGGTGACTTGTGCCAATCCCGCAATCGGCGTACCCAGCGCGCCGTAAGCCACCGGCGCCGTGTTGGCGATCAGCGACAGGCCGGAAGCGGCGAGCGGCGAGAAGCCGAGGCCGATCAGGACAGAGCCGGTGACGGCGACCGGCGTACCGAAGCCCGAGGCTCCTTCGAAGAACGCGCCGAACGAGAACGCGATCAGCAGCAGTTGCAGCCGCCGGTCCTCGGTGACACCGCCGACCGCCCGCTTCAGTAGTTCGAATTGACCGGTCGCAACCGTAATCTGGTAGAGAAAGATGACGTTCAGCACGATCCAGCCGATCGGGAAGAATCCCGCCACGACGCCGAGCAGCGTCGCGCGAATCGACATGCCTGCGGGCATGGTGAAGATGAAGATCGCGATCAGGTTGGTCAGAACCACGGCAATGATGGCCGCGATGTGAGCCTTGACCTTCCCGCTGGCAATCAACACCAGAAGCGTGACCACCGGAATGGCGGCGGCGATCGTCGACAGCGCCGCATTGTTGAGCGGATTATAAATCTGGTTCCACATTGCACTTCCTCCCCACGCATTTCCCGGCGGCCCGACCAGCGTGGACGGTCAGGCATGCTTGGCGTGGTTATGCCGGAGTGTCTTGGCAATGCGCGAAATTGATCGGCGAATTCGGGCACCGCCTAAATCCGCTCACAACCTCGCGAAGTGTGGAAGCCCCCCGGTCCCTCGCCGTTATACCCATGCTAGGGTTGACTCGGAGGTCGGGACAAGCGAACGCGGATCACGGAATCTACGACTTTAGTCTAACTTGTCCAATTCTCCCGTTTTTTCAGGCCCTTGAGGCCATTCCCCTGGAGACGGCAATCTGTGAACAACACCCGTTCGACGCTCGCCACCGTATGGCGGATCGCCGCGCCCTATTTCCGTTCCGAGGACAAGCTGGCCGGCCTTACGCTGCTCGCGGCGCTGATCGTGGTCGAGCTGGCGCTGGTCGCGATCGATGTCCTTGTGAACCAGTGGTACAACCGCTTCTACAACGCGCTCCAGGAGAAGAACTGGGATACGTTCGTCTGGGAGCTCGGCGTTTTTACCGTCCTGGCAACGATCAACGTCGCGCTCAGCGTCTACGACCTCTATCTCAATCAATGGCTCCAGATCCGCTGGCGGCGCTGGATGACCACGCACTACCTCGGTGAATGGCTGCACGATGCCAATCACTACCGGATGCAGCTCAAGGGTGATGCCGCCGACAACCCGGACCAGCGCATCACTGATGACGTGAAAATGTTCGTCGAGTCGACGCTGGGTATTACCGTCGGCCTGCTCAGCTCGGTCGTATCGCTGGCCTCTTTCGTCGTCATCCTCTGGGGTCTCTCGGCCACGGCTCCCCTGCACATTTTCGGCAACGCATTCGAAATCCCCGGCTACCTCGTATGGGGCGCGCTGATTTACGCGGTGTTCGGCACGGCGCTGACGCACTGGATCGGATCGCCGCTGGTCCATCTCGATTTTTCGCAGCAGCGCCTCGAAGCCGACTTCCGCTTCAACCTTGTCCGGGTGCGCGAAAACTCCGAGCAGATCGCATTGTTGCAGGGCGAAGCCGCCGAGCGCGGGCGGCTCTCGCAGCGCTTCGGCCGCGTCGTCGCCAACTGGTACGCCATCATGAGCCGGACCAAGCGGCTGACGGCATTCACCGCGAGTTATTCGCAAGCCGCGGTGATTTTTCCGTTCGTCCTGGTGACGCCGGCTTACTTCGCCGGCAAGATTCAGCTCGGCGGCCTGATGCAGACCGCCTCGGCGTTCGGCAGCGTGCAAAAGGCGCTGTCATTTTTCGTCTCCATTTACCGGTCGCTGGCCGAATGGCGCGCGGTGGTCGCCCGTCTCGACGGGTTCGAGACGGCGATCGAAATCGCTGCGACGCAAGTGGCCAGCCCCGGCGCGATCGACGTTGTGTCGTCGACCGGCAGCGATAACATCGATCTGGAACAGCTTCTGGTCAGCCTGCCCAACGGAACGCCGCTGGTCGCGGCCGACAGCTTCAGCATCAACGCGAATGAACGCACGCTGGTCACCGGTCCGTCCGGCGCGGGCAAATCGACCCTGTTCCGCGCCATCGCCGGCGTCTGGCCGTTCGGCAGCGGTTCGATTGGGATTCCCTCAAAGGCCACCCTGATGATGTTGCCGCAGCGGCCGTATTTTCCGATCGGCTCGCTGAAGGCTGCGATCGTCTATCCCGCAGAGGCCGGCGCATTCAGTTCGGATCGGGTCAAGGATGCCGTGATCGCGGTGGGCCTGCCCCAGTTCGCCGCAAGACTCGACGAGGAGGCGCACTGGAATCGCATGCTCTCGCTGGGCGAGCAGCAGCGCCTTGGCCTTGCCCGCGCCTTGCTGCATGAGCCGCAATATCTGTTCCTCGATGAAGCGACCGCCTCGCTCGATGAAGCCTCGGAGGCGGCACTCTACAAACTGATCGAGAAGAAATTGCCGGCCACCACCATCGTCTCGATCGGGCATCGCTCGACGCTGGAGGCCTTCCACCAGCGCAATGTGGTGCTGAGCCGCGACGGCGACCGGTTCGCGCTCCAGAACCGCAAGGAAGACGTCAAGGTCCCCTAGCAGATCGTTTTCAAGCGAAGTGGAAACCGGTTCGCGTCGAGAAAACGCGTCAAATCGAGAATCTCGCGCGTGTTTCGATCATCGGGTGGCCTTGCAGCCAGCGCTGCGGCCATGGGCGCCGCCGGTGATCGCCGCCGGCGGATGAAAGGTGCCGGTGACATACATGGCGAGAACCGCCAGCCCGACGGCGACCGCAGCCGCCCAGGCTTGCGGTCCGGTCGCATGAAGCACCGCCAGGCCGATCAGGGTCGCCACGACATGCCCGCCGATCAGCGCACGCGGTTGTGCCGGCTCCGCTTGCGGCGAGCCGATCACCAGCACGATCGACGTGGCGAACGGGATGACGGCCAGCGGAGTGTGCGATTCTAGCGAGGACCACTCCATGACGCCGATGGCGATCGCCGCGCCAACGCCGGCAACAATTCCCGCCAGCGCATTCCGGTGATCGTTGCGGCGGATCGCGTCGGTCGCCAACTGTCGCCAATCCCGCCTCGTGCAGCCCCCGCAAACAAAAGGGGCGGCAGATCGCTCTGCCGCCCCCTGTCGTCGAGATGAGACTATTTACTTCAGGTTGGTCATCGCGGTCAGGTCAGCCGAGAGCTTGACGATGCCGGTCGCGCCGCACCAGTTCGATCCGAAAGCCGTCGTTCCATTGCCGGGGTTGATCGCGGTCACGAAGCCCGCGCTGGCGTTGGTGGTGCTGTAGTCGCTGGTAAGCGCGTTACAGTTGCCCTTCGAGAGGTTGGTGTCGGAGTAGCGCAGATCGAGCGTGAACACCTTGTAGGTAAAGCCGATGCCGATATTCCAGGTGTTGTAGCTGGGCTCCGGAATGCCGTTCGGGAACGGTCCGCCGAAGCGGGTAGGGGTGGTGGTGCCGTAGAACGCATCCGAGGTTCCGAGCCACTGCCGGCCGAACTCGCCGGAGACGTACATGCCGACGCCGCTTGTGCCGAACGTCGTGCTCGGTGCGGTCCACTTGGCGGTGATCGAAGCGTAGTCGCCCCAGGCACCGAGATTCACGAAGTTCGGCGAGTAGTACTCGTTGGCGCCGACCTGCCACTGATCGTTGATGGTGACGTTGACCTTGGCATAGCCTTCATAAAAGCTTGCGGACCGCTTGGCGAAGTTGCCGTTGATGGGAAGCCCGAGGCCCTGACCGAAATCGGTGCCCTGACCGAAGGCGGCGCAGCTGTTGGTGGTGCCCGGCCCGACGCCGCCGAAGCACTGTCCGCCCGGATAGAGGTAGCCCCAGACGCCGAAGTCGAAGGCGAACATGCCGACGGTCGGGCGGATACCGCCGTAGATGTCGATTTCAGCCGCCGCGCGGTTCGGGAAGGAGATGCTCTCGCCTGACGCGCCGATATAGAGCTGCAAGTCCTTGGTGACGTTGTAGCGCGGCTCGAAATAGGCAGCGACCGACGGCTTGTGGTTGGACTGGGTGATGCCGCGGAACACGTAATCGTTCATGAGCGCGCTGCCGAAAGCCACATCCCACGGCTCGAATGCCGGCGGCGGTGGAGCCTTGACCGCCTTCAAGGGCATATCCGCAGCAAAGGCGGTACCCGAAACCATTGCCAGCGCCGTTGCTAACAAGACCATTTTCTTCATGACGATCCCCATCACATTTTAAAGATCAGTCCGATTCCGGAGCCCCCAAGGACAAGCGATAACCGACTGCAGCGAAAACCCGTAACGTGACCGCAATCTGGAACAGGGCACCCCTGCAGTTAAGCAAAAAAGACAAGCATCTGCCGCCTTTTTAGGCGTAACGGGCCCTTCTTTCGAAGGTTGTCCGCGTGTGTTGCATTCCGACAACAGTTTTGACGGATTTCAGCGTCGCCCCGGCGACATTTCGGCCACGAAATTCCTGGGCGACAGGACCGGACTACCGAGGTTCCCGAATCAAAAGCGAGGGAGTTTCCGGAATGAAACAGGCCGCAGCGGTGGACGCTGCGGCCTGGAAATGCGCCTCTTCTGAAAGCCCCGGAGCCTCCGAGGGCTAGTTGTTCTCATCTCCGCCAGTTGACGGGCTCGACGAACTCTCGCCCCAGGATGGCGCAGGGCTCGGGGTGGCCCAGCTCGGCGCCGGGGCGGGTGCCGGAGCAGGCGCCGGCTCAAACACAGGCGCGGCCGGCTTCGGTGCGGCGGGCTTGGCCACCTTCTTCTTTGCAGGGCTCTTACTGGCGCTGGCCTTCTTGGCGGCTTTCTTCGGCGCGGCCGCCTTGGACTTTTTGGCTGACTTCTTGGCGGATTTCTTTGCCGACTTCTTGGCCTTCTTCGCCGACTTCTTGGCAGATTTCTTCGCGGATTTCTTCTTCGCCGTCACAAGACTCTTCTTGGCCTTTTTGGCCTTTTTGGCCTTCTTGCCAGCCTTCTTCTTTTTGCCTTTAGCCATCATGATCCTCCTGTTGCCGCCGACCAATGTCTATCGAGCGTTTCAAGTCGTCCGCCTCAAAGCTCAAGGCCCAATGATCAGTTCAATCCTGGCCGGGGACCGCCTGTCGCCCAATCGAGAAGCTCAACCGTGTGCACCACAGGGACCGACGTGCCGCCGGCAATTTGCACCATGCATCCAATATTGCCCGCAGCAATCATGTCCGGCTTGATCATCGCAATATTGGCGACCTTCCGGTCGCGCAATTTGTTCGCAATGTCAGGCTGGAGAATGTTGTATGTCCCCGCCGAACCGCAACACAAATGGCTCTCGGGTACATCTTTCACCACGAATCCGTTCTTGGAAAGCAATTCTTTCGGAAGCAGCGTGATTTTCTGTCCATGCTGGAGCGAACAAGCCGAGTGATAGGCGATCACGATGTCGCTGTGTGGCTGTGTCGGCTGCAGCGAGATGCCAGCGAGAAATTCGGTGATGTCCTTGGCCAGCGCCGATATCCTCGCCGCGGGGCCCGCAAAGTCGCGGTCCTCGCGCAGCATATAGCCGTAGTCCTTGATCACGGTGCCGCACCCCGACGTCGTCACCAGGATGGCGTCGAGACCGTTCTGCTCGGCCTCCCTTAGCCAGACGACGATGTTGGCGCGCGCCCGCGCCAGCGCGTCGTCGTCGCGGCCGAGGTGATGGGTCAGCGCGCCGCAGCATTGCTCGTCCTTGACCAGCACGACCTCGATGCCGTGACGGGTCAGCAGATTGATGGCGGCCTGGTTGATGCGCGGCGCCAGAACCTGCTGGGCGCAACCCTGCAGCAGGGCGACGCGTCCGCGCTTTTTGCCGCTCGCCGCAAAAATGCTTCCGCCGGCAGGTCCCGGCGCCGGCAGGCCGGCTGGTGAAAGGGCCAGTATCGCCTTGATTCGCTTCAACAAAGTCGGTGTCCCCGATCCCGCTTTGGGAGTTGGCAGAAGCGCAGCCAGCGGCCGGCCGATCCGTCCCAGAATCATGCCGGCGCGAAGCAGGCCGGGCCGCGGGAGAATCCAGGCAAGCGCGGCGCGGAACAGGCGTTCGGCAAGCGGTCTTCGATAGTCCTTTTCAATCCTTGCCCGCGCCTGATCGACCAGATGCATGTAGTTCACCCCGGACGGACAGGTGGTCATGCAGGACAGGCAGGAGAGACAGCGGTCGATGTGCTTGACCACTTCGGCGGTGGGTGGCCGGTTCTTTTCCAGCATCTCCTTGATGAGGTAGATCCGCCCGCGCGGGCTATCGAGTTCGTCGCCGAGCAGCACATAGGTCGGACAGGTCGCGGTGCAGAACCCGCAATGCACGCAGGCGCGCAGGATCTTGTCGGCTTCCGCTATATCGGGATCGGCGAGTTGCGCGAGGCTGAATTCGGTTTTCATGTCGCGGAACCTCGTATCATCCGGCCGCGATTGAGGACGCTCCTGGGATCGAAGCTCTGGCGGACCCGTTCGCTCAAAGCGGCCACTCCGGCCGGTTGGGGATGAAACACGTCTACATTGCGGCGCAGTTCATCGGACGCGCGCAGCAGCATGGCGTGCCCGCCGGTGGCGTTGACGCGCTGACGCACCAGGGCGGCCTGGGCGTCCGGCTTTGGAGGCAGCGCTGCCCAGATCAGGCCGCCGCCCCAGTCGTAGATCACGTCGCCGCCGGTGTCCCGCGCGAGCCCCTCGCCGAGCGCCCCGCCCGCGGCCGGCGGACAAACGATCCGCCACACCGGCCACGGCCCAAGCGCGCCGCCGGCCGCGAACGGCAATACGTCGCGAATCGAACTCCAGATCGCGGCAGAGGCCGCGTCTTCGATGATCTGCGCCGCGCCAAAAGGCGCCAGAAGCTTGCCCAGCGCGGCAGCGCGATGGGCGGCCGAAGCCGCAATGCCCTCCAGCCGCAGCAGGGTCGCGGCCTCGCGCGTCGATCCGAGACCGATGAATTCGCCGATATCCGCGCGAAACGCCGAGTTCGGCAAATGCGCCGCGCCGGATACATCGAACGGCGAGCCGAGCGCCGCGGTCATCGCCCGGTTCGCGGTGACATCGTCGAGCCCCCGCAAGGCCAGCGTGCGCTCGCTCTCGGGCCGCGGCATCACCTTCAAGGTCACTTCCGTTATCACCGCGAGCGTGCCCCAGGATCCCGCCAGCAATTTGCAGAGATCATAGCCGGTGACGTTCTTCACCACCCGGCCGCCGGCCTTGAAACTTTCGCCGAAGCCGGACACGCCATGCGCGCCCAAGAGATGATCGCGGGCGCCGCCGGCCTTGATGCGGCGCGGACCGGCGAGGCCGGCGCCGATCATGCCGCCGATGGTGCCGAGGTTTGGCGTCCCCAATAGCGCCGCGGTGTCGATCGGCTCGAACGCGAACTGCTGATTCCTGGAATCGATCAGCGACTTGACGTCGGCGAGCGGCGCGCCGGCCTGCACCGTGATGATCAGTTCGTTCGGCTCGTAGGATATCACCGCGTTGAGCGCCGACAAATCGAGCAGCGCATTGGTCGCCATCGGCTGGCCGATCGTGCGCTTGGTGCCATGGCCGACGATTTCCAGCGGCTGCTCGCCGGCGATCGCCGCGCGCACCACCTCTTCGACGTCTTGGGCGTCTCGTACTTTCAATGTGTCCACGAGTTTGGATCAAGCTCCAGATTGCTGCCGGCCCGGCATGAGGGATATCCCGCAAGCGGATGGTTGACGATTGAAAAATCGGCGCTCCGCGAATGTGAGACCATTACTGCAAACATTGGCTCATGCCGAATCCTAGATGATCCGCCGCAGCGGCGAATTCCGCAAAACGAACGCCGATGCGGCGAAACTGCCGATGGCCCCGAGCAAGGTCAGTATCGCGGCCTTCGCCACCGGATGGAGCCCAAGCCCATGCAGAAGGATGGCAAGGCCGATCAGGATCGGCGGGTGTATGAGATAAACGCCGAAGGCATTGTCCGACAGCCACCGCGTCACCTCACTCTGCCGGTCGAAATTGCGCCGATAGACGCCAAGGATCAGAAGACCCATTCCCACGCAGATCAGCGCTTCCCACAGGCACTTTCCGGCACTGACCGGGTTGAAGCCTCCCACATATTGCGCGGTCTGGCCCTGCAGCGCGCCGCCGAACAGAAGCAGGGCGGCGAACAACGGGACCGCAGGCACCAGCGTGGCAGACGCCCACCGGATGCAGAAACGTTCGGGCAGCCCTGTCATCCAGCCACCGCGATAGCCGATCGCGCCGGCTGCGAACATCAGGAGATATTGGGGAAAATCGCCGGGATGCACATTAAGAACGGCGGCATCCTCCGTCACGGCGATCCGAACCAGAAAGGTCGACGCGGCCATGATCGTGATGAAAGCGGCGATCGACAGGTTGTCGCGACCATTGCTGCCCGGTTCGATCCCGGGCTCCGTCCATCCTGTCAGGCGGATCAGACCGTAGATGATCGAGAACATCAGAAGCGCCGCGCAAAACCACATCGGCCCTGTCTCCGACAGCCACTCCCCGTCCTTCAGATGAAGCAGCCATTGATGGCCAAAGCCGCCGGTTCCCCAGGTTCGGGACAGGAAATACTGGGTAAGCGGGCCGATCACGAGCATGTAAAGCAATGTCGGCAATCCAAGCCGGATGAACCGGTCACGGACGAATTGCGAAAAGCCCTTTCGATCATAGGCGGCCGCGGAGAAATAGCCGGCAATGAAAAACAGCACCGCCATGAAGAATGCCTGGAGGAAGCTCTGGTAGACGCCGAAAAAAAGCTTCGCGCCGAAGCCGGTCGTTTGCCGATCGGTGTAGTACCAATTCCCGAACGGGCTGTAGGTGTCACTGGCGTGCATGCTCAGCACCAGGATGATCATGCTCCATCGGATGTTGTCGATAAACAGCAGCCGGGACGCGATTCGCACCTCAGCCGCCGCCCCGGTTGTCGCACCCATCGGGATGTCAGCCATGTCGCGCCACCAACGTCGCGAGCCGCCGGGGCTCGCCGAGCCTCTAAAACCGCGGAATATCGGGGAAGGCAAGCTTGCCGCCGTGGACGTGCATGCGGCCAAGTTCAGCGCAGCGGTGCAGGGTCGGAAACACCTTGCCCGGATTGAGCAGGCCTTGTGCGTCGAACGCGCATTTCAGGCGCTGCTGCTGGTTGAGATCGATCTCGCTGAACATCTCACCCATCAGGTCGCGCTTCTCGATGCCGACGCCATGCTCGCCGGTCAGCACGCCGCCGAGTTCGACGCAGGCCCTCAGGATATCGGCGCCGAACGCTTCGGCCCGCGCCATTTCACCCGATTTGTTGGCATCGTACAGGATCAGGGGATGCAGGTTGCCGTCCCCGGCATGAAACACGTTGGCGACGCGGAGATCGTATT
>Ga0210410_10005880_pt1 | contig 10657 bp, 5 predicted proteins | sample IncBWC4MmetaG_FD_161058 | JGI IMG/M metagenome (GOLD analysis project Ga0210410, IMG submission 161058) | Forest soil microbial communities from Barre Woods Harvard Forest LTER site, Petersham, Massachusetts, United States - Inc-BW-C-4-M | ecosystem: Environmental > Terrestrial > Soil >... | reverse complement strand
CAGAGCCTCAGTAGACGTTCGTTCTAGCCTCCCAAGACAGTTTGAGCATCTAAGTAGATGGGTAGGATTGCTACGTGTTTTCAAGGAGATTCACATGCGAGTTATGCGGAGTTTATTCATTTACGCGGCGGTTGGATTGTGCGCGTCCGCGGCATTTGCGCAGCGCGCGAATGACGGGATCCCGGTGACGGTTACAGTTACGGCGACGGGAAAAGATCAATCACAGCCGGGGCCGGTTCCCGCGAACGCGGTGATTGCGAAGCAGGATGGAAAAGTCAGCAAGATTGTTTCCTGGGAGCCGGCCAAAGGCGCCAAAGCGGGGTTGGATGTGGCGGTGCTGATTGACGATTCAGTTTCGCAGAGGGCTGCGCTGCAACTGAGGGACATCGGCGAGTTTCTGCGGACACTTTCGCCGGACGCGCGCGTTGCCGTGGTCTATGCGAATTACGGCGGAGTGAAATTCGAGCAGGAATTCACGACGGATCACGAGAAAGCGGCGAAGGGGATTCGGATTCCCAACGCGTTTCCGGGCACAGCGAACGGCGTCTACGATTCCTTCGCCGAGCTGATTAAGAAATGGCCGGAATCGCAAAACCGGAAAGTGGTAATTTTCGTGAGTAGTGGAATTGACGTCACCAATGGAGTGGAAGATTCGCTACCGGGCCAGAGCATGGTGCTGCAGCGCGCGATTGACGCGGCGGAACGCGCGGGAGTGGTGGTGTATTCAATATTTGCGAGTGGTTCAGGCCGCGCGGTGCAGAATCCATTTCTGGTGAACAACGGACAAGGCTCGCTGGCGCGGCTGGCTTCGGAAACCGGAGGCGACGCATTTTTCCAGGGCACGCAAACGCCAGTTTCGTTCAAGCCATTTTTGGAGGACATCGGGAAACTGCTGGGACAGCAATATTTGATGACCTTCCTGGCGACGCCTTCGGAAAAAGGGCGCTACGCGCGGTTGCAGGTTTCTGTTGAAGCGGGAGACGTAGAGTTGATTGCTCCGGATCATGTTTATGTGGCGGGGGCGAAGTAATCGACGTGGCAAGCAGAACGCACCGACAAGAGTGTCGGTGCTACTGAGCGGGGGCGAAGTAGTTGATTGAGTACCTGTCCGGACGGCCAGTTTGCATTTTGAGTAATTGAACTTCATGGGGCTGGATTTCGGCTGACTCCAGGGGGAGAATTGTTACTCTGGGGTGGTGCCCCTCAGTGATTAAGACCTGCCGAATGACCGGTTGTAAGATGTGCGTGCCCTCGCAAATAGAATCCGAGGAACACTGCCTTTTGCATTTCACTTTGAAGCTGGAACAGAAGTGCGCGGAGCTACGCCGTGAAACCGTTTCCGGACATTCCACGGCGGAACGCAGCGCGGAGATAATTCATTTCATCAGCGATCAAGGCGAATTGCTGGCGCGCGTTTCCACCAGCGGAATGCATATGGCGGATGAACTGAAGGCGCGCGTGTTGAGCACATTTCTCACGTTGATGAATTTGCGAGAGAGTCTGGACCGCGCGGCGCTGCGAATGCCCGCGGGAAGAACAGTTTTGCGTCAGGGCTGAAACTCCACAAACACAATTTATGAACCCAAGTAGCGCGCGTAGAGAGAACGCGCGATGGCGGAGTCACGCGTGCCTTTGATGATGGCGCGGCCGTCGGCGAAGACGGTGATTTCGTGCGGGGCGACGGTGAACCGAAGTAGAAAATCATTGTGACGAACGTTTGAGGCCACCGCAGCGAGACGTTGCGCGGTCAGGGGTAGATCGAGATGACGATTGCGCTCGTGGATTTGCACGGAGTCGCGTCCACACATGGTGACGTGCGGCTGCGCTTTCCCTTCCAGGTAGCGGAATTTGCGATGGACGCAGACGCGGCATTCGGGATCGCGCGCGATTTTTATGGAATGATATTTTCCGGTCCAGACATCGAAGGAGACCAGGCGGGTTTCTACGGATTGGGTGCGATCGCGTTCTTCGACGAGCAGTTTGAGCGCTTCGGCGGCTTCGACGGAGGCGATGACGCCAGCCGCAGGAGCGATTACGCCGACGGTGTCGCAAGTATCTTCGGATTGTGGAGCGGCGGATGACTCCGTGCGATTTTCGGGAGTGAGCAGGCAAGCGAGACACGCGGTAATGCCGGGGCGAATGGTCATGGTGACGCCGTAACTTCCGACGGCGGCGGCGTAAATCCACGGAGTGTGAAGTTTCACAGCGGTATCGTTGAGCAGGTGGCGCGTTTCAAAATTGTCGGTGCCGTCGAGGATTAAGGCGAAGCCGGAGAGCAACTCTTCGGCGTTTCGTGGGCCGATGTCGGCGACGATGCCTTCCACGGTGACGCTGCTATTGATGGCGCGGAGGCGGCGCTCGGCGGCGATGGCTTTGGGGATGGAATCGCGGGCGTCGGATTCGTCGAATAATGTTTGGCGCTGAAGATTGGAAGGCTCCACGAAATCTCGATCGATGATGCGAAGCGAGCCGACACCGGCGCGGACCAAATAATTTGCGAGCACGGTGCCGAGGGCGCCGCATCCAACCATTGCGACGCGAGAAGCCAGCAAGCGGCGCTGACCGGCTTCGCCGATTCCGGTGAAAAGTATTTGTCGAGAGTAGCGTTCGTCGAGTTGGGAGTCCATCGGGAGTATCAAATTTGGCGTGACACACGCCGAGACCGCGGCGCCTGCGTCCAACGGTAATGATAGCGCCGAATCGGATTGCAGACGAACGGTGCGAGGGTCGCGCAACTTGCATCTATATAATAGTGGCGCCGCCGAGACCGAAGCCCACCCGGCCCTGGGTGCGAGATATTTCAGATAAGAACGAATTATTTAGGTCGCGCGAAGGCCACGAAAGGCCTGTGCTAACCTTCTAATTTACCGTTTCTCATGATGCTTAAGCGAATCCTGACGAAAACTTTGCTGGCCGGAGCGGCGGGAATCATTCTTCTCGCGAATGCCGGGGTGCGCGCGCAGAGCGTGGCGGCAGCGAGTTCGCAGCAGGTTAGTCAATTGGAAGGGCAAAATGTTGTAGAAGTGCGGGTGGTTACGGAATCGGGCGAAGTTCTGTTGAAAGACGTTCCGGAATTGCCGCTGCTTGCCGGGCGTCCGTACGACGCCGAGGCGGTGCGAGGAAGCCTGCGAAAATTGTATGCGACCGGCGATTATTCTGATTTGCGCGCCGAAGTTACAAGCGTAACCGGCGGGCTGCGCGTGGATTTGGTGGCGCAGCGGAATTTTTTCATTGGCGTGGTTCGCATTCAAGGCTTGATTGATCCGCCGAGCGATTCGGTTGCGTATTCGGCGCTGCGGTTGCCGGTGGGAACGCAGTTCCGCGAAAGCGAATTGAGCGACGCGCAGGTGCGACTGGATGAGGCGCTGGCGCAAGAGGGATTTTATCAGGCGAAAATTTCGGCGGAACGCGCGCCGGACTCAACCACGCGAAGGATGAATCTTACGTTTCATGTGATTCCGGGGCCGCGGGCACGCATTGGGGCCATAACACTGCACAACCTGACGGCGTATTCCGACGCTGAAATATTATCGCGCGCGAAACTGAAGCCGGAACAGCAAGTGCTTTCCAAAACCCTGCAACATGGCGGAGACCGGTTGCGCGAATTCCTGATGAAGAATGATTACCTGGGCGCTCGCGCCACGCTGCGCAGGGGCGTCTACGATCCGGCGACGAATCTACTTCCTTTGACGATCGAGACTGTTACCGGCGCGCGAGTGCGCGTGGAAGTGACCGGAGCGAAAATCTCCGCCAAAGAACTGAGAAAACGCGTGCCGGTATTCGCGGAAGGCGCTGTGGATCCGGATTTGCTCAATGAAGGAGCGCGAGCGTTACGGGATTACTGCGAGCGGCTGGGATTTTTTGAAGCGGAAGTAGATTACAAGACGAGTGAGCCGCCAGCGGCCGGCGAAAGTAAAGTGGACGACAAAGCCGAAAAGAAAGATGAAAAAAAGAAAGACGTGGTGACGCCGGTCGAACAGGTGATTACCTACACGATCGACCGCGGCCGGCACTTGAGAATGGCGGGCGTCAGCTTCGACGGACAGGAATATTTTCATTCCAGCCAATTACAAACGCAATTGAGCATCCAGCCGGCTTCATTTGATTCTCCGGGGCGATACAGCCGGAGGCTTTTGGAAACGGACGTGAACGCGCTGAAGAATCTTTATCACGCCAACGGGTTTCTGGATGTAGACGTGAAGAGTGAGATTGAGCAGGACTATCGCGGCAAGAAAGATGATTTGTTCGTGCACTTTCATTTGAAGGAAGGCGCGCAAACGCTGGTGGATACGTTGACGGTGGAAGGCGCGAAGGCAATCAGCAAGCAGACGATACTTTCGAAGATTGCGTCGTCAGCGGGCGAGCCATATTCGGATTTCAACGTGGTTTCGGACCGCGACAATATTCTGGCGCTCTATTACAACGAAGGTTTTCCGGATGCGAAATTCACGGCGGCGCTTGAGCCGGTAGCGGCGACGCCCGCTGCCACGGAGACGAAAGCGGGACCCGAGGCGAAGCCAGATGGGAAGCAAGCATCCGTCGTGAAACCGGATCCGAATGCGCTGGCACATCCGCGCGTGGCGCTCACTTACAAAATTGATGAAGGTCCGCAGGTGAAAGTGAGCGAAGTATTTATCGGCGGCTACGACAAGACGCGCCGCGGGGTGATCGCGCGCGAAGTAAAAATAAAACAAGGCGAGCCGCTGCGCGAAGGAGATGTGATCGAAACGCAGCGGCGCTTGTACAACCTGGGAATATTCACGCGGGTTACGCTGGCGCCGCAGAATCCTTCAGGAACAGATCCGGAAAAGGCCGTGGACGTGATTGTGGAAGAGGCGAAGCGCTACACGATTGAATATGGAGGCGGCATTGAAGTTCAACGGCTGGGAGGTTCCGGGCCGGATTCCACTTCATTTGAAGCGAGTCCGCGGCTTACGTTTGGCATTTCCAAGGCGAACTTCACTGGCCGTGGAGATACGATTTCATTCAAGGTACGCGCGAGCACCTTGCAAGGGCGCGCGTTGCTGAGCTACACGGCGACGGATATTTTTGCCAAACCGAGTCTGAGTTTTCAGACGACATTTTTCGCGGATAAATCGCGAGACGTTACGACGTTCACGTCCACCCGGTATGAAGAAACCGTGCAACTGGAGCAGCGAGTTTCCCGCACGACTGAATTATTCTATCGCTACACCTTTCGCAAGGTGCTGGTTGACGCAGCCACCTTGCGTATCGACCCTGAACAGATTCCGCTTTTCAGCCAGCCCGATCTAGTTTCGGAATTCGGCGTCTCCTGGGTGCGCGAACATCGGGACAATCCGACCGATCCGACGCGCGGAAGTTATAACAGCGCGGATTTTTCACTGGCCGGCAAGCAGATTGGTTCATCGGCGAGCTTCGCGCGATTTTTTCTACAGAATTCCAGTTATTACAACCTTTCGAAGTGGCTGGTGCTGGCGCGGGCGACAAGTTTTGGCGTGCAACAAACGCTTGGCAACACACTCTCCAGTGAAATTCCATTGCCGGAGCGGTTCTTCGCCGGCGGCGGAACGTCTGTGCGCGGATTTGGATTGAACCAGGCAGGGCCGCGCGACCCGGTCACCGGATTTCCTATCGGCGGGCAGGCGCTGATCGTATTCAATCAAGAAGTGCGTTTCCCATTGCGGCTTCCACGCGTGGGATCAAAACTCGGCGGGGCGATATTTTACGACGCGGGAAATGTTTTCAGTACGATTGGCGCGTTCACGTTTCACTCGGCGCCATCGGTCGCTTCCCAAGCTTCGGGTGACCTTTCCTACTTGTCGCATACGGTTGGTTTTGGAATTCGTTACAACACTCCGGTTGGTCCGGTGCGCGTGGATTTCGCTTATCAACTGAATCCCGCGCAATTTGTCACTTCCTGCACGATCGGCACGCTGGGCTGTTCGCCAACCGGCACGCTGCTTACGCGGTTGCCGCACTTCCAGCTATTTTTCAATTTAGGGAATGTTTTCTAATGGCGAAAGTGATTACACATCCGAGCGAGATTGGGCGACAGTTGACCTCCATCGTGCGTGGGGCGCTAGTTGCAGCGCTGGGCATAATTTTATTTACGGCCGGCACGGTGGTGCGCGCCCAACAAGTCGTTGATCGAATCATCGCGCGCATCCAGGACGACGTTCTGCTGCAGAGCGATCTTCGCGAGCTGGGACAATTTCAACAACTGCAGGGCTCAAGTGTTGAGCCGGAGTCTACGCGTCTGGACGAGTTGATCGATCAATGGGTAATCGAGCAGGAAGGACAGGCCGCGCAATTTCCCCAACCCTCGGACGCGGATGTGAACGCGGGGCTGGAGCAGTTGAAGAAAAATCTGGGAGGCGAAGACGCTTACCAGAAGCGACTGAAGGAAACGGGCCTTTCCGCCGCGTCCGTGCGAAGAATCCTGAGCCGGATTCTTTTTTACAGCCGCTATCTTGATTACAAATTCCGCACGGCGGCGCAAATCGATTCCGCGGACGAAGAAAATTATTACAACACGGAATTCGCGGAGCAGATGAAAGTACGCGGGGAAAAACTTCCGCCACTGGATTCCGTGCGCCCGGCGATTCATGAATTGCTGGCGCAACAGGATATTTCAAAACGCGCGGCCGAATGGCTGACGGAAAGCCGTTCACGTTTGAAAGTTGAAATTGTGCCGGCACCGGGAGCGGCCGCGCCCGGCAACGCGCATGCAGTGAAGCAATTGGAAAAGGAATGATCGAGAAACCAAAACCGAATCCGCCGCTGGAGCCGACGCCTAAGCGCAAGCGTAGCTGGCCGCGCCAGATTGCGAAAACATTAGTGTCAGTCGCATTCGTGCTGGTGCTGGCGATTGTGGCGCTGGTGATTGCGCTGGCCATCGGATGGTTTGACGCGCCGATGCGCAATGCGGTGCTTGGGCAGATTGAGCGCGTCACGGGTGGACGAGTGGAGCTAACGCATTTTCATTTCGCGCCATTTTCGCTGCGCGTCGAGCTGCAAGGACTTACGGTACACGGGTTAGAACCGGATGGCACACCTCCGTTATTTCATACGGATTACATGGTGGCCAGCATTCAAGTGGATTCATTCTGGCAAAGGAAAGTTTCGCTTAAGGATTTGCGAATTCTGAAGCCGGAAGTGCACGTGCGTTTCAATGCCGACGGAACGTCAAATGTTCCGCCGCCGCGCACGCCGCAGGCGAACGGCAAACCATTTCGTGTGCGACTATTTGAATTTGCGATTCGCCATTTGGAGCTGGATAACGGCACGCTGCTCTACAACGATGTGCGCACGCCGCTGGTGGCCGAAGGTGACAATTTTAATTTCGCGATGGACTGGGGCTCGGCCAAAGGCACGCCAATTTATCTCGGGCAGCTCAGCTGGAAGCAATTTACGTTTGCGGCGCGCCGTTATTTGCCGACGAAGACCGATTTATCGATGAAATTTACGTTCGCCGCGGAATCGTTCCACGTGGAACAATTGCAATTGAAGCTGCCGCATTCGAACGTTGACGCGCAAATTGACGTGGACGATCTGGCGTCGCCGATTGTGAAATTCCGCTATCGCGGCTCGCTTGACCTGCTAGACATCAACGAAATTTTGCGGAAGCCGAATGTTCCCGGCGGCCGGGTGGAATATTCGGGCGAGGGAAGCGTTGCGAAGGGCGAATGGAAAGCCAACGGACGTTACGTGGCGCACGATCTGGATCTGCCATACCAGTGGTTCCACAATTCAGGAATATCCAGCCGCGGAACATATCAAATAGCCAAAGGCAAAATGGTTGTTCCTGATTTTGAGGCGCAGGCATTTGGCGGTTCGCTGCATGGACGCGTGGATTTAATTTTTCACGGCGTGCAATTTCGCGTGGAATCTCACGCAACCGGATTCAGTTTGGCCGGCGTGCTGGCGGCGGTATCGAATCCAAGTTTTCCGGTGCAAACATTCCACTGGGACGGCGCGATGCACGTGGATGACATCACAACCTGGACGGAAGATTTTAAACATCTGGAATCTCGCGGAGTAACGGACTGGACAGTTCCCGACGCGAACATGCCGAAACAAATCACGCCAGGGAAAATTCCGGTGTCCGCGCATTTTGATTACGACTACAACATGGATCGCCGCGATGTGGTGCTCCGCGCAAGTGAGATCCTTACGCCAACAAGTCACTTAATAATTTCCGGCACGCTCGGCGCAGATAATTCGGCGCTTGACGTGAATCTGGATGCGCAGGACCTGCTCCCTTGGAACGATTTTATCAACACACTGCGCGGCAAGGATGCCGATCCAGTTCAGATCACTGGTCGCGCGACGTGGATTGGAAAACTTAACGGAGAACTCGGCGCGCCAACATTTTCCGGGCACGTCCACTTATTTGATGCGGCATACGGTGAGCTCTACTGGGACGAAGCGGAAGGCGACATGACATATTCGCCCAACGAATTTCGACTCGCGCGCGCACACGCCGTCCGCGGAAAATCCTCAGCGCAATTTGATGTTGCACTCACGCTGGACGAATGGAGTTTTTACGATGACGCCGAGTGGCATTTCGATGCCGACGTGGTGCGCACGCCGACAGAGGGCATTCAACAAATGTTCGGCTGGTCGTATCCGGTGCGCGGATTGCTGAGCGGACAATTTCACGGGCGAGGCACCCGCGCGAATCCGCAAATCACGGGCTTGTTCGATTTGGCGGAACTGAATGCGTGGGGCTGGCCGATTGAGCGCGCGCGCGGACAACTTACGTTGGACCACAACGAAGTGCGCATCGCAAATGGCGAAGTGCGTCTGACCGCGCCGGACGCGGCGCAAGGACGCGCGCCGAGCGTGCTCACCGGAAATATCGCTTATCGATTTTCCGATGCCAGCGTGAATTTTGATTTGACCGGCGCGGTAATTCCCATTGAAAGTATCCGGCGAATTCAAACTGCGAAACTGCCGCTGGGCGGCTCGCTGAGTTTTCAACTTCATGGTATCGGTCCATTGCTTGCACCGATCACGCAGGGAACGGTGCGGCTGGTGGATTTTCGCGCAGGTAGCGATGTACTCGGCAGCTTCGACGGCAAACTCGACGCCGACGGGAAGCGTTTACGAATCGATTTGAATTCGGCGGTGCCTACGGATCGTGTGCGCGGCCACGTGGAGATGGCTTTTTCCGGGGATCTGCCAATTTTTGGGGAATTGGATTTGAAGGATATGGATCTGGGGCCGCTGGTTCGTGCCGGACTGCACTTGGAAGGCGTCACTGGCCACACCAGCATGGATGGGCATCTGCGATTGACCGGCGCGCTGCTGAAGTCCGATACGATTTCGGTGGATGCGGATCTTTCGCACCTGGCCATGGACTATCAGTTCGTGAAACTGGAAAACAACGGCCCGGTGAAATTCACTTTCAAGAAAAATGAAATCCGAATTGAGCAGGCGGCTTTTAAGGGCACCGACACGGATTTTCAGGTGTCCGGTTTCGCGAGATTTGCGGACGACCGCGCGATGGGCATGAAAGTTCTGGGCACCATCGACCTGCGGCTGCTCGGCGGGTTCGTGCAAAATCTGAATGCGCGTGGCGCGGCCAAAGTGAATGTGGCCATCGAAGGAACTGTTTCCGCGCCGCGAATCAATGGCCGGCTGGATGTTGCGAGTGCTGCCGCGAACTACGACGATTTTCCCGCGGGGTTGAGCAATATTACCGGCGCGTTTGTTTTTGACGCGAGCCGAATGCGATTTGAAAATTTGCGCACGGAAATCGGCGGCGGCGAAATGCTGGTGACCGGTTCAGTCAGTTACGGCGATGGCATGAGCGCGCTGCGCTACGATATGACCGGGCGCGCCACGAATGTGCGCATCCGGTATCCAATGGGGATGAGCTGGCTGGCGTCGGGAAATTTGCATTTTGTTGGCGGCACGGAATCAGCGCTGCTTTCGGGAAATGTCACGGTGCAGAGACTTCTGATGTCTGAAGGATTCGATCTTGGTTCGCTGGTGGTTTCCAGTAAGTCTCCGGTGGCCGCGCCGGTCACGTCCGTATCGTTTTTGCGAAATTTGCAATTCGATATTCAGGCCACCACCAGTCCGGATGCTCGAGTGGAATGGAGCAACACAAGTTTTGAAGGTGAAGCGAATCTGCGCGTGCGCGGCACTTGGGAAAATCCAATCCTGCTTGGGCGCATCAGCCTGACGAATGGCGAACTTTCCTTCGCGGGCAATCGCTATCACCTTTCGCGCGGCGATATTAATTTCTCGAATCCGTTCCGGCTGGATCCGGAATTGAATGTGCAGGCCACTACCACGGTTGAACAGTACGAAGTGACGCTGGATATTTCCGGACCGGCCAGCCGGCTGGCGCTGAACTATCGCTCCGATCCGCCGCTGCCGGCGGGCGACATTATCAGTTTGCTGGCGCTGGGGCAGACGACGGAATCGACGGCATATCGTGGGGCTTCTTCCCAGCAAACGCCGCAATCCGGCGCGACGTCAATACTTTCAGAGGCGATATCAAATCAATTGGGCGGCCGGCTGGAAAAATTATTTGGCATCAGCCGGTTTCGAGTGGATCCGTTTCTGGCGGGAACTTCAAACGCGCAAAATGGCGCGGCGCGCGTGACGATTGAAGAGCGTGTGGGCAAGCACCTGACTGTCACTTATGTAACAAACGTGGCCG
>Ga0210410_10005879_pt1 | contig 10658 bp, 12 predicted proteins | sample IncBWC4MmetaG_FD_161058 | JGI IMG/M metagenome (GOLD analysis project Ga0210410, IMG submission 161058) | Forest soil microbial communities from Barre Woods Harvard Forest LTER site, Petersham, Massachusetts, United States - Inc-BW-C-4-M | ecosystem: Environmental > Terrestrial > Soil >... | reverse complement strand
CATTCCGCTATCGAAAGACCACGCCTTGACGGTGCCAAGCGCGGCGTCATCCTGCCATAGTCGGGGGCCTATCAGCCCCAGCTTTAATGGTTGCTACGGTTTCAGGCTCAGAATTCAGCTCACCGCCTCGCAGGAAAACCCGTTGCCCAGCCGCCGTATCTTCCCTGTCGAGGGCGAGGGGAAATGCGCGGTGCAGCACAGCGTGTCGGTGTCGCAATAGCGCTCCAGAAAATTGCGCCGCGTCGCCGCGGCCAGCACCTGATCGACATCGAACTTCGCCGACATCTCGGGATAGCGCGTCTGCAGCGGCGAATGCATCAGATCGCCGGCGAACGCCGCGTCGTCCTTGGCCCGGCCGAAGGTGAAGGCGACATGGCCGGGCGTATGGCCCGGTGTCGGCAAGATGCGCGCGTGATCGCCGATCTGATAATCGTTGCGTACGATCTCGGCCTTGCTGGCTTCGACGATCGGCAACACGCTGTCTCCAAACGGCGGCACCGGCGCTTTCGCGTTCTGCTCGGTTCAGTAGTCGAACTCGGTCTTGCCGAACACGTAGCGCGCGTTCGGAAACGTCGGCACCCAGCGGCCGTTCTCCAGCCGCGTGTTCCATCCGACGTGATCGACATGCAGATGCGTGCACATCACGTAGTCGATATCGCCAACCGAAAATCCCGCCGCCGCCAGCGCGCGCGCGTAGGTGTCGTCGGTCTTCATGTTCCAGTTCGGGCGAGCTGGCCTCGGCTTGTCGTTGCCGATGCAGCTGTCGATCAGAATGGTATGGTGCGGCGTCTTCACGACGTAGGACTGGAAGCACAGGATCAGCACGTCGCCGGCGTCGAGCGCACCGGCCTTTTGCATCCACGCCCGGTTCTCGGCCAGCAACTCCGGCGTCAGGCCGGGCAGCATCTCCAGCGCCGGCAGGAAAGTGGTTTCCTGCTCGATGATGCGATGGATGGTGAGATCGCCGACGCTGAATTTCAGGCTCATGGGGATTCCTGCTTACGCCGCCGGCGGCACCGAGATTTTCACCGACGGCCGCTCCAGCATTTTCTGGTGGAACGCATCGAGCTTTGGATACGCCTTGCGCCAGCCGCAATCGGCAAAGCGGAAATCGGCATAGCCGAGCACGCAAACGAGACCGATCTGCACGATGTCGAACGGTCCGGACAGCACGTCCGGCTTGTTCTCGAACCGCGCCATGCCGGTCCAGGCCCGGTTCCAGTGATCGTCGGACCAGGCCTGCCATTGCAGGCCCTGCGGCCGCACCATCTTTTCGTAGCGGCACAGCAGCATGGAATCGAGCATGCCCTGCAGCAGCGAATGATCGGTCTTCACCTGCCAGCGCGTCGGGCCGGAGGCCGGGATCAGCTTGCCGCCGCCGGCGAGCTCGTCAAGATATTCTGTTATGACGTAGGAATCGAGAATGACGTCGCCATTGTCGAGGATCAGTACCGGTAATTTCTTCAGCGGCGTGATGCGCGAATATTCCTCGTTGGCCTGGCCAGGCACCACCGCTGATGGAACGAATTCGATTCTGTCGATCAGCCCGGTTTCGATCGCGGCAATGCGAACCTTTCGAGCGAAGGGCGAGGCGGGGGAGAAGGTGAGTTTCATGGTGAAATTCCCTGGAAGGTCCCCCACCGTCATGCCCGGGCTTGACCCGGGCATCCACGTTCTAACGGCCGGAGAGAAAGACGTGGATGGCCGGGTCAAGCCCGGCCATGACGAAGTTGATAGAGTTTCGGCAGCGCACTTACGCCGCGACGATTTCCTGGCGCTGTTCGCCGAGGCCTTCGATGCCGAGGGTAACGACGTCGCCGGCATTGAGGAACTGCGGCGGCTTCATGCCGGTGCCGACGCCCGGAGGCGTGCCGGTCGTGAGGATGTCGCCGGGCAACAGCGTCATGAACTGCGAGACGTAGGAGATGCACTTCGCCATGGAGAAGATCATGGTCGATGTCGAGCCGGTCTGGCGGCGCTGGCCGTTGACGTCGAGCCACATCGACAGCTTCTGCACGTCGGCGATTTCGTCCTTGGTCGCCAGCCACGGGCCGACCGGGCCAAAAGTGTCGTGCGACTTGCCCTTGGTCCACTGGCCGCCGCGCTCGATCTGGAAATTGCGCTCGGAGACGTCGTTGCAGATGCAGTAGCCGGCGACGTGGTTGAGCGCATCGGCTTCGCTGACATATTTGGCGCGGGTGCCGATGATGGCGGCGATCTCGACTTCCCAGTCGAGCTTGGTCGAGCCGCGCGGCTTCTCCACCGCGTCGTTCGGGCCGGAGAGTGCGGTGTTGGCCTTCAGGAAGAAGATCGGCTCCGGCGGAATCGGGTTGCCGGTCTCCTTGGCATGGTCGACATAGTTCAGGCCGATGGCGACGAATTTCGAGATGCCGGTGACCGGCGCGCCGAAGCGCGGCTTGCCGTCGACGGCGGGGAGTTTTGACGGATCGAGCCCGGCGAGCTTGGCCAGCGAGGCGGGCGAATAGGCCTCGCCGTCGAGGTCTTTCACATGCGCGGAAAGATCGCGCAATTGGCCGGATTTATCGATCAGGCCGGGCTTTTCCGCACCCTTCGCGCCATACCGAACAAGCTTCATTTTTGATCACTCCCTAGGGGGTTTTTTGAGGATTTCTCGGGGTTTCTTCGGCTCTTACCGGGATGCTTCATGGAACAGCGCGGCAGGAAATTCAATGGCAGACTGCGCGCTGCATTGCAGCTACCCTCATCCCGAGGAGCGGCCGCAGGCCGCGTCTCGAAGGATGGGCGGTATGGTTCGAGACGCGCAAAGACGCGCTCCTCACCAGGAGGGACACCGTCATCCCAGCGCGATGAACTTGAAGGCATCCCCCTCCCGCCGGATATGGCCGGCATTGAAGTGCCCGCCGATCACCAGGGTCGGCGTATCGGCAAAGCGCGAGAACAGGTCGCGCCGCGTCACGGCCGACTGTTTGGGGTCGGAATCCGCGGTCGACGACCAGTCGAGATGGGCCATCTGGCAGGGATGATGGGCGACGTCGCCGGTGAGCAGGCCCGCTTCGCCGTCCGATTGGATGTGGATGCTCATATGGCCGGGGCTGTGGCCGGGCGTCGGGATCAGGGTGATTTCGTCCGCAAGCTTGTGGTCGCTGGCGACGAGGTCGGCCTTGCCGGCGTCGGCGACCGGTTTCACGGAATCCGCGAACACGGCAATCTTGTCCGGCTCGACGCTGTGGTCGCGCCAGTATTCGTATTCGGTCTTGCCGAAGAAGTATCGCGCATTCGAAAATGTCGGCACCCATTTGCCGCCGACGAGAGTGGTGTTCCAGCCGACGTGGTCGACATGCAGGTGCGTGCACAGCACGGTGTCGATGCTGTCAGGCGGAAACCCCGCCCTGGTCAGGGTGTCCAAGAACGGATCGTTGCGGTTATTCCAGGTCGGCACATTGCGGCCCTGCTTGTCGTTGCCGAGCCCGGTGTCGACCACGATCCGGCGCTGCGGCGTTTCCACCACGAGCGAGTGGATCGACATTTTCAGGCGGCCCTCGTCATTGGCGAAATGCGGAATCAGCCAGGGCAGTTTCTGGATTTCCTCGTTGGTGGCGAGCGGCAGGATGAATCGCGTGCTGCCGACCGTCTCCAGTTCGACGATTTTCGTGATCCTGACCTTGCCTACATTCCAGTGCATCCGGCGCTTTCCTTCCGCTCAAATTGATCGCGACTTTTTTGTTTGAGCATGATCTTTTTCGGAAAACCGGTACCCACTTTTCCGGATCATGCTCTAGCTAGCGCGCGCAGTCGACAATCACCGTGCCCAACTTGTCGCCCTTCTCCACGGCGAGGTGGGCCTGCGCGGTTTCCGAAAGCGGGAACCGTGCGGCGATGTTGTGGACGCGCGTTCCCGCGGCCAGCCATTTCGAAATGTCTTCCTGGGCTGCTGCCAGCAGCGGCGGCGGCAGCGCGAACAGCACCAGCGTGCGCAGCGCGATGCATTTTTCCATCAGCTCGCGCATCGGGATAACAGGTGTGCGATTGCCGTTGGTGGCGTAGACCGCGATGGTCGAGTTGAGCGCCATGATCTTCAGCGTGGTCGCGATATTGCCGCCAAAGTCGACATCGACCACGCGGTCGACGCCGCGCTTGTCGGTGAACGCCATCGCTTTTGAGACGACGTCCTCGGTCCGGTAGTTGATGACGAGATCGGCGCCGGCCAGCCGTGCCTCCATGTCCTTGGGCTGCGAGCTGACGGTCGCGATCACGGTGGCGCCGCCCCATTTTGCGAGCTGCACCGCGTAATGGCCGACCGCGCCGGCGCCGCCGGTGACCAGCACGGTTTGTCCGGTGATCGGCCCGTCGCAAAACAGGCTGCACCACGCGGTCATGCAGGGAATGCCGAGCGTCGCACCGGCGGCAAAGGAAACGTCGTCGGGCAACGGCGTCACCAGATAATCGGCCAGCGCAATATATTCCGCCGCGGTGCCGAAGGCGCGGCCGTTGCGCTGGCCGTTGAACAGCCAGACCCGGTCGCCGACGGCAAAGCGCGTGACGCCGTCGCCGATCTGATCGATGATTCCCGCGCCGTCGCTGTTGGGGATCACGCGCGGAAATTCCATCGCGCGATAGCTGCCGCCGCGGCGGCCGACATCGGCCGGGTTGACGCCGGAGGCCTCCAGCCGGACGCGGACCTCGCCCGGACCCGCCGCCGGCGTCTCCATCTCGCCGACGGTCAACACCGTCGGCGCCGCACCGGTTCGTTCGTACCAGACAGCCTTCACAGCGTGCCCGGGAACGCGCCGCCGTCGAGCAGGATGTTTTGCCCGGTGATGAAGCCTGACTTGGCGCTGCACAGGAATGCGCAGGCCTCACCGAATTCCTCAGGGTCGCCGAAACGCCCGGCCGGATTGAGCTTGGCGCGCTCCGCCAAAATCTGGTCCACGGTGAGGCCGCGCTTGTCCGCATCGCCCTTGGCGGTGCCGCGCAGCCGATCGGTGTTGAACGGGCCCGGCAGCAGGCCGTTGATGGTGACGTTGTTGATCACGGTCTTGCGCGAGAGGCCGGCGACAAAGCCGGTGAGGCCGGCGCGGGCGCCGTTGGACAGGCCCAATATCTCGATCGGCGCCTTCACCGCGGCCGAGGTGATATTGACGATGCGGCCGAATTTGCGCGCCATCATGCCGTCCACCGTCGCCTTGATCAGTTCGATCGGGGTCAGCATGTTGGCGTCGATTGCCTTGATCCAGTCGTCGCGGGTCCAGTTGCGGAAATCGCCGGGCGGTGGGCCGCCGGCATTGTTGATCAGGATATCCGGATCGGGACAGGCCTTCAGCGCGGCCTCGCGACCCGCCGGCGTGGTGATGTCGCCGGCGACTTCGGTCACCGTGACGCCCGGATGCGCTTTCCGGATTTCATCGGCGGTCTTTTTCAGCGCCTCGGCGCCGCGCGCCGTCAAGGTGACATGCACGCCTTCATTGGCCAGCGCCATCGCGCAGGCGCGCCCCAGACCCTTGCTGGATGCGCAAACGATGGCGCGACGGCCTTTGATCCCAAGATCCACAGTTTCACTCCCGTTATGTCAGGTGTTTTTTGAAGTTCGATCACGCCACTGTAGCCAACATTGTCGGCTCTGATAAGGGAGCGGGTCCGGTCAAAATGCATATCAGCAAGCGGCTATCGCGCCGGCCGCCTGGGCTAGACGGCACCGGTGGTCGTTCACCTCGCCCCGCTTGCGGCCGCTTGCGGGGAGAGGTCGGATCGCATCGAAGATGCGATCCGGGTGAGGGGGGCTCTCAGCACACTCACATCTATCGAATTTGCTGAGAAAGCGCCTCACCCCAACCCTCTCCCCGCAAGAGCGGGGCGAGGGAGATCAACCTGAACGCACCACGCTCTAGATCCGCTGTTCGCGCTTCAGGCGATCGACGGTGGCGGCGACGTCGGGCGGCAGGGACCGGAATCCCATTTGCCCGGCCGCTGAAAACAGCGGCCTTAGCTGCGAGCCGGTCAGGAACGCCGGCTGGCGATCGACCGGAACGAGCTGATCGAAGATCAGCACCAGCGTGATCGCGACCAGGCCGACACGCACCGCGCCGAGGGCCGCGCCGCCAAGCCGATCGCCGATGCCGGCTTCCGATCCGATCGTATCATCGAGCGCCATGCGCGCGCATTTTCCGAGCACGATGCCGGCGATCAGAAAAGTTCCGAAGAACAGCAGTGAATTCTGTGTCAGCGGCGAGCCGAGCTTGCCGTCGAGCTGCGGCGCGAGGGCCGAGGTTGCCCACACCGCGATCGGCATCGCGAACAGATAGGCGAGGATCGTGATCGCGCTGCGCAGCAGGCCGGTGTTGAAGCCGGTGACCACGGCAATGAGCAATCCGACATAGACTGCAACATCGAACCTGTTCGTGGATCAGAGTCTCCGCCAGTTGCCGGCGCCTCGGTGGTCGGTCAATGAATCGGGTTTGCGATCGCTAAAATCGTAGGTATCAATGAGCCCACATTGTTGCGAAGGACCTCGGCATGTCTGACCTATTCGACGTCAGTAAAGAAATCATCCTCATTACCGGCGCCAGCCAGGGCTTGGGGCGGCAATTCGCCCGCGTGCTATCCGCACATGGCGCAGCGGTGGTGCTGGCCGCGCGCCAAGCTGAAGAGCCTCGAGGAAGAGATCAAGGCCAAAGGCAGCCGCGCGGCCGCGGTGCAGACGACAGCAAGTGCCTCGCGCTACATGGCCGGGAGCGTGATGACGGTGGATGGCGGGTTTTTGTTGAATTGATTGGGGCCTGTCCGCGTCATTGCGAGCGAAGCGAAGCAATCCATGTCGCAACGCAAAGAAAGAATGGATTGCTTCGTCGCTGCGCTCCTCGCAATGACGGTGTGATAACGTCCCAATCAATTCGCGCAGCTCCGCCTTGATCAAGTCGGCGGCCTTCTCGCCGATCATGATGGTCGGTGCGTTGGTGTTGCCGCCGATCAGGATCGGTGATCACAGTGAGTGCACCGATCTGTTGAGGCCGCAGCTCGCGGTTGCTGCGCATTCGCAATCAGCCGCGCACCGTGCCGCTCCTGTTCGGTAACCACCGCCTCCATCATCCGCGCTTAAGCTCTTGATCGACGGCGGCCCGAAACGGCGGTAATTCCTCGCGTAGGGTCTTCCACACGCGGCTTGGCGTCACATCCTCATAATTGTGTCGGTAGAAATTACCGGCCGCCGCCATTTCCCGCCACGGAATCCCGGCATGCCGCGCCTTCAACTCGTCCGACAGCCGCCGCGAGGCTTCGGAGATAATCTCAAGGCTCCGGATGACGGCGTAGAGCGCCTGGAGATCGTCGCGCAAGCTCTCGTGACTTTGGCCTTGCGCGAACTGTTCGGCGAGGTCGATATGACGGAGCATGTCGCGGAGCGCGCCGCTTTCCCTTTCAGAAAGCATACAGCGTATCGCGCGCGGCAGGCGCGCGCAGATGGGGCTTGAGCGCGGCCCGGTCGATCACGTCGACCGGGCCGTCGAACAGGCTGGCGACAAATTCTTTCAAGCGGACATATTCGTAGATCGTCCCTTCGGCGCCAGGCTCGAATTCCACCAGGATATCGATGTCGCTGTCCGGGCGGTTGTCGCCGCGCGCGACAGAGCCGAATACGGCCGCGCGGCGGATGCCGCGCGCCCGCAAGGCGGGCTCGGCGTCCTTCAGTCTGGCGATAACATCGTCGCGGCGCATGGCGTCATCCTATCAAAGTAGGGCATCGAATTCCAGCATCGGCGTTCAGATCCGTCTCGCGGGCCCTTCCGCCAGGAACGAATTTATCGAAGCGATTCAACGTGATTTGCCCCGTCCAGTCCCCTCGTGGAAAAAATTCCTCTTGCTCCGTCGGGCAAATCAAAACTATAAGCCTCGCCGTCTCGTCCCAGAGAGAGGGGCGTTGGCCATCGTCACGAACGTTGGGACGGGATGCGGTGGACGCGGCAGCGCCGGCGTGAGGTCGATATCGCAGGGCAGGTTTATCCCGTGAGCGATACCTTCACGCAAGACGACGGCGCCATAGCCCGGTTGAGCCTTTTGGCGAAGACGGGCGTCTGCGTACGGCAAAACCGTGTGGTCCTGGCACCCGTTGCTGGTGTCAAGTCGGCGGAGGTTTTCGCGGGCCCAACCGGGCGCGAAAAGACCTTCAATCCGTCGATGACGGTGACAAGACGAATTCGTCGCCGAGGAGAGCGCGGCATAAGCCGTAAAGCCATTGCGCGGGGAATGCCGGAGTGCCTCCGACTGTACCTGTATGCTCATGTGCGTTTCTTTTGCACAATTTGGCACATGAGACCGCGGGTGCAGCGCGCACCCGGCATTCCCTGCTCCCTCTTTTGTTTCGAGGGGCAGACCGTTCCAGCGATGCTCGGGCAAATCATGCCGCGAGAACGCGCAGCTGTGTCTGTGGCCGCATTCTCAACTGTCGTCGCCCGCGAAAGGGGGCGATCCAGTACGCCGCGGCCTCACGGCTCTATCGCTGCCGTCTCTGGAATACTGGATCGCCCGGTCAAGCCAGGTCAAGCCGGGCGACGACGAGGGGAGAGGGTTTGCACAGATCGCCACCACGTCATTGCGAGGAGCTCTTGAGACGAAGCAATCCATTTCTCCTTTTACGCCGGACCATGGATTGCTTCGTCGCTTTGCTCCTCGCAATGACGGCGAGGATTGATCGTTCACGCAAGCAATCAATTCGCCCGGATCTCCGCCTTGATTATATCGGCGGCCTTCTCGCCGATCATGATGGTCGGTGCGTTGGTGTTGCCGCCGATCAGGGTCGGTATCACGGAAGCGTCGACGATGCGCAGGCCTTCGAGCCCGTGGACCTTCAGCTTCGGATCGACCACGGCGAGGGGATCGCCAACGCCCATCTTGCAGGTGCCGACCGGGTGATAGACGGTGTCGGCGCGGGCGCGCAGCACGGCGCGGATATCGTCGTCGGTGCGGACGCCTTCGGTGAACATGTCCTTTTTCTGCAGGGCGCGCAGCGCCGGCGTTTCCAGGAGCCGTCGCGTGGTCTTGTAGCCCGCGACCATGGTTTCGAGATCGTCCGGCTCGCCGAAGAAATTCGGATCGATCACGGGTGCTGCCAACGGATCGGCGCTGCCGAGCGTGACGTCGCCGCGGCTCTTCGGCCGCAACAGGCAGACGTGGCAGGTGAAGCCGGTGCCCATGTGGCGCTTGCGGCCGTGATCGTCGGCCAGCGCCATGCCGAAATGCAACTGGATGTCGGGGATGTCGAGGTCGGGCCGGGTCTTCAGGAAGCCGCCGCACTCGGCAAAGTTCGAGGTCATCGGTCCGCGGCGTTCGCGCCGGTACTGGCCGATCGCCCGCAACAGCCGCGGCAGGCCCTTGAACGAGAGGCCGCTGAAATTCGGATCGTCCGACATGTAGCCGAACACGAAGTCCACATGATCCTGCAAATTCTGCCCGACGCCGGGCAGATGATGCACGCTTGCGATGCCGTGCTTGCCGAGCGCGGTGCTGTCGCCGACACCCGACAGCATCAACAATTGCGGCGTCTGGAACGCGCCGGAGGACAGGATCACCTCGCGCCGCGCGCGGATCTGCTTCAACGCCTTGCCCTGCCGGTATTCGACGCCGACGGCGCGTTTGCCCTCGAACAGGATCCGGGTCGCCTGCGCCTGGGTTTCGACGCGCAGATTGGCGCGCAATCCCATATGCGGATGAATGTAGGCGCGCGCCGCACTCCAGCGCTCGCCGTTCCGCTGGGTCACCTGATAGACGCCGAGCCCTTCGTGCTCATCGGCGTTGAAATCTTCCCGAAGGCGAAACTGCGCCTCCTCTGCGGCCTGCAGAAAAGTCTGCTGGACCGGATTGTCGGAGCGCAATTTGTTGACGGCCAGCGGGCCGCCCTTGCCATGATACTCGCCGCCGAAATCGGCATTGTCTTCCGCGCGCTTGAAGTAGGGCAGCACGTCGGAAAACGACCAGCCGGGATTGCCGAGCGAGGCCCACTGATCGTAATCGGAGCGGTGGCCGCGGATATAGACCATCGCATTGATCGCGGACGAGCCGCCGAGACCCTTGCCGCGCGGCTGATAGCCGATGCGGCCGTTGAGGCCTTTCTGCGGCACGGTGTCGAACGCCCAGTTGTTGAGCTTGCTCGGGACCATCAAGGCCAGCGCGAAGGGCGTCGTGACCACCCAATTGTCGTTCTTGCCGCCGGCATCCAGCATCGCCACCGACGTCCCGGCATCCTCGGAAAGTCGTCCCGCCACCGCGCAGCCGCCGGAGCCGCCGCCCACCACCACGAAATCAAATGTATCCGTCACGCGTATTCCCCCCAGTTTTTTCGTTCGTCATTGCGAGCGAAGCGAAGCAATCCATCCATCAGCGCAGGAAGTGTGGATTGCTTCGCTGCGCTCGCAATGACGGCTATTTCCCTACGACAAGAACCTCAACAGTTTTTGCAGCCGCGCGATCTTCGCGCCATAGGGCGGATAGAGATCGGCGAGCCGGTTGAAGGGCGAGCGATAGAATACCGGCTTCAGCTTGGTCAACGTCCGAAATCCCCATTCGCCGTGATAGGCGCCGGAGCCGGACGCGCCGACCCCGCCCATCGGCTGATTGATCTGGGCGAAGTGAAACAGGCAATCGTTGACGGTGACGCCGCCGGAGACGGTGCGCGCCAGCACTTCGTCGCG
>Ga0210410_10005876_pt1 | contig 10666 bp, 9 predicted proteins | sample IncBWC4MmetaG_FD_161058 | JGI IMG/M metagenome (GOLD analysis project Ga0210410, IMG submission 161058) | Forest soil microbial communities from Barre Woods Harvard Forest LTER site, Petersham, Massachusetts, United States - Inc-BW-C-4-M | ecosystem: Environmental > Terrestrial > Soil >... | reverse complement strand
GTGGCGCGTGAGCGTGCCTTCGCCTTTTTCGGCGGTGATGACGGCAGTGACACCCTTGTCCTTCAGCCAGCGGAACAACCGCCGCAACTCCGCCCGGAGAACATCGGTGTTGGAGAGTCCCGAGAACAGCGTTTCGATGGTATCCAGAACCACCCGTTTCGCCTTGATCGAATCAATCGCGTGGTTCAGCCGGACGAACAGCCCCTCGAGATCGTAATCACCGCTCTCTTCGATCTCACTGCGTTCGAGGCGCACGTAGTCCATCGCCAGTTTCTTGCGCTTCACCAAGTCGTCTAGATCGAAGCCGAGAGAACGGACGTTGTCGACGAGTTCGTCGCTCATTTCCTCAAACGAAACGAACACGCCGGGTTCATCGAATTGGGTCGCGCCGCGCACGACGAACTCGAGCCCCAGCAGCGTCTTACCGCAACCCGCTCCGCCGCATATGAGCGCCGGACGGCCACGCGGCAAACCGCCATTGGTGATTTGATCAAGTCCCACGATGCCCGTGGGGCATTTGGCGATGCCGCCGGGCGGGTTGCTAGGTTTTTTTGCGGCTGGCATCGAGCGCGCTCCGCGCAGCATTCGCTGGCAACCAGCGGCCGCCTGTGGTCAGGACATTTCGCAAGTCATCGACAAGGAACGCCATTTCGCCATGTTCGATACAGATCTCCCCACCCTGCCGGTCCCGCAAATCGTGCGCCCAATAGGCCGGCGAATCATGCGCCCGCCGATCCCGCCCGTCGGTACGCTGGGACACATAGTCGGCGCCGACCGGTACAAATATTTGCCCCGCCGGTAAATGGGGCCGCAACAAGGGATATCCTCATGGCCTAGGCGAGGGTACCGGCGTAGACCATGAGCAGCACGCTAACCGCCTTGGTGAGGCCGCTATTCTTCGGGCTGGCTCGATGCATTTGCGTTTATAAGCCGCTCGGGCCGATTGCTGGATCTTGGCGAAACATTACTCCGAATCGCCGGCCCTCTGGATGCTTGCCTACAGTATTCACCGCCAGCTCACCGGTTTCCGGATTCCAGCGAAATGACTTGCCGTCGACCGGATGGGTGGACCACTCAGGGTGCTGTAATAGAAACATCGCAACGTCGGAGGTAGGTATATTCTGCCGCCTTAGTTGAAACACGAGATAGACCAGCCTTTGATAGGCCGCAACGTCAAAGACACGCATCGGATAGGCGTCATACGTAGGGACAGCCAACCCCACCAGGATCTTCCCAATAGGGTTGTACAATGCAGCGGGTGACAGGTGTGGCCCATTTTGCTTCAGCCACTCGACATATGCTTCGCGCCTGCCATAGATCTGAGTGGGATCTGAATCAGCCAACGCCTCCCACTGCGCCGTTAGAGCGGCGCTCAGATTCTCGGTATCGTTGAGATTGAAGAAATGCACTTGAAATACATTCCACGCCCTTTCCCGCCAACTGGATGGCTGCGCCGTTGAGCCGGCGACTTGCGCATTGGCTAAGGGTATTGTCTTGTAGAGACTCGCGGCCGCACGAAATTCTGTTCTGAAGGCAGCGCCGATCTTCCAATCTGCCAGATCGAACGGCTCGATGAGAGAGCGTCTATCGTTTTCTAGGAGCGCCAAGTCGCTGTTCGGATCGGCGATCATATCCGCGAGGAGAAGAAAATCCGCGTGGAGCGAGGCGGCTGCCACCATCTTTGATATCAGTGCCCCACTACCTTTAAGAACCACTCGCCACATTCGAAGATCGTCGCGGAGGTCATCAAGGGCGTCGCGCCGCTGCTGCAGCGTCCCCGTTTGAAGCCTGCTCGCGAGGTCGGACAAAAAAAGGACACGCACCGGCGGCGGAATAAAGACGAGCGGCATCATATAGCTCGGCCGTGCTGTTTCGTAGTATCCGGGTAAGTGATGCATGGACATGTAGCGCCGGTATAACTCCTCATTGGAGGTCAACAAAGTCGCAATGTCTCGACGGTGACTTTTGGCGGCCATCCAGATCGAAGACGTTAGGGCTGGTCCCAGTGGCGCGGTACCACTGAAACTGAGTTTTTTTGATGCCGATTCATTGAACGCTACCGCCGCGTCCGGATCCAGCAGCATAGAATCGAGCGCTTGGTTGTAGGCATCAATTCTTGCGGCGCCCATGTCGATCACGGACCGCTGACCCGCACTGTCGAATCCGGCCATGGCGAGATAGATGTTGTCGTCCGAGCGGTAGGGGTTTGGTGGGCCCGTCAAAAGCGCTTTGGCTTGCTCACTCAATGGAACATCAATGGAATTGACAGCAAAGCAAGCAAAGACCGCCAGCAGCACGAACGCAATGAGTCCGATTGCGATCTTCCATGACCATCGCGCAACTTGCGCTAGCCCAGACTTGCTAGTTACCGGCACTCCACAAAGCTACGGTGCGCATACACCGGGTGTCAAACGAATCAAGGTAGCCGGCTACGGGTTGGGGTCTCGAGCGCCCGCCGGGCTTGTCAAACAAGTGAGCTCTTGACCCAAGGCCGGCGCGGGGGCGCCGTTCGCCGTTCAACCGATTACCGCGCGCTGCTCGCAACAACGGCCGCCTCATACCAAGTCCAGGACTGAGTTGCACGCGCGCTCTCGACGAGATACACCCGCCGCAAGAATATGGGCGCGCCTTCTACCCGATGAAGGCGGCCTGAGGCAATCAGTGGGGCCGCTACCCGCGAGGGCAGGTATCCTTTTGAGAACGTTCGCAACAGGTACTCCAGTGCCCAATCCGATGCGGCGATCGTGACTTGCGCAGGCCGGGCGTCGGGAAACGCCTCGGCATGCTCGCGCCGGAATTGGTCGCCGTGGTCAACATAGATGTACGCCAAATCGAGTACGGCCGATCGATCGACACCGGCCGACACGAGGATGATCTCATCCTCGAGCAGCAGCCGGCTTGTGTATTCCTCGCCGGCGTGCGGCACGTAGCAAAACGCAATGTCGATCAATCCCATGTCGAGCCAGCGCTGCAACTGCCGCTGCTCGCCAGGCCAAATTGCTGTGGCTATCCCCGGCGCGTGTGCCCGCACATGATCGAGAAAGCGGCTGCCCACGTTCTGCCAGAGGTCGAATTCCAGACCGGCATTGCAAACCCCCTCCACCCCCGGAGGCAGCGCGATCTCGTAGCGCGCCTGCCGCCAGACCTGGGTCATGAGTTCGGCATAGCGTTGGAATTTGAATCCTGCCGAAGTCAAAGCGGCACCTGATTTACGGCGGTGGAGCAACTTCTGACCGAGCTTTTCCTCAAGGGTGCTGATTCGGGCCGTCACGGTCGAGGGGGTGACGTGCAAATGGCGGGCGGCTGAGACCAGACTCTGAGTCCTGACCACCTCGAGAAAAGTCTTGAGCTCTTCGAAGTCCATAATTCGATAATACCGAATTAAATGACGAAAATATTTCGCTTTTCACTATTCAAGAAGTCTGGCACCGTAATATTCAGCGATTCGGGGGTCAGATGCAGTTCAACAACTTCCTGGGGGCCTACTACCGGGATACGAGCTACGGCGGCGATCGGCTGTACGCCGACATGCTTGCGCAGGCAAAACTGGTCGACCAGCTGGCGTTTCGCGGGGTCACGATCCCGGAGCACCATTTGATCAACATCCTGTTGATTCCTGATCCGCTCCAGTTCGCGTTGAAAGTCGCGTCGATTACCGAGCATCTCGAAATCGTCACGTCGGTCTGCCAATTGCCGCTGCATGACATGCGAATTTTCGCGGGGCAAGTCATCCAGGCGGACATCCTCTGCGAGGGCCGGCTCGTGCTCGGCGTCGGCCGCGGAGCGTTCGCGTACGAGCTTGCGCGGATGGGCAAACCCATCGAGGAGTCGCGCGAGCGCTTCGACGAGTCGCTGAATGTACTGATGGCTCTCCTGACGCGCGAGGAGGTCTCGTGGGAGGGAAAGTATTACCAATTTGCGCCGATCACGGTGATGCCGCGGCCGCGCGCGCCGGGTTCGCCCGCGATCATGATCGCTGCGCTCGTTCCCGAGGCGATCGAGGCATCGGCACGCCGCGGATTCCACATTCAGACGACGCCGCTCAATGCAAGCGTGGGCAAGCTGCGCGAGCAGGTTGACGCATTCAACCGCGGCAAGGCCGCCTGCGGCGAAGCCGGTCACGGTCTTCGCCTGGCGGTGATGCGCGTCTGCTGTGTCGCGAAAGACGATGCTGATGCGCGCCGGAAACTTGACCTTGCCTACGACTATTATGGCCGGTTCCACAATGTGTTCACGGGTCCCGGCATCGTCGAGCACGGCGCAATCAAGGCGCTGCCGCTCAAACAAACCAAAGACGAACTGCGTGAGAGTCTGCTGATCTGCACCGCGTCCGAGATGATTGATCGTCTGAAAGCCTACGAAGAACTCGGCGTGGACGAGCTCATCATGAATGTCAATATCGGACACGGCAACCAAGAATCGCTCGAGTCGCTGGAGCGATTCGCGGCAGACGTGATGCCCGTCTTCTCCACGGGCGTGCCGCGTGGCCCGATCATGCAGGCGACCGGCACATGACGGTGGAGCGCGAGGATTTCATCCATGCCATGCGCTCGGTCGCGAACAGCGTCGCCGTGGTAACCACCGATGGTGCGGCCGGACGCCACGGCGCGACCGTGACCGCGTTTTGTTCTGTATCCGCCGATCCTCCTTCGGTCTTGGTCTGCCTGCGCATCGAATCGCGCATCGCGAAAGCGGTGACGCGAAACGGCATGTTTTGCGTCAACGTCCTGAGAGACTCCGCCTCGACACTGGCCGACAGATTTGCCGGCCGCAGCGATGCCGAGGTGAGCGACCGCTTCGAGGGTGTCGAAATTGTCGCTCATGCCGATCGACTCCCGCGCCTCACCGCGGCGACGTGCGCCTTTAGCTGCATTCTTGCGAACACGCTTGCGGCTGGATCCCATGTTGTAGCGGTCGGCCAGGTGCACCACGTGTACACGGCTCCCGAACATCCCCTTGCCTACGTTGACGGCGGCTACGCCTGCGTCACTAGGCTACCCGCTCTTGTTCCCGCGTGAGGACCTTCGATGCCCATTATCCGAATCGACATGTTCAAAGGCCGCAGCCGCGAGCAAAAGCGGCTGCTCGTCCGGGAACTGACCGATGCTTACGTGCGGGTCGCCGGCGGCAAGCCTGAATCGGTGACGGTCATCCTTCAGGACGTCGACAAGGTAGACTGGGGTGCCGCCGGGGCGTTGATGGCCGACAAGTATCCGGATTGAAATGAGCACCCCAGTCCAGTCGGCTTACTCGGTCGAGGGAAAGGGACCTCCCCTCATTCTGATTCACGGGATCGGCGCATCGCGCCACAGCTGGGATGGCCTCATTCTGCACCTCAAGGACGATTTCCGCTGTGTCAGCTACGACCTGCGGGGACACGGGCGTTCGCCGCTGCCGACACCGCCGTATAGCCTCGATGATCTCGTTGAGGACCTGGAGCGCTTGCGCCGCGAGCTGCACATTGATAAAGCTCATTTCGCCGGACATTCGCTCGGCGGCATGATCGGCCCCGCGTATGCTCGGCGCTATCCCGAACATGTGCTGTCGCTCGGCTTGTACAGCACGGCTGCGTTTCGAAGCGAGGACGATTCTGCGAAGGTGCGGGGCGTCGTCGCCGCGATGCGCGCCAAGGGAATCCCACCCGTGCTCGCGACGCTCAAGGACCGCTGGTTCACTCCTGAGTTCGCCGCACGCTGTCCTCAAGTGATTGAACGGCGAATGCAGCAGGTCATCGATACCGACAAAGAAGTTTTCCTCAGTGTTTTCGACATATACGCCGAAACGGAAATGGCTCCTTGGATTGGCGAGATTCGGCATCCCAGCCTGGTCCTGACGGGGGAAAACGACGGGGGCTGCAATCCGCGCCTCAACGCACAGATCGCCGCGTCAATGCCGAATGCGGAACTCGTGATCCTGCCGGCGCTGCGCCACGCGATACTTCTCGAGGCACCGCAAGTTGTAGCCCCACCCGTGCTCGGTTTTCTTCGCCGGCGCGCCATCGATTGAGCAGTGAGCAGTGCCGAGCAGGGTTCCCTCTCGCCGAGTCGCCAAGAAGCGGGCGCGCTAGAATGGGTTGATGACTAACACAACCGCTGCCGCGCCCCTCCTGCTGTGGCTGACGCCGGCCCTGCTCGCGCTCCTGCTTTACGGCCTGGGCCAGGGTTTCGTGAAAATGTGGATCACGGAAGTTCCGCCGGCGCGCTTCTGCCTGTATTTCGCGTGCGCCCGCGCGGTGGTAATGGTTTGTTACTTCTTCGCGAACCCGCAGACGCCGGTGTTCGCGGCGGAAAACCGCCACGTGCTCGTCATCGGCGTGCTCGCCTACGTGCTCGACGGCACGGGCTGGATCATGTACTTCCAGTCGATCATTGCGGGCCCGATCACGATCGTGGGAACGCTCTCGGCCGCCTATCCGGCGCTCACCATCGTGTTCGCACACTGGTTCCTTGGCGAGACGCTCTCGCCGCTCCAGTACGGGGCTGTGGCCATCGTGATCGGCGGTTGTATCGGGCTCGCCTACCAACCGGCGGACTCCGCAAACAAGGTGACCGGGCGCGCGTGGATTCTGCTTGCGTTCTCCGCCCTCGTGTTGTGGGGCGGCGCACAGACGATCGTCAAGTACGACTACAGTCTGGGTGCTACTGACGCCAATATGGCGCTCTACAGCATGATCGGCGCGCTGCTCACGCTGGGCGTCTATGGCTTCTGGAAGGGACGTGCCGGCACACATTCCGTCATCGAGTGGACGCGCTCGTTCTTGCCCATGGGGATGATGGCGGCCGGCGACCTTGGCGTGCTGATCGCGAGCCGCTACGGCAAGATCTCGATAGTGACGCCGCTGACCGGCGCCTACCCGCTTGTCACCCTCGCCTTCGCGGCGCTGGTGCTGCGCGAGCGGATCACGTTGCTGCAATGGGGCTGCATCGTCGCGATCCTGGTCGGCATGTTCTTCTGCACCTCCTGAAATACAAGCTCACGCGGCTCGTTCATATGAGAGCGCGTGCATGATCCCGAAATCCAGAATGACCTCGACTCGGGACCAGCTGATGAACTGAAAATTGAAGGGACAATCCGGCGCGGGCGTTGTCGGCTCGCCGCTCGCAGTCGCCGGGCGCGCAGTTAATACTAGCTCATGGGCGGCAGGCGGTGGTGAAGTGCTGAACAGGTACGCAATCAATGATGCGCGGAAGAGGGCGTCTTGAAAATACCGTACCTGTAAACCTTTTCGTCACGACTATTTATGTAAATGCCGTTTCGAAACGTATAGGTTACGTCCGCGTGAAGCGAGAGATGCCCAGTTATCTGCGGCCCGTAATTCTGAAGAACGTCTATTACGCTAGTGTCATTGAGATAGGGAAGTTCCGGCGGCGCCGAGGCTTGATCACCGCTATAAGCAACCGCAACAACTGTTCCTTCGGAGCCCTCACCAAACAAGGAAAACACCGCGGTCACCACTCCATTGTGCTTCGAATCGATCGTGTTATAGACCCAATAGTTCTCCTCTTGCTGAACCGGACGACCCTTCGCGGCGAGCAAATCACCCCGAGTCATTCCAATCCGTACTCCACTCAGTGACTCGATACGTCCGACAGCATCACTTAAGACTCCCAAGGCGTGAAATTCACTGCCCGCGCCGAGTTGATTATCACAGGCATCCATTGAATATTTGGTGGACCACGCGGTCGCGGAAAAACGTCGCTTGACGCTATCTCTCAAGCGGTTGTATTCAGCCTTATCCCCTGCTCGACAGGCGAAATTAGCAAAGCTATTGAGGATTACATCACTGGTCGGGAAGCGCTTAACGAGTGCATAGAAACCTGTCCTCATTCCACTCCAAAACGCAGGTGTATCTTGGAAAAGATCAAGATTGTCGCCCTCCATCCGGGCGTACATGGAATACAGTTCCGTATAGCGCTCATAGCCACGAACCGGCGCTGTTTGCGCGTATATGTCATTGATAAATTGATCCACTTCCTCATAGGAGCCAAACCATCTCGGCATCAGGATTCGCAACATGCGCCTATAGAGAGCTCGATAATTGGGTGCAATCTTCACGCCTCGCTCGAATAGTGGACGTAACTGTTCCTTTGCCTTCTCCTTATCTTTCGCTTGGTCAACTCCGACATCCATCGACAGCGTGTACCAAAGTGGGTACCCGGCAGCGCGATCCTTAAGTTCCGATAGCGCTGCAGCAGCCATTTCGGCTCGATAGGCATACAGCGCCATGTTCTGGCCACTAATTGTATTGGCGCCGCCTGTGCCACGCGCCGCGTACGCCCAGTCGGCAAAGGCCATTGCTTCGATCAGTTCGGCGATGACGGAGCCTTTGACTCTTCGCCGCCAATCCGCGGTACGCCCGAATACCTCGTCGGTAGTGAGACCGCCATACGTAAACAGATCATCCAGGCCGGCTACTAAGCCCTCTATACGAGAGCCGCCGTCTGGCAAATCCTCCAACGAATGCGCGTACTGATTCATTAGCGACTCAAGGCGTGCGAAGTCCCCCTCCAGAAACAGTTCTTGCGCCTGACACTCGAGTGCGTGACGGATTGCCGGACCATCGGTTTTATCGTCCGAGTCTGCAAGGGGTAATCCATAGTAGGGCGGCGCGCTAACACAGTGCCAACGTTGGCCACTGAATAAGCGGCGAACTTTCATCACGAGCGAAGATGCGGCGAGAGCCCGCGGGCGATGATCCATTCGGGCTCGGATGCCGAACCGTTCAATGCGGGCACTGGCCGCATTAGTTCGCGTCATCAGTTCCCGAGCCTCCTCCGCACGACCAGTATCGCGGTTCTTAGTCGCATCGATTACAGCGCTTGCCCACTGGAAACGCAAATCTACAAAATCGGCTACAAGCAGTGCGAACTCGCGTTCCGGCCCCTGAAGACTTTTATTCTCTTTCTCGAGCAGATCTTTCTGTTTCTGCCAAAAGGGCAGAATATCCCGCTCAAAGCGTTGGCCCAATTCCGCGTCACTCATGGACCCGCTTGACGCCTGTGTCGCCAGTTCAGCCCACAACTGCAGATTTTGAACCTCGCCTTGCGCATACGCGGTATGCGTTCGAAAGTACCTCTCTGGAATCGTCAACCCGGATCCAATGCCCCGGGCTTGCCACAGCGCGGCGGCAACTGCGATCACGAGAAATGCGATGGCCCCGACGCTCTGCTTAACCGGGAGCGCTCTGCGCGTTTGCGCATCGAGTGGCCGCGCCAAAATAAAGCCGAGCACAAAGCCGCTGAGCAGGCCACCGACATGAGCGGCATTGTCGATACCTGGCTGGATGGCGCCGCTTACTAAATTGAACAGTACGAATGCCGATGTACTGATCCAATGCTTGAGAACGATTGCTGCCGGGATTTGCTGCCTTTGTCGGCTCAGGAAAGCCAAGAAGGCGCCAAATACACCGAAAATTGCGCCGGACGCCCCCACGCTGCTCAGGCTCGGATCCCATGCAATGCTGGAGAGACTCGCCAGGATACCAGCCGCAATGTAAAGGAACAGCAGCGTTCCACGGCCGAACAGCCGTTCACTGAGGCGTCCGACATTCCACAGCGCCCACATGTTGAGCGCAAGGTGCAGAAAGCTGAAATGGACAAAGAGTGCAGTGAATGCCCGCCACCACTGTCCATTCACCGTCAGTGGTCCGAAGTTCGCACCCCAGGCAAAAAGTTGCGGCAGCGTGAATTGTCCAAGCCTCTTCGCGACTATCGCCATCGCCACAAAAACGGCGATGTTGATCGCCACAATGGTAGCGGTAACCCGCGACTTGCCCCCAATGGCGTCCAATTGCCGATTGAAATCATGAATAGCCAACCACCGCTCCAGAAATTTCGCGGTCTGAGTAGGCGGTAGCACTTCAACAAGGTTCTTCGCTTGGCCCGGGGAGTTGGCCAGAAATTGAACTTGTTCTGATAGCCAATAGGGTCGCTTTATGTCGAATTCAACGCGCCGATCGTCTTGAACGACATTTCGCACGCGAGACATCGGCCGTGTTAACTGCGACTCGATTGGCACGCCCAGCCAAGTCCGTCGCCAACCGTACAGGAGAATGTCGGCAGCGCGCGGCTCAATCGTACCGACACCATACACAGGCGAGCGCAGGGCCTTGGCCTGCAGCCAACCTAGAATTCCGGTTTTAGAGGTGAAACGCCCAACATAGCCGCTTTTTCGTGCGGCGGGCTCGACGATCGACTCTTCTTTTTGTTTGAGCGCAGCCTGAAGGTTTCTGTAGTTCTCAGGATACGTGGTCGCATCGATGCTGAACTGCAGCTCCCGCAACTGCTCGACTGAGTAGGCCCCAAAGTCGATGAATCCGTCCCGTGATCTTCCTTGGGTCGGCTGAGACTGTTCGCTCTTGTCGGCGCTATCCTTGTCCATGACCCATTGTGACAATTAACACCGCATCAAGCGAGACCTCGATTCACCGAATCCTGATTGCAGCAGGCACTACTGGAATCCCTGCAGCCTACTCATGCTTCTGGCGACTGGCCGCTTCGGGCGATGAAGTGTGGCTTTGGTCGCGACCTGGTGATAGCTGTGCGGCGGTAACTATCTGTTCGGCAGTTCAAAGGATTCGCGTTCACGATCTCAAACACACTTTCGGCCGCAGGCTGCGCGCGGCGGGTGTGTCATTCGAGGATCGTCAGGACTTGCTCGGGCATCG
>Ga0210410_10005873_pt1 | contig 10670 bp, 8 predicted proteins | sample IncBWC4MmetaG_FD_161058 | JGI IMG/M metagenome (GOLD analysis project Ga0210410, IMG submission 161058) | Forest soil microbial communities from Barre Woods Harvard Forest LTER site, Petersham, Massachusetts, United States - Inc-BW-C-4-M | ecosystem: Environmental > Terrestrial > Soil >... | reverse complement strand
CGTTGCGCCGCGCCAGGACCGGCCGGTGATCCTTTACTTTCACGGCAATGGAGGTGCACTTCGCTACCGCGTCGAGCGCTTTCACAAGCTCATCCGGGACGGCGTCGGCCTGGTCGCGCTCGAATATCGCGGCTATGGCGGCAATACCGGCACGCCGACCGAAGCCGGCCTGATCGCGGACGCGGAAGCCGCTTACGCGTTTGCAGCGGCGCGCTATCCGGCCAAGCAGATCGTGCTCTGGGGCGAATCGCTCGGCACTGGAGTCGCCGTTGCGCTCGCGGCGCGCAAGCCGGTCGGGCGGGTCATCCTGGAAGCGCCCTTCACTTCGGCGGCAGCCGTCGCCGGCGGGCGTTATTGGTACATGCCGGTGCGGCTGTTGATGAAGGATCAATACCGCTCCGATGAACTCATCGGCCGAGTCACGGCTCCGGTTCTCATCCTGCACGGCGCACGCGACCATGTGGTTGCCTTTGCCATGGGTGAGCGGATGTTCGAGTTGACCACCGCGCCCAAGCACATCGTGCGTTTCCTTGAAGGCGACCATGAGGACCTCGATGCGCAGGGCGCGTTGCACGCGGTCGGCCGCTTTCTCGCCGGCGACTTGGATAAGGCGCCACGCCCGTCGCGCCCGTAGCCCGGATTGAGCGTCAGCGAAATCCGGGACTGGCCGCGAGGTTTCTCCGGATTTCGTTTCACCAAACCCGGGCTGACGGGTGGTGCCCCAAATCATTGCGGGACGGTCATGATCTCCAGCACATGCCCGTCGGGATCGCGGAAATAGAGGCCGCGGCCGCCGCCCCAGTCGTTGAGCTTACCGTCATCGAGACTCCACGGCGCGCTGCCGAAGGCGACCTTGGCTTTCTTGATTCGGTCAAAGATCGCGTCGAATTCGCGCTTGCTGACATGAAAGGCGAGATGGTGGCTTTCAAATTTGCTGTCGTCGTCGAACAGCAGCGTCAGGGTCTTGTTGATCCGCACCGGCGCGAAATAACCGGCGCGTCCGCGCTTGAGTCCGAAGATATGCGCAAAGAATTTCGCCGCCGCAGCCTTGTCGCGCGTCGGCACGATCGTGTGGTTGAGCGTGATGGTCATGGGCCGTTCCCTCGTCATCGGCGGCGGGATATGAAGCTCGGGAGACGGTGTCGAGGGCGGATCAGTCCTCGCTATCCGCATCCGCGCCGCGGCCGGATCTCAGAACGTCTGATACGATTGCCCGACCTTGCCTCCGACCCGCGCGAAACCCGCTTTTGCCGGCTCGTATGTGTTGTTGATGTTAAGCGCCTTGGCGTAGGAGCCGGCCGCCTTTTCCTTGTCGCCGAGACGCTCGTACGCAAGCCCGCGACTCGCCCAGGCCTGCAGGTTTTGCGGTTGCATCTGCACCGCCTCGTCGAGGTCGCTCGCCGCCGCTTTGGGGTCGCCGAGCGCCAAGTTGCTGAGAGCGCGCGCCACGAACAGATCGGCCTTTTGCGTCGTCAGCCCGAGCGCCGTGGTGAAGTCGTCGACGGCGACCTGATACTGACGCTGACTCTGATACAGGAGACCGCGATTGTAATAGGCTTGGGCGTTGTCGGGACGAAGCGCGATCGCCTTGTTGAGATCGGCAAGCGCCTGAACGTGGCTGCCCTGTTGCCGATGGACGATGCCGCGGCCGAGATAGGCGGCGGCGTAATTGCCGTCGATGCTCAGCGCCTTGTTGTAGTCGGCCAGCGCCAGTTCGAGCTTGCCGCTCTGGCGGTGCAGCAGCCCGCGATTGGCGTAGGCCTGCGCGTAATTCGGATCGAGGCTGATCGCCTTGTTGAAATCAGAGAGCGCCGCGTCCGCGTTGCCGGCATCGGCGAGCACGGAGCCGCGCATATTGTAGGCCTGCGGATCGTCCGGATGCTTTTGGATGACCTCGCTCAGCGAGGCCAGATTGGATTGGGACGGCGCGATCGGCGCTTCGTTGTCCGGAGCGCCAATATTGCTTAGCCCCGAGCAGGCGGTCAGCGCCAGCAGACCGAGTGCCGAGAGGCCCAGTACCAACAGATTGAGCGATCGACATCGCTTCGCCATGGGCGGCCATTGCTGCTGGCTCTGTGCCGCCGCGGCGCGGATGAATGCCTCAGCCGAAGCGAGGCGCGCGAGGCGGACCGGAGCGGCCGCCACCTGCGGCGGCAGTGACGGGCTTGGGCTTCATCGGCAGCAGGCCCTCGCGCTGCAACCGCTTGCGCGCAAGCTTGCGGGCCCGGCGGATCGCTTCCGCCTTTTCCCGTGCCTTTCGTTCCGAGGGTTTTTCGTAGTGGCCGCGGAGCTTCATCTCGCGGAAGATACCCTCGCGCTGCATCTTCTTTTTCAGCGCCTTGAGGGCCTGGTCGACGTTATTGTCGCGAACGAGAACCTGCACGCATCCTCCTTTTCAGTGCGCTCAGTCAGTGCGCTCGGGAAATGGGAACGGGGTGCGGGCTAAGCGCCCACGCCACCTCGGCGCGCTCTCTACCAGAATGGCCGATGAAAGTCCACCGGTTAGGGCCGGGGATGCTCAATCGGCAAAGAGGCGCGTCACGTGCCCCATCTTGCGGCCGGGACGTACGGCGATCTTGCCGTAAAGGTGGACGGCGGCGCCCGGAACGGTGAGCCATTTTCGGTAGTCGTCGACCTCGTGGCCGATCAGGTTGGTCATTTCGACCCGGCTCTTGCGGGTCGGCTTGCCGAGCGGCCAACCCGCCACCGCCCGGATGTGCTGCTCGAACTGCGACACCGAGGCGCCGTCGATCGTCCAATGCCCGGAATTGTGGACCCGCGGCGCGATCTCGTTCACCAAGAGCGTGCCGTCTCGCAACACGAACATTTCCACTGCCAGCACGCCGATATAGTCGAAATGATGCGCGATCGTTTCGGCGATCCGCCGCGCCTCCTGCGCCGTTGCGTCCGAGACGGCGGCGGGCACCCGCGAGACTTTCAGAATGTGATCGCGATGCTCGTTCTCGGTGAGGTCGAAGCATTCGACGGTGCCGTCGGCGGCGCGGGCGGCGACCACCGATACTTCGCGGACGAACGGCACAAAGGCTTCGAGGATAGAGGGCTGAGCGCCGACGTCCTGCCAGGCAGCCTCCGCGGCTGCGTCCTTGGCTATCGCTGCTTGGCCCTTGCCGTCATAGCCGAAGCGTCGCGTTTTCAGCACGGCGGGACGACCGATGCGCTCGAGCGCGGCCGACAATTCGGCGGAGGTGGCGACAGCCGCATAGGGCGCGGTGCCGATGCCAAGGCTGGCGATGAAATCTTTTTCGGCGATGCGGTCTTGGGTCGTCGCCAGAATTCTTGGATCGGGCAGGACCGGCACCAGCGGCGCCAAGAACGCGGCGGTCTCCGCCGGGATGTTTTCGAATTCGTAGGTGACGACATCAACGCTTTCCGCAAAACGCGCCAGCGCTTGCTCGTCGTCATAGCCGGCACGCGTACTCTCGCGCACGACGTCGAATGCGGGCGAGTCGCGATCGGGTGCGAAGATGTGACACTTGAAGCCGAGCCGCGCGGCGGCAAGCGCGAGCATCCGCCCGAGCTGACCGCTGCCGAGGATGCCGATGGTGGCTCCGGGCTCGAGAACAGGCGCCGCAACGCTCACGCGCCGGAATCCTTGTGCGGGGTCTGCTTCGAATGCGTCTCAGGATCTTTGGGCTTTTCCGCAATCGCCGCGGTTTGCTTTTGCCGCCAGGCCTCCAGACGCTGGCCAAGCGCCGGATCGCTCAGCGCCAAGACGCTTGCGGCCAAGAGCGCCGCGTTGATGGCGCCGGCGTTGCCGATCGCGAGCGTGCCCACCGGTATGCCGGGTGGCATCTGCACGATGGAATAAAGCGAGTCCTGTCCGGACAGAGCCTTGGACTCCACCGGCACTCCGAAGACCGGCAGGGTGGTGAGCGCGGCAGTCATGCCCGGCAAGTGCGCCGCGCCGCCCGCACCGGCAATGATCACCTTGAATCCTTCGGCCTTCGCACCCTTGGCGAAGGCATAGAGGCGCTCGGGGGTGCGGTGCGCGGAAATGATGCGCGTGTCGTAAGCGACGCCGAGCGCATCCAGCGTTTCGGCAGCATTTTTCATGGTCTGCCAATCGGACTGGCTGCCCATGATAATGGCGACGGATTTCGCTTCCGGCGGCGACAACGGCAAAATCCCCTGCGCGAAGGAAGCGGCGGATTATAGGCGTGGGTTCCCTGGTGGCAAGGCGAGGCGCGTTTCACCGTTAAATTTGTGCCGCGCCGCGCATGGCGCACGCAGCAGCCGCGCGCACCTCGCTTTCAGGACCGCGCTTAATCCGAGGCCAGGTCGGGGCGTTGCAGCCAGGCAATCTTGTCGCTGGCGTCGATCAGGATAAGGTGCGGAGAGAGCCGCACCGGAGGGTCGGACCGCTGCCGGGCGGATTTGGTTACCGTCGCGAGCGCGGCCGCGCATAGTCGATCCGGGTTGCGTTCGCCCTTCGACGCCATCGCAATGATCCGGCGCGCGGCGACTTCACACAGATTGTTCGGCTGACCGCTTCGCGCGATGGCGGCAACTGCGCTTTCATAGGCCGCGATTAAGGCCGCGGTGGCCTCAGCATCAAAGCCTCGGTTGCGGCGGGAGAACTGAAGCACCTGTCCCATGGCGCACCAACAAGAGACGTGAACAACACAAAGCGGCAAGACGATCTCGGTGATAAGACGCCGCAACTCAAAAAGTTTCATTCAGGCATTCGCCGTCCATTGCTTGGACGCACGCGGTGGCCTGCGACTAAGGCGTGGACTCTCCGTGAAACACGTTGGCAGGTCGTTGGTCTTTTGGCTTACTTTATCCAATGGGCGAGGCGGAGAATTCTGGCGTGGCCGACCATCGTGACGACGTTGGAACAGGCGGCGACAGCAGCACCGAACCGGTGATTGTTCTCATCGGCGCGTCGGCCGGCGGTGTTCAAGCGTTGCAAAACTTTTTCGGCGCGTTGCCAGCGTGCACCGGCGCGGCCTTTGTCGTCGTCGTGCATCTTGATCCGACGCATCACAGCGAAATGCCGAGCATCATCGCGGCGCGCACCAAGATGCCCGTTGTGCAAATCGGCGAACGTCAACGACTGGAAGCCGACCACGTCTACGTCATTGCGCCGGACCGCCGATTGAAAATAGTCGATCACGAGATCGAGTCGCTGCATTTCGACGAGCCGGGCGGCCGGCGCGCGCCGATCGATGTTTTGTTCCGTTCGCTGGCTCAGCAATTGGGCGACGGGTTCGCCATCATTCTCAGCGGTGCCGGTTCGGACGGCGCGCTCGGCGCGCGCGCCGTCAAGGAAGCCGGCGGCATCGTTCTGGTGCAGGATCCCAACGAGGCCGAATATTCCTCGATGCCGCGCAGCGCGATTGCGGCCGGCGCGGCAGATTTTGTCTTGCCAGTGCGCGAGCTTGCCGAATGGCTCGCCGAGCTGATCCCGCTCAAGATCAGCGTCACGGGGTCTGATGCCGGTCAGGTGGACGAAGAATCGTTGCGGCGGGTGTTGGCGCATCTGCGTGCGCGCACGGGCCACGATTTTTCCAAATACAAGCGCGCGACCGTCTTGCGCCGCATTGCGCGCCGCATGCAGGTCGTCAGAGCCGAGGACTTGACGGCATACTATGAGGTCATGCGCGACAGCCCGGAAGAGGCGCAGGCTCTCCTCAGCGATCTCCTGATTTGCGTGACCACGTTCTTTCGCGGCGGCGAGGCGTTTCAGAAACTCGCCCAGGACGTTTTGCCGGAATTGTTCAAGGACAAAGCCGCCGACGAGACGGTGCGGGTATGGGTTCCGGGCTGCGCGACCGGTGAAGAGGCATACTCGTTCGCCATTCTGCTGCTGGAAGAGGCGGCCCGCCACAAAACCCGCCGCCAGCCGATCCAGGTGTTCGGCTCCGATCTCGATGCGCGCGCGCTCGCTTACGCGCGAGAAGGCCGTTTTCCACTGTCCATCGAGGCCGACGTCAGCGAGGAGCGGCTGCGCCGCTTCTTTGTCCGCGATGGTGACCACTATCAGGTCGGGCAGGAGGCGCGCGATCCGGTGCTGTTCGCCGTGCATGATCTCCTGAAGGATCCGCCATTTTCGCACGTAGACCTCATCTCCTGCCGCCACGTGATGATTTATCTCGATCGCGAATTGCAGGAGCAGGTGTGCCGCACGTTTCACTACGCGCTCAATCCCGGCGGCTATCTCTTCCTGGGTTCATCGGAGACGGGCGACCATCCGCCGGGCTTGTTCCGCACCGTCGACGGCACGGCGCGTATTTATCAGTCGACCACGGTTGCCGGCGACAAGCCCCGGCTGCTGCGGCGCCTACTGGGTCCGGTGCGGCTGCGCGAGCCGCTCGCCCAGCTCGGCCGCGCTGTGAGTCCGACCGTCGCACTGGGCGAAGCCGCCATCCATCGCCGCGCCCTCGAACAGCTGGCGCCGCCGTCCATGCTGGTCGATGAATCTCACCGCGTGGTTCATCTGTCGGAGAATGCCGGTCGTTTTGTCATGCCGTCGGGCGGGCCGCTGAGCGGCGATGCCGTCGATCTAGTGCGGCCCGAGCTGCGCTTCGAATTGCGCTCGGCGTTGTACCGCGCCTTCGAGCAGACCTTGCCGACCCTCAGCGTGCCCGTGTTCGTGCCTTTCAACGGCGCCCGGCATCGAGTCCATCTGATGGTCAAGCCCGTGCCGGAAAACGGCGCTGACCAGCGTGCAGCCGTCGTGATGTTCATCGAAGGCGAGGAGGTCGACGAAACGGAAGCTGCCGCCGAACGTCCGGCGAGCGACGAGACGGTACGGCGGTTGACCCAGGAGCTCGAATTGACCCGGACGCGGTTGCGCACCATGCGCGAGGAATCGGACGCCGCCAACCAGGAGCTTCGTGCGGCCAATGAAGAGCTGCAATCGATCAATGAGGAATACCGCTCGACCTCCGAGGAACTGGAAACCAGCAAGGAGGAACTGCAGTCGATCAACGAAGAATTGCGGACCGTCAACAGCGAGCTGAAACTGAAACTGGAAGCGATCGCCCGCGCTCACAGCGATTTGCAGAACCTGATCGCCGCGACCGATTTCGGCACGCTGTTCCTCGATTCAGATTTGCGCATCAAGCGATTTACCGACCGGGTCACGGAGCTGTTCAGCATCACACAGGCTGACGAAGGCCGCCCGATCACCGATTTCGCCCACCAGCTCCAATATGATGATTTAGCGAAGGATGCGCGAGCCGTGCTCGCGGATCTCGCGCCGATCCGCCGTGAAGTCCGCAGCCGCAGCGGCCGCTGCTACGACATGAGCATTCGTCCCTATCGCGCGATCGACCACAAGATCGACGGTGTCGTCGTTACGTTCGTTGATGTTTTCGAACGTCCTGCGGCCAAAGCAGTGCCCGCGCTCGAATGAAGGGGCCTTGCCGCCCGAAAGAATCGACGGCACACACAGGATGTTAGACGTCGCCGGCGGCGCGAGAGTCTTGCTCGGCGCGCCGGCACGCCTCCCAGAGCTTCATCGCGGTCACCGGCATGTCGAGGTGCGCGCCGGCGCCGCCCGGCAGAGCGTCGGCGACGGCATTCATCACCGCCGCGATCGATGCCGTGGTGCCGGCTTCGCCGACACCTTTCACGCCGAGCGGGTTGGTGGTCGCGCGCACATTATGCACGGCGTCGCGAATGTCGGCCGGCATGTCGGCCGCGCGCGGCATGGCATAGTCCTGGAACGAGCCGGTCATGAGCTGGCCGGTATCATCGTAGAAAATCTGCTCCATCAGCGCCTGGCCGAGCCCTTGCGCCAAGGCGCCGTGCAACTGACCCTCGACGATCATCGCATCGAGCGTGTTGCCGCAATCGTCGACCGCCGTGTAGGCGACGATTTGCATGCGGCCGGTGTCGCGATCGATTTCGACCTCCGCCACATGCACGCCATTCGGAAAGGTGAGCGGCGTTTCGGTTGTGGTCTTGGTGTCGAGGTCTTCGGCGATGGCGCCGCCTTTTTTCAGCGCGGCGGCGCGGGCGGCAACCTCGAACAGCGGCATGCGCCGGTCGGTGCCGACGATGCCGAAGGCGCCGCGCTCGTAGGCGATGTCGCTTTCGGCGGTTTCAAGCAAGGCTGCCGCGATGCGCTTTCCTTTCTCGATCATCAGATCGATGCATTTGACGATCGAGGCGCCGGCCGTCATCGCCGAGCGCGAGCCGACCGATGCGTAGCCTGCGATCTCCAGGGCCGAATCGCCGTGATGATGGCGAACCTTGTCGGCGGCGATGCCGAGGCGTTCGGCAATCAGGCGCGGAAAGACCGAGGCGTGTCCCTGGCCGGTCGATTGCACATTCAAATTCACGGCCAGCGTGCCGTCGCCGGGAAATGTGAGCCATGCGCCTTCGAGCGGCGAGCCGCCGGAATGTTCCAGCATGCAGGAGAGACCGATGCCGCGGTATTTGCCGCGCCTTCTGGCCTCGCGCCGGCGCGCTTTGAAGCCGTCGTAGTCGGCAAGCGCCAGCGCTTTGTCGAAGATCGGCCGGAAGTCGCCGCTGTCATAGGTGGTGCCGACCGCAGTTTTGTACGGCATCGCGGACGCCGGGATGAGATTGCGCCGCCGCAGCGTGGCGGGATCCAGCCTGCTCACGCGCGCGGCTTCCTCGACCACGCGCTCGAGCACGTAGTTGGCTTCCGGCCGGCCGGCGCCGCGATAAGGCGCGGTCGCTATCGTGTTGGTGAAAGCGCACCGCGCGCTGATGTCGATGTGCTTGATGTCGTAGAGCGCCGGCAAACAGCGGGCGAAATTCAAGGTCGGGATGTTGGCGCCGACCGCGCCGACATAAGCGCCGAGATTGGCGGTATTACGAATGCGCAGCGCGAGAAAGCGGCCCTTCTCGTCGAGCGCGAGCTCGGCTTCCGAGTAGAGGTCGCGCGCCTGATTGTCGCTGAGAAACGCTTCCGAGCGGCCCGACATCCAGTGCACCGGCCGGCCGAGCTTTTTGGCGGCGACCAGCTGCACGATGTATTCGGGATACGGGCCGGTCTTCAGGCCGAAAGCGCCGCCGACATCGTCGGTGAGCACGCGCAGCCGCTCCTTGGGTATTTGCATGATGACCGCGATCGGATCGCGCATCGCCGTCGTGCCTTGCGAGCAGACGCGCAGCGTGTAGCTGTCGGTTGCCGCGTCGTAGCGCGCGGTGGCGCCGCGCGGTTCCATGGAGGCGACCGCCATCCGCTGATTGGTCACGGCGATGCGGGCAACGAATTTGGCGGCGGCAAAGATTTCGTCAACGCGCCGCGCATTGGCCTCCGGATCCTGCGCGAGCCCCGGCCAATCGATGGCGAGATTGCCGGGGATTTCCGGCCAGACTTGCGGCGCGCCGGGAGCGAGTGCCGCACGGGCGTCAATCAGGGGCGTCAGCGGCTCATACTCGATCGCGATCAGTTCGGCGGCGTCTTGGGCGGCGGAAGCGGTCTCGGCGACCACCATGGCGACGGGTTCGCCGATATGCACCGCCCGCTCGCCCGCGAGCGGGGGCCGGTGCGGCAGGATCAGGGGCTTGCCGCCGCGCCCGGCGAGCGGCGGGTGGCGCCCGAGGCTCGCGATCCCCGCCATGTCTTTTGCGGTCAGCACGCCAAGCACGCCGGCTGCGCCGCTGGCGGCGGCTATGTCGACGCTGACAATTCGCGCAAAGGCATGCGGCGAACGGACGAAATAGGCATAGGCTTGGCCCGGTTCGGTCACATCGGCCGCGTAGCGGCCCTTTCCGCGCACCAAAACGTCATCTTCCACGCGCGGCGTGTGGGCCGCACGGCCATCCGTTTTTGCATCCATGCCTTGTTCCGGGATATCTGTCTGGATAAGGCTCACCCCCTTATAAACCCGAAACAACCGCCGGCGAAGGCGGCCTTTTTCGGGTTTTATCGGAAACGCATTTTCTTGACCGCTTCGCGCTACGGCGTGGCAGGTACGCCTCCGGAGTGCCGGATAGCGGCCCTGGTCGCTTGCTGGAACCCTGCTGATGCTTCAACCCGGCACGTTCGGGCTCACGCTTTTACTTGCCATGCTGACGGCGCTCGGTCCGCTGTCGATGGACATGTATTTGCCGTCGCTGCCGGATATCGCCCACGTTCTTGGCGCGCCGGTCGCCCGCACGCAGCTGACGATTTCGAGCTATCTGATCGGATTCGCGGTGGGCCAGATGATCTATGGCCCGCTTTCGGATCGCTATGGCCGCCGTCCAGTGCTGCTCGCGGCGGTGGCTCTCTATCTCGCGAGTACGCTTGCCTGCGCGGCCGCGCAGTCGGTCGATCTCTTGATCGCCGCGCGTCTGCTCCAGGGCATTTCCGGTTCGGGCGCGATCGTTTTGGCACGCGCCATCGTGCGCGACGTTTATTCCGGGGTGCAGGCCGCGCGCGAGCTCTCGCTCATGGGATCGATCAGCGCGACCGCGCCGATCGTCGCGCCGATGATCGGTGGTGTCTTGCAGGCCGGTTTCGGCTGGCGAGCGAACTTCATCTGCATGAGCGTCGGCGGGCTCATCGCACTCCTGGTGGCGGGAAGGTTGTTGCCGGAGACGCTGCGTCCCGACAACCGTGCGAGCCCCTTGTCGTTCTTCTCGATGATGCGCGGCTATGGCGCCGTGGCGCGCCACCGCGGTTTTCTTGTCTATCTGGGCATCATCACCACCACATATGCGGGGCTGTTCGCGTGGGTCTC
>Ga0210410_10005872_pt1 | contig 10671 bp, 11 predicted proteins | sample IncBWC4MmetaG_FD_161058 | JGI IMG/M metagenome (GOLD analysis project Ga0210410, IMG submission 161058) | Forest soil microbial communities from Barre Woods Harvard Forest LTER site, Petersham, Massachusetts, United States - Inc-BW-C-4-M | ecosystem: Environmental > Terrestrial > Soil >... | reverse complement strand
AAGCCACGCCCACAGCCGCGATGGTCCCGGTCTGGATCACCAGAAACAACGTCCAGCCGTAAAGAAATCCCCACAGCGGCCCTAGCGCCTCGCGCAGATAGACATACTGGCCACCGGCTCGCGGCATCATCGCCGCCAGCTCGCCATAACTGAGCGCAGCCACAATGGTCATGAATCCCGCAATCGCCCAGGCCGCGATCAGCAAGGCCGGAGAATCGGTCTCCCGCGCAATCTCCGCCGACACAATAAAAATGCCCGAGCCGATCATCGACCCCATCACCAGCATGGTCGCGCTGGTCAGCCCCAGGCCCTTGACCAGTTCTTTATCCTGCTGGCTATGAATGTCCCAGTCGCTCTCGGCACGCGGCTGCGTTGTCGGTGTGCTCAGGATCCCTCCCGGTTACTGCGTCCTTGGTCGTTCGCAAAACGTCGTTGGTCGTTGGTCGTTCGTCGTTGGCCCCGTAGCGCCGGCGTCTCGCCCTCGCACTGGACAGAACCGGCAGGTCGCAAGACTTGCCCTCAACCCTGGCCAACGACTAACGACCAGCGACCAACGACGATTTACATTACCTCAGAATGCGAAAAAATTCCTCTGCTGATTTCCGCGGCTCCCGCAACAGGTCCGCAATCACCGCCACGGAATCCGCCCCGGCCTCAATCACCGAAGCCGCATTGGCCCGCGTAATCCCCCCAATCGCTACCAGCGGCTTTCGCGTCAAAGCCCGGGCCCGACCCACTCCTTCGAGCCCCACTACAGGATCAGGGCGTTCTTTGCTGGAAGTCGAAAACACCGGCCCAATCGCCAGATAATTCGCCGAAGACAGGTCAGCCTCCCACATCTGCTCAGGATTATGCGTCGAAACTCCCAGCCACCGCTCCGGCCCGATGATCGCTCGCACCGACTCCGGCGACAAATCCTCCTGCCCCACATGCACCCCATCGAATTCGGCACCCAGGCACAGATCGGCGCGGTCGTTCATGACGAGACGAATGGAATTATCGGTACGGGGGTGCCCCATTTCTCCCTGGTTTTGGGAGAAGTGGGGATTTTGATTTTGAGTCGGAAGGCGTCTCCTTAATTCCCGCGCCTGCTCCAGCATCATCCGCGCATTCCCAGATTTGTTTCGGTATTGCAGAAGCGTGCATCCGCCCGCGACGAGCTCATCGGCATACGCAATCAACTCTTCCGTTGTGGGAAAAAACGCCGAATCAAGAATGGCGTAAAGGCAAGGCAGCTGAATCATAGTCTCAACTGGACGATTTTCTCTGGGCTACTCGGTACTTGCCACTCGCGGCTCATTTCCCATTCTTCTTCAAGAATCTCTCAATGAACCCCGTATCGAACTTCCCCGCGCGAAAATCTTCATCGGCCAGAATCTTGCGATGCAGAGGAATCGTCGTGTACACACCCTCAACCATAAACATTTCTAGAGCGCGCGACATGCGCGAAATCGCCTCGCTCCGGTCTTTACCGCGCACGATCAGCTTGGCGATCAGCGAATCGTAATAAGGTGGAATCACGCCCTCCGTATAGGCGGCGGTATCCACGCGCACGCCCGTCCCACCTGGGGGATGAAACGCTGTAATCTTCCCCGCCGACGGCACGAATGTATCCGGGTTCTCGGCATTGATGCGGCATTCAATCGCGTGCCCGCGATGCACAATCGGCCCTTGCAGCACGTCCCGCATGTGCGCGCCGGCCGCGATCATGATCTGGCTTTTCACCAGATCGACATCGGTGACCATCTCCGTCACCGGATGCTCCACCTGTATGCGCGTGTTCATCTCAATGAAATGCAGCTGACGGTTCTGATCCATCAGGAACTCAATCGTCCCGGCGTTGCTGTATCCGATCGCCGCCAGCGACTTGCACAGAACTTCGCCGATCTCCTCGCGCATCTGTGGAGTGACCTGCGTCGACGGAGATTCTTCGAGCAGTTTTTGATGCCGCCGCTGGATCGAGCATTCGCGCTCGCCCAGGCTCACGACATTTCCATGCTCGTCGGCCAACACCTGGAATTCAATGTGCCGCGGATGCTCGACGTACTTCTCCATGTAAAGATCGCCGTTGCCAAACGCTCCCGCCGCTTCCGCCTGCGCCGCTTTGAAGAGCGCGGGCAATTCCTCTTCGGTGCGGACGATCCTCATACCGCGCCCGCCGCCGCCCGCCGCCGCCTTCACAATCACCGGAAAGCCAACCTGCCGCGCCCACTCGACCGCTTCTCCGTCGGACCCAATAATCCCGTCCGACCCCGGCAGAATCGGCACGCCCGCCCGTTTCATAGCCGCACGGGCTTTTTCCTTCTCACCCATCAGCCGCGTCACTTCGGGCCGCGGGCCAATAAACTTGATGCCGCTGGTCTCGCACACTTCCGCGAAGTTGGCGTTCTCCGCCAGCAGCCCGTAGCCGGGATGCACCGCCTCCACATTGGCGATCTCCGCCGCGCTGATCACCGCCGGAATATTCAGATAACTCTGCGCCAGTTGCGGCGGACCAATACATATGGCCTCGTCGGCAAAACGCACCGGCAGCGAGTTGCGGTCGGCCTCGCTATAAATGGCTACCGTGCGAATGCCCAGCTCCTTGCACGCGCAGATCACGCGCAGTGCAATTTCCCCGCGATTCGCAATCAGAATTTTCTTGAACATGGATTCAGCTTTTAGCTCTCAGCTGTCAGCTCTCAGCCTTATGTGGGGACGCACGCCCTCGGCTGTTCGCCGGGTACAGCCCGGTTTTTCGCTTAGTCGCCCCTAAAACGGAAAAAGGCGCGACTCAGCGCGCCCTCAGAAATCTCTCCACCTTACTTCTTCGCCCGGATCGCGAACAACTCCTGCCCGTATTCAATCGGCTGCCCGTTGGTCGCCAGCTTTTTGACGATCTCTCCCGCAACATCCGATTCGATTTCGTTCAACAGCTTCATCGCCTCCACAATGCACAGCACCTGCCCCACTTCCACCATGTCCCCGGCCTTCACAAACGGAGGCGATCCCGGCGACGGCGACTCGTAGAACGTCCCCACAATCGGGGACTTCACCATATGAAACGATTCTTCAGGGACAGCCTCTTTCGCAGGCGGGGGAGCAGGCGGCGGCACTGCCGGTCCCTGGCCTACCTCGACCACAGGCCCCGGCGCTGCCGGCATCGCAAAGAAACGCTGTTCCCCGTGCGAGTGGACTATGGTCTGTGCGCCGGCCCGCTTGATGCGCACCTTGACATCGCCGCGTTCCAACTCAAACTCGGCAATATCCTTCTCGATTAAGAACTCGATCAGTTCCTTCAGCTCTTTTTGATTCATTCTGATCTTCGGTGTGATCTTCGAATGCGATATGCGATCTTCGGTGGGACCGTCTTCACTCCCCGCCGCGCTCCCAATCCCGCTGCGCCAAACAACCTCGCGTAGAAGCCGGGCTTCGAACCTGCCCGGTTGAAATTCTTGCAGACTAAATCGTCAAAAGATCCTTGCTCGTTGGCGTCAGAACTTCGCATCCGGTTGCGGTCACTGCCACCATGTCCTCAATCCTGATGCCCCACTTGCCGGGGAAGTATACCCCCGGCTCCACGGTGATGACCATACCGGGCTTCAGCAGTTCTTTCTGACCGGTCGCGACTCTTGGCGCTTCGTGGATCTCAAGCCCCACGCCGTGCCCCGTCGAGTGCGTGAAATTCTTTCCTAATCCGGACTCATCCAGCACTTTGCGGGCGGCTGCGTCCACTTCACCAACCCTTGCGCCCGGCCGCACCGCTCGAATCGCGGCTGCTTGCGCCTCCCGCACCGCCTCGTAAGCGACCCGCGCTTCATCCACAATGTCGCCCACCCACACAGTGCGGGTCTGATCGGAACAGTAACCCGAAAGTATAACACCGAAATCACAGACCACGAATCCGCCGCGCTCAATGACTTTCGCCGACGCGCGGCCATGCGGCAACGCCGAACGCGCTCCCGAAGCGATGATCGTCGGAAACGACATCTCCTCGGCGCCAGCGAGGCGCGCCGCATATTCCATCTCCGCCGCCACGTCGATCTCTCTTACTCCGGGCCGCAAAACCTCCAGCGCCCGCTCGAACAACTTCGCTCCCACCCGCACCGCCGCCCGAATCTGCTCCAGTTCATCGTCGTCCTTTACCATGCGCAGTTTTTCCACCGGCGCGGTCGCGCCTCGCAAGCGCACGCCGGCAGGAAGAACCTTCGCCAGCCCCTTGGCGTCCGCCATGGTCACATGATCGGCCTCAACTCCCAGGGATCGTCCTCGCGCCCGCTTCGCCTTTGCCTCCAGCCACTCTCCCACCGCCTGCCATATGCCTTTGCCGGCAATCACGACCTCGGCCCCCACCACCTGCTCGTGTGCCTGCGTGTCATAACGGACGTCGGTAAAAAACACGCTCTCCGCCTGATTCAAAAACAGCGCTCCAGCACTGCCCGTGAAACCACAAAGATACTGAACGTTGGGAAGATGGCTGATCAGCAACCCGTCAAACCGCGTAGTGACGAGGTGATCCCGCAATCGAGCCTGTCGCGCGAGGAAGTCCACAGACGCTGAGTTTATCAGGACACGGAAAGAAGTTGTCAGTTGTCGGTGACTGTGCGGCGGAGAGCATTAGCTGGCCGCTAGTTCTTCTCTGTGTCTCTGTGGTGAATGATTTTGAATGACCCCAAACGCGAGACCGCCAGCCTGACAGGTTCTTCAGGCCGGCGGTTTCAATCTTCGAACTCGCTGCTAACTCTGACGTGCTACGTCTGAATAATTCGCGGCGTGATGAAGAAAATTAATTCCTGATTCGAGGTCTGCACCTGCGTGTGCTTGAACAGGTTGCCCAGGATCGGGATGTTGCCCAGCAGCGGCACTTGCGAAATGTTGATCGAGTTCTGCGTCTGGATGACGCCGCCGATCACCACCGTCCCGCCATCGGTCACCAGCACCTGCGTAGTCGCCTGCTGCGTGATCAGTTCCGGGTTGCCCTGCACTTCCTGACCGAAGTTCGGCGTGGTGTTTTCCACGTCGACGTTCAGGAAGATCGTGTTCTCCGAGGTGATCTGCGGAGTCACCGTTAACCGCAGGAACGCATCGACGTAAGTCACAGTCGGAGGACCGCCCAACTGCGCCTGCGTCACAATCGGTACGCGCACACCCTGTTTGACCAGGGCCTGAATATTGTTCTGCGTAACGACTCGCGGACGCGAGAGCACTTTCAGCAAGCCGCGTGATTCCGCTAGCGAGAGCACCGCATCGATTCGCACATTGTTGCTGGCATTTACGAAGGTCAGGCCGCTCGAGGGCGAAGTGACTCCCAGGTTCGAGAACAGCGGAATGGTTGCGCCGGTGGAGGAACCGCTGCCCGCCGTCGTGATGTAACCCGGAGTAAGTCCGTTCACGGTAGTGGGCGAACTGCCAGCCTGCTGATTGCCGCCGATTCCGGAGTGGCCATTGCCCCATCCGAAGCCCAGCTGAGTTCCAATGTCACGCGCGAACTGCCGGGTCGCGGCTACCACGCGCGCTTCGATTTCCACTTCCTGCGTCTTGCGATCAAGCTGCGTCAGCAGGCGGTCGATGGTCGGAATCACTTTCGGAATGTCGTTGATGATCACGGCGTTGGTGCGATCGTCGGCGACGACATCTCCGCGCTGCGACAGGAATTTCTTTACCGTGATAATTACGTCTTTCGCCTTTGCGTAGCTCAGGAAGCGGGTGACGGATACTTTTTCCACCGCCAGAGCTTCGGCTTCGATCTGCGCTCGGCGTCCGTCGGCTTCGTGCTTCAGAGTGTCGACGGTGGCGATGCGCAGAACGTTGCCTTCCAGTTCGCGGGCCAGATCGTTGTTCTTCAGCACGATGTCAAGGGCCTGATCCCACGGCACGTCATCGAGGACAATCGTCAGTGTTCCGTGCACATTCGGATCCAGCACTACGTTGAGTCCACTGATCTCGTGAATCAGGCGGAAGAAATCTTTCAGGTCAACATCTTTCAGGTTCACCGAGATCGGCTCACCCGTATATTTCGGGCCAGTCGATGCCGGTGCTTGTCCCGCCTGCGACTTCTGCTCCGCCGACATATTCACTGCCGGCTGGATGGTTATCGTAGAAGGATTCTGTCCCTGTGCCATGTGCACGCTGACGGGAAGAAGTTCCGCGGCGGTCTTGTCGGAGAATCGAGCAGCGGCTTCCTGCGCCCGAACCGTCGGCTCGACGGCAGGTACTTCATTGTTCGCCACTTCAGTCTTCGCAACTTCGTTCTTCCCTATTTCAGTCTTCGCAACTTCTGGCCCGGCTTGTTCCGCGACCTTCTGATCGGCCTTAGCCTGATAGGAAGGTTCGACGAATACAAAGTCGTTCGGCGCGGCATCTTTCGCCGTGGGCTTGGTCGCGGGTGCAACTTCAGTCTTCGGCGTGGGCGCAGACCTGGTCTCGATCACGCGTGGTGCGAACGGCGACATCGGCTTGCTGGCCGGAGCCGCGGCAGTGTTGTTCAACGCCACCGTCTTCGGAGCCGCCACCGGAGCCGCCTTCGCGACTTCCTGCGCGTGCAGCGTCAGCACCAGCTTGCCCGCCGGACCCGGCGTCAACTCATAAGCCAGCGCTTTGTCCAGATCGACGACAATGCGCGTGGTCGGAGGCGTCTGCCCGTCCATCCCGATGCGCACGCCCTTCACTCCCGACGCGTTCACCGCGATGCGCTTCTGCGCCGTCGCCATCACCGTTTCCGGCAGGTCGACGACCAGGCGCGCAGGTGAGTCCAGTGTGCTCAGCTTCGGCGTCACCGCGCCCCGAGAGCTCATCTCGACCCGGATGTCGTCCGTACCCCGGACTACGTTAACTCGATCCAGCTCGCTTCGCTGGCCCGCGGGCTGTGATGCCGTCGACTGCGCGGACGCAACCACTCCCGCCAGCAGCAGCATCGGTACGAACATTGTCACCAGTTGCTTTCGCATTTCGCCTCTCCCCAACTTCTTCAAACTCGATTCGACGCTCCCGGTCTTCCCGGCTCCGTCGCCTTGCTTAAACCGCCGGCGTAAAGATTCGCTTCACCACTTCCCGCGTGAACGGCTTGCCCAGCTTGTCCTGCACCGTCTCCTGGAACACCACCGAGTCCCCGGTGATTCTGACCACATAGCCGTTGAATACCGGATCGTTCTCCCGCAGGAAATAAGCCTTGTTCAGATTGTTGGTCACGACCGCGATGAATCCCGCGTCGGACTTCACCACTCCGCGAAGATTGATGTTGCCAATCTCCAGGCATTTCTTTCCCGTCGCGCAGCCGGATCCACCCTGTTGCTGGACTACCGGACTAAAGAACGGATCGCGCTTCCCATTCATCGCCCACTTCTTGTCGTCGGCCTTGGGCTGCTTGGCGTTATCGCCAATCTTGCTGGCATCGGCCGCCACGGCACTGCCCGCTGGAGCCACTGGCGCTGTTGCCGCGGGCGTCACAGGAGCTACCACCGGCTTTGCCGCGATCACGGGACCGGACCCAGGCGCCCCCGGTCGTCCCAATCCGCCGTGCGCTCCGCCTCGGTGCGCCCATTTGCCTTGCCCGGCTCCCGCCGGCCGATTTCCTGAATTTTTCCACTGGCCTGCGACCGCACCGTTCGGAGCCGAATTTCCCGCAACAGGTCCTTGCGCCGCTCCAGTGGGTCGATTGCCTGAACCTTTCCACCGGCCAGCAACGGGACCGTTCGTCCCCGCAGCATTACCCAGCATCGCTCCGCCCGGTTTGCCGCCAGAATTTTTCCCTTGCCCGTACACTGGACCATTCACAACCGTGGTTCCCGCAGGATTAATGGGCAAAGCGCCCTTGCCCTGCGCAGGACTTCCCTGCCCCGGCGAAACCGCTGCTTTAGTCGGCTTCGGAGCCGCCGTGGGCGTCGACCCCGGAATCACCGCCGGCTTCACCGCCGGTGCGGGCGCTCCCGGCGCCGGCTTCGCCTTCACTCCGGCGGCATCCAGCGCTGCGTTGGTATCGTTGGCCTGCTTCTGCTGCAGCGATTTCGCGATGCTGCGCGCCTGGTCGATGGCGTCCGTGTTCTGTCCCCAGGCCGCTCCCGACATCACTGCCATTGCCAAAATTGCGGTTGTCAGCTTCATAGTCATCTCTACTTCGCTCCCGGCGTCGCGGGCTTCGCCCCGTTGGCCGCTGCGCTAGGTTGCAAATCGTGACTGAAGAAAGTCGTTGCCGTGCACGTCGCCACTACGCTCTCGTTGGGCGCGTACTGATAGGTATGCTTGGCCTTGGCTCCGCCCGGATTCTTGGTCGTCGACACCAGCAATCCGCTGATGTTCACAATCCGCTCCAGCTTGCCCACTCGATCGAAGAAATTCAGCATCGAGTAATACGGCCCATCCAGTTCCATGTCGAACGGCATCTCGGTGTAATACTCTTTCTGGTTGGTCGGCTTCGCGGTATAGCGGCGCAGCTCGACTCCCGCCTTCGATGCCTCCGCGTCCATCACGGTGATGAAGTCGTCGACCTGCTTGTCATCCGGAACGATTCGCCGCTCGATTTCCAGTTGCTGTTTCAGCTCCGCCAACTGTTGCTCGATCTGCTTCAGCTTCGGCCGGTAGGATTCCAGTTCGTTGTTTTCCCGGATCTTGTCTTCCAGATCATGCTGCGCGCTGGCATTCTTCACGTCCTGCTTCTTGAATACCAGGAAGTACAGCGCCGCCGTCACGATCGCGCCGCCCAGTACCACCGCGCCCCACTGCTTGATTCCCGAAAGTTCGCTAAAGTTCGCCATAGGTCCGCCTTACGACTTTCCCTTCTCGCAGGTCAGCGTGAACTGGAACGCCTGCATGTCCTTGATCTGGTCATCCTGAAACGTTTCTTTGATCTCGACATTCTTGAAGAAGCCGGTCTTTTGCAGATTCGCAATCAGGTTTGCCACTGCATCCGTGCTCAGCGCCGTGCCTTCCAGGTTGATGCTCCCGCCCTGGTCGTCCATTTTGCTCAGCCATACCGCTTCGGTGTTGTTAACCGTCTCGCCCAGCATGGCCAGAAGATTGACCGGGCCGCCCTGGCCCGCGCGCAAACCGTCGATCACATCCACGCGCCGCTTGTAGTTGTTAGCCTGATTCTGGCGTTCCATAAATCGCGCCTTCACGTCGGCCAACTCGCGATTCTTCAGTTCGGCGACGTGCATGTGGGCCGCAATTTCCTTCGCCTGATGGTCCAGCCGATACCAGTACCCCATGTTGAACAAGCCAGCGAGCACCAGCACCACCAGCACCTTCAGTTTGGGCGAACCCATATCGCCCATTTCCATCGAAGGCATCGACGGTCCGCCGCCGGCTCCGCCCCGCTTACTTTTGCCCTTGGCTGTTTCGAGCAGGTTGATTTTGATCATAGGGATTCAAAGCTCCTCAGGGCCAAGCCCACCGCCACCGCCATCTGCCCCGGATTCTGCTCCACCAACTCCGCTCCGTGGCCTTCAGTAGGCGGCGTCACCCGCTGAAACGGATTGAACAATTCCACCGGCATCGAAAACTCCTGCCGCAACGCCTCCACCAGGCCGGGCACCTTCGACGATCCGCCCGCCAGGTAGATTTTCTCGATGTGCTCTCCCGCCGCGCTGGCGCGGAAGAAGTCAAAAGTCTTCTGGATTTCCAGCACGATAATTTCTGTCACCTGTTGCAGGATCGGTTGCTTCGCGTCCTCGCTCACCGTGCCCACCTTGTTGCCCAGCTTCAGCGACTCGGCATCGTCGAAGCTCAGGTCCAGTTCTTTCTGCAAGGAGTCGGTGTACTGATGCCCGCCTACGCTGACGTCGCGCGGAAACAGCGGCGTCGTGCCCTTGACGATGTTGATGTTCATCACGCTCGCGCCCAGGTTCAGCAAGGCCACAACCTGTCCCGGCGCCGGCTGGTAGTTGTACTCGTAGCAGTTCTGTAGCGCCAGCGCATCGATGTCCACAATAGCGGGCGTCCGTCCTGACATGGAGAGTACGTTGGTGTAATTCAGAATCTTGTCCTTCTTCACCGCTACCAGCAGAACGTCCATCTGCGGGCTGCCCGCCTCTTCGGACAAAATCTGATAATCGAGATTCACGTCGGTAAGGTCGAAAGGAATGTGCGACGCCGCTTCCTTCTCGATGGTCTCCGCCAGTTCCTGATCGCTCATCGAAGGCAGCGAAATCTTTTTCACGATGACCGAGTGCCCGCTCACCGCCGTGGCCACAGCTTTGGTCTTGATCTGGTTGTCGAGGAAGAGTTTTGAGATCGCGCTTGATACCGTTCCCGAATCCACGATCATCGAATCGACGACGATGTCGGAAGAGAGCGGCTCCAGCCCCAGGTGAACCACTTCAATCTGCCCACCCTTCTTCTTCAGTTCGACTGCCTTGATGCTCGACGATCCCACATCCAGGCCAACAATCGACTTCGATCCCATTCCAAACATGTGCCCACCTTTGTAGCGCCGGCTGTATAGCCGGCTCAAGTTTTGGTAGCGCCGGCGTCCCGCCGGCTGTCCCGAAGGCGTCTCGCCTTCGGACTTACTTCCCGCTAAACTCCAGCAGCTTTCCCCGCCGCCTTCGCTCTGTGCCTCGCCTGCACTTCCAGTTCGCTCGACTTTTCTTCCATCCACTGGTCGAGCTTCGACTTTTTGAAGCGCCAGCGGTTGCCCAACTTAAAAGCAGGAATCTTTTGCTCACCCACGTATTTGTAGAGCGTGTCGGGACTCAC
>Ga0210410_10005871_pt1 | contig 10671 bp, 8 predicted proteins | sample IncBWC4MmetaG_FD_161058 | JGI IMG/M metagenome (GOLD analysis project Ga0210410, IMG submission 161058) | Forest soil microbial communities from Barre Woods Harvard Forest LTER site, Petersham, Massachusetts, United States - Inc-BW-C-4-M | ecosystem: Environmental > Terrestrial > Soil >... | reverse complement strand
GAGGGATTCGAAGGGATCGCTGAGATGCGGGTGGATGTTGCGCAAACGGACGGAAAGAGTATCGCCCAAGTAAAGCAAAAGCGCGGCCAGAACCGCGGCAATGAAGATGCGCTTGACGATGGCTAGAGGCCGGGCCACGAGTTCCCTTTCACGGGGCAGGAATGCTTCGTCATGCGGTGCGAGGAGATCACCGCCTTGTTGACGCTAGGGTTGGGGCTTGTCGATCTGTATGGGAGCGCCAATTTTGATGGTGGAACCGAAACGCTTGTAGTCGGCGTAACGGATGGCCATGTGGATGCGGATGTCGCCGCTGGTGAAGTGCAGCGTGTCGTTGGAGCGAGTATAGGTCGGGAACCAGAAATGGCCCTCGATGTTTTCGCGGAAGGTTTCAAAACGCGGGAAGAGATTTTCGTTGCCGTTTTTCTTGCGGATATCGGGGACGGCTTTGCCGTCGCTCTTGACGATGCCGAGATCCTTTTCGTCGACCCAGATGCGGCCCTGAAAATAGCGCTGATTTTTTTCGAGTCGTTTGGGGCCGACGTCGAAGACGTAGGTGTGAAGCTCGTCGAGCTGCTGGCGGCCGACGTAAGTGACGTCATATTTGGGAAGCTCGGTAGTGGTGAGCACGAAGGGCTGGACGTGCTCGACGTCGTCCAAATCCTGCTGCGAGAGGCTCATGCGCTGGAGAGTGTTGGGCGGGGCGTCCGTGACTTTTTCATAGCGCTTGCCGGCGGGACTGAAGGTGATATCGCTGGTCATGCGGTACTCCCCGTCGGCGCGGCCGTCGTAGTCGATGGTCTGGATGACGAAGGTTTGCGTGTAGGTGTAGTTCTCGCGTTCGCGTTTGAACTCTTCCTCGCGGGCGGCGAAGCGGGTGATGATTTGGTCGACGGGAATGGCGGGCGGCTCATGAGTAATCTCCGCGGTCTGATCGCGCTGAGCGGACTTGGGCGCGATGGGGTCCGCGGGTTTTGCGGGCGGGCCAGCGGGAGCGCCGTAAGACGGAGTCGGAGGCGGAGTGATCGGGCCCTGCTGCTGCGCCGAGGCCGGGAGCGTGAGAAAGAAAACAACAAAAAATGGAAAGGCTATCGCGACTGCGGACACGGAGATTTTTTTATAATTCATGAATAGGATTCGGAACATTTCGTGCTGCCTCTGTTTGGCGCGAATTCGGTTCACAAGAGTAGGAGCGTCGCGGCGGAGCGCGGGTTGCTTCGCCGCAGGGGAAAGGACTGGCGTCTCTTGACGATTCATCTCTCCAATTATGCCGTATTTCGGGCTTGGGCGGCGAGAAGCAGGCAAGGGGCAAGCAACTGAGGTATCTTTTGGACGGTAAACACAGGGAGAGGAAGGGATGATGCAGAGCGGAGTACATCAAGTGCAGATGGTGTTTCTGCTGCTGCTGCTGTTTGTGGTGGTGTTTGCGGCGCTGGCGCGGAAGCTGCAAACGCCCTATCCGATCGTGCTGGTGATTGCCGGACTTCTGCTGGGGATGGTGCCGGGAATCCACAAGATCGCGTTGAATCCTGACTTGATTTTTCTGGTGGTGCTGCCGCCGCTGCTGTATGGAGCGGCGTGGATGACTTCCTGGCGCGAATTCAAATTCAACCTGGTGAGCATTTGCTTATTGGCGTTCGGGCTGGTGGGATTCACCGTGCTAGGCGTGGCGTGGGCCGCGCACTGGACATTTAAAGGATTCGATTGGCGGCTGGGATTTGTGCTGGGGGCGGTAGTGGCGACGACGGACGCTATCGCGGCGACGTCCATCGCCAAGCGGGTGGGATTACCGCAGCGTATCGTGGACATTCTCGAAGGAGAGAGCCTGCTGAATGACGCGACGGGATTGCTGGCGTTGGAGTTTGGAATCGCGATGGTGGTGGAAGGAGCGACGCCGACGGTTGCCTCCGGCCTTCTGCGCATCACTTACCTGACTGGGATCGGACTGGTGGTGGGATTAATTCTCGGATTGATTGTGGAGTGGTTCGAGCACCGCATCGACGATGGCCCGATTGAAATCGTGGTGAGCATTTTGACGCCGTATGCGGCGTACCTTGCCGCGGAAACGATGCACGCTTCCGGAGTGCTGGCAGTGGTGGCTTGCGGGCTGTATTTGAGCCGGCAGAGCTCGCAGTTTTTTTCGCCGAGTGTGCGGATGCAAGCGGTGGCGGTGTGGGATTCGCTGACGTTTGTGCTGAACGGGCTGGTGTTCATGCTGATCGGGTTGCAACTCCCATACGTTCTTGCGGGGCTGCCGGAATACAAACTTAGGACGTTGGTGCTCTACGGTGCGCTGTTTAGCGCCCTGCTGATCGTGTTGCGGCTGATGTGGATGTATCCGGGGGCGTATTTCGCCACCTTCATTCGCAGGCGGGTGCTGCATCAAGACGTGACGATGCCGGGCGCGCGGCAAATTTTCGTGGTGGGCTGGACGGGTATGCGGGGAGTGGTGGCGCTGGCAGCCGCGATTGCATTGCCGGAAACGCTGGCGGATGGCAGCGCGTTTCCGCAGCGGAACTTGATTGTGTTTCTGACGTTCAGCGTGATTCTGGTGACACTGGTGTTGCAGGGATTGACGCTGCCGCCGCTGATTCGCGCGCTGGGGCTGGGCGGCGGAGGCGGTGAGAATACCGAGGAGGACGAAGCGCGGCGCATCATCACCAGCGCGGCGCTGGCGCAACTGGAGGAAGCACGCGGACACGACCTGCCGGAATTTGGGACGGTTTACGAGGATATCGGCCGGCGCTATACGCGGCGGCTGGCAAGCCTGAGCAAAGAGAGCTCGGAAAACGATGAGATGAGCACCAAGGCGTCGGAGCGCTACCGAACGGTGTTGAAGGAATTGCTGCGAGTGGAACGCAAGACAGCGGTGCGGCTGCGTAACGATGGGCGGATCAACGATGAAGTGCTGCGCAAAATCGAACACGAGCTGGATTTGAGCGAGACACGGATTGCATTGAGCTGATGCTCAGGTTGGACCCGGTTGAAATTGGTGGAGCCGATGGGATTCGAACCCACGACCTCCTCGATGCCATCGAGGCGCGCTCCCAACTGCGCCACGGCCCCACCGAAAGACAACGAAAGATGTTAACATTCGCGCGCGGCGTTCGTCTATAAGCTGGCCGGAATTGCGTTTCAGGCTGGAGAAAGCGGAAATGATGCGAAGCGGGCGGAAGCATTCTCTGTTTGCAGGATTGGCAGTACTGGTTTCGGCGGTGAGCGGAATGGCGTTTGCACCGTCTGTGGGCGCGCAAGGAACAAAATTTTCAGCCGAGGTGCCGCTGCTGGATTGCGATGGCATTCCTTGCGTCGAGGGGCGGATCGGCGAGGGCAAGGTATTGAAGCTGGGGATCGATATGGGGGACGTGGATTCGGTGGTGGATACCGCAGTGGCGGAGGCTGCGGGATTGAAACCGACCGAGGCGCTACCAGCCGGTGCGCCTGCGGGAATATTTCGAACGGCGATTGCATCTGTCAGCGTGGGAACGGTGAAACTCACAAATGTGCCGGCGCTCTCGATGGGTCTGGGCAATATGATTTCGCAAAAACAAGCGCCGCAGGTAGACGGCACGTTGGCCTATACGGCGTTCAAGGACCGCATCCTGCAGCTAGATTTTGTGGCGCACAAGTTGCGCATCTCGGAGACGTTGGCTGGGCCAGCGGTTTGCGGAGGAACTTGCGACAAGATTTCGCTGATCCATTTTGGAAAGGATGGACCGGCGATCGTGGTCGCGGAAGGGTTCGAACTCAACGGCAAGAAGGTGACCGCACAAGTGGATACGATGTACACAGGATCCCTGCTGATCTACACAAAGTCGATCGAGAAATTGGGACTGACCGATGCGGCGAAGACGGAGAGGACGCGAGATTTTCCGCTGACGGATGGCGGCGTGAAGATGCTGGAAGCGCCCAGCGCGAAGGAAAGCTTTCACGGCACGGTGCTTGGCGTGAAGACCACCGCTTTGTACTTTCCGACTCCGGACGTGCATGAGCCGGATGGATTGTTTGACGCCACGGTCGGGCTGGAACTGTTCTACGGAACGGTGTTGACACTGAATTTTCACGACATGACGATTGGCGTGGAGAAGCGCTGAGGTTTTTTTCCATGAGGATGGAGCGGCCTCCCGGCTCCAAGCAGAGAATAATTAGCAATCCATGACAAAATGAAGACGGCGAAGGCTGTTTGCGTTCGCGGCGAATGGGTGTGCCTCTACGAAGAGTGTGCGGGAGAAGCAGCGCGAAGGTGGGCGAGAAAGCCGAGGTGGGCGCGGGTGAGGGAACGACCGCGGAGAACTACGGCGCCGATGGTGCGGGCAGCTTCGGCGTCGGCGATGCGCACGTAGCGGCAGAGAGATTTTTTGTCGATGGCCATTTCCGGAACGATGGAGACGCCCATGCCTGCGCCGACCATGCTGAGGAGACTGCTGAATTGGCCGCTCTCGAAAATAATCTGCGGGTGAAGACGAGCGCGGTCGCAAGCGGCGACGGCGGTGTCTCGAAAGCAATGGCCATCGCGGAGGAGGAGGAACGGTTCGGAGCGAAGATCTTTAAGAGAAAGGTCGCGTCGGGAGACTAGTTTGTGTTTTTTGGGAAGGACGGCGAAAAGGCGCTCCGTGAGCAGAGGAAACGCTTCGAATTCGTGGCCGCGAATGGGGAGCGCAAGAATGGCGACGTCGATGGTGCCGGCGCGGAGACGATCGAGAAGAACGGGAGTAATTTCTTCAACGACGGTGAGATGGACCTGCGGGAACTTGCGCGAGAAAGAAGTGAGATACGGCGGAAGAAAGTAAGGCGCGACGGTGGGAATCACACCGACGCAGATGGAGCCGCCGAGGGAATCTTTTTGCTCGACGACATCGCCGCGGGCGGCCTCGAGTTCGCGGAGAACGGCGCGGGCACGGGGAAGAAACGTTTTGCCGACGTCGGTGAGGCGGATGGAGCGGCCAAGGCGGTCGAAGAGGCGGGCGCCGAGTTCGGCTTCGAGCTTGAGGATTTGCTGGGAGAGAGAAGGCTGTGAGACGTGGGATTGTTCGGCGGCGCGGCTGAAGGAGCCGGTTTCGGCGACGGCGCAAAAATAACGAAGCTGGTGGAGTTCCATGTTTAGTGACTCGTGATTGGTGACTGGTGACTGGTGGTAAGCGGCGAGCATCCAACGACCAGTGGCCGGTAGGCGACCGGTGATTGGTGATTGATGGCTTGTGGGAAGAATTGAAGCGCCTCTTCAAGTTTGCGAGCTTGTTCGAATTTCATGAAATCGGCCTCCAACGAGATAGCGGGAACGGCAGGGGGCACCCGTCACGGGTCACTGCTCAACGGTCTCCGTTTTTTCTTGCCATAGGCTGTACCTATCCATTGTATCTGAAATAGATATTGGAACAATAGGTGGGGAACGCATACGATGAGGCTTGACTGGCCCTGCTCCATTCGCGATGCGGGGCCGGCCAAGAGGCTGTATTCGTTTTGACGGATGGGATGATTCTTAGTCTACGAAGCGCGAAAAGCGAAAAAATGATTGGAGAGAAACATGGCAACTGAAGCGAAGTGCCCATTCGCGGGAGCTCCCGCACACACGAACCGAGAGTGGTGGCCGAACCAGCTCGACGTTCAGATACTTCACCAACACTCCACGCTGTCCGATCCGATGGGCGAGGAGTTCGATTACGCCAAAGAGTTTAAGACTCTGGACCTGCATGCGGTGACCAAGGACCTGCATGCCTTAATGACCGACTCGCAGGATTGGTGGCCGGCCGACTTCGGGCACTACGGCGGACTGTTCATTCGCATGGCGTGGCACAGCGCGGGCACGTACCGCATCCACGACGGGCGGGGCGGCGCCGGCCAAGGCCAGCAACGATTCGCTCCCTTGAACAGCTGGCCGGACAACGTGAACCTGGACAAGGCGCGCCGCTTGCTGTGGCCGATCAAGCAGAAGTACGGCCGCAAGATATCCTGGGCCGACCTGATGATTCTTGCAGGAAACGTCGCTCTGGAGTCCATGGGCTTCAAGACCTTCGGCTTTGGCGGTGGCCGCGCGGACGTGTGGGAGCCCGAAGAAGTTAATTGGGGCCCGGAAGGCAAGTGGCTGGGCGACGAGCGCTACACCGGTGACCGCGAGCTTCAGAACCCGCTCGGTGCCGTGCAAATGGGACTGATCTACGTAAATCCGGAAGGGCCGAACGGCAAGCCGGATCCCATTGCGGCGGCCAGGGATATCCGCGAGACGTTTCGCCGAATGGCGATGAACGACGAAGAAACCGTCGCGCTGATCGCCGGCGGCCACACATTTGGCAAAACGCATGGCGCCGGCGACGCGGCAAACGTAGGCGCGGAGCCCGAAGCGGCCAGCATCGAGGAGCAGGGCCTCGGCTGGAAGAGCAAATTCCGCTCCGGCAAGGGAGGCGACGCAATCGGCAGCGGCCTGGAAGTAATTTGGACCGAGACGCCGACCAAGTGGAGCAACAATTTCTTCGCGAACCTGTTCGGCTACGAATGGGAACTCACGAAGAGCCCGGCCGGCGCACACCAGTGGACACCGAAGAATGGCGCAGGCGCCGGCAAGATGCCGGATGCGCACGACCCGTCGAAGCGCCACGCGCCATCCATGCTGACGACGGACCTTTCCTTGCGCATCGATCCCGCCTACGAAAAAATTTCGCGGCGCTTCCACGAGCATCCGGAGCAGTTCGCCGACGCGTTTGCCCGGGCGTGGTTTAAACTGACGCACCGTGACATGGGTCCGATCGTGCGTTATCTCGGCCCGCTGGTTCCGAAGGAGACGCTGGCGTGGCAAGACCCGATTCCCGCGGTGAATCATCCGCTGATCGGGGAGCAGGACATCGCCGCTCTGAAAGCGAAAATTCTCGCATCCGGTCTTTCCATTTCCCAACTGGTGTCCACGGCTTGGGCGTCGGCTTCGACGTTCCGCGGCTCTGATAAGCGCGGGGGAGCGAACGGCGCGCGCATTCGCCTGGCGCCGCAAAGGGACTGGGCCGTCAACCAGCCGGCGCAGCTGGCGAAAGTATTGCAGACGCTCGAAGCAATCCAAAAGGAGTTCAACGCTTCCGCATCTGGCGGTAAGAAGGTTTCGCTGGCGGACCTGATTGTTCTCGGCGGCGGTGCGGCAATTGAAAAGGCCGCGAAAGCCGGCGGGCACGACGTGAAAGTCCTTTTCACACCGGGGCGCATGGACGCGTCGCAAGAGCACACCGATGTCGAATCGTTCGAAGCGCTCGAACCGAAGGTGGATGGCTTCCGCAACTACGTCAACGGCAAGCAGCGCGTGTCCGAGGCCGAGCAGTTGGTGGATCGGGCGCAATTGCTGAGGCTTACGGCTCCGGAACTGACGGTTCTCGTAGGCGGCCTGCGCGTCCTGGGAGCGAACGCCGGGAACTCCAAACACGGCGTCTTCACCAAGCAGCCGGAAACCCTGACGAACGACTTCTTCGTCAACCTCCTGGACATGGGAACGGTCTGGCAGCCATCCAACGAATCCAACGGCTCCGGAGCCGTCTACGAAGGACGCGACCGCAAGACGAACGAGGTGAAGTGGACCGGCACGCGTGTGGACCTTATCTTCGGTTCGCACTCGCAACTGCGCGCTTTCGCGGAAGTCTATGCGTCCGCGGACTCGAAGGAGAAGTTCGTGAAGGACTTCGCGGCGGCGTGGACCAAAGTGATGAATCACGATCGCTTCGACCTGGCCTGAGACCGGCGGAAGAAGAGAGCTGTGAAGAAGGGGGCGGGCCGCGAGGCTCGCCCCGTTTTGTTTTAGAGCGCGGATTTAGGGTAAGGTTTACGGCGGAAGAAAATTTCGGTAATTGGCGGGGACATGGCTAAGCTGACATTTCTGGGCGCGGCAGGGAGCGTTACGGGATCGAAATATTTGGTGGAAGCGGCGGGCAAGCGGCTGCTGGTGGACTGCGGGATTTTTCAGGGCCCGCAAGAGCTACAGGATCGTAATTACAAGCCGCTGCCGATCGATCCGAAAACCATCGACTACGCCGTTTTGACGCACGCGCACCTGGACCACACAGGGTGGCTGCCGGTGCTGGTGAAGGCGGGCTATCGCGGGCCGATCTATGCAAATCCGGCGACCATCGAACTGACGAGCCTGTTGCTGAAAGATTCCGCGCACATTCAGGAAGAAGATACGGCGCACGCGGTGAAGAACAAGTACAGCCGGCACGCGCATCCGGAAGCGTTGTACACAACGGAAGACGTGGAGCCGGCGCTGAAATTGCTGAAGCCCATGCCGCGGTCGGGCGGGTTCGACATCAGCAAGGAATTTCATGTGTTGTCTTACGACGCGGGACACATTCTCGGATCCTCAAGCCTGGAATTAACGATCACGGAGGGCGACAAGAAGACCGTCGTCGTTTTTTCCGGAGACATCGGGCGGTACAACCAGCCGATCTTGAAAGATCCGACGGCGCCGCCATCGCACGCAGATGTTTTGCTTTGCGAATCGACGTATGGCGACCGCGAACACGCGGATGGCGATGCGGCGGAATTGCTTGCGGGGATTGTCAACCGCGTGGTGAAGCGCGGCGGCTCAATCATCATTCCGGCGTTCGCCATCGGGCGAACGCAGACGTTCATGTATTACCTGCGGCAACTGGAGGACCAGCAGAGAATTCCGCGCGTGCCGGTCTATGTGGACAGCCCGATGGCGCTCAGCGCGACCGATTTGTACTTGAAGCACAAAGAGGATCACGACGAGGACTACTTGCGCGAGGAAAGCAGCGGCAAGGGCGATCCGCTGAACGTGCACGAGTTTCATCTGACGCGGACAGCGGAGGAGTCGAAATCCATCAATAATGTCAAAACCCCGTGCATCATCGTTTCGGCCAGCGGGATGGTCAGCGGCGGGAGAGTGCTGCATCATCTGGCGCTACGGTTACCGGACGCGCGGAACGTGGTGATTCTGGCGGGCTTTCAGGCGGAAGGAACTCGCGGGCGAGCGCTGCTGGAAGGTGCAAAGACGCTGAAGCTGTACGGGCAAGAAGTGGCGGTGAATGCGGAGATCGTGGAGATGGGCCAATTTTCGGCGCACGCGGGAAAGAGCGAATTACTGCGCTGGCTGAGCGCCTCGCCAGCAGCGCCGAAGCAGACGTATTTGACGCATGGCGAACCGGCCGCAGCCCAGGCGTTGCAAGCTGCCATCACGGAGAAGTTTCATTGGAAGGCAGCGGTGGCGCGGTATCTCGATACGGTGGAATTGGGGTGAGGCAGGCAAGCCGGCGACTCAGGACAGCAAGGTCATAGCAGGCTAAGCGACAAGGAACCCGGCGAAAGAAGAGAAGGTCCATTTCACGAACATTCTTCACATTGCAGGAAACTTATTGGAGGCTGCTATCGTCTATACATGCAAGACCACTCGCGGGGTAGGGGGCTAACCACCACAGGGCAACCGACCGTCAGTCCTCTACCCCTAAAAACTCCGGAAACGGCTGAAAACTCAGGAATTTAGATAAATTCATCCGCGAGTTTAGATGGGTTATCTTCCGCTCAGAGAAGTAGTTCCCTGATTCCTCAAACGTGCCAAAGCCAGCGCCTGCGGGCGAAGAAAATCTCTGGCAGATCAGAGAAACGCCGTCTTGCTAGGCATGCAGCTTGGCGAATCGTTCTTCAGCGGCGGCTAGGGTGCTTTCCTTCTTGCAGAAGGTGAAGCGGACCTGCGAAGCGCCGTCGCGCGCATCATTATAAAAGCTCGATCCCGGAACACAGGCCACACCGATTTCTTCGACGAGGTATTTGGCGAAGGAGACGTCTTTCGTTTCGGCGGGGAAACGGATGGCGTCGGGATCAGCGAAGCGGGAGATGTCGGTCATGATGTAGTACGCGCCGCGAGGTTTGAAGACTATGAACCCGGCGGCAGTGAGGATTTTTAGCAGGCGTTCGCGCTTTTCCACGTAACTAGCGGCGAGTTTGTCGTAATACGACTGCGGCGACTTTAGCGCGATGGCACCGGCTTGCTGCAGCGGGGCGGCTGCACCCACCGTTAGAAAATCGTGGACTTTGCGAATGGCGGCAGTAGGCTCCGGAGGGGCAATGGCCCAGCCGACCCGCCATCCTGTGACGCTGTACGTCTTCGACATGCCGTTGATCACGATGGTGCGCTCGCGCATGCCCTCGATGGTGGCCATGGAAATGTGTTCGGCGCCGTCGTAGAGGATGTGCTCGTAAATTTCGTCGGTGATGCAGAAGGCGTTCCAGCGCACGCAGAGATCGCGGATGAATTCGAACTCCGCGCGGGTGAAGACTTTGCCGGTGGGATTATTCGGCGTGTTGAGAATGATGGCCTTGGTGCGCGGCCCAAAGGCGGCGGCCAGTTCCCTTTCGTCGAACGACCAGTCCGGCGGACGCAGCTTAACAAAGCGCGGCGTTGCGCCGCTGAGAATCGCGTCAGGTCCGTAATTTTCGTAAAACGGCTCGAAGACCACGATTTCGTCGCCGGGATTGATGATGGCCATCATGGTGGACATCATGGCTTCGGTCGAGCCACAGCAGATGGTGATCTCGCGCTCGGGATCGACGCGGATTCCCTGCGTGCGCTCGAATTTGTCGACAATGGCGTCGCGAAGCGCCTTCGCGCCCCAGGTGATGGCGTATTGATTGATGTCGTCAGCGATGGCCTGCCGCGCGGCCTCCTTAACTTCGGCGGGCGCGGCAAAA
>Ga0210410_10005870_pt1 | contig 10671 bp, 3 predicted proteins | sample IncBWC4MmetaG_FD_161058 | JGI IMG/M metagenome (GOLD analysis project Ga0210410, IMG submission 161058) | Forest soil microbial communities from Barre Woods Harvard Forest LTER site, Petersham, Massachusetts, United States - Inc-BW-C-4-M | ecosystem: Environmental > Terrestrial > Soil >... | reverse complement strand
GGTTCGCTCGACGCTCGATTCCATTGAAGAATTTCGCGTCACAACAATCGGGGATAATGCCGACCAGGGACGCTCCTCCGGCGGACAGGTGACGCTGGTAACGAAGAGCGGGACGAACACTTTCCATGGGTCTCTCTTCGAACAAAACCGCCCGACGGTCACGGCGGCAAACGACTGGTTCAACAAACAAGCGGAGCTGAGCAACGGCTTGCCGAACAAACCAGGGAAGGTAATTCGCAATACGTTCGGAGGGTCACTCGGCGGGCCGATCAAGAAGGACCGGCTCTTTTTCTTTGGCACGTACGAAGGGCAGCGGTTGGCGGAAAACCAACAGGTGCAGCGCAACGTGCCGAGCGCGAACCTTCAGGACGGCGTGGTGCTTTATCCTTGCGCTCCTGTGCTCAATCCCGATGGTACCGTGAACACTCCAGCAACCACGGTGTGCCCGGGAGGGACGAACGGATTGCCTCCGGTGGTTGGGCTCAGCGGCAAAGTCTATTCGTTCGCTCCGGGAACGAGCGGCGTCGGCCCAGCCCAGATCGCGGCGATGGACAACGTGTGCGCGGGGCTGGGAACATGCCCGAACGGACCCGGGGTCAATCAGCTTATCGCCAACGCCCAGGGGACCGGCGTGTTCCAACAATATCCGACGGCCAACTCCTCGGCTTGCGGAAATGCCGATGGTTTCAACGTGAGTTGCTTCAGCTTCTCCGCGCCCAATCCAAAGCGGCTTAACACCACGATCGTCAAGCTGGATTACAACCTGAACCGCACGGGCACGCATCGCCTTTTTCTGCGTGGCAACTACCAAACCGATAAGACCGACGACGTTCCACAATTTCCGGGAATGCCCGCGAACAACGTGATCCGGGACACCAGCCGGGCAATCGCTGCTGGCTATACGGCCACGTTCTCCAGCACTTTAGTGAACAATTTTCGGTTTGGACTTACGCGGCAGAGCCAGGACAATAACGGAATCGAAAATCTGCCCATCGTTACCTTTCGTACCTTTGACGATCTGCATCCGAGCGTTGGTTCGCTCTCTCCGACAACCTCCTTCACGCGCAAGTTTCATATTCCCGTGTACAACTGGCTCGACGATGTGGCCTGGACAAGAGGCAAACACACGCTGCAATTTGGCGTAAATATCCGGCGCATCACCAACACCCGGGCTACCGATCTGTCCAACATCAATTTTGCGAATACAAACCCCAGCTATCTGAACACTCCGGCATCCAGCAATGGCAGCCTGAATCCAACCAATTTCGGGCTGAAAACTGTGGATCCCACCAACTCCGCGCCGTATGACAATGCCATCGGAAACATCGTCGGCGTCATCGCGCAGGTGGACGGGCAATACAATCGCACGGCCAAAGGTGACCCCATCGCGGAAGGCACACTGGTGCCCAAGAACTTCCGCTCATGGGAATCAGATTTTTACGTCCAGGACGTGTGGCACATCCGTCCAACTCTGACGATCACAGCGGGGCTGCGCTATTCTTTGCTGCAGCCGGTTTACGAGACAGCGGGAAATCAGGTTTCCCCGGACCAAAGCCTGAATCAATTTGTGGGCAGCCGGGCACACGCCATGGCACTCGGAGAAACCACAGATCAAATAATCACCTATAGCCCCAGCGGGCAGGCCAACGGGAAGAAGCCGTACTGGCCCTGGGACTACAAGGATCTAGGGCCGCGTTTCTCGTTCGCCTATGCGCCGAATTATAAGGAGGGATTGCTGGGGGCGCTCTTTGGAGGCAGCGGGAAGACTTCGATTCGTGGAGGTTTCGGCATTGTATACGATCACTTTGGGACGGCACTGGTTGACACCTTTGACCAAAATGGGTCCTTTGGACTGAACACAGTTATTAGTAATCCGGCCTCCGTGCAGACGCTGGACGGTGGTACTCGCTTCAGTGGTCTAAATAACATTCCGACATCTAGTCTGGATGGGTGTTCGAGCCCGCCGTGCGTTCTACTTCAGCCGGCACCCAGCGGCCCGTTTCCTTACACACCTCCGGTCAGTACACCGGGCAATTCGCTGCAACAGATCACTTTTGGATTTGACGACAAGCTGAGGACCCCTTACTCGGAGACCGTGGACTTTTCCATCAGCCGCGAACTGCCGGGAGGGATTACCTTCGAAGCCGCCTATGTCGGCAGGTTCGCGCATCGTCTGCTGCAGCAGCGAGACCTGGCCATGCCGCTCGATTTGGTGGACCCCCAGTCCCACACGGACTACTTCGCCGCCGCGACGCAATTGGCCAAGCTGGCAAACGCAAAAACACCTGTCTCCCAGGTCCCGAACATTCCATACTTTCAAAACCTGTTTCCCAGCGCTGTGGGAGTCAATGGGTCATATTGCGGAGACGGCAATGTGACGCTGAATCACAGCGGAGCACCCGGGAATGGGGCTCTCGCCAATCCAACCGCGACGCAATCGATGTATGAGATGTTCTGGTGCAATTGGGGAGCAGGCACATTCGGCGCCTCCAATTTCGTGAACGTTTTTGATTCTTTCTGCTTTCCGGCCTGCACCAATATCAACGGTGTGGATACTCCGTTTGCCTTTTACAACAAGGAGTTTTCGGCGCTTTATGCCTGGTCCGCTATCGGCAACAGCAGCTACAATGCGGGGCAGTTCATGGTGCGAAGCCGGAATATGCACGGACTGCAGTTCGACTTCAACTATGTGCTCTCCAAATCGCTGGACGTAGGTTCGGACTCCGAACGTGTCGGGGCGTTTGGCGGTTTGAGCGCAATCATCAACACCTGGTCGCCGAATCAACTGCGTGGCGTCTCCGATTTCGATACGCGCCATCAAATTAACGCGAACTGGGTGTACGACATGCCGTTTGGACGAGGTAGGCGGTTTGGCCACGACTGGAACCGCGCTGCCAACGCGTTTCTGGGGGGATGGCAAATTGTGGGAATCTACCGGTGGACGAGCGGCTTTCCCTTCACCATACCGGCGGGCGGTACTTGGAACACCAACTTCCAGCTATCCGGAAATGCGGTTTTGACGGGCGCGGTCAATCAGAAACTGTCCTACGTGAACGGCCAGCCGTTTGCCTTCGATATCGGAGCCGCGGCTAACGATCCGACGGCTACTTCCAATTACTGGAACAGTGTCATGCGCCTTCCCTATCCCGGCGAATCCGGCCCGCGCAATATTTTCCGCGGGCAAGGCTTCTTCGGCATTGATGCGGGGCTCAACAAGACGTTCAACCTCACGGAACGCCAGGCGATCCGGTTCAGCGCCTATGCGTACAATTTGACCAATTCCGTGCGCTTTGACGCGGCAACCATCACCTTCAACGGGGCCCTTACGAATCCGAGTTCCGTTGGGTTGTACTCGGGGACTCTTACCAAGCCCCGCGTGATGGAGTTTGCCTTGCGCTACTCCTTCTGAGTCTAGGCGCCGTACTGGGCTTACCATGCCGATGCCGGAGAGGCTTGCCTCTCCGGCATATTCTTTAGTATTGGCTTTTCGATTTCAAGTATTTGAATTTCCTTGGCCAACTATCAGCGTAACGTGCTTGACATGCCGCTTGATCTGTCCTAAAAAGTAGGGCAATTCCGGTGCAAGCGAGTGGTGGGGAATGGTCCCGAACCTGGGTCTTCGAGCATTCATTCTCATATCGCGGGTTTAATGCTGCGTCCTACCAGTTCTCCTCGCCTAAATATTTAGCAAGATATTTTTGATTTTACGTTTTGAAAGGAATTGCTATGCACAGCACCTCCGCTCGGTGTTTGGTATATCTGTTTGCACTCCTCTTCCTGGTTTACACCGGAGTAGTCCAAGCTCAAAGCACGGCTTCACTGCACGGCACGGTAACCGACAAGAATGGCGCGTCCGTACCCGACGCGTCGATCAGTTTGGAAAGCAAGGAACTAGGCATTGCGACCTCCACGAAGACGGATAAGAACGGCGCTTACCAATTCGTTGAACTGCGTCCGGCGACTTACACACTGACCATCACAGCCGCGGGATTCGCCACCATCCGACAGAGCGAGTTGCAATTGCTGGTCGCCACGCCCACTACAGACGACTTCAAGATGGAGGTGGCCGGGGTAACAACGACCGTGGAAGTTTCGAGCGTTGCGCAGACCATCAATACCACGGACGCGACGTTGGGCACGGCGTTTGGGCAGACGCAGATCAGTTCGCTCCCGTTTGAAGGCCGCGACCCGGCCGGCCTGCTCAGCCTGCAGCCCGGCGTGGTAACTGTGGCGGACTCTTCGATTCAGAAATCCAACCAGAATTTCGACAGCCGCAGCGGTTCGGTGAATGGCGCGCGCAGCGACCAGACCAACATTACGCTCGACGGTGTGGACGACAACGACCAGTTGAACGGCTACGCCTTCCGCGGCGCCCTGCGTGCCACGCTCGATTCCATCGAGGAATTTCGCGTGACCACGTCCAATTCCAACGCCGACCAGGGGCGTTCCTCGGGCGGCCAGGTGTCCCTCCAGACCAAGAGCGGCTCGAACCAGTTTCATGGCACAGGATACGAATACCAGCGACCGACCAACATGGTGGCCAACGATTATTTCAATAAGCTGGCGCAAGAACAGAACGGCGAGCCGAACAAGGCAGGATTTCTGCTTCGCAATACGTTTGGCGGCACTTTTGGCGGACCTATCAAGAAAGACCGGCTTTTTATCTTCGTGGCATATGAAGGCCTACGTCAGCGGGAAAATACCCAGGTCACAAGAACGGTTCCCAGCGCGGCCCTCCGCGACGGTGTGATTCAATACGCGTGCGCAGCTGTGACCGACTCGAGTGGAAACACCCTCCAGACACCCCAACAGGTTTGCCCCGGAAACAAAGTCAATGGATTGAGCGGCACCCCGTATTCCGCGGCCGCCGGGAACATGGTTCTTTCACCATCCCAGATCGCCACCATGGATCCGAATTGCACGGCGAACGGCACCTGCCCGCAAGGGGCGGGCGTGGATCCCAGCGTCATCAAGACGCTAAACGCATACCCGCTGCCGAACAGCAACCAAGTCGGTTACGGGTATAACTACCAGGGGTACACCTTCTCGTCTCCCGCACCGCTCAAGCAGGACACCTACATCGCGCGAATCGATTACAACCTGACGAAAAGCGGTACCCAGCGCCTGTTCGCCCGGTTCGGCTTGCAAAACGACCATGGGGCCGAAGCCGAGCAGTTTCCAGGGCAAGCGCCGACCTACGTGGACACCAATAATACCAAGGGCATCGTGACCGGTTGGACCTGGACTATCAGCCCCACGAAAATCAACAATTTCCACTATGGCTGGATCCGTGAGGGTTACGGACAAAATGGAGACTCCGTGCAGCCGCTCGTCTACCTGCGCGGGCTCGATAATCCGACGGCCTATACCCGAAGCACTAACGTCATCATCCCGGTTCACAACTTCACTGACGATTACACCTTGATCAAAGGCAATCACACCCTCACGTTTGGCGGAAACTACCGGTTTGTCAACAATATTCGGAGTTCCGACGCCAACTCGTTCAGCGATGCCTTGACCAATACCGGGTTCCTGGGCGCCACAGGCTTGGCCAACAAAGGCGGAAGTTTTGACCCAGCCCAATTTGGCTTTCCGGCCGTAGACACTGGCTCGCAAAACGCCTATGACTACCCCATGCTTGCCTTGGCGGGGATCCTGACCGAAGAAGACAACACCTACGTGCAGAACAAGAACGGGCAATTCCTGCCGCAAGGTTCCTTTGTGCCACGCCATTTCCGCAGCAACGAAGTGGAATTCTACGGAATGGATGCCTGGCGGATTAAGCCCAACCTGACCATGACGTACGGACTGCGCTATTCACTGCTTCAGCCACCGTACGAAACGAATGGCAATCAGGTCACTCCCAATATCAGCCTGGATCAATTTTTCCAGACCCGCATGCAGGACATGAATCAGGGTATCTCGTATTCGCCAAATTTCAGTTTTGATTTGGCCGGCCCTGCCAATGGCAAACCCGGGTACTGGGGATGGGATTACAAGGATTTTGCTCCGCGCTGGTCGCTTGCGTATTCTCCAGGATTTACGGAGGGCTTGCTTGGGAGCTTGTTCGGGGGACCTGGGAAGAGTTCCATCCGGATGGGAGCAGGCATTTATTACGACCACTTTGGCGAGGGGATTGTGAACACCTTCGACAAGAACGGCTCATTCGGCTTCGTAACGACCGGATCGCTCCCGCCGGGGACCGTTTCCCCCGATACCGCACCCCGATATACGGGTATCAATGACCTGCCGACGTCGATTCAATATCCGCCGCCGACGGCCGGATTTCCCGTCACGCCCGGCAACAACTTCCTAATCTATTGGGGAATGGATGACAAGATCAAGACTCCCTATGCCTACGGCTTCGATTTGTCTTACACCCGCGAACTGAAGAGTGGATTTACGTTTGAAGCCGCTTATGTCAACCGCCTGGGGCGCCGCCTGATGCAGGAGCGCGACCTTGCGCAACCCATCAATCTGGTTGACCCCAAAACGGGAGTCAGCTATTTCCAGGCGGCCACCGCCCTTGCGAAGGTTTACCGGACGGGCGAATCGGTACAAAACTTCGCTTCCAATCCGGGTCTGCCCGCCAAAATCGCTCAGTACTGGCAGGATGTGATGCAACCGCTGCTTCCGGGTGGCGCGTACAGCATCGGGGGAAGCTCGTGCGTGAATAACGCGTCGCCTACCAGCACGACGAGCGCGCTCGTTGCCGCCTACGCATTGTTCTGCGGTGGGAGTTTTAATGAGACCACCCCGCTGGCAGTCTGGGACCTTGGTGGGATTCCCGACGCGAGAAACGTAAACAATTGTGGCACCCCGGGTAACCCGGCTTGCGCTGGTTTCTACTATCCCATCAACGGGCCCAATACCTTCTACCAGAACCAATTTGCCTCGCTCTATGCCTGGAGTTCCACGGGCCGGAGCAATTACAACGCCGCGCAGTTCATGCTGCGCCATCGTCAGACCCACGGGCTGACCTGGGATTTCAATTACACGTATTCCAAGTCCATCGACTTTGGTTCCAACGCTGAGCGCGTCAGCTTGTTCCAGGGATATGGCTATGCCAGCCAAATCATCAATGCGTTTAATCCTGGCCTGAATCGCGCGCCTTCGGACTACGACATGACCCACCAGATCAACTCCAACTGGGTTTACGAACTCCCCTTTGGACACGGCCAGAAGTGGGGCGCCGCTTCCAATTCCTTTGTGAACGCCGTATTGGGGGGATGGTCAATCTCTGGGCTGTACCGCTGGACCAGCGGATTGCCGTTCTCCATTTCCAACGGATTCCAGTTCCCGACGAACTGGGAGCTTACCGGTCAGGCTGATCTGGTCGGTCCCAAACCATCTACCGGCGTGGGAAATAACTGCTCAAGCGGCACCTGCAACCCCAACGTGTTTGTGGGAGCGACGGGTGGCACAGGCGGCCCCGGCAGCACGGTCACTGCGGTCAGTTCCTTCGACTATCCATTCCCGGGCGGCGCGGGCTCTCGCAACAACCTCCGCGGACCGGGTTACTTCGACATCGACGCCTCGCTGCGCAAAAGCTGGAATTTCACGGAAGGCACCCGGCTTGCGTTCGGCGCGGACGTTTACAACCTGACCAACTCGGTGCGTTTCGACGTTGGTTCCATCATCTATAACGGCAACGCCGCAATCGATAGCGGTTCGGCCTTCGGCAACTTCCAGAGTTTGCTGACTGGGCCGCGCCGCATTGAGCTGTCGTTGCGGCTTAGCTTCTAACCGTACCTGCTTTTCAGAGACCGGGAGGCCCACGCTTCCTGGTCTTTTTTTTTGCGTTCGACGCTGCCACGGGCCCCGTTATTCCTGCGAGGGCGAGCTCGGCGATGTATAGCGGATGCGGGCTTGGTGTGTTAACCTTAATATGGTCGCAGACTGTGGTTTTCTGCGACGCTGCAATCTGTCGGGGCGTAGCGCAGCCTGGCTAGCGCGCCTGGTTCGGGACCAGGAGGTCGAAGGTTCAAATCCTTTCGCCCCGACCATTTTAATTCCCGCTCTCATATAGACTTAGGCCGCAACTTCTTCTTGCACTTCCTCTTTCAAAACTTGTCCCGACTTGTCCATCAACGGCAGTTCTTCCTCAGTCGGAAGCGTGAAGCCAAGACCTACTTTGGCCGCACAATCTCGCCGCCACTGGACGTTATCGAGCAACTGCTTGCCGTAACGCCCTGACATCTCCCGGTTCGCGTGCCCCATCCAAAAATCGATAAGCAAGGTTCGCGCCTCACTCATCTGCAGGATGGACTCACGGAATCGGCGAAATGTGTGAAAGCCCGCCAACTCGCGTCCCATCTTTTTAAGAATCGGATGCAAGCTGTCTCTCGCAATATTTCGCGGTGACATAGGCAAGCCCCCGGAAGTCTCGAATAGAAAGCCACTCGTGCGACCGCCGATGTATTTCTCCACCAGTGCAGCTAAGGCGGGGGCCAAATCTATATCCCTGATACCTGCGTCTGTTTTGGGATACGATTCGATCCCGTGCCCTTTTTTGCTGCGTTGCTGGCGAACGTAAACAATCGAGCAATCCGCTGAGAAGTGTTTCCCTATTTCGAGGCCCAGGGCCTCAGAAATCCGCAAACCTGACCCGGCCAACAGGCAATAGAGCACGCGGTAAAGTTTCTTGGCGGCGGCCAAGATAGTTTCTATTTCGGTCGCCTCAAGCGTAGGTGTCTTCTGCGTTTTCTTATCGACTGCTGGCAAGCCGATGTAATTCAAGTCCCACTGACGCGGGAAAAGTTGTTTGCCCTTGCGATCCTTTGCAGTGGCGAATACTGCTGCCGCAATCAGGTAGTAGTTGACAATGGTCTTTGGCGTGAAACGCCGTTCGCCGTTCTCTCTCGTTTCTGCTTCCATCGTGGAGATCAATTCTTTCATCTCCCCGTTGTCGAAAGTGGCGAGCGCACGGTCCCCAATTTTCTCGTTGAGATAGGCAACTGCAGTCGTGTAGGCGTCCAGAGTAGAAACTCTAATCCTCTGGCCGCGCTTGTTCTTCTGGCGAGACTTGAGGCGACCGGAAGCGATTTCAGAGAGCCACCATGCGGCCTGTGACCGGAAAGTTATCTCACTAGGCTGCAGAGCAAATTCTAATTTCTCTCTGTCGTTGATCCCGTTCCTCATTATCCAGCGATCTGCTTTTCTTCTTGCCTCTTCCCGAGTAGCACTTTTGCCCAGGGGTTCGTTGTGTTTCACTCGTTCATATTGGCCGGGAATATCCAGATAGATGCGAAGGTATGCCGGTTTGTTGGGCAACCATTCATCCGTCTGTTTTCTTCCCTCTTGATACACTGTGCCGTCCTGTCCAAGTCTGCTCTCCAAGCGTTTTCTCCTCGCTTGTCGCAGTCCTGGCGTCGCAGAGACGATAGCAGGCTTGCCGTCCGGTAGTCCATCAACCTGTGATGACGGCTTTGCCTCTACGACGTGGATGGAATCACGGCACGCCATGCTAGAGAGCCTCTCCCTTCCATGCGGGCAAGGCTTGCCGCAGAACCGTGATTACGTCCAAATTTCCGAGGTCCTCTTGCAAAGGCGGGGACTCGAAATAACTAAGCAGTTCGAGATTGAACGGTTTCAAATCCTCGACAGGCTCGAAACGCACATTGGTCGGGTTTGGCGCAGCGTCGTAGAAAGTTTCTATACCCACACGGCGCAAACACCAGCCGCTTTTGACTTTCTTGCCCCAGAGAACGATGCTCTGCGCCGTGGTAAAAATCCGTGCCCGCTTCGGAAGGAGTTCGAGAGTTTTTGCGACTTTATCCCCGGCCAGATAGACGGAGAGATAAGCGGAGACACGATGCACGTCAACGTACCGGATATCCACGATCCGCCCGCCGCCGATGCCTTGCCATGCCTTCGAAAGCCACTTTTGCCCGATATACTCGCCAACAAGCAAATGCAGGTGAGCAACCCCGCTTTTGTGAAATTCCAACACGCCAACGAAGGGGAGAGACTTCCCGAGCTCACGCGCCAGCGAAACGCGCATTTTCCGCCAGCACTCGCGCAGATAGCGATCCGTTGTCCACCCCTTTTTAATCTTCGAGGGATCGAGTGTAAGCGTAGCCATACGCGTTAGCTTGTGCTGAGTGGCAATTTCCGCGATCCGCGCCCGCACTTTCTTGAGCTTCGGATTGCGGCACCGCTTGCAGCGGTACGACTGGCAGAATAGCGCCTTATGTCCGAACTTCCCCGGCTGGCCTTTGAGTGGCCCGACTACTGAAAAATTCCCACATCCAAATCCTTTTGGCCGTTTCACATTTCCCGCCCGTTGCACTTAATCTTAAATACAGTCAAGTGAAGTAACTGCTTTCCCGAAAACCCCATCCGCCCCCTTCCGACGACGCCCCCGCGCAACTTCAGCGCGGGGACTGTCGGGAGTTTTTGGACCTAAGGGTTGCAGGGGCCATGCCAACCCAAAAACAACAGGCCAGTGAGTCCGCAACCCTTGAGGTTCCGGTTGCGCTCCCGCAGAGCCGGATTTAGCGCCACAGACTCACCAGCCATCCCGTTGAACCTCCGGTTTACCGGCGGTTTCCCGCGATTTCCCGCGAGATAATTTCCGAAAGCCTCCTATACCCATCCAGCAACAGACAGCGCACCGTAATGCGCCGCAGTTGACGACCTCGAACCATGCCCACATGCCCGTCACTGGCG
>Ga0210410_10005869_pt1 | contig 10674 bp, 6 predicted proteins | sample IncBWC4MmetaG_FD_161058 | JGI IMG/M metagenome (GOLD analysis project Ga0210410, IMG submission 161058) | Forest soil microbial communities from Barre Woods Harvard Forest LTER site, Petersham, Massachusetts, United States - Inc-BW-C-4-M | ecosystem: Environmental > Terrestrial > Soil >... | reverse complement strand
CATTCAGCGCGCCGCATCGTGCACGTGCGTGGCGACATGGCCGGCAAGGCCATCATCTCGGCGCTGACGGAAGCTGTTCGCAACACGCCATCGATCCGCGTGATCGAGGGTTTCGTTGCCGAGGCTTTGCTGACTGCGGACGGCGCGGTCACGGGTCTGCAATTGCGCAAAGCCGACGACGTCACGGCGCGTCCCCTGACGATCGCTTCGCGCGCGGTGGTGCTGGCGACCGGCGGCATCGGCCATCTCTATGCCGTGACCACCAATCCGCATGAGGCGAGCGGCCTGGGGCTTGCCATCGCCGCGCGCGCCGGCGCCGTGATCGCCGATCCCGAATTCGTGCAATTCCACCCGACCGCGATCATGGTTGGCCGCGATCCAGCGCCGCTTGCGACCGAGGCGCTGCGTGGCGAAGGCGCGACGCTCATCAACGGAAGTGGCGAGCGCTTCATGCTGGCGCGCCATCCGCTGGCCGAGCTCGCACCGCGCGACATCGTCGCGCGGGGTGTGTTCGCCGAGATTTCCGCCGGCCACGGCGCGTTCCTCGATGCGCGTGAAGCGCTCGGCATGCGCTTCGCGGAGAAATTCCCGACGGTCTATGCGAGCTGCCTTGCCGCCGGCATCGACCCGGCGACGCAGCCAATTCCCGTTGCGCCTGCCGCGCATTACCACATGGGCGGCATCGCCGTGGACGCCCATGGCCGCACCTCTCTGAGAGGATTGTGGGCCGGCGGCGAGGTGTCTTCGACCGGCGCGCATGGCGCCAACCGCCTTGCGTCGAACTCGCTGCTCGAAGCCGTGGTCTATGCCGCGCGCATTGCCGAGGACATTGCGGGCCAACAGATCGAAGCGCCCGCGAGCCTGCCGCCCGTACTTGTGGTCCCGCGCAATTGCGCCCTGCCCGCGCTCGCCGAGAAGAACCTGCGCGCGATGATGAGCTCGCATGTCGGCGTGATCCGGGATGGCGAAAGCCTTGAAGACGCCGTGCGCGCCTTCGCCGCGATCGAACGCGATACCGGCAATATCGCGCTCCGCAACATGGCGACCACGGCGCTCCTGGTCGCGGTGTCCGCCTGGTCGCGGCGCGAGAGCCGCGGCGCACACTACCGATCAGACTACCCCAGCGAGGCTGCAGCCTCCGCCCATCGCACCATGACGACGCTGGCGCAGGCGCGCGAGATCGCAGAGCGGCTTGAGGTCGGCAAGGCGCGTACCGCGCAGCCGATGATCGCCTGACATGACGAGTCCCGCCTCGCTGTTGCATCCGGAAGCGTTCCTGTCGCCGCTTGCGATCGAAGAGGCGGTTCAACGCGCGCTCGACGAGGACCTCGGCCGCGCCGGCGATGTCACCTCGATTGCGACGATCCCGGAACGCACGCCGGCCCGCGCGATCTTGGTCGCGCGGCAGGCGGGCGTGATCGCGGGCCTGCCGCTCGCGGTCGCGACATTGCAGAAGCTGTCGCCCGATATCAGGATCGAGGCCGAGGCGCGCGACGGCGCCGTTGTTGCAGCCGGTCTGCATGTGTTGACCATCAACGGCCCGGCGCGCGCGGTGCTGGCGGGCGAACGCGCCGCGCTGAACTTTGTCGGCCGCCTCTCCGGCATCGCGACCTTGACCGCCGACTATGTCCGCCACACCGCCAGCACCAAGCTTCGCATCTGCTGCACCCGCAAGACCACGCCCGGCCTGCGCGCGCTGGAGAAATATGCGGTGCGCTGCGGCGGCGGCTTCAATCACCGCTTCGGGCTCGATGATGCGATCCTGATCAAGGACAACCACATCGCGGTTGCCGGCGGCGTCCGCCCGGTGCTGGAGCGCGCCCGCAGCCACGCCGGTCATCTCGTCAAGATCGAGATCGAGGTCGACACGCTCGCGCAACTGCGCGAGGTGCTCGACACCGGCCTCGCCGACGTCGTGCTGCTCGACAATATGGACATTCCAACGCTGACCGAGGCCGTCAAGCTCGCGCAAGGCCGCGTGGTGCTGGAGGCGTCAGGCGGGGTGACCCAGAACTCGGTCGCGAAGATCGCCGCGACCGGCGTCGACTATGCCTCGTCAGGCGCGCTGACGCATTCGGCGCCGAATTTCGACGTCGCGCTGGATATCGAGGCGTAATTTCCGACGAAGCGAACGCGGTAGTTCTTCTCCCTCTCCCCGCTTGCGGGGAGAGGTTTGGGGTGAGGGGGAGTCTCCACGAGCACAGTTGTGGTGAGTCCCCCTCACCCGGATTGCTTCGCAATCCGACCTCTCCCCGCACGCGGGGAGAGGTGAGAAGAGCCCGGCGATTGCTGAACAGATCTAGGAAATCAGCGCCGCACCGAATTCGGATACATTTCCGCTTCGCTCTTTGCCTCGGCCGCAAGCTGCTCCGACAGCGCCGCGGTCTGCGCCGGCGTGCCCCAGGCCGGTGCCTCGCTGCCGTCGCCCCACGCCTTCGGCCTGTAAAACTTGTGCACCCCAAACTGGTAGAGCTTCCTCATCTCGGCAACCCAGGACGGGTGGACGTAGTAGGCGTGATAGTGCGTCGACTTGCCGACTTCGGGCAGCCAGATCTGGCCGTCGAACATCGCCTTCGCGATCTTCTGCGCGCGCTCCCACATGTCGGGCTCGCGGACCACGTCCGGGCTGCCGTCGCAGGCGAAGCTGAACTGGCAGGCGAAGTGGCGGTGCTTGTTCTGATAGACCACGCCGCACACCGTGTTCGGATAGTAGCCGGAGAAGGCGCGGTTCATCACCACCTGCGCCACCGCGATCTGGCCGCGCACGGCTTCGCCGCGCGCCTCGAAATAGACGGCTTCGGCGAGGCACTTCTCCTGCTTGGCGCGCTCATTCGCATTGAACAGGCCGAGCCGCTCGGCCGGCGTCCGGGTGCGCTGGTCGTCGGCGTTGACCTCGCCCTTCGGTGCGATGGTCTCGCCGCTCGCCGTCTCCTTCGTTGCATCTGCGGATGGCGGCGGCAGGGAGGCCATCACCTTCATGTCGGGGTCGGGCAGCATGATGACGGGCTCTTCGCCGGGCTGCCAGCGCTCCATGCTCTCGAGCGAGCCACCGAGCGAGGAGCTCCCGAAGAACAGATTCGACGTCTTGATGTTGAAGCCGTCGCGTTGCGGTGGCGGCGCGATCGTGACCGAACGGGTTTCGTGCGGCGTCTTGAGATCGTCGAGCGGTTGCGATTCCAGGGACAAGGAAACGTCGTATTGCGGCAGCGGCGGCGCGCTCAGCGCGGCCTGCAATTCCGGATCGAGCGGCGCGCGCTCGGCCGGCACGACGGCGCTTTTCATGCCCTTCACGGAGGCATTCGACGCCGCGGGATTTTCCAGCGTTACGGGAACATCATCCGGCAAGCCGGTCTCGGGTTCGATCGTGGGCGGCGTCGCGATGACAAGACGGTCGCCCTTCAGCGTGCGATCGACCCTGGGAAAGTCGGAGGCCTGGTAGCGCGGCGGCACCTGCAGAAGCGGATTGCGCGGGATCGAGCCGGTGACGACGTCAAGATCCTGCGCATCGAGGTTGGCAAGCCGATAGCTCGCGCTCTGCGGCGTAGCCGTGCCGATCGGTCGACCGAAGCTGTAGGTGGCAAGCTGCACCGAGGCGGCGGCGGAGAAAACGCGCTTCTGCCAGCGTTCGGCGACGCCGGGCTGGCGCGCCAGCAGCGAAGCGATGTCCTGATAGCCGATCTCGTTCGGCGTCAACGCGAAGACGCAGAGCACGAGGCCGAAGGACGCGAACCGCGCGCCCTTCGGCGTTTTACGCACGACTAACATGGTACGCTCACGCAACGCTTACACTTCAAAGCGGTCGAACGCAGTACATCCGTGCAATTCGATCTTTTTTGGTGTTATCGAATTTAGGTTGCCGGGGCGTTAATCGGCGTTGCGCGCGCGACACAGGCAAGCAATCGCGTGTGTTTTCGATTTCGCATCGAACGCCTTGGTAAATGCCGCTTCGATGGAAGTGGTAAATAACTCGTCAACGAAATCTCGTCATCGTCATTCCGGGGCGCCGCAAAGCGGCGAGCCCGGAATCCATATCCACCAGCAGCTGTGGTTATGGATTCCGGGCCTGCGCCTGACGGCGCATCCCGGAATGACGACGGATGAATTACTTACGCCTGGCTCGCCACCGCCTTGCCGATCGCGGCTTGCGCTGCGGCAAGCCGCGCGATCGGCACGCGATAGGGCGAGCACGAGACATAATCGAGCCCGATCTCGTGGCAGAACGCGACGGAGGCGGGATCGCCGCCATGCTCGCCGCAGATACCGACCTTGAGGCCCGCCCGCGTCTTGCGCCCGCGCGCGACGCCGATCTTGATCAGCTCACCGACACCCTCGCGATCGATCGAGACGAACGGATCGACCTCGAGGATGCCCTTGGTCACGTACGGACCGAGGAAGCTTGCGGCGTCGTCGCGGCTGATGCCGTAGGTGGTCTGCGTCAGGTCGTTGGTGCCGAAGGAGAAGAATTCCGCGGTCTCCGCCACCTCGCCGGCCATCAGGCAGGCGCGCGGCAACTCGATCATGGTGCCGACCTGATAGGCGAGCTTGGTGCCGGTCTCGCGCATCACCGACTGCGCCATCGCGTCGATGCGCGCCTTGACCAGGTCGAACTCGGCCTTGGTCGCGATCAGCGGCACCATCACCTCGAGGCCGACGGCCTTGCCGGTGCGCTTCTGCGCCTCCACCGCGGCCTCGAAGATCGCGCGCGCCTGCATCTCGGCGATCTCGGGGTAGGCGATCGCCAGACGGCAACCGCGGAAGCCAAGCATCGGATTGAACTCGGCAAGCTCGCGGGCGCGATCGGCCAGCCGCCGCGGATCGGTGTTCATCGCGCGCGCGACTTCCTCGATCTCGGCATGGGTGTGCGGCAGGAACTCGTGCAGCGGCGGATCGAGCAGCCGGATCGTCACCGGCAGGCCCTTCATGATCTCGAACAGCTCGACGAAGTCGGCGCGCTGCATCGGCAGCAGCTTCGACAGCGCGGCGCGCCGGGTCTGCTCGTCCTCGGCGAGGATCATCTCGCGCACGGTGCGGATGCGGGTTTCCTCGAAGAACATGTGCTCGGTGCGGCAAAGGCCGATGCCTTCGGCGCCGAACTTGATGGCGGTGCGCGCATCCTCAGGCGTATCCGCGTTCACGCGAACGCCGGTCTTGCGCACCTGATCGGCCCAGCCCATCAGCGTGCTGAACTCGCCCGACAGTTCCGGTTCGATCATCGGCATGCGGCCCGCCAGCACCTGGCCGAGCGAGCCGTCGATGGTGATGACGTCGCCGGTCTTGAAGGTGCGCTGACCGATGCTCATGGTGCCGCGGCCGTAGTCGACGCGGATCGAGCCGCAACCGGAGACGCAGGGCTTGCCCATGCCGCGCGCGACCACGGCGGCGTGCGAGGTCATGCCGCCGCGCGTGGTCAGGATGCCTTCGGCGGCATGCATGCCGTGAATGTCTTCCGGCGAGGTCTCGATGCGGACCAGAATGACCTTGCGGCCATCGGCCTGCAACTTGGCGGCTTCATCGGACGAGAACACGATTTCGCCCGAGGCGGCGCCGGGGGATGCCGGCAGGCCGGTCGCGATCACGTCGCGCTTGGCCTGGGGATCGATGGTCGGATGCAGCAACTGATCGAGCGAAGCGGGGTCGATGCGCGACACCGCGTCCTTCCTGGTGATGAGGCCTTCATTGGCGAGCTCGACCGCGATCTTCAGCGCCGCCTTTGCGGTGCGCTTGCCGCCGCGGGTCTGCAGCATCCACAATTTGCCGCGCTCGACCGTGAACTCCATGTCCTGCATGTCGCGGTAGTGCTTCTCGAGCATGGTGTAGATGCGCGTCAGCTCCGCGAACGCATCGGGCATTGCGGTTTCCATCGCCGGCTTGTCAGAGCCGGATTCCTTGCGCGCATAATCGGTGATGTCCTGCGGCGTGCGGATGCCCGCCACCACGTCCTCGCCCTGGGCGTTGATCAGGAACTCGCCGTAGAGCCGGCTCTCGCCGGTGGAGGGATTGCGGGTGAAGGCGACGCCGGTCGCCGACGTCTCGCCCATGTTGCCGAATACCATGGCCTGCACGTTGACCGCGGTGCCCCAGGATTCCGGAATGTCGTGCAGCTTGCGATAGGTCACCGCGCGCGCATTCATCCAGGACGAAAACACCGCGCCGATCGCGCCCCAGAGCTGGTCGTGCGGATCCTGAGGGAATTCCTTGCCGGTCTCGCGCGCGACCGCGTCCTTGTACTTGCCGACCAGCTCAACCCAGTCGTCGGCAGTGAGGTCGGTGTCAAGCGAATAGCCCTGGCCGTCCTTGAACGTGTCGAGGATGTCCTCGAAGTGAGAATGGTCGAAGCCGAGCACCACGTCCGAGTACATGGTGATGAAGCGGCGATAGCTGTCATAGGCGAAGCGGCGATCGCCCGACAACTCCGCCAGCGCCTCCACCGTCCTGTCGTTGAGACCGAGATTGAGCACGGTGTCCATCATGCCCGGCATCGACGCGCGCCCGCCTGATCGTACCGACACCAGCAGCGGATTATCGGCATCGCCGAACACCTTGCCGGTGAGCCTGCCGACGTGATCGAGCGCCTTCTCGACCTGCGCCTTCAATTCCTTCGGGTAGGTTTTGTCATGGGCGTAGAAATAGGTGCAGACCGAAGTCGGAATGGTGAAACCGGGTGGCACCGGCAGGCCCAAATTGGCCATCTCCGCGAGGTTGGCACCCTTGCCGCCCAGGAGATCGCGCATCTCGGCGCGGCCCTCGGCCTTGCCGTCGCCGAAGGTGTAGACCCACTTCCCGGCCTTCGGCGCTTCCGCCGCCGGGCGGTGAGCTGCTTTCGCCACCGGCTTGGCCGCAGCCTTCTTCAGGGGCTTTCTGGCCGTCGGCGCGGGTTTCGCGGATGGCTTTGATTTCGCTGCGATTTTCTTTGATTTCGCGACGGCTTTGGCCATGGCTTTCAAAACATCCTGATAAATGAGGGATTTTGCGCGCTTACACCACTTTGGTGTGTCTGGCGCAAGGCGCGGAACCCGGCTTTCCAGCTTCACATATGCAGCCAATGCAGCAGGCCGAGGCCAATCAGACCGAACAGGATCAGGTAAATCGCGACGATGAAGTTCAGAAGCCGCGGCATGATCAGGATCAGTATGCCCGCAACTAGCGCCATGATTGGCGAAATGTGCGCAGAGGTGATGACCATCTTATTCTCCAGGTGATGCAGTTTTGGGGAATCGATCCGAGGCCGGCATAATAGCTTTGCGGGTTCCGGAATAGGAGACGCACGGCGCCTCAATGGGTTCCCTTGACCACAAAAATTGCCTGAAAATTCCGCCGATGTGATCGGCTCACATGGGGAACGATCGTTCGCGCGAGGCATTTTGCTCGCTGAGTTCGAAACAGCGAACAGGAGTTGCCCATGCGGACCAGAATTCTTGCCATTGCAGCGATCGCGGCTGCGATCGGCGCCCCCATCGCCGCACAGGCCCAGACGAGCGTGACCGTCGGCGTGGCGCCCGGCCCCGGCGTGGCCGTCACCGAATCCGAAGGGATCGCGGTGGATCAGCGGCCGGCGTTCCGCGAATACGTGATCCGTGAGCGGGTGCCGAACTACACCATTCCGGATCGCGTGGTGGTCGGCGGCGTGCTGCCGGAAACCGGCGTGACCTATTACGACGTGCCACAGACCTACGGCGCGACGCCGTATCGCTACACGGTGATCAACGGCGCGACCGTGCTGGTCGAACCGCGCACGCGCCGCATCGTGCAAGTGATCGAGTAGATCTTCGCGCATGATCCCGGAAAAGTGGGCACCGGTTTTCCGATAAGGATCATGCGCCAACAACAAGACTGAATGTCCGGCGAACCGCAGCGGCGTCCGGACATTTCAAGGCCCTGCCCGGTCTCCCCCGCCGGGTGGGGCTTTTTTCATCCTTCGATCTTGGAGAAATCCGCGACCGCGCGCGTGGCGCTGCGGATTTCGTTGAGCAGCTTCAGCCGGTTCTCGCGCACTTTGGGGTCGTCGTTATTGACCTTGACCTTGTCGAAGAACGCGTCGACCGCCGGACGCAGCTTCGCCATTGCGCTCATGGCGGCGGCGAAATCCTCTTTCGCGACGGCAGCGGCGGCCTCCGCTTTCACTTGATCAATCGCCTTCGCCAGTGCCTTCTCCTCGTTGAGGCTATAGAGCTTTGCATCGGGCGCGCCGTCGAAAGTCCGCTTGTCCTTTTTCTCCTCGATCGCGAGGATGTTGCTGGCGCGTTTGGTGCCCGCAAGCAGGTTCTTGCCGTCGTCCGTGTCGAGGAACTTGCCGAGCGCCTCGACCCGCCGGACGATCATCAGGAGATCATCCTGTTCGTAGACAGGTTCGTTAGGCGCAATGTATCTAGCCCCAGCATGCAAACTTGCACGGACAAGATCGTGTCTTGCACCCTGATCTTTCAAAAAGACGGACAAGCGGTCTGCAAAGAATTCGACAAGGTCCTCTCTTGTATCCTCTATGCTCAGAATCTCTGCCGGACCTCTAAAGTTCGCATCGAGAAGCCGATACGAGCTATCGATTATTTTCTTGAGGGCCAGTCTGATTTGATTGTCTAGTACGAGCCGAACGACCCCTAGCGCCGCGCGACGCAGCGCGTAAGGGTCCTTTGATCCCGTCGGATTCTCATCGATCGCCCAGAAGCCGACCAGCGTGTCGATCTTGTCGGCCAGTGCGACGGCAACGCTCACGGGATCGGTCGGCACACGATCGTTCGGCCCCTGCGGCTTGTAGTGTTCCTCGCTGGCTGCAGCGACGGATGCGTTCTCGCCCTGCGCCAGCGCGTAGTATTTGCCCATCAAGCCTTGAAGTTCAGGAAACTCGCCGACGACCTCCGTGAGCAGATCAGTCTTGGCCAAATGCGCGGCGCGATGCACAGCGCGGACATAGTCCTGCTCGGTAGCGAAGTCGTTACCGTCAAGGAATTTGCCACGGAAAAACGTCGCACGTTGCTTCCACAGGATGGCAGCGATCTCAACGGCGAGCCGCTCGATGCGAGCGATTCGCTGCGCCTGCGTGCCCAGCTTTTCATGGAACACGATCTGATCGAACTTCGGCAACCGGTCTTCGAGCTTGGTCTTCAGGTCGGTGTCATAGAAAAACTTCGCATCGCTTAAGCGCGCGCGGATCACGCGCTCATTGCCTGCGACAATCGTCTTGCCGCCGTCGCTCGCCTCGATATTGGCGGTCAAAATGAACTTGTTGGTCAGCTTCCCGGTCTTTGGATCGTTGACCACAAAGCATTTCATGTTGTTGCGGACAGTAGCGCGGATCACCTCGCTCGGGATCGACAGGAAACGATCCTCGAACGTGCCCATCAGCACCACGGGCCATTCGACAAGGCCCGCGACCTCATCGAGCAGTGCCTGGTCCTCGACCAGCTCGAAGCCTTGCGCGAACGCCAACTGCTTGGCGTCGGTGAGGATAACATCCTTGCGGCGCTCGGGGTCGAGAACGACCTTGGCCGCAAGCAGCTTCGCCTCATAATCCTCGAAGCGGCGCACGCTGATCGCTGACGGCGCCATGAAGCGATGGCCACAGGTGGTCTGGCCGGCCTCGATGCCATCGACCGAGAACTTCACCACATCCGGCTCTTCGGTCTCGAGCCCGAAGGTCGCGGCGATCGCATGCAGCGGCCGCACCCAGGACAGCGAGCCCGTTTTCGCCGAGCGCGCCCCCCAGCGCATCGATTTCGGCCAGGGGAAGGTGCGCACGATCACCGGCAGCATCTCGGCGAGCACGTCGATGGTAGCGCGGCCAGGCTTCTCGATCAGCGCGATATAGAAGTCGCCCTTCTTGTCCGGCTGGATCTTGGCTTCGCTGATCGAGCTGAGACCGGTTGCCTTCAGAAAGCCCTGGATTGCCGCGTCCGCTCCGCCGACGCGCGGGCCGCGGCGCTCCTCTTTCAAATCCGCCTGCCGTGCCGGAATGCCGTGCACGGTGAGCGCCAGCCGCCGCGGCGTCGCGAACGCCTTCGCGCCTTCATAGACGAGGCCTTCGGCAACAAGCTTGTCGGTCACCATGCGGCGCAAATCGTCCGCCGCCTTCGCCTGCATGCGCGCGGGGATTTCCTCGGAGAACAGTTCGAGCAGAAGATCGGGCATCAGGCCGCCCTGCCCGCTTCGGTGTGCACCCAGGCCTCGCCGCAGGCTTTCGCAAGCTCGCGCACGCGCAGGATATAGCTCTGCCGCTCCGTCACCGAGATCACGCCGCGCGCATCGAGCAGGTTGAAGACGTGACTCGCCTTGATGCACTGGTCATAGGCCGGCAGCGCCAGCTGATGCTCCCGTTGATTGCCGCCGTCCTTCCATCCCGCGGCGAGATATTTTTTGCATGCTTCCTCAGCCATCCGGAACTGCTCGAACAGCATCGCGGTGTCGGCCACCTCGAAATTGTGCCGCGAATATTCCTGCTCGGCCTGCAGGAAGACGTCGCCATAGGTGACGCGCTCCGCGCCGTCGCGGCCGTTGAAGTTGAGATCGTAGACGCGGTCGACGCCCTGCACATACATCGCAAGCCGCTCGAGCCCGTAAGTCAGCTCGCCCGCGACCGGCGCGCATTCGACGCCGGCGACCTGCTGGAAGTAGGTGAACTGCGACACTTCCATGCCGTCGCACCAGCATTCCCAGCCCAGACCCCAGGCGCCGAGCGTCGGG
>Ga0210410_10005868_pt1 | contig 10676 bp, 10 predicted proteins | sample IncBWC4MmetaG_FD_161058 | JGI IMG/M metagenome (GOLD analysis project Ga0210410, IMG submission 161058) | Forest soil microbial communities from Barre Woods Harvard Forest LTER site, Petersham, Massachusetts, United States - Inc-BW-C-4-M | ecosystem: Environmental > Terrestrial > Soil >... | reverse complement strand
GGTCAGCTCCAATCCGCGCCATTGATGGACGCCGCTTTAACGCGAGTGTAAGGCGGCGACCGTCATTGTCTGGCTCAAAGCTTGAATCTGTCCCTGGACTCCCGTGCATGCAGCAACAGCCCGCTCATTCGATCATCGCCGAACTCGAGGAGGCCGTCCGGGGCGGCTCGTCAGCCAAGCGGGTCGAGACCCTGCGACAGGTGACGGATCTCTTCCTCAACGACGGCGACCGCCTCAGCGACGAGCAGGTCCAGGTTTTCGACGACGTGCTGTGCCTTTTGATCGCCCGCGTCGAAACGCGCGCGAGGGCCGAACTCAGCAAGCGGCTGGCGCCGCTCGATTACGCGCCGTTCGAGGTTATCCGGCATCTCGCATGGGACGATGAAATCGCCGTCGCCGGCGACGTGCTCACCCATTCCAGCCGCCTCGGAACCGAGGCCCTGGTCGAGATTGCAAGCACGAAGGGCCAGTCCCATCTGCTGGCGATTTCAGCGCGCGAAAACCTGCCGGAGGCTGTCACCGACGTGATCGTCAATCGCGGCGAAGCCAGGGTCATTCGCAGGCTTGCAAACAACGCCAGCGCGCGGTTCTCCGAGACCGGCTATTCCGGCATCGTGGCGCGCGCCGAAGGCGACGACGAACTGGTCGAGATCCTCGGCCTTCGCCTCGATCTCCCGATCAAGTTCCTGCATGACCTGCTGCGCCGCGCCAAGGACGCGGTGCGCGCCCGGCTCATGGCCATTGCGCCGCCGGCACTGCTCGAGGAAATCAAGCGGGTGCTGAACGACATCGTGCGCGGGGAAGATTCATCGGCCCGGAATTTCGAGGTGGCCGAGCAGCTCGTCAAGCTGATGAAGGAGTTGCACGAGCTGGACGACGCCGCCGTCTTCACGTTCGCCGAAGCCAGGAAATTCGACGAAATCGCCGCCGCGCTCGCGCTTCTCAACGACGCCCCGACCGAAATGATGGCCCGGCTGCTGGAAGGCCCCCGCGCCGATCTGGTCCTGATCCCCTGCAGGTCGGCCCGCCTGAACTGGCCGACGGTCGAAACGATCCTTCGCAACCGGCCCGCGCCGCACCCGATCGACGAACCAACGCTGAAAGTGGCGGAGCGGGATTACAGGAAGCTGTCGATGGAGACGGCCCAGCGCACCGTGCGTTTCTGGCAGCTCCACAACAGGATCGAGAAATAGCCCTGAGAGGCGCCTTGTCGTGACAGGCGCGCCGGCGCCGTCGCGGCGCAAACAAAAAGGGCCGCGCGATGCGCGACCCCCGATGTAGACGCAAGCGGATAAGAACGATCAGTTCTTCGTCTTGTCGACCAGCGCGCCCTTCTTGATCCAGGGCATCATGTCGCGGAGCTTTTCGCCGACCTCCTCGATCGGATGAGCGGCGAGCTTGGCGCGGGTTGCCTTGAACGAGGTCTGGTTGACCTTGTTCTCCAGCATCCAGTCGCGCGCGAACTTGCCGGACTGGATGTCGTTGAGCACGCGCTTCATCTCCTTCTTGGTCTCGTCGGTGACGATACGCGGGCCGGTGACGTATTCGCCGTATTCGGCCGTGTTGGAGATCGAGTAGTTCATGTTGGCGATGCCGCCTTCATAGATCAGGTCGACGATCAGCTTCACCTCGTGCAGGCACTCGAAATACGCCATCTCGGGCGCATAGCCGGCTTCCACCAGCGTCTCGAATCCGCCCTTGATCAGCTCGACCAGGCCGCCGCACAGCACCACCTGCTCGCCGAACAGATCGGTCTCGCATTCTTCCTTGAACGAGGTCTCGATGATGCCGGCGCGGCCGCCGCCGATCGCCGAGGCGTAGCTGAGGCCGAGGTCGTGGGCATTGCCGGAGACGTCCTTGGCGATCGCGATCAGGCAGGGCACGCCGCCGCCGCGCTGGTATTCCGAGCGCACGGTGTGGCCGGGGCCCTTCGGGGCGATCATCAGCACGTCCAGATCCGCACGCGGGTCGAGCAGGTTGAAATGCACGTTGAGGCCGTGCGCGAACACCAGCGCCGCACCCTTCTTCATGTTGTCGTGCAGGTGATCGCGGTAGATATCGCCCTGCAGTTCGTCGGGGGTCAGCATCATCACCAGATCGGCCCATTTGGCGGCTTCGGCGACTTCCATCACCTTGAAGCCGGCGGCCTCCGCCTTCTTGGCCGAGGCCGAGCCCTTGCGCAGCGCGATGGCGACGTCCTTGACGCCGGAATCCTTCAGGTTCAACGCATGGGCGTGGCCCTGGCTGCCGTAGCCGACGATGACGACCTTCTTGCCCTTGATCAGGTTCAAGTCGGCGTCGCGATCGTAATAAACACGCATAGTGGTTTCCTCTTTGGGGGGCCGGAATCGGCCGATAATCAGGCTTTCGGGTGGGTAGGACCGCGCCGGGCGCCCGCGAATTTCCGGCGTTGTCTAGAGCATTTTGCCCCTCAGGGGAAACCCCCATCTCGCATGGCGCGGTGCGGCATCATGCGTCCATGAAGACCGGATAGAGCGAGGCCAAAAGCAACAAGGCCATGATGATATTGAACGCCCGCACCAGCCTCCGGGAGGTCAGGACCGGCCGCAGCGCGCTCCCGAACAGCGCCCAGGCGGTGCATGAAACCACTCCCAGAATGAGGCTGAGCCCGACCTGGATCACGATGTTCCAGGGATAGGCGGCAATCGCCGCATAGGCGGTGATGGTGCCGATCACCATGACCCAGCCCTTGGCGTTGACCCATTGGAACATGGCCGCGCCCCAGAAGGTCATCGGCCCGCGGCGGTTGTCCTGCTCCGGGGCCACCGGCTCGGACATCGCGATCACAGCGGCCAGATAGATCAGATAAGCGACCCCGGCGTATTTGAGGATCGTCTGCAGCACCGGGTAGGCGATGAAGATGGTGCCCAGACCTGCGCCCACCGCGCCCACCATAAAGGCGAAGCCGATCGTGATGCCGGCGACATGCGGCAGCGTCCGGCGGAAGCCGTAAGTGAGCCCCGACGACAGCAGCATGATGTTGTTCGGCCCCGGCGTAATGAACATCACGGTGGCGAACATCACGAAGGCGATCAGCAGCGAATGCGACATGGCGGGGCTCACGCGATTTTCGGCAGAGTTTGCGCACGTCTCGACAGCAGCATCACCGCGATGCCGCCGACCACGGTGACCATTCCGGCCAGCCGCAGCGGCCCAAAGGTTTCGCCGAACGCGACGCTCGACGCCGCCGAACCGACAAACGGCACCAGCAGCGCAAACGGCACCACCTGCGCCGCGGTGTAATCCCGCAACAGCCGGCCCCACAGCCAGTAGGCGATGCTGGTGGAAATCCCGCCGAGGCCGAGCATGCAGACAAGGCCGGTCAGCGACATCTGCGTCAGCGCGTGCCAGGTCGGCTGCGGCCCGTTGCTGACCAGCGTCAGCACGAACAGCGGGACCGCGGCGGCCAAGCACAGCCACGCGAACAGGTCGAACATCCGCACGTCCTGCGCGCGCCGGAGCAAGAGATTGCCGACTGCAAAACTGACCGGGGAGACCATCAGGACCGCGAACGCGCCGACGCTGAAATCATAACCGACGGTGCCGCAGATCATCAGCAGGCCGACGGTCGCAATGGCGATGCCGATGGCCTGCATCCGCGACGGCAATTCGGCGAACAGCAGCGCCGCAAAGCCGATGGTGAACAGTGCCTGGCTCTGCACGATCACGGAGGTCAAGCCGACTGGAACGCCCTGCGCAATGGCAATGGATTGAGCCAGGAACTGACCGAGAAACAACGTAAAACTGATCGCGATCAAGAGCGGCCACGAGACGTCAGGCCTGCGCACGAACAGGCACGGCACCGCGGCGATGGCAAAGCGCAGCGTCGTCATCAACTCCGGCGAAAATTCGTTGAGCGCGATCCGGCTTGCGACGAACGCAAGCCCCCAGATCACCGCCACCAGGACGGCGATGCAAACATCGGCCGGTTTCATTTTTTCTAGCTCTGTTGGTCCGGCTTCGGTTTGCGCAAGAGATAGGTGCCGTGCAGCGGCGCGTGGTAATCGACCGATTCCAGCGTGAAGCCGACGTCGGTCAACATGCGCTCGACCACCCAGCCGAAGGTCGAATATTCGTCCCGCATATGGGTGACCACGCTCTCGCGCTCGAAATCGTGATTCTTGATGGAAAAATCGGCCCACGCCTCGACGTCGCGCTCGACGCCGTCGGGCATGCTGACGAAGACGATGTCGCGCAGATAGAAATTGGCGCCGGGTTTCAGCGCGGCATAGATCCGCGCCAGCGCCACCGCCTTCCAGAAATCCGGCAGATGATGCAGCGTGAACTCGCTGACAATCAAATCATAGGAATTCGGCTGATAGGCGAAGCTCAACAAGCCCGCCGGCTGGGTGCGGATCGCGACCCTGCGGTCCTTGGCCTGGATATTGGCGAGCGCCAGCATCGCCGGCGAAATATCGACCGCGTCGACCTCGGCGCCCATCAGCGCCGCCTCAACGGCCAGCACGCCGTTGCCGCAGCCGATATCGGCCACCCGCCAGCCGCGCTGCACGCCCAGCATGGTCAGCGCCGCGCGGGCGCGGATGTCGCTGTCGTCATGCCGGTCGTAGATCGAGGCGACCGCGCAATCGAGCCCAAGCTGCCGCCGTTGATTGTAATACCAGTCGCGCGCCAGCATAGTTCACATCCCCTCAGGCCCGCGCCCGATCGCGGCAACCCCGGTGCGCGACACCTCGACGAGGCCGAGTGGACGCATCAGGTCGATGAATTGGTTGATCTTGGCGGAATTGCCGGTGATCTCGAACACAAAGCTCTCGGTGGTGGCGTCGATCACGCGGGCGCGGAACGCATCCGCCAGCCGCAGCGCCTCGACGCGGTTGTCGCCGCCGCCGCGCACCTTCACCATGGCGAGCTCCCGCTCGATCGAGCGGCCGGTCAGCGTCATGTCGACGACGCGGTAGACCGGGACCATGCGGTCGAGCTGATGCTTGATCTGCTCGATCACCATCGGCGTGCCGGTGGTGACGATGGTGATGCGGGAGAGATGTTTCTGGCTCTCGGTCTCGGAGACGGTGAGACTTTCGATGTTGTAGCCGCGGCCGGAAAACAACCCGATCACGCGCGCGAGCACGCCCGGCTCGTTCTGCACGAGCACCGAGAGCGTGTGCGACTCGGTCGGATCGTGGCGCTCTTCGAGGAAGTAGGCGGATGCGGGCTGGTTCATTGTGGTCCCCTTGATACTTTCCTTCACGCCATCGCTTTTTCTGCGGCGACAGCGGCATCCGTCCCGACCCATCGGCGGAACAGATCGAAATCGATATTGCCGCCGCTCAGGATCAGGCCGACGCGCTTGCCGCGATTGCGGGCCTTGTCCTGCAGCGCTGCCGCAAGTGGTGCGGCGCCCGCGCCTTCGGCAAGATTATGGGTGTCGGTCCAATAGAAACGGACGGCGGCGGCGATCTCGTCGTCGGTGACCTGCACGATGCGCGAGGCGCCCTTTCGGATGATCGCCAGCGCATCGGCGACGGGAATCCGCGTCGCCATGCCGTCGGCCAGCGTATTGCCGGTTTCGGTCGTCACCACCGTGCCGGCCGCGAACGACAGCGCGTAGGACGGCGCCTCGGTCGATTGCACGCCGACGATTTCGGTTTTGAGGCCGAGCAGGTCGCGCGCCAGGATGCAGCCGCAGATGCCGGAGCCCAGCCCGATCGGCACATAGAGAACGTCGAGGTCCGGCGCCGACCTGAAGAGCTCGAGCGCGTAGGTCGCAACCCCGAGCACGAGGTCCGGGTGGAACGACGGCACCATGTGCAGTCCTTCGAACTGGCCGCGTCGAACCGCCTCATCCCGCGCCGCCTCGAAATCCTCGCCGTGCTCGACCAGTTCAGCGCCAAAGGCTCGCATCGCGCGGTTCTTCTCGACCGAATTGCCTGATGGCACGCAGATCGTCGCCCGCAAGCCGTGACGGCGCGCCGCGAACGCGAGGCTCTGGCCATGATTGCCGCGCGTGGCGGAGATGATCCCGGGTGAATTGGGCTGCTCGCGCTTCAGGCGCTCGAGATAGACCAGCCCGCCGCGCACCTTGAAGGCGCCGATCGGCGTGTGATTTTCATGCTTGACCACGACGCTCGTGCCGAGCCGCTCGGCGAGCAGCGGCCAGGCATGCGCCGGGGTCGGCGGCACCGCGGCGCCGACGATCCCATGCGCACGTTCGAGCTCCCTGAGATCAAACATTTTGGCTTCCAGTCGATCTTCCCTCATTCTTGTCATCCCCGCGAAAGCGGGGATCCAGTATTCCAGAGACGCCCGAGAGCAGCGGAGAAGCCGCGGCGTACTGGATCGCCCGGTCAAGCCGGGCGATGACAGCGGAATTTGTCTCCGGCATTCTCACACCAGCGCCTTGCCGCCGGCGAAGGCGGACGCGGTGGCCTCGTCGGCTGCTTCCGCCGGCAACAGCATTTCGTTGTGCGCCTTGCCGGACGGAATCATCGGGAAGCAGTTTTCCAGCGCCGCCACCCGGCAGTCGAACAGCACCGGGCGCTTGATCGAGATCATCTCCTTGATCGCACCATCGAGATCACCGGGCTTGATCGCCTGCAGGCCGACGCAGCCGAAGGCGTCCGCGAGCTTGACGAAATCCGGCAGCGCCTCGGAGTAGGAGTGCGACAGCCGGTTGCCGTGCAGCAGCTGCTGCCACTGCCGGACCATGCCCATGTACTGGTTGTTCAGGATGAAGATCTTGATCGGCAGTTCATATTGGACCGCCGTCGACATCTCCTGCATCGTCATCTGCACCGAAGCGTCGCCGGCGATATCGATCACGAGGCTGTCGCGGTGCGCGACCTGGACGCCCAGCGCCGCCGGCAGGCCATAGCCCATGGTGCCGAGACCGCCGGAGGTCATCCAGCGGTGCGGCTCCTCGAAACCGAAGAACTGCGCCGCCCACATCTGGTGCTGGCCGACTTCGGTGGTGATGTAGGTGTCGCGGCCGCGGGTGGCCTCGAACAGGCGCTCGATCGCGTATTGCGGCAGGATGATATCGCTGTTCTTCTTATAGGACAGCGAATTGCGTGCGCGCCACTTTGCAATTTCCTGCCACCACGGCCTGATGTCCGGCTTCTTCGCCTCCGCCTTGAACACCTGCAGCAGGTCGCCCAGCACATTGGCGCAATCGCCGATGATCGGCACGTCGACGCGGATATTCTTGTTGATCGAGGACGGATCGATATCGATATGAATCTTCTTCGAATTCGGCGAGAACGCATCGACGCGCCCGGTGATGCGGTCGTCGAAGCGCGCGCCGACGCACAGCATGACGTCGCAATCATGCATCGACATGTTGGCTTCGTAGGTGCCGTGCATGCCGAGCATGCCGAGCCAGTTCTTGCCGGTCGCCGGATAGGCCCCCAGCCCCATCAGGGTCGAAGTGATCGGGAAGCCGGTGGCCTCGACCAGTTCGCGCAGCAGCTTTGACGCTTCGGGTCCGGAATTGATGACGCCGCCGCCCGAATAGATCACCGGGCGTTTGGCGGACGCCAGCAACGCCACGGCTTTACGGATCTGCGCCGCGTCGCCCTTGACCCGCGGCGTGTAGGACACGTGCACGTCCGATTTGCACGGCGGGTGGTAGGTGCCGGTCGCAAACTGCACGTCCTTGGGCACATCGACCAGGACGGGACCCGGACGGCCCGTGGTTGCGACATAGAACGCCTCGTGCAGCACTTTTGCGAGGTCGTTGACGTCGCGCACCAGCCAATTGTGCTTGGTGCAGGGCCGGGTGATGCCGACGGTGTCGCATTCCTGGAACGCGTCATTGCCGATCAGGTGCGTCGGCACCTGGCCGGTGATGCAGACCAGCGGAATCGAATCCATCAGCGCGTCCGTCAGCGGCGTCACCATGTTGGTGGCGCCGGGACCCGAGGTCACCAGCACCACGCCCGGCTTGCCGGTCGAGCGCGCATAGCCTTCGGCGGCGTGGCCGGCGCCCTGCTCGTGCCGGACCAGGATGTGCTCGACCTCGCTCTGCTGGAAAATCTCGTCATAGATCGGAAGCACCGCCCCGCCGGGATAGCCAAAGAGGTGCTGCACGCCGTGATCGATCAGCGCGCGCACGATCATCGCGGCGCCGGTCATCTGGTTCGGATCGTGGCTCTTGTCGGTCATGGCTTGCTCCGGATGCGCTGTCCCAGCGCGGCTTCGTCAGTTTCGGTTTTGGGAAATAAAAAGGGGCCTTAAGAGGCCCCATGCACACCGTCCGAATTTGGATGGCCTCAGCCATCCCCGGCGGTGCGCCTGGGTACGACTACGATAAGGAGTTTGGTAATAATATTACGCATTTAGCGGCTCGGACTTCCCAAAGGTTGCGCGTTTATAGCCGCCAAACCCCGGAAGTCAAGGGAAGGCGGCCACTTGGCGCGATTTTTGGAGCTTAGCGGGGTTCCTGGCTTTCGGCGAGTGCGAATTTCGCCGTTCCAGCCATGCGTGGAGGGCCCTTCACCGTCGTTCCGGGGCGCGCGAAGCGCGAACCCGGAACCTCGAGATTCCGGGTTCGCTCGTTTCACGAGCGCCCCGGAATGACAGCCGAAACCCACCCCCTCGCCGCTTCCGGCTTCACCCATTCGAACTCCGGCAATTGATGCCGGAACCAGGTGAACTGCCGTTTTGCGTAATGCCTCGTGTCGGCACGGCCGATCTCGGCCGCCTGCTCCAGGGTGATCTCGCCCTGCAAGTGCCGGATCAACGTCGGCACGCCATGGGCCTTCATCGCCGGCAGCAGCGGATCGAGCTTTCGTGCGGCGAGTGCGGCGACTTCCTCGCGCGCGCCGGCGGCAAGCATCGCATCGAACCGCGCATCGATCCGCGCGTAGAGTTCTTCGCGCTCGGGTGCGAGGAATACCCCGCTGAATTGTCCCGGCGGCAGCAGTGGTGGCAGGCCTTCGCGATGCCAGTCGGTCAGCGAACGGCCGGTGGCTTCGACGACTTCAAGCGCGCGGGCGATCCGGGTGCGGTCGCGCGGCTTCAGACGTTCCGCCGAGACGGGATCCTTTTGCGCCAACGCCGCATGCAGCGACTCGACGCCGTCACGCTCCAGCCTTGCGCGCACGTCCTCGCGCACTTCGGCAGCGATCGGCGGCACCGCCGATAGCCCGCGCGTCAGCGCCTTGAAATAGAGACCGGAACCACCGGTGAAAATCGGCAGCCGGTTTTGCGCACGCGCCTCCGCCAATGCCTTCGCGGCATCGCTCACCCAGGCGCCCGCCGAAAAATTCACGGCGGCGTCGACATGGCCGTAGAGCCGGTGCGGCGCCTGCGCCTCCTCTTCCAGCGTCGGCCGTGCCGTGAGGATGCGGAGATCGCGATAGACCTGCATGGAATCGGTGTTGATGACCACGCCGCCGGTTTTTTGCGCCAAATCGAGAGCGAAGGCCGACTTGCCGCTGGCGGTCGGCCCTGCGATAAGCACCGCGTTGCCCTCAACTTGCGAATTCGCCTGCATGTCCCTCGTCGCCACGCTCATCTGCAATCCCGCCAACCCCGCGCTCGACTCCACCATCGTCGACGGCGCGCTGGCCGTTCTGCCCTCGCCCGGCAGGGCGCAGTGGCTGTTCGACGAAGTGGCCGTCGACATCCCCTTCGATGGCAGCGAGGATATCAAGGCCATCGAGAACCGCCTGCGCCAGGCGCGCGGCGATCTGCCGATCGACATTGTGGTGCAGCCTCGGGCGGTCAGGCGCAAGAAGCTTTTTCTCGCCGACATGGATTCCACCATGATCGGCCAGGAATGCATCGACGAGCTGGCCGATTTCGCCGGGCTGAAGACCCATGTCGCGGCCATCACCGAACGTGCGATGCGCGGCGAGATCGCGTTCGAGCCGGCGCTGCGCGAGCGCGTCGCGCTCTTGAAGGATATGCCGGTCGGCGTGGTCGATGAAGTGCTGGCAAAGCGCATCACGCCGACGCCGGGCGGCCGCGAGCTGGTCATGACCATGCGCGCGCACGGCGCCTATACCTGCCTGATCTCGGGCGGCTTTACGCTGTTCAGCAACGCAGTCGCGACGATGATCGGATTCCAGGAGAACCGCGCCAATGAATTGAAGGTGCGCGACGGCAAGCTCACCGGCGAAGTCACCGAGCCGATCCTGGGCCGCGCCGCCAAGCTTGCGACGCTGATCGAGCTCACGGAGTCGTTTGATCTCGACGAGATCGACACGCTGGTGGCCGGCGACGGCGCCAACGATCTCGGCATGATCGAGGCCGCCGGGCTCGGCGTTGCCTATCACGCCAAGCCCGCGGTCGCCGCAGCCGCCGCCGCGCGGATCGACCATGGCGATCTCACCGCGTTGCTTTACGTGCAAGGCTATCGGCGCGACGAGTTTGTGGGAGGATAGCGCAACGAGCCCAGTCGTCACGCGGGAGCTTGATGAAAGTGGTTGTGTCTTCATTCGCAAACACAGCTTCGCGGTCTCGCCGCATGAGTTGCGCGAGGTTTTCGGTAAACATCCCGCCCGTCTGAAATCAGAGGGCGCAGGGAACGCCGGATGCACGCTGCACCCGCGGTCTCGTGTGCAAACTGCACAAAAAAACGCACACGAGCATACAGGTTCAGCGGAGGCAATCCGGCATTCCCTGCGCAATGGTTTTACGGCTTATAACGTGCTCTCCCCGGTGATCGGGCTTTCTTGTCACCGTCGCCTCGC
>Ga0210410_10005867_pt1 | contig 10679 bp, 15 predicted proteins | sample IncBWC4MmetaG_FD_161058 | JGI IMG/M metagenome (GOLD analysis project Ga0210410, IMG submission 161058) | Forest soil microbial communities from Barre Woods Harvard Forest LTER site, Petersham, Massachusetts, United States - Inc-BW-C-4-M | ecosystem: Environmental > Terrestrial > Soil >... | reverse complement strand
CCGACCACCCAATGCTTATGTGGTTCATGCTCCACCGCTTCAATCACTCCATCCGAAGCACGCGCCGCCACGCGCAATCCATGCCCGATATCCTTAATCGACTGGTGATGCGAAGTATTCACCCGCGCCCAAATTCCGTCGCCCGATTGTTCCAATCCGGTGGCCGCCGCAATCTGCCCAAGCTCGCCTCCGGATTCAATCACCGCGTCATGCACCGGATCAGGTTGCCCTTTCGGAACGCCATCCTTGGTGTGATTCAGCGCGCCGGGCAATTCGCTTTCAATGTCCTGATAAAGCGTGCCGCCCAGCCGCACATTTAAAATTTGCGCGCCGTAGCAAATCGCCAGCACCGGCTTCGCATTTTCAAATGCATTTTCAAGAAGTGCATGGTCCGTTCGTTCGCGTGCCGCATCAGCGTCGCCACATTTCGGATTTCGTGCCGCACCGTAAAGCGCCGGATTCACATCCGCCGGACTTCCCGGCAGCACATACGCATCCACCGTACCGGCCAGCGCCTTCAATTCCGCATCGCCCAGTTGCAACGAAATCGCCACCGGCTCCCCGCCCGCCTTGCGAACCGCATCGCAATATTCCGCGTGCTTCGTATTATTTCCCGCCGCTTCTTCCTTCGACGTCCGATAAGGCACGCCAACTCGAGGACGCTCCTGCACCGCGCTGCGCCCGTCATCTCGATTCGTGTTTGGAATGTTCGTCATCGCCGCAATGGGAACATCAATCCTAGCATCGCCGGTCGCAGACCTTCAACTTCGCGCATTTCCACCCTCACACCCTCTGCAAATGCGTGTCCTTAAAATTCGTCGGGTACTTCAATCCAAATCCAAGCATGCGATCCATTCCAATATGCGCCGTCCAAATGAGTCCATAAGGCAGCAACGAGACGCGCGCAGTCACCAAAGAAAATCCAATCAGCAGAAGCGGTCCAGCGAGCGTGTGCACAATATTGTAGATGGGCGCGCCAATTCTCGCGCCGCCCAAATAGCCCACCATCGAAAGATCCGGCGCAAGCAATAGGAGTGCGAACAGCAGCCATCCAAAATGCATTTGCCAATAGAGGAAAACGCTCACCGTGAGCACCGCAAAGCCTTCAATCCGCAGAAGAATTCCGGGTTTGTTCAGCATGCGCAATCGTAGCACCCGCCCGGGGGCTAACCTTTTTCCCTGCCTCCGTGCCTCCCTGCTTCCTTGCCTCCGGCTCGCTCATTCCACCACTTCCGCAAATCACCCACCAAATAAAGCGACCCCGTCGCGAACACCACATCTTCCGGCGCGGCATTTGCAATCGCGCGCTCCAACGCTTCGCGCGGATCCGCCACCACCGTCAGCAGCGGCGCCAAATGTCGAGTCATCTCCGCCAGCGCCTCCGCCGAAAGCGCGCGCGGTTGCCGTGGAGCGGTAACAATCACGCTCGCCGCCAGCGGAAAAAGCAGACCGGCAATTTCATCCACCGATTTATCGCGCACCGATCCGTACACCAGATGAATCGCGCGTCCAGCAAGATGGTCGTGCCAGAATTGCGCCAGTTCGCGCGCGCCAGCCGGATTGTGGCTCCCATCCAAAAATACCGCCGGCCGTTCCGCGATTTTTTCAATCCTTCCCGGCCATCGCACTGCCGCAATTCCTTCCGCAATATCCGCATCGCTCACATGGAACCCGCGTCCCGCAAGTACTTTTGCGACGGCAAGCGCCGCAATCGCATTTCGCAGTTGATATCGCCCTGCCAGCGAAAGTTTCAGCATTATCGGAGCCGCGCCGCTCGCCGCTTTCTCCACAATTTCTGCCGAATAAAATCCATCCACCGAATTTGGCGCGGTTATGCGATACGCCGAATCAATTTCAATTAACGGCGCGCTCATTTGCGCGGCGCGATGGCGAATCACGCGTATCGCGTCAGGATTTTCCGCCGCGGTTATTACCGTCACGCCATGCTTAATAATCCCCGCCTTTTCTCCGGCAATTTCCGCAATGGAATGCCCCAGGAAACTTTCGTGATCGAAATGGATTTGCGTAATCACGCTCACTTCGGGCGTCACAATGTTCGTCGCATCCAATCGCCCGCCCATTCCAACTTCCAGCACCGCAAACTCCACTTGTGAGCGCGCAAAAATATCCAGCGCCATCGCCGTGATGCACTCAAAGAATGTCGGATGCGCAGCCAACTCTCCCGCGCCAAGCATTCGCTCAATCAGCTCATGCAATCGAGTGAACGCCGCCGCAAATTCTTCGTCTGCAATTGGAACTCCGTCCAGCCGAATCCGCTCGTTGATGCTCTCTAAATGCGGCGACGTGTAAAGCCCGGTGCGATATCCCGCGCGGCGCAAAATCGATTCCGTCATCGCAGCGGTCGAGCCTTTTCCATTCGTTCCTGCAATATGGATGCTGCGGAATTTATTCTGAGGATTTTCCATCCGCTCCGTCAGCGCGCGAATGTTCGTCAATTCAAATTTTGTCGCGCGCGCGTGCGAAGGCGCGGCCAGTTCGCGGCCCAGCGTCAGTAGATAGTTCACTGACTCGGTGTAGTTCATGGGGGAAGGAGAACTCAACTCAGAAAAAATTCAAACGCGGACGAAATATAATTCTTCAAATCCTTGCGGTGCACCACCGCATCCAGAAATCCATGTTGCAACAAGAATTCCGACCGTTGAAATCCCGGCGGCAATTTCTGCCGGATGGTTTGCTCGATCACCCGCGGCCCCGCAAACCCAATCAGCGCGCCCGGTTCCGCGATGTTGATGTCGCCCAGCATCGCGAAGCTTGCCGAAACTCCGCCCGTGGTCGGATCGGTCATTACCGAAATATACGGCAGCCGCACTTCGTCTAGCCGTCCCAGCGCCGCCGAAACTTTCGCCAATTGCATCAGCGAAACCGTGCCTTCCATCATGCGCGCGCCGGAGGAAGCGGAAACAATCACCAGCGGCAATCTTTTTTCCATGGCCAGCTCAATCGCGCGCGTCACTTTTTCTCCGACCACCGCGCCCATCGATCCGCCGATAAACTGGAACTCCATCGCGCAGCACACCAGCGGCTGCCCGTTCAAGAATCCTTCCGCCGTCAGCACCGCGTCCTTCATCCCTAGTTTGCGTTGCGCATCTTTCAGTTGTGTCGCATACACTTTTGTTCCTGTAAATTTCAGCGGGTCAGTGGACGACATGTCCGCGTCGTGTTCCACGTAGCTGCCATCCAGCAATAATTCCAACCGCAATTTCGCGCCCATCGGAAAATGATGCTGGCACTTGGTGCAAACGTGCAGATTCGCGTCCAAATCTTTTTTCCAGATAATCGTCCGGCAGGAAGGACACTTCGTCCACAATCCCTCCGTGCGCACGCTGCGCTCGTCCGGAGGTACCGGCTTTTCAATCGACTTTTTTACGCGCTTAAACCAGGCCATGCCGTCTCTCGAAATTCTATGTTCTAAACTCTCGACTCTAAACTCTCAACTGTCGACTGCCCTTTAGTAATCTATCCCGCGCTGCGCCAAAATCCCTTTAGTATAAGGATGCTTCACCTCACGCATCTCCGTCACCAAATCCGCCAGCTCCGTCAATTTCGGATGCGCGTTCCGTCCCGTGCAAATCACATGCAAGCGTTCCGGCCGCTTCGCTAATTCTTCGGCAACCTTTTCCGGATCCAGCATCTTGTAGCTGATCACGTAATTAATTTCGTCCAGCACCACCAAATCGTATTTGCCGCCGTTCATCTGCTCCACGGCGAAGCGCCACGCCTCTTCGCACAATCGTATATCTTCCGGGTCGGTTTCCGCGCCGCCAATTTTCACAAACCCCCGGCCCATGGGACGAATCTCAAATTTGTCGTCGCCCAGCATTTTCGCGGCGTCCAGTTCGCCATAATGCCACGAACCTTTAATGAACTGCACCATCAGCACGCGCAGCCCCTGACCCACCGCGCGAAACGCCGTGCCCAGCGCGCAAGTCGTCTTGCCCTTGCCGGGCCCGGTATAAATTATCAGCAATCCTTTTTCTTCAGGCATGTGATGACTGGGAACGCCAATGTCCCGATTGGCGGTTCGACAAATACTGACGGCACGCACCGCAAACGTCAAGTTGCCGCAGCTCCGGGCAGCGTCCTAATCTACTGTTGTGTTTGAATTTGCGATCTGTCCGACGGCCCAGGCATCACTCCGGCGCCACAGCCGTTGAATCGCTTCGGATGCCGAGAGCCATTCAAGTTCGCAGTCGGACTCGCCTTTGATTACCTTCTCCAGGAGGCAAACCCGGAAAAACGTTCCTCGAACCGCGAGATGCCCCTCACCCTCCGCGACCAAATACTGCACCGCCTCGCCAATTCTGGAGAGGATTCGCGCGGTCCAGCCTAATTGCTCCCGCAGCTCCCGAATCAAGGCATCTTCCGCGGTTTCCCCCAAGTCGATTCCGCCTCCTGGGAGAAAGTACCCCTTTGGGGTTCGGATGATGCCCACCCGGTCGCGGGAATCTGAGATCAGAGCGTACGCGCCAGGCCTCGACACATACGTTTGCTCCTGAATCCGTTCACCGAATTCTGGAATGGCGTTAGCCACCGACCGGCCTCCACTTCTTGTGAGTATAGGGGGAAATTGAAATTAGGACACTGCCCAGTGCCGAGCAGCGTCTCACTTTGAATTTTCGCGAGGCCGCCCAAAAAACAAAAGATATCCGTCGGCATCTTCGATCTCGAAGCCGCGCAAACCGTCGTGGGTATCTTTAAGAGGTTCAAAAAATTTCACGCCGCGCGAAATAAACTCCGCCGCCAACGCATCCGGATCCGGCACGCTCACGTAAGCATCCCATCGCGCTGCAACTTCCGGCTTGCTCCGCGTGCGGTTGGGCATCGGCTCCGCACCCACCGACTTCACGAAGATCATCGCTCCATCGCGTCGCACAATCGCGAAAAACGGATCACGTTCCGGATGCTGATATTCGACTACAAATCCGAGCATGTCACGATAAAACGAAATCGCCGCGGCCACGTTCCTCACGATGAACGACGGTGAAATACTGGAGATTTTTGGCGGTGTCATCTACCTCTCCAACTCACGCTAGAACAACAACGTGCAACTTAACATAACGCGACGTCTCCACGTCAAGTGACTGTATATCAAGCACTTATCGGCCGTCCTGAGAAATTAGCGTACCCCCCGTCCCCACCCTCGTTTGCAATGTATATGCTAATAAAGGACTTATAGCGATCTGGTGCCCATGTGTGTGCTAATAAGGGACTTAGCAGCGCCCCGGTCAGCGCGGACGCGTCCGAAGTCCGGCTTGCTTCCATAGCTTTTCCCATTGCCAAATGCCCGGTGTTTTGTACAACACGCGGTAGCCCAGCTGGTGGGCCAGCATCAAAATCTGTCCGCGGTGGTGCGCCTCATGCGCAAACATGTACGCGAACATCGTTCCGCCTGCGGGCCACGTCGGCATCCAACCGTCGCGCGCAAATTTTTTCACGCGGCGATCCGGCGCGGCCGAAAGCGCGTCCGACAACATTCGCAAACACTGCGCCGCACTTTTTTTGTGCGCGGCGGCCGCCTGCTTCATCGTGCAGCGCGCCGGATCAAGCATCGCCGGACGTTTCAGATGCGGCGCCGAAAGCCTCAACCATTTCAGACGCGCGTTGTGCACATGCGCGAAAATCGCCGCGATTGTTCTCCCACGTCCTTTTTGATCCGGTAGTTGCGCGCGCCACGCGCGAGGGTTCAGTTCCGAAAGAATGAGCTGATTCATCGCGTCATTCGCGGCGTAAGTTTCGATCAGCGTGTCGCGAATTTCAGCCAGCGCCGCGTGGGATTCAAGTGCCGACGAGATTCCGCGCGAATGTGTTTTCTTACTTCGACTCATTGTCACCGGAGCCGCTTTCACCAGATTCATCATTCATGATTTCATCATCGTGCGGCGGATCGCCTGAAACATTCATTTCCTGCTTCGCGCGCTGTCTTTCCGCCACGATCTGTTTTACTCGGTTCGGCTGAAACATTTTATGTAGCTCCACCACTCCTGCGCCCATCATCGAAATGCGTTTTGCCTCAGCCTCGAATTCCTCTTCCGACATTTCAGAATGACGATCTTTCCCACCCAGTGTGACGATCAGCGCCACAAGCACCGCAACGACAACTCCGATTTCAATCCACATAGTGACGCATTTCCTTAAGACCAAAATCTATTTCGGATAGGGATGCCCCGCCAGTATCGCGAATCCCCGATAAATTTGTTCCGCTAACATAACTCGCGCGAGTTCGTGCGGCATGGTGAGCGACGATAGGGAAATTTTCGCGTTCACTCGTGCGCGCAGTGTTTCAGGAAATCCTTCCGCGCCGCCACAAAGAAAAATCACATCGCGAATTCCGCGATCGCGTTCGCGTCCCAGCCATTTCGCAAATTCTGCCGAGGTGTGTTGTTTTCCCGCGGCGTCGAGCAGCACGATTGTTGCGCCCGAAGGAAATGCCAGTTTTTTCAGCGCGGCGGAATCTTCGCGCAATTCCTGCAAATCAACTTCGGCGTAGCGGCGAATTCGCGCCACGTAATCATCGAGCATCGTGCGGCATTCCGCGCGCCGCGTTTTGCCCAGCATCACCAGCTGGATTTTCATTCCAGGCCGTAGCGCTTGCGTTTATCGAGAAGAGTTTTTCTGCTGATGCCCAGAATTTGCGCGGCCTTGGTGATTTTATAATGCGTGGCTTCCAACGTGGCGATGATTGCTTCCTTCTCAATATCCTCCAGCGATTTCAATCTGGAGACGGCCATGGACGGTCCGGAAAGCGACGCGCGGACGTTTTCCGGCAAATCATCGGCGGCTAACGCGCCGTCTTTGTGTTTTCCGAAAACCAGCGCGCGCTCGATCACGTTCTTCAATTCGCGAATATTTCCCGGCCACGAATACGCCAGCAGCGCTTGCTTCGCATCTTCTGTAAATTGAGCTCCGGCCTGGTTGTGTACAAGTGCAAGACGCGCCAGCAAATGTTCGGCGAGCGGCACAATATCTGCTGGTCTTTCGCGCAGCGCGGGAATGTGAATGCTCACCACATTCAAACGGAAATATAAATCTTCGCGAAAGCGTCCGGCGGCAATCAGTTGAGGCAAAACCGCGTTGGTCAACGCAATCAAACGCGCATCGAGAGTCAAAGTTTCCGTGCCGCCCAATCGCTCAAAGGTGTGATCTTCCAGCACGCGCATCAGCTTGGATTGAATACCCGGAACCAATGCGGCCACTTCATCGAGAACGACGGTGCCGCCGTAGGAAAGCTCGAAGCGTCCCAATTTTCTTTCCACCGCGCCGGTGAACGCACCGCGCTCGTGGCCAAATAATTCTGATTCCACCAATTCCTGCGGCAAACTTGCGCAATCGATCTTCAAAAATGGCGCGTCGTGTCGCGGCCCAAGTTCGTGAATCAATCGCGCCAGATGATCTTTTCCCGATCCGCTTTCTCCGGTAATTAAAAGAGTCGTCGCCGTGGACGCGACTTTCTGCGCCATTTCCAACACGCGCAACGAAGCCGGATCAAATGCGATCCAACTAATTTGCGACGCGAGAGGAGTTGGTGCGGTCGACATACTTAAGCGGATTCCTCCGAACGTTCTTCGGAACTTCCTTTCGAGCTTCTTTCACTGTGCCGGGCGCCGGATTCCATCCCGGCGTCATGAGCGCTTTTCGCGGGATCCACAAATTCGGTGCGCTTGGCCGAACGCCACAATCTTTCCAGATCGTAAAAAGTGCGCGCGCGTTCCGTGAAAACGTGCACCAGAAAATTTCCGTAATCCAGCAGCACCCACTCCGATTCGCTTCCGCCTTCGCGATGCCGAATGCGAACGCCCAGCAAATGCAACTGGTCTTCAATTTCGGATGCGATCGCGGAGACCTGACGCTCGCTGAAGCCAGTGCAGATCAGAAAATATCCAGTGAACGCGCCGAGGCCGTCCAAATCGAGCAGCGTTACGCTGCCGGCTTTCTTGTTGTGCGCGGCGTCAATCGCGCAGCGCAGTTCAGGTTTCAGGGTTTCCGATTTCACCGGTATAGGGCCTGTTTCAGAATGTAATCCTCCACTCGCGGCGGCACAAGTCCGCTGATTGGTTCTCCGTGCCGAATTCTACGCCGAATTTCTGTCGCCGATACATGACTGGAAACCGTGGTCAAAGGATGCACCGTTGTTTTGCGCAACGCAATCGCTTCCGGATCTTCCGGCGCGGCGCTAGCTTTGTGGCGGCCCAACAAGTCCGGCGGAATCACCAGCTTCAACATACCAATATCAAATCCAGGCCGGTTGGCAACAATGAAATCGCAGGAGCCGAGCAGCGTTTCGTAATCCTTCCAGGTGGCGATTTCCAGGAATTGATCGGCGCCCATAATAAAATATAGACGCTCGTGGGCATGCAATTGATGCTTGAAATGCCGCACCGTATCCACGGAATACGAGATCTGATGGCCGCCCAAATCCCCGCCGGCTTCGGCGAGCGAGGGGACAAATTCGTCGTGATCCGCGCAGGCCAACGCTACCATCGCCACGCGATGCGGAAATGGCGCCAATTTTCTGCGCTGCTTGTGGGGAGGTGTTCCGGAAGGAATAAAATAAATGCGGTCGAGCGCAAATCGTTTTAGCGCGGAGCGAGCGACGGATATATGTCCGGAGTGAATCGGGTCGAACGATCCGCCGAACAGTGCAACGGATTGCGGCGCTTTAGGACGAGTGTGGCTCATTCAAATTGTGCGCGCATTGTATCTCGAACTCGCCCCGAATTCGTCAGCGCTCTTCTTCTTCGCGCCCGGCACGCGCAGACGCTTCATTTTCTTCTTCAGGAGCAGCGGCGTCCGTCGATCTTTCACTTCCAGTTGCATGCTCCGACTGCGATTCTTCGTCTGCGTGCGCATCAGGAAATGCGCGCGGCAATTTATCCAGCGCATCAGCCATTGCGAAAACCAATTCTTTGATGCCTTCGCCGGTGGCGGAAGAAATGGAATGAAATTCCTGTCCGCGTTTCTTGCAGAAATCTCTCAGTTCATCCAATCGAGTGCGATCGGTGGTCATGTCCAACTTTGTGGCCACGATAATCATCGGTTTTGCGATCAGCGCCGGGCTGAACGCTTCGAGTTCGCCCATAATAATTTCGTAATCGCGCACGGGATCGCGTTGCGAAGCGTCGCTGGTATCAATTAAATGCGCGATCAAACGCGTGCGTTCTACGTGGCGCAAAAATCTTGTTCCCAACCCAACGCCTTTGTGCGCACCTTCAATTAGTCCGGGTAAATCGGCAACAACAAATGTGCGTTGATGTTCGCCGGCATTTCCACCGTGCGGAATTCCTTCCGCGGAAACTACGCCGAGCGCGGGTTCCAAAGTTGTGAATGGATAATCGGCGATCTTCGGACGCGCCGCGGAAATTCTTGAGATCAGCGTGGATTTTCCGGCGTTTGGAAATCCAACCAGTCCGACATCGGCCAGCAATTTCAGCGTGAGGCGCAAATCGCGTTCGCCGCCGAGTTCGCCCGGTTCATGTTCGCGCGGCGCTTGATGCCACGGTTTCGCGAAGTGTTGATTGCCGCGCCCGCCGCGTCCGCCTTTTACCACCAACACGCGGTCGCCCGGCTTGGTGAAATCCGCCAGCACTTCTTCGGTATTTTCGTCGACCACGACCGTGCCAATGGGCACGTCGAGAATCATGTCCTCGCCGCTGACTCCGGTGCAGTTCGAGCCTTCGCCGTGGCGGCCGCGATCCGCGCGGAACAAGCGGTTATATCTGTAGCGCAGCAAAGTGTTTTCATGTTGCGAGCAGACCAGCCAAATATTCGCGCCATGTCCGCCGTCGCCTCCGGAAGGGCCGCCGCGCGGGACGTACTTCTCCCGGCGGAATGCGACGCATCCGTTTCCGCCATCCCCGGCTTTTACATGGATTCGCGCTTCATCAACAAACACGTCAACTCACCCCAATTTCCTATAGCCGAAAAAACAAAGGCGGCCCCAAATTTTCGGGACCGCCGGAGAATTTGCTCCGATTCAAGTGAATCACAAAACCTAGCTTGCGGCTGCTGCGGATGCCGCTGTTTCGCCGGGTACGACGCTGATGAATTTGCCGCTGCGGCCTCTGTCCTGGAACAGAACGAAGCCGTTGACGAGCGCGAAGAGCGTGTCGTCCTTACCCTTGGCGACGTTGTTTCCGGGCTTGTGCCTGGTGCCGCGTTGGCGCGCCAGAATGGTGCCGGAATGAACCCACTGTCCGCCGAAACGCTTTACGCCGAGCCTCTGTCCCTGTGAATCGCGGCCGTTTACGCTGGAGCCGCCGCCCTTCTTATGTGCCATGACTGGATTCCTTCCGCCCGCTGAGCGTTATTAGAGTGTGATTTCGCCAATCTGTACGGCGGTGTAATCTTGCCGATGCCCGCGGCAGATTTTGTATTGTCCGCAGGTCTTGAATTTCAAAACACGCAGCTTCGGCCCGCGCACGTGGCGCACAATCTTCGCCGAAACTTTCGCTTTTGACGCGTCTGAACCGCTCAGAAACTTCGGCTCGTCCGTATGCACGGCCAGCACTTCGTCAAAGGTCACTTTGCCGCCGGTTTTGCCGGCCAGCTTTTCCACCCGGATGGTATCGCCGGGGGTCACACGATATTGTTTGCCGCCACTACGAATGACTGCGTACATCGATCCTCCTACCTGCATTGGAACTTAGCATTATAGTGGGGAT
>Ga0210410_10005866_pt1 | contig 10679 bp, 7 predicted proteins | sample IncBWC4MmetaG_FD_161058 | JGI IMG/M metagenome (GOLD analysis project Ga0210410, IMG submission 161058) | Forest soil microbial communities from Barre Woods Harvard Forest LTER site, Petersham, Massachusetts, United States - Inc-BW-C-4-M | ecosystem: Environmental > Terrestrial > Soil >... | reverse complement strand
CCGCGGCGTCGGCCAGGCCCTGATCGCGCGCGCGCTCGACGAGGCCCGCGCCAACGGCCATCGGCTCGTGATCCTGGTCGGCGACGAGCCCTATTACGGCAAGTGCGGCTTCAAAAAAATCCCGCCCGGCCGCGTCACCATGCCGGGCCCGGTCGATCCCGATCGCCTCCTGGTCGCCGAACTCGCCGAAGGCGCGTCCGAGGGACTATCGGGAACGGTCGGCGGCGAGTGGGGGAGTTGAATTCAGCGCGTCATTAACGAGCCAATGGGCCGAACCCGTTGGCTCCTCGCAACGACAAAGGCGGCTCACTTCCCTTCGCGTGCCCAGGTCACGGCGAGGCTGCCGACCAAGAGCAGCAGTCCGAGGAATCCGGCAAAGACCGGCAGCACGCCGATGCCGCGCACCACGCTCGCGTCGCGCATTTTCAGGCCGATCCAATCCTCGCCCTTGTAGGTGTCGCCCGAGCGCACCGTGAGAATGCGCGGAACGCTCAGGCCACTCCCCTCGTCGAGGCGGCGTGAGTCGCCGCCGGTGGCGTTGGCGATCGGCGCCACCACGTCGGTGGTCGACGTGACTTCGGTGAACTCGCGCGGATTGACCGGGCCGATATTGATCAGCGCGTTCAGCTTGCCGTCGGTCGCGCGCCAAAGCCCGAGCTCGTTGGCCGCAACGCTTGCCTGCCAGGCGCCGGGCTCGGTCGCGGCGAGCTTCAGCGTCTGCGTCGTGCCGGAGGGCGACGTCAGCGTCACGTCGGTGACGGTCTCCGCCATAGTCTGCCGGCGCACCAGAAGCTGATGGCCGCTGACGCTGAGCCGCAGCGCTTCTTCCTCGAGCTCCGGCTCTTTCATCAGCCAGTGCGAAAGCCGCCGCAACAGATCGAGATGCGGGCCGCCGCCCTGAAAGCCGCGCGCCCACAGCCAAAGCTGGTCGGAGAGGAGCAGCGCGACGCGTCCTTCGCCTTCGCGCGAGAGCACCAGAAGCGGCTTGTTGTCCGGCCCCTGCATCACCGCCGTGCCGGTCGCATTGGCGGTATCGACCAGCCGGAACCATTGGCTCCAATGCGGCGGATCGCTCGCCGAGCCCTCGAGATCGCGCGTGACCGGATGGCGCTTGCCGAGATCGGTCAGGCGGGCGTGAAAGCTGCGCTCGGTGACGCCGCCGCTCGGCTCGGCCGGCAGGATGGCGTTGAGCGGGGTGCGCCAGATGCTGGTCTGGCTCGCATAATCGGGACCGGCGGCGACCAAAACCGCCCCGCCGTCACGCACATAGCGGGTGATGTTGTCGAAATAGATCATCGGCAATACGCCCTGCCGGGCATAGCGGTCGAAGATAATGAGCTGAAACTCGCCGATCTTCTGCTGGAACAGTTCGCGCGTCGGGAAAGCGATCAGCGACAACTCGTTGATCGGCGTGCCGTCTTGCTTTTCGGGCGGACGCAAAATGGTGAAGTGCACGAGGTCGACCGACGCGTCCGACTTGAGCAGGTTGCGCCACGTTCGTTCGCCGGCATTCGGTTCGCCGGAAACCAAGAGCACGCGCAGCTTATCGCGCACGCCGTCGATGGTGACGACGGCGCGGTTGTTGACCGGGGTCAGTTCGCCGGCGAGCGGCGAGGCTTCGATCTCGACGATATTCGCTCCGCCATGCGGGATCGGGACGTCGACGCGCTGCGGCGTGCCGACCGGCACCGTGCGCGTCTCGACCACATCGCCGTCGCGGCGCACGGTGACGGTCGCGCTGCGCTCGCGCGCGCCGTGATCTTCCACCTGATAAGTAATCGTCTGCGTTTGCCCGACGATGCCGAAGCGCGGCGCCGCGATCAAAGCCACGCGACGGTCGCGCTCGTTCTTATTGCCGGTAATCAGCGCATGGACCGGGGCGGCGAAGCCGAGCGCGCCGGCGTCCGTCGGTACGTCGTGCACGCGCCCGTCTGTGATCATGATGGCGCCGGCGATGCGGTCGGCCGGCACATCGGACAGCGTCGAGCCGAGCGCGGTGAAGAGCCGCGTGCCGTCGGTATCGCCGTCCGACTGGCCCGCCTCCACCACGCGCACGTCGAGGCCCGGAACACGGCTCAGGCGCTCGACCACGGCCTTGCGCGCCTCTTCGGTCTGGCGGGCGCGGTCGCCGAAGGTCTGGCTTGGACTCTTGTCCACCACCACGACCGCGACCGAGCTCAATGGATCGCGGTCTTCGCGGGTGAACGACGGGTTGGCGAGCGCCAGCAAGATCAACGCGAGCCCGGCCGCGCGCATGGTCGCGCCGCGGCTGCGCGAGACAAAAAGCAGCAGCGCCAGCACGGCGGCCGCAGCAATGGCTGCCCAGAGAATCTGGGTGCTGACGAGCGGGGCGAACGAGAGACCGAGATTCACGTCGCCTCCTATTGGCCGAGCCGCTCGAGCAGCGCGGGCACGTGCACCTGGTCGGCCTTGTAGTTACCGGTCAGCGTGTACATCACGATGTTGACGCCGGCGCGGAAGGCGAGTTCGCGCTGGCGCGGCTCGCCCTCGACCATCGGCAATGAAGGCTGTCCGTCGGGCTGGATCGCCCAGGCGCCGGCGAAATCGTTGGAGCTGATGATGATCGAGGACACGCCGTCGCCGCCGCGCGCCGGCCGGCGCGAGCTTTCGTCCTCGTCGTTGGCCGAAGGCAGCGCTTCCACCCAGAGCTGGCCGGAATTGAAGCGGCCCGGGAAGTCGCGCAGCAGATAAAACGTCTTGGTCAGAACGTGATCGCGCGGCACCGGCTCGAGCTCGGGAAGGTCGAGCGAGGAGAGGATTTTGCGCAGCTCGGTCATGCCGGGGCCGCGCGTTTCGCTGCCGGAGCCGGGCGGCGCCAGCACCGCGTCGCGGGTGTCGAACAGCACTGTGCCGCCTTGTTTCATGTAGGCGTCGACGCGCTTGAGCGTTTCCTCCGAAGGCCGCGGCGAGCCCGGCACGATCGGCCAGTAGATCAGCGGATAGAAGGCAAGCTCGTCGCGGGCGATGTCGAGCCCGATCGGCTCGCCGGCTTCCAGCGCGGTGCGTTGCGCCAGGAACAGCGTCAGGCCGCCGAGGCCGGACTTGCTGATCGAGTCCACATCGCGGTCGCCGGTGAGGACGTAGGCGAGCTTGGTTTCCAGCGCCGAGCGCGGCGCGTCCTTGTTCTGTGCGTCGGCCGTGCCGCCATGCAGGAGCGTGAAGGCAAGCGCGGCGATGAACAGCACAGCCGTGGTGCCGGCGCGCGCGAAGCGCGGCACGAGCCGCGCCATGCCGCCGCCGAGCCAGAGTACGATCAGCGTATCCAGCAAGAACAATCCGAGCGCCGCAAGCAGGATTGGGCCGCGCAGATCCTGCGGCTCGGTCTTGCGGTAGATTTCCTGGGTTGCGTGCCCAAGCGCGGAAAAATCGAGTGGCGCGAGCCGATCGTTAGCCGACAACGTATTCACAGCGAGGAGATTCTCCGGTGGGCCGTAAAAGCCGGGCGGATGGTCGGAAGTGGCGCTCGCCGCGTAGTCGGTCGGCACCGGCCGTGCGGTCGAAGGCGGTGAGGTGAAAATTCCGAAGCCGTCGAGCACGCGGCTCGGCGCCACCGCCTCATGCGTGGTCTTAGTCTTCTGTTCGGCAGCGGGCTCAGCGACGGCCGTCGTACCGGCCAGCGCCACAATCCGCTTGAGCATGTCCACGAACGAGCCGGACAGCGGCAAGTCCGACCAGCGCGTATCGCCGGTGACATGAAAAAGCACGATCAGACCCTTGCCGCGTTTGGCGGCGGTCACAAGCGGAGTACCGTCGGCGAGCGTCGCCCAGGTATTTTCCGAAAGCGCGGCGTCCGGCTCGGCCAGCACCTGGCGGCTCACGGTTACGTCGTTCGGCACGCTCATGCCGCCGAACGGGCTATCGTGCGAAAGCGCCGCCAGCGGCTGCGGCTTGTCCCAGCTCAGGCTGCCGCCGAGGATGCGGCCGCCACGGCGAAGCCGCACCGGCACGAGGTCGTCGTCGGAAGCTGCGAGCCGCGGGCCGGCAAAACGCACCAGCACGCCGCCGTCTTCGATCCAGCGCGCCAGCCGGTCATGCGCGTCACCCGCGACATTGCCGACATCGGCGAGGATCAGCACCGGCAGATGCTGATCGAGGAAATGGCTTACAGCTTCGGCGGGCGACTCGCCTTGCGCGAGCCGCACGTCGGCGAACGGGCCGAGCGCACGGCTGACATAGTAGCTCGACGACAAAAGCGGCTGCGAGGTGTCGGCAGTCGCGCCGGACACGACGCCGACCGTGCGGCGCCGCCAGCGCTTGTCGAGAAGCTGCACGGCGCCAGCGGAGCGCTCGCTGGCAATTTCGATACGCGCGATGTCGTTGCGGATTTCGACCGGCAGATCGAACTTCGCTTCGGTCTCGCGATCGCCCGCTGCGAACGTGAAGGGCGCTTCGCCGAGCGGCAGCCCTTTCAGATCCAGCGCCCGCAGCGTTCCGGTTTCGGTGGTGCCGACACTCGTGCGCAGCACTTTCACACCGAGCCCGCCGGCAGCATTCTCGGCGTCGGTCAGTGCGCGCGCGCCGGCGATGCCGCCGGCAACGATGGTCATCGCTCGCGTATCGACCAGCGGCGCCAGGCTCTTGGCGAAATCGCTGCCATGGCCGAGATCGACGCCATCGGAGAGCCAGACCAGTTCGACATCGCGGGTCGCGTTGAGGAAGCGCGCGATGGCCGGCATCGCGTCCGTGCGGTCGACCGTATGCGGCTTCGGCTTGATGAGTTGCAGGCGCACCCGCGCGGAAGCCGTCGGGGCAAACGAAATATCGCGCGTGCCCTCGGACAGGGGGATGAGCGCCACCGGCCGGCGGTCGCTTTCGGCACGGGTGATAATGTCATCGGCGGTGCGCAGCCGCGCGTCCCAGGTGGCCGCGGCGGTCCAGCCGTCGTCGATCAGGATCGCGATCGGCGCGCGTGACGCCGTAGTGGCGAGCGGTGGATTCCACAGCGGACCCGCGGCGGCGACAATGACGACGGCGGCAAGCAAAAGCCGCAGCAGCGTCAGCCACCAGGGCGTCCGCGCCGGCGTTTCTTCACGCGGAGCGATTTCCATGAGGAGCCGCGTCGGCGGAAAATCCATGCGGCGCGGGCGGGGCGGCACCAGCCGCAGCAGCCACCACAGCGCCGGCAGCGTCAAAAGCCCGATCAGCACCAGCGGTTCAGCGAAGCCGAGCGGAATTCCACCGATCATGCCGGGGCCCTCGCTTCGGCGCTCGCCGGCAGGCGCGGACCGCTATCGCTCAAGGCCGCGCCGATGCGCGCATGCAGCGCGAGCAGGAGTTCGCTCGCCGGGCGATCGGTGCGGTGGATGGTGAAGCTCCAGGACAGCCGGTCGGTCTCGGCGCGGATCTCGCTCCGATGACGCCGCACGCGGGCCTCATAGTCGGCGCGCCAGGTCTGCGCCCGGCCGGCGGTGATGCGGCCGCCGCCTTCCGGCTCGACGAATTCGATGCGGCCCGAATACGGAAAGGTCTCCTCCGCGGGATCGACGATCTGAACCACATGCCCGCGCGCGCCGCCGCTGGCGAGTTGCGCGATCGTGCGTCTGATATCGGCGAAGTCGCTCCAGAGGTCGGACAGAAGCACGATCTCGGAGAGCGGGGAGGGCGCGAAACTCGGTGGCAGGCTCGCGCGCTCGGCGCGATCGTGCACGATCGCCTGCGCCATGCGCTCGATCACGTTGCGGCTGCCGGTCGGGCGCATGAGTCCGGGAATGCCGACGCGCTCGCCGCCTTCGACCAGAATCTCGGCGAGCGCCAGCGCCACCACGAGCGCGCGATGCAGCTTGTTGTCGTGCGCCAGTTGCGAGGCAAACAGCATCGAGGGCGAACGGTCGGGCCAGATCCAGATCGTGTGCGCCGCTTCCCATTCGAGTTCGCGCACATAAAGATGATCGTCGCGCGCCGAGCGGCGCCAATCGACCCGCGATGCCGGCTCGCCCGAAACGAAGCGGCGGTACTGCCAGAAATTTTCGCCCGGGCCGGCGCGGCGGCGGCCGTGCATGCCGTGGATGATGCTTGCGGCGACGCGGCGCGCTTCCAGGATCAGGCGCGGCATGGTGGCCGCAAGCGTGCGGCCTTCACCGACCGCACGCTGCACCGCCGGGCCTTCGTGATCGGATGTGCGCCTTGTCTCGGCCGCCATCCGCTATCCGATCCGCGCCTTCAGGCGGCCGATCACCGCGTCGATCGTCTCGCCCTCGGCCCGCGCGGCGAAAGTGAGCGCCATGCGGTGCTTGAGTACCGGCTCAGCAAGCTCGAGCACGTCGTCGATAGAGGGCGCGAGCCGCCGGTCGAGCAGCGCGCGGGCGCGCACCGCCAGCATGAGCGCCTGGCTCGCGCGCGGCGAGGGTCCCCAGGCAATGAGCTTGGCGGTATCGCCGCCTTCCGGTCCGGGGCGTGCCGAGCGCACCAGCGTCAGGATCGCTTCGACCACGAATTCGCCGACCGGCAAGCGCCGCACCAGCCGCTGCGCTGCCATCAGATCTTCGGCGGTCATCGCCGCCTTGGCGCGCGTCTCCTCGGCGCCGGTCGTCTCGAACAGAATTTTGCGCTCGGCGTCCTTGTCGGGATAGTCGACGTCGATCTCCATGAGGAAGCGGTCGAGCTGGGCTTCCGGCAACGGATAGGTTCCTTCCTGCTCGAGCGGGTTCTGGGTCGCAAGTACATGGAAGGGACGCGGCAGGTCGTGACGTGTGCCCGCAACGGTGACATGCTGTTCCTGCATGGCCTGCAGCAGCGCCGATTGCGTGCGCGGGCTGGCGCGATTGATCTCGTCGGCCATCAGAAGCTGCGCGAACACCGGCCCCGAGAGAAAGCGGAAGCTCCGCTTGCCGGCCTGGCTTTCCTCCAGCACCTCGGTTCCGAGAATGTCGGACGGCATCAAATCGGGCGTGAATTGGATGCGGCGCGCGTCGAGCCCAACCACCGTTCCCATCGTCTCGACCAGCTTGGTTTTGGCGAGGCCGGGAACGCCGAGCAACAGCGCGTGTCCGCCGGAGAGAATGGTGATGATCGCCTGCTCGATGACCTTATCCTGGCCGAAAATCACCGTGCCGATGGCAGCCTTGGCCGCGCGCACGTGATCGGCGCTCGACTCGGCCGCGCGCACGATCATGTCTTCAAGCTTTTCAAGCCCGTCTCCGCTGACAGCGGGCATGGGTCGACTCCTTATCTTTCAGGCCGCAATCGCAAGCGAATCAGATTCGGCGCGCGGGCACGAACAAAACCAGCCAGCTTTGCACCACTATTTGGCGATGCAATATATGCGCCACCACCAGAAACTGCCGGATTTAGGGACGATTCTTTCATTCATCGGGAACACAACTTAAATCCCATGCGGCGCAACCGCTGCCGAGCGATCACGAACCCGCGAGTAGCGCTGCCCCCGGACGTAATGTCCAAGCGGACAGGTTCAAGGCAAACCATGGCGAAGGCAGGGCAATTCGGATTGGACGCAATCACAGGCTCGCTAGCCGAGGCGGCGGGCCAGTCCAAAGGGCTGCCGCCGGTCGAGCGCTGGAATCCGCCGTTTTGCGGCGATCTTGACATGCGCATCGGCGCCGACGGCACCTGGTACTACCTGAAGACGCCGATCGGCCGGCCGGCTTTGGTTAAGCTCTTCGCCTCCGTGCTCAAGCGCGAGGGCGACAAATACTTTCTGGTCACGCCGGTGGAGAAGTGCGGCATAACGGTCGACGACGCGCCCTTTCTGGCGGTCGAATTGAATGTGGAACAATCGGCATCGGGCCGGATGCTGAATTTCCGCACCAACGTCGATGACTGGGTGCAGTGCGGCCCCGCGCATAACCTGCGCTTCGAGCCGGAAGCCGGCACCGGCGGACTGAAACCTTATTTGCACGTGCGCCGCGATTTATGGGCCAAGGTGACGCGCGCATTGTTTTTCGATCTTGTCGAGCTCGGCGAGGAGCGCGAGGTTGCGGGCCAGGCCATGTTCGGCGTGACCTCCATGGGCGAGTTCTTTCCCATGGCGCCGGCCGAGCAGGTGAGGGAATTCGCGTGACCAAGCAAAGCGCAGAATTGCAGCCGATGGCTGCGGAGGATTTCTTTGATCGCGCCCGCGCACGGCTGACATTGACCATACCGCCCGCGCTCACCGATCCGATGGCGCACGGCGCGCGCGGCGATCTCGATCTCAATCCGTCGATGTGGGAGCGCGCCGGAGTCGCTGCAACCAAGCCCGCGGCCGTGCTTATTCCGGTGATCGATCGTGCCGTGCCGACCGTGCTGTTCACGATCCGCACGCAGGAGCTTGCAAGCCACGCCGGCCAAGTGGCGTTTCCCGGCGGCAAGATCGATCCCGGCGACGAAAGCCCGGTGGCGGCGGCGCTGCGCGAGGCGCGGGAAGAGGTCGGCCTTTCGCCGACGCTGATCGAGCCGCTCGGCTATCTTGATCTTTATTTGACCTTCTCGGGCTTTCGCATTCTGCCGACGGTCGCGCGCGTGCGCCCGGATTTCACGCTCGCGCTCAATCCGCGCGAGGTCACCGAAACCTTCGAAGTGCCGCTCGACTTTCTGATGACGCCGGAAAATCACCAGCGGCGCAGCCGCGAATGGAAAGGCATCGAGCGCGAATATTACGCCGTGCCGTTCGGCGACCGTTATATCTGGGGCATCACCGCGGGCATCGTGCGTAATCTCTACGACCGGATCTACGGATGACGGCGCCCGTCGCCGCCGCGCTCGATGCGCCTTGGCTGAAAGAAGGCGCCGTGGCGCGCTTGCTTGCGCTGCTCAACCGCGACGGTGAGCAAGCACGCGTGGTCGGCGGCGCCGTGCGCAACACGCTGCTGGGGCTTCCCGTCGCCGAGATCGATGTGGCGACGACGGCGCTGCCGGAGGAAGTGATGCGGCGCGTGCAGGCTGCGGGCGGCAAGGCCGTGCCGACCGGCATCGAGCACGGCACCATCACGGCCATCGTCGATCATCATCCGGTCGAGGTCACAACGCTGCGCGAAGATGTCGAGACGTTCGGACGCAAGGCGCGCGTGGTATTCGGGCGCGACTGGAAGGCCGACGCCGAGCGGCGCGACTTCACCATCAACGCGCTGTCGGCTGGGCTGGACGGCAAGGTGCACGATTATGTCGGCGGCCTTGCCGATATTGCCGCGCAGCGCGTGCGCTTCATCGGCGAGCCGCGGCGGCGGATCGAGGAAGACTACCTGCGCATCCTGCGCTTCTTCCGCTTCCATGCGCATTTCGGCGCGGGCCCGCCTGATCCGGCCGGCGTGCACGCCTGCATCCTCGCCCGCGCCGGCCTTGAGACGCTGTCGCGCGAGCGCGTGCGCATGGAGTTGCTCAAGCTTCTCCTAGCCGCTCGCGCCACGCCCACGCTCGCCGTGATGGCGGAGAGCGGGCTTCTGAGCATGGTGTTGGGCGGCGTCGCTCATCTCGCGAGCTTCGAGAACATGATCAAGCTCGAAGCGGCGGTCGGCCTCAAAGCCGACGCCGTGCGCCGGCTCGGCGCGCTCGGCGTGTGGGTCGAGGAAGATGCCGAACGACTCGGCGAGCGGCTGCGGCTAACGAACGCCGAATCCGAACGGCTCCTGGCGCTGGAAGGCTGGTGGCGTGTTGCGCCGGAGCCGGATGCGAGGGCCGCGCGTGCACTTCTTTATAAGATCGGTTCGCAATCCTTTGTTGATCGCGTGTTGGTGGCTTGGATCCGATCGGAGGCGGGCGCGGCCGTCACCGCCTGGCATGAACTGGCGACCCTGCCGCTGCGCTGGCCGGCGCCGGTCTTTCCGCTCAAGGCGGCGGATTTCATGAGCATCGGCATTGCCGCAGGGCCGCCGCTCGGCGCTGCCATGCGCGCCGCAGAGGCGGCCTGGATCGCAGCCGATTTTCCGGCCGATCGTGCCGCGATCGACGCCATCGCGAGAGAAGCCGCGCAGCGCGCGATGGCACGCTGATGGCGGAGCACGCGTGATCCGCGCCTGCGCAAGATCGCTGTCTCATTTCGACGAAGCGCGATTCGCAGGGCTTGCCGTAGGCACCAGCAGCACGAGTTTGTAGTCCGGCCGCTCCGAGGCAATGAATGTGTGCTGAATGAAGGCGCGCCGGCCTTCGTCCGGATGATTGTAGATGCGTAGCCCGCCGTCGCGCCGTCGAACATCGTGCTCATTCCAGGCGGCTTCGAACAACGGACTCTTGCGGCGAAGCGTCTCGACAAAGCTGCGTACGCGCCCGTCCCGAAAGTTGCGCGGGTAGTCGGCGCGGAACTCGGCGAGGATGTGGCGGGCGCGATCCTCCCACCTTGGGATCAGTTTGCGCGCGGACGATTCAAGAAACACAAACCGCAAGAGATTTCGCTGGTTGTCGCCGTCCAACCAACCGCGAAAAAGCCGGGAGGCCGCTTTGTTCCAGCAACAGGCGTCCCACAAGCGGTCGAGACCGTAAGCGGGGTGGCGAACAGCCGTGACGGCTGCGAGCAAAGACGCCGGAATATCCGGATCGGGCCGAATATCGGGGTCCGAACGCCCGGCCAGTTCGAACAAATAGTCGCGCTCGGCGCGCGACAAGGATAGCGCCCGCGCCAGCCGATCCAGCGCTTCCGACGACGCCTGTACCGGACGTCCCTGTTCGATCCACGCGCACCAGGTCGCGCTGATGCCGGCTTTCGTGGCCAGTTCTTCACGCCGCAGCCC
>Ga0210410_10005865_pt1 | contig 10680 bp, 6 predicted proteins | sample IncBWC4MmetaG_FD_161058 | JGI IMG/M metagenome (GOLD analysis project Ga0210410, IMG submission 161058) | Forest soil microbial communities from Barre Woods Harvard Forest LTER site, Petersham, Massachusetts, United States - Inc-BW-C-4-M | ecosystem: Environmental > Terrestrial > Soil >... | reverse complement strand
CCAAATTAATATTTCCGTTTACGCCCAGATAGCTCAGCACTTCTTCAGTGATGGCGCGTACCAATTGTTCGAGTTGTGCGGGATCAAGACTCATATGCGTTGGTTAAGAAGTTTTCTTCGCCCCGGAGTATTTCGCTTCTAGCGCCTTGATCTTGTCCACGCGCTTCGCGTGACGCCCGCCGCCGAACGCCGTCTGCAGCCAGACCGCCAAAGTTTCGCGCGCCACTTCCAATGGAATCATTTTCGCGCCCAGCGTCAAAATATTTGCATCATTATGTTCTCTGCTGTTGCGCGCTGTTGCGCGATCATAACATAGCGCCGCGCGCGCTCCGGGCACCTTGTTCGCGGCAATCGCGCTCCCAATTCCCGCGCTGTCCAGCACAACTCCGCGCCAGGCGCGTCCACTCGCCACGGCTACCGCCGCAGCCTCCGCATAATCCGGATAGTCCACCGCATCCGTATTCGCCGTGCCCAAATCAATTACGGCGTATCCCCAGTCCTTCAAATACTGTTCCAGCTTTTCTTTCATTTCGTAGCCACCGTGATCCGCGGCGATGACCACAACTTTTCGTCCCGTCGCATCAATTCCAGGAGCGCCTGCGGCCACCACCGTCGGATTCACGCCCGGAATTGGCTTATCCTCAGCATCACGAACAATTTTCAAAGTAATACGCCGCCGCGCCGCTTCATCTCGCGCCAGCGGAGTAATCAGCGCGTCCGAGGCAATGCCCAGCTCACCGCCATCGGCGATGCGTTCCAGGTCAGACGCTGTGACGACAGGTTTCATCTTTAATTATTCCATCCCGATTCTATTCAGGCGGCAAGGACAGCACGCAAACATCCCTCAGATTCCGATATCGCTCGGCGTAATCCAATCCGTAGCCGACCACGAACTCGTTGGGTATTTGAAATCCAACGTAATCCGCGTGCACTTCCTTCAATAATCGCCGGTCCGGCTTGTCCAGCAACGCGGCGATTCGTAAATCCTTTGGCTTGCGTTGCTTCAGCACGCGGCACAAATATCCCAGCGTCAAGCCGGTGTCCAAAATATCTTCCACCAGAATTACGTTCAGCCCCTCGATGCTGGTGTCCAAATCTTTGGAAAGTTTCACTTCGCCCGAAGTTCGCGTGCCCTTTCCGTAACTGGAGACGGCCATGAAGTCCAATGACACTTCCAATCCCACCGTGCGCACCAAATCCGCCAGGAAAATTGAAGCGCCCTTCAGCACGCCAATAAGATGAACGCGCTGCCCGCGATAGTCCTTAGTAATTTGCTTTCCAATTTCGCGCACGCGCTTCTGAATGGCGCTGTTTTTGATCAGCACCCGCAGATGTTCTTTGCCTCTCACACTCATGCACTACCTCGTTCCGATAACCGCGCTCCGCCGGCACCGCCCATCGCGCTGGCCTAGGCATTATACGTATGTACCGCGGCGCGGCAAGGACCCCAATCACAGGCTCCACTCTCTCACACCGCGCCAACGTTTCTCCGAATTCAATGTGCGCGCTCCAAATTCAGTCCGATTAATTTTTTCATGTGCATTTATTAATCTGCGTGTAACAAATTTCCGCTATTGTCGCGAAACCTGTCCAGGGGTAGGTGTGCTCGTAGAAGCCGTTTGTGTGGCTTCTCCCGGCTTTGGAGTGCAGTTTTGCACTCCCAGGTTTTCCACCGGGCCTCTCTTGACATCGTTGCCCGGTGTTACTAGAGTGTCGGGCAATTGAATTGGGTGCTCGTCCAGGGCAGAAATTAGCCCTCTTTGTTCGACCAATGTTTGAAACAGTTCGACGCTGGCAAACGTATATTCGCTATGGGGTGGGGGCAAATTAGTGTCGGAATTTAGTTTTCGCGCAGCTGTCCGCATTTCTTTTGTATTTTCCATCGACCTTCACACAAGGCGACAGCGCGCGGCGCAGTGCGTTCGATTTTTATCACCGGCCATCCGGTCCGATGAAAAACTTTCTCAGAGTCCTAGGAGGTAGTGCCATGTCTTCAGGTTTTCCAAAATTTGTAACTCGATTCCTTGCCCTCAGCGCTTTGATGCTGTGCTTGGGATTGTCCGTTCACGCCCAGTCCGATATTTTTGGCGCGATCGGCGGAACCGTTTTGGATCAAACGAGCAAATCCATACCCGGTGCATCGGTAACCGCTACCAACGTGGCGACTAACGCCACTGCTCCAGCCGTGAAGACCGATTCGAACGGCAGATTTCTCGTTTCTAATCTTGCACCCGGCGTCTACACGGTTGATATTGCTGCCGCAAGCTTCGCGCCCTATAAGCAGGAGAAAGTCATCGTCGAAGTCGGACGCACCACGCCCCTCGACATTCAAGTTGGCGTCGCTGGCAAAGTGGAAACCGTCAACGTCTCGGCGGAGGCTCCGGTCGTTGACACGGAGTCAAACGATTTTGCAGCGAACATGAATAAGACTTCGATCGACAATCTCCCGCTCAACATCCGCCGTTGGTCTCAATTCGCGCTGCTCACACCCGGCGCGGTTCAGGACGGAACTTTTGGCGACGTCAGCTTCCGCGGCATTTCAGGATTGCTGAACAACGTCACCGTAGACGGCGCGGACGACAACCAAGCCTACTTTGCTGAAGAAAAAGGCCGCACGCGCATTGCCTATTCCACCAGCGCCAATGCCGTTCAAGAATTTCAGGTCAATACTTCAGATTATTCCGCGGAATACGGCCGTTCGGCTGGCGGCGTCGTGAACGCAGTCACCAAGAGCGGATCGAATACGCTTCACGGGACCGGCTTCTACTACAATCGCGATAACGCTTGGGCCGCCTTCAATCCCTTCGCTACCGCGGCCAAACAGACTTCTCCCGGAGTATTCACCATCATGCCCATCAAGCCGACCGATGAACGCCAGCAGCTCGGTGGCGACATCGGCGGATGGATCATCAAGAACAAACTATTCTGGTATTTCAATTATGACGAGCAACTGCACAGGTTTCCCGGCGTCGCCCTGCCATCCAATCCGAATTTCTTTTTCACCGGAATTACTGTTGCCGCGCCTCCAGCCAACCCTGTGACCGCGGGCAATCCCACGGGAAACGGATGTCTCATCTCGGATGCCGGCATGGCGGATGACGGCAAACCTGTCGGCACCTTCCTGAAGCCCGGCTCTTCTGCTCCGGAAGGTCAACAACTGTTTTGCCGTGGAATCTCCCAGGCACAAGTAAACTCCGCATTTACGTTCCTGGATAGCCTGACGGGTACCGTTCCGCGTACCGGTAACCAGGGCATCTACTTTCCGAAGTTGGAATACAAACTCTCCACCAACAATGACATCACTGCGTCGTTCAATCGCATGCGGTGGCGTTCGCCGTTCGGCATTCAGACCGGCACGGTCGTCAATCGCGGCATTGACAGTTTTGGCGATGACTTCGTGAAGGCTGACACCGGAATCGTCCGCTGGACCTGGAATCATGGTTCGTCATTGACGAATGAAGCCCGCTTCAATTACGGCCGCGACTTTGAATTTGAGTTTACAGATCCACCGGCTCCGGGCGAACCCATCTCCGGTCTCACCGGCTTGTCTCCGCAGATTGACATCGGCGGAAACGCAGCTTTCACCTTCGGCGCTCCGGACTTCCTGCAACGCGCGGCGTTGCCCGACGAGCACCGCTATCAAGGTGCTGATACCGTCGGATGGAACCACGGGAGGCACTTTTTCAAGTTCGGCGTGGACATAAATAGCGTCAACGACCGGATTAGCAACCTGTTCCAGGGCCTGGGCGAATACTCGTATATCAACAGAGACGATTTCATTAGCGATTTCGCCGCGCTGACCAACCACATCAGCGGTGGATCGACCTGTCTTACGCAGAACAACCCACTCACGACTGCAAACGCCAATATCCCCTGCTACAACACGTTTGTTCAGGGTTTTGGAATTCAAGGCCTGACGTTTAACACACTGGATAGCGCCGTCTTCGTTCAAGACGACTTCCACGTTACTCGCCGTCTGACTCTGGACCTTGGACTGCGGTGGGAACACGAATCCTTCCCCAGCGCCTCAGCGCCGAATTCGCTGGTGTCACAGACCGGAAATCTCCCAAGTGACAAGAAAGATTTCGGACCTCGCCTCGGCTTCGCGTGGGATATCTTCGGCACCGGCAAAACCGTCGTTCGCGGCGGCGCAGGCATCTATTATGGGCGCATCATCAACGGTAACATTTTCAATTCGCTCGTAAATACCGGTGTTGCATCGGGTTCGCAAATCTCCGCAACCTTCCTTTCCACCACAGGTTCCGGACAGACGGGAACTCCGAACGCCGGCGCGCCTCTCTATCCCAACATCGTGCCGGCTTTCTCTCCGGCGGCAAGCAGCAACATCGTATTTTTCGCCGCCGATGCTCGGCTACCTCAAATCGACCAGTTCGATTTGGTAGTTGAGCATGAGATTGCCCCCAATACGGTAGTCTCTATTTCTTACATCGGCAGCATCGGGCGATTCTTGCCCCTTGCCCAGGACATCAACCTGCCGGCGCCGACCAACGTGACCGTCACCATCGCTGGTCAGAGCCCAATCAATCTCCTGAAAGGACCCGCACTGCCGGTTGCAGGCGCGCAGTTCACCTTCCAGGAATTTACTGGGGCACGGCCAAATACCCACTTCGGTCAAATGTCGCAGATCTCGACGCTTGTCCACTCTAGCTACAACGGTCTGGTGCTGCAGTTTACGCGCCGCATGACACACGGACTTCAAGTCCAGAGCAGCTACACCTTTGCACACGCTTTGGACGACGACCAAGTGTCTTCAGCAACCTTGTCCGGAAACACGCCGCAGAATCCGTTCAACATCAACGGCGACTACGGAAACTCGAACTTTGACGTTCGCCACAAGTTCGTCGGCGCTTTGGTCTGGCAACCGGATCATTTCGCCAAGAGCGACAACGCTGCAGCCAAGTGGGTCTTGTCAGGCTGGACTCTTTCCCCCATCCTCGTCGCTTCCACCGGGTTGCCGTTTAGCCCCTCGGTTAGCGGAAACATACCCGGTGGCACTTTTACTGGCGTGATCGGGGCAGGCGGTTCGAGTCGCGTACCTTTCTTTGACCGCAACAGCTTCCGCATGCCGTCGTTCTTCAACACGGATATGCGCCTGGCGCGTGACTTCCACATCTGGGAGCGCGCGACACTCCAGATTTCAATCGATTATTTCAACCTGTTCAATAACGTGAACATCACTTCAATCGGAACGCAGTTGTTCTCCTCCATTTCCGGCACGGCGGGGGCTCCAGTGTTCAATTACGTGAACACCGCGAGTTCAACCTTTAGCTTGAACTCAAACGGAAACAACGGAACCTTCGTTCCGACTCCGCGCCTGCTGCAGATTGGCGGACGGATCTCGTTCTAACGCCACATCTCGGCGTATCAACGTAACTCTCTTCACGGGCGTCTCGGTCGACAAACCGGGACGCCCGTTCTCTTTTTCCGGGCCTTCCAGTTGGCGTCGAATTTCTCAATCCGCTTAGCAACGAATGTCCGTTTCGCACGTCATACCCTGTAAGGGTGGGTGTTTAGTCCAAGCGCGGAATCAAACCGCGGCAGCGATTCGGAGGCACAATTGGAAACCTTCTGGCAGGACGTTCGCTTCTCCATCCGCATGCTCGCGAAAAATCCCGGCTTCACCGTCGCAGCAGTTCTTTGCCTCATGCTCGGCATCGGCGCCACCACCGGCATCTTCAGCGTGGTCAACGCCGTCTTGCTGCGTCCGTTGCCCTACGCGCATCCTGACCAGCTCATCCGCGTCTACACGGAATTCCCCAACTTTCCGAATGGCGGTTTGCATCGCTTCTGGACGTCGCCGCCGGAGTTTGTCGATCTTCGCCGCGATACCAAATCGTGGTCTTCGCTGGAAGCGTGGGTTACCAGCGGCGCGAATATCGCCGGAAATGAACAGCCTGTGAGGATCACTTCCGGCCTCGTCACCGGAGGACTTCTCGAATCACTCGGCGTCACTCCCGCAATGGGCCGCGTGATTTCTCCGTCCGACGATCTTCCCGGCGTTTTGCGCGTCGCCGATATTTCCTACGGCACCTGGCAAAGCGTTTACGGCGCCGATCCAAATATTGTCGGGCGTGAAACCACTTACAACGGCGTGAAGTGCGTCATCATCGGCGTGATGAAGCGTGGATTTGAATTTCCTCCCGGCGAAATCGATCCCCCGCAGATCTGGACGCCTCTTCAACTCGATCCCGCAAATTTGGGCGGACGCGGCTCGCACTATCTGTATCTGCTTGGCCGCCTGAAACCGGGCTTCAGCGCATCTCAGGCGCAGAGCGAACTTTCCTCGCTTGTGCAAGCCTACGGTGAAAAGAAAGCGCCGAAAACGCATGCGTTTTCAAATGTTGCGCCCAACATTCACAACCTGGTCAGTTTTCCGCTGCAAGGCGAAGTCGTTTCCAGCGTTCGTCCTGCGCTCTTAATGCTTCTCGGCGCGGTTGCATTCGTGCTTCTCATCGCCTGCGTCAACGTCGCCAATCTGTTGCTCGCCCGCGCTGAAGCCCGCCGCCGCGAAATCGCCATTCGCAGCGCGCTCGGTGCAAACGTCGGCCGCCTCGCGAGGCAATTCGCCACCGAGGGAGTCCTGCTCTCGCTCATCGGCGCAGTTCTCGGCCTCGGCCTCGCATTCGGTGGACTCCGTCTCATCCAACTCACCAACGCCGGCGGACTTCCTCGCGCCGCGGAAATTGGAATGGACTGGCGCGTCCTGCTTTTCACTCTAGGAACTTCCATCGTCACTGGAATTCTTTTTGGACTCGCACCATTTTTCCCATTATTTTTCGAGCAGCTCACTGAGTCCCTGAAAAATACCGCTGGTGGAGCCACGGGCGGTTCCGGCGCGCAAATGTTTCGACGCATTCTCGTCGCCGGCGAACTCGCCCTCGCACTCGTTCTCTTGATTGGCTGCGGACTCATGGTCCGCGCCTTCTGGAAATTGCAGGAAGTCCACACCGGCATGAATCCGCAGAACGTGATCACCATGCGCATCGCTCTTCCGCGTGCCACTTACGAAAAAAATGAGCAGGCCGATGCGTTCTGGCTGCGCCTGGAAGATCGCCTGCAGCAAATTCCCGGAGTTGAATCTTCCGCGCTGGTATCAGGTCTGGCGCCGCAGCGCCCGCCCAATATGAATGACACAGATATCGAAGGTTTTGTAATGAAGCAAAACGGCCCAATTCAGAATGTGGATTATTATCAGACCGTCTCGAAAGACTATTTTTCCACCATGGGCATTCGCCTGATGTCTGGCCGTCTTTTCGATGATCGTGACGTGAAAGGCGCGCCCGATGTAGTTGTCATCAATCAAACCATGGCGCGAACTTTCTGGCCTGGTCTGGATCCTCTTGGCCGCCGCATTCGCCCCGGCTCGTCCGATCCCTGGTGCACAATTATTGGAATTGTGGATGACGTGAAGAACGCGGGACTGGATCGCGCGACCGGTACCGAAATTTATTTGCCCTATCGCCAGCCGCAAGGATCCGGTAATCGCGGTATGTACGCGATTCTCCGCGGCAAGGGAGATCCACGATTGCTCACCGGTGCGGTGCGTCAGGAAATGAACGCCATTGATCCCGCGTTGCCGCTCTCACAAATCCGTTTGATGGATGACGTTCTCAGCGCCGCGCAATCACGCCCGCGTTTCTTAACAATTTTGCTCGCGCTATTTTCCTGCGTCGCGCTCGCCATCGCCACCATCGGCATTTACGGCGTCATTTCCTATTCCGTCGAACGCCGCTCGCGCGAATTCGGCCTGCGCATGGCGCTAGGCGCGCAACCAAACGACGTTCTCTCTCTGGTAATGAAACAAGGCGCAGGCCTTGCGCTGGTCGGAGTCGGCGTCGGCCTGGTAGCCGCATTCGCGCTCACACGCCTCATGTCCACTCTTCTTTTCGGCGTAACGCCAACCGATCCCGCAACTTTCGTCGTGGTCACCACGATCCTCACCATCGTCGCGCTCGCCGCCAGCTACATTCCCGCGCGCCGTGCCACAAGAGTCGATCCCATCCAAACTCTGCGCTACGAATAGGGTTTAAGTAGCACCTACACTCCTGTCGGTGCGCGTTTTCGTGCGCCAACTCAATCGCAATCGCCTCACTCCGCGGTCTCCCACTTCGGCAATTCCCGCCGCCCCAACATCACTTCCGCCGCCCAATTTCCCAAATAAACCGAAAGCGCCACTCCATGTCCGCTATATGCGCCCAGCACAATCGCATCCGCGCTCTGCGGATGCCGCGCAAACACCGGCTGCCATTCCGCCGCGACTAAAATCGGCCCGCCCCAGCGATGCGTCACCTTCACATCTCTTAGCGCCGGACGCAATCCATGCACGCGCTTCTCCAGCCGCGTCATCAATTCGCCCGCTTCGCCTGCATCAATTTCCAACTCGCGTGCTTCCCGCCAATCTTTGAAATGCACCAAGCCGCTTCCGAAGATCACGCTATTGGTATTCAGCAGTCGCCCCCACAAATAAGGAAAATCTACGGTATAGAACGGCTTTCGCGAAGCCAATCCAATTTCCGAAAGCTGCTCCTCACTCAGCGGTTTCGTGGCCAGCGCCAACGTAAATTTCGATTGCGCGCTTGCCGCCAACCCGCTCAACTCAAGCGAAAGTGCATTTGTAGCAAACAAAACTCGCCGCGCGCGCACTTCTTTCCCCGCAACTTGCAAACGTATCGGTGATTCAAACGCCACATCTTCCACCGGCGCATTTTCAAAAATCATCGCGCCCAATTTCTCCGCAGCGCGCGCCAAACCACTAACCATCTTTCCCGGATCAATAGTCCCACCCGGCACTTCCTCCACCACGTGCAAATCGCCGGAATCATTCCAATGAATTGCAGAATTCGCCCCACCCTTTTTCCGCGCCAGTTCCCACGCCCCCGGCAAGCTCAAATCGCAATTCACTTCCAATCCCCGCAGCAACGCCGCAAATCCGCTGAGCACATCTCCCAGTCCCGGCATCGGACCGACCGCCGTATCTCCAAGACACATACCGCCCGTATGTCCGCTGGCCCCCGCCCCAATCGTCTCCGCCTCAAACAGCACCACGCTCTTCGACGGGTCCAATCGCCGCAAACAAGCTGCTGCAGCAAGTCCGGTAAACCCACCTCCCACGATCGCAAAGTCCACCTCAGCAGGAATTGCCCGCAAATCCGCCGTCGGCCGAAAATCAATCGCCCACAGCGGTAATCCCCAGCTCTTCTTCCCTACAAATTCACCCATCATGCTCTCCCACGCAATCCACCTTCAGAATACCCAACTCCCGATTTCGACGCATTCCCCACAAGCGGACGTTCCCATTTCCCTGCCTCCCTGCTTCCTTGACTCCCTGCCTCCTGTTCGCGCAAAAAATAATTCAAATCTCTTAAATCCAATTCTCCGCCCAGGTCGTACTCAAGATGTCAGTACCAAATCACAAAGGAGATAAATGAAATGAAGTCACGAATTCTGGCACTAGCTCTCTGCGCGATGTTCCTCGTTGGCGTTGGTTTCGCCGCGGCACAAAAAGATCCCATGGTTGGTGGCGCCGCAATGTTCCCAACGAAAGACATTATCGATAACGCCGTTAATTCAGCGGATCACACCACCCTAGTCGCAGCCGTCAAGGCCGCAGGTCTGGTGGACACGCTGAAGTCCGCCGGCCCCTTCACAGTTTTCGCGCCAACCAACGAAGCTTTCGCCAAGCTCCCGGCCGGCACAGTTGACACGCTGGTGAAGCCGGAAAACAAAGCGATGCTCACCAAAATTCTCACCTATCATGTGGTCGCAGGCAAACTCAGCACCGGCGACATCATGAAGCTCATCAAGGCCGGAAATGGCAAAGCGGAATTGAAGACGGTCGAAGGCGGCTCGCTCTGGGCCATGTCGCATGATGGAAAAATCACCCTGAAGGACGAAAAGGGCGGCATGTCCACCGTAACTATCGCCAACGTTTTCCAATCCAACGGCGTCATTCAGGTTGTTGACACAGTTCTGATGCCGAATTAGTGCAGCAACGTGAAGTGGGAAATAGGGGTTGAGCAAATTTTCAAATACAGCACAAGTGGTTCCTCGTCAGAAAAAAGCCGGGCGGCAAAGTTCCCAAGCCGCCCGGTTTTTCCATTTCGGCCACTCCGTTTCTGTAGCTCAGGTCTTCAGACCTGAGTCTTTTCCGCACAGACGGTGTCTACTAAACTATGAATCAATGCTATTCTCCTCGTCGTATGCGGGCATCATCGTCACGGCATCTCCGCCAGAGCATCGCGGCCTTCGTGTGCGCGTTGATTCTCACTACCGCCTGCCCCGCCCAGCAACCAAAAACAAAATTAATTCACGCCACAAGCGATCACCCGCTCTGGCGCGTCGACCTGAAATCGCAAGGGTATCCTCCAAAAAGCGACGACCTTCAACGCCGCCGCGGCTTCGCAAATTTCGACACAATTTCATTCCTCAGTGACAACATCGTCGCCGCAACGTTCATCGCTCGCGAAAGAATTCCCGATCTTCAGCGCCGCGATGATCCAAATCACGTTCGACCCTATCGCCTTCACGCACTTTTTCTCGACGCGCTCACCGGAAAAACTCTCCACACCATGGAATGGCCCATCGACGACCCCAACGCTGGAATCTTTCCGCGACACGAAGGCGGCTTCTTGCTGGTGACCGCGGCAAAAATCGCCAGCT
>Ga0210410_10005864_pt1 | contig 10680 bp, 13 predicted proteins | sample IncBWC4MmetaG_FD_161058 | JGI IMG/M metagenome (GOLD analysis project Ga0210410, IMG submission 161058) | Forest soil microbial communities from Barre Woods Harvard Forest LTER site, Petersham, Massachusetts, United States - Inc-BW-C-4-M | ecosystem: Environmental > Terrestrial > Soil >... | reverse complement strand
CGCGTCATCCTCGCTGCGTGCTGGCGGCGATGCTTTCAATTGCCCGCTTGTCTCCCTACGCGCGATCCTGATTTCTTCGTTCGCAACCGCCGAGCAGAGTTCCCTCACCGATGACCAGCACTTACCGCGCAATTGTTTTTGAGGCTCGTTTCCATTCTTGCGGGTTCCAGACCGTGCCGGCGACGCATCTTTTCATTGTTCGCCGATCTCTGTCACCGAAGTATCATCGCTCGCGGTTTGCAGGCTTTCGTCCGTACCGAGGAAGCTTTCAATTCCCGATTGTGGGGAAGGGGACTGGGCCTTCGTGATCCCTTTCGACCATCTCTGATATTCAGAATCATTAAACTGACTCATTGCGTGCATTTCCTTCTTGAATTTCGATCCATGATTCTGTCCGTTTTCCATTTTCAGTGGCTCTCACGCGCTGGTTTGACACCCGTAAGTGTGCCATTTAGAGATGGCGGTTGATGTTCAATATTGGACAAGAGGGCGAGCGGCCTTGCGGTGGCGGAGGCCGACGATTTCGATGGTATTGCCGTCCTTCAGATCGAAGAAAACGCGATAGTCGCCGCAGCGGAGACGGAACCCGACGAACGGAGGCTTCAATTTCTTCACGTTGGCCGTACGGTTGGCGAGGTAGCGATCCAGGCAGGTGAGAATCCGCATGGCCGTCTCGCGGTCAATCGCGCGAAGATCGCTACGGCCTCAGGCGACCAGCGGACCACCAAGCTATCAGGCGCAGGCGGTTCGGTCACTTATTTATTAAGGCCGAACTCGCGCAGGATTTCCTCGTGCGGAATACCCTCAGCGCGAGCAAGCGAAGCGCGGGCGCGGTCCAGCGCCGCACCGGTTTCTGCGGTGATTTCTTCCTTCTCCACAAGGGCTGCGGCAAGGGAGACAGGATCGAGCATGACTTCAAGGAGACTGACGACGGCGGAGAGCTGCGCCGGCGGAAGCCGGTCAATCAGTTCATGAGCGTGTTTTTTGGTGTCGGCCAAGGAAATCCCTTCGTAGGTATTCTTGCACCGTACGCTCCCAGTGTGCGAGTCAATCTCGCTCGGGGCGCTAGAACGTGAACAGGCTGCGAAAATAGCATTTTGTTTTTGTCATTCCGAGCGAAGCGAGGAATCTCTCTTTCTTTGACTTTGGCCGCTGAAAACCAAGAGAGATTCCTCGCTTCGCTCGGAATGACAAAAGTGACGCCCGCGAGAGCTATTTAGTATCCAGTAGTCAGGCGTTTTCGCTCGATTCCTCGCGGATCAGCGCGCGCACTTCCGTGGATCTGGGGAGCCAGTCCGCGCTCAGGTCACGCCAGTGGGGATTAAACTTTTCAATGAGCGCGACGCGCTTGCCGCGGGTCCATGCCTTAATTTGCTTTTCGCGCGCGATTGCGTCGCGCACGTCGCGGAAAGTCTCGCAATACATTAGTTGCGTAACGTGATATTTCTGCGTGAAACCGGGGATACGCCTGGCCTGATGCTCGAATACGCGCCGTCGCAGGTCGTTTGTAATTCCAGTGTAAAGCACGCGCGTGAGGATGTATACGTGCTAGACGTTGCGGCGCATGTCACGGAGTGTGCCACAGGCGCCAAGGAGTTTCCACTTCAAAGGGGCAAGAGGAGCTAAACGAAGGTCACACCGTACGCCGCACCAAGGATTGTGCCCTTGCCGTCACCACACTTTTGTCATTCCGAGGGCGCCTTTGTCCCGAGGAATCTCTCTGTTGTTTTGCCTACTCAGTCAAAACCACAGAGAGATTCCTGCTTCGCTCGGAATGACAAGATCGGGGCGCGTGGCGAGGTTTGCTCCACTTCACACTACATCGCCACCGCAAACGTATTGCGCTTGATCAGCGACTGCATTTGGTCGTCGCTGAGGGTTAGGGTTACGTCGAGGCGGTCGCCGGCCGGGGCGACTTGGGCGCCGTCAAGCAGGGCGGCTAGATCGGGATTCGAGTTGCCGACTTGATATTTGCGGTACATCAGGCCGGCCTGCAGGAGAGCGGCGAACGTGTTGGCGTCATCGGTCGAGCCGCAGACGGCTTCAAATTTCGCGTCGACTCCGCTGCCGCCTTTCATGCTGATCATCATGGCTTTCAATTTGGATGTGAGCTGCGCGGCGGCGGGGAATTGACCGGCTTCGGGCACGAGCTGCTGCATGGCGAGGCGCGCGTAGGCCGGATTCAGCACGGCCCAGACGGTGCCGCTACCGTTGGCGGAATTGACGAGCGCGGAAAAATCCGCATTGGCGTAGAGCCCTTCGCCTTCTCCGTAGCGCACGCCAATCATTTTTTCCAGCAACTGCCGCTGGCCAAACGCCGCGGTGCTGGAATCGATGAAAAAGAAGAACAGGTCGTTCGGTCCGCTACCGCCGCCAAACGCGAAGAGGGAAAATGTGCGGACTTTGACGATCGGGAGCTTCTTGGAAGTGAAGTAGGCTTCGGCCGCTGTCGGTTGGAACTGCCCGAGCGCGATGCCCACAATCTGGTCCGCGCTGGGGACAGAAGCGCCGCTGCTGTCCGTCGAGGATTTGCTGGAGACGAGCGCCCAGGCAAGTTCCGTCACCTGTGAGTTCGGATCGATGCCTGCCGAAGAGAGAAACGATTCAAACTCGCGGAATTTTGGCGGCAGCATCTGCTCCTTGAGCTGATTGAACCAGGGGAATTGGCGCGCTTCTTTTAGATCGGCGTAGGCGAGCTCGCCGGAATCTTTGGGGAATAGTCCGAGGATGTCCGACCCCAGAGTGCCCGCGCGGGCTGCGCTGGGGAGCACCGTCAGAATGGCGACGAAAGCTGCGAGACATCCGATTTTTCTTGTGTTCATCATTTTTCTCCTGCCAGCCCCCGAAGATTCGATCCGATACTCGATTCGAAGCGGGAATCAGCCTTCCGTGTTTACCGGCTAACCCAACATTGTGCTTCAATTTTGCTCAAATGGGACTTAATTCTCAAATCGTGCGCACATCCCATAACGAGGGCCGAATCCCGAGGGCTTTCCAGCGCTGGGCGAACGGGGACCGTCGCAAGCTGTTGTCCCTAAAATTCAGTTCAGAAGTATAGAGGCCGAAAGCATGGTTCCGAGTTGTACGCGCGGCGCGTAATTTGCCGGAGTCGGTGCGCTGCTGCTCGGCGGACCGGGCGGAAACCTCCATCTTTACTTTTGTGCCGCCGCCGGCGAGCGAATGTTCGCCACGGAAGCCAGGCGGTTTTCGAGGATGCGATCGGGCGAAAAGTTTTCAAGCTGCAGGTCACATCCTTGTGGAACTTCGAGGGCCTTGCGCGGAACGAGGCCAATGATTTCGCTGCCCGCCACTGCGCATCCACGCTGTTCGGCCTCGCTTTTTACCGCGTCGAAGACTCGATGCAAGGGCGTCGTCTCAAAATTCGTCAGATTGATTGAGACTTGCGCGGCGGCGCGCGACTTGATCTCGACGCCAACCGCTTTGACGCAGGGCAGGCCGCCGCTCGAGGAGCGAATCGTGCGCGCGATTTCCTTTGCGATCGAAACGTCGCGCGTCGTCAGATAGACATTAAAGGCAATTAGAATTTTTCGCGCGCCGACCGCTGTTGCGCCCGCCGTAGGGTGGAGGCCCGGTCCACCGATGTCGGGCGCGCGATCCGAGTTGCGCAAGACCTCCTCGCGCAAACCTTCAAACTGGCCCTGTCGAATATTTTCTAAATTGGCGCGGTGCGGTCGCATCGCGGCGGCTTCGTAAAAATAAACTGGGATGCGGCAGCGATTCCAGAGTTCCTGCCCAACGTGCCTGGCTAAGGGCACGCATTCCGCCATCGTAACGCCTTCGAGGGGAACGAAGGGAATCACGTCGGTCGCGCCGATGCGCGGATGCACTCCTCGTTGCCGCGTCATATCGATGAGTTCCGCCGCTGCGCCCGCACCACGAATCGCGGCTTCAGCCACTGCATCTGGTACGCCGGCCAGCGTGACCACGGAGCGATTGTGGTCGGCATCGCTCGTGCGATCGAGGATCCACGCGCCCGCGACACCGCTCATGGCCCCGACAATCGCGTCAACGTTGGCAAGGTCGCGGCCTTCTGAAAAATTGGGAACGCATTCGATCACGCGATTCATGGAGTCAGAGAGAACGCTCCGACAAATAATACATCGTTCAGCAGTCAATGCCTGCTCCCTCGCGCATGCGACGTCGCGGATTCAGCCTGGACATGACCAGCGTTTGGCTGTTGCCTTGCACTGGTAAGTTTCATTGCGCGCACGCGGAATCGTGGGGTAATGTTCTCGTCGACCATGCCCTACGCAACACTCACCGAAAAGCTGCTCAATGCAGTGGACCGGATGCCCAACGACCGGGCGGTGTCATTGCGCGTGAACGGCCGCTGGGACGCGATCTCTTCGGGTGAGTTCCTGCGGCGCATTGCAGGGCTGTCCAATGCGCTCGAACAGCTCGGCGTGAAGGCCGGCGATCGAGTCGGGCTTTTCTCGCCTAACCGGCCGGAATGGCATATCGCGGATTTCGCGATCCTTGGGCTTGGCGCGGCCGATGTGCCCATCTATTTCAACGAATCTCCGGACCGAATCGTTTACATCCTGAATCATGCGGAAGTGGAAGTCGTGATCGTTGCGGGCGAAATGCAATGCCGCCGACTGCTGGAGTGCCGCGGCCGGTTGCCCTCGGTGAAGCAAATCATCTGCGCCGCCGCGCCCGCCGATATCGGCGACGATGTCCTGCGCTACGAAACGCTAGTGACCGCGACGGGAGACGCGGCGATCGCGGAATACCGCCTGCGAGCCGCGCGAGTGAACTCCGAGCAGCTTGCGACGATCATCTACACCTCGGGCACTACGGGTGAGCCGAAGGGCGTCATGCTCACGCACAACAATCTCAGCTCGAACGAGGAAACGTCGGTCGCGCCTTATCGAATGATTCCCGCCGACCGGGGGGTCAGCTTTCTCCCGCTCTCGCATGTGTACGAGCGCGTCACTGCCTACGCGTACTTGTTCCACGGAGTGCCGGTCTACTACCTGGAACGCATGGAGGAATTGCCGCAGGCGCTGCTCGAGGTTCGTCCCACAATTTCGGCTGCGGTCCCGCGCGTTTTCGAAAAGCTCTACGCCAACATCCAGCAAAAGGGGAGCGAATCGAACGGAGCGAAACGCGGAATTTTCGAATGGGCCATGCGCGCGGCCCGCGATTCCGTACGCTGGAAAGCGTACGGCGAAAATGCCTCACCCGGACTGCGCTTTCGCTGGAAGATTGCGGACCGTATCGTGTATTCGAAGATTCGCGGAGGAATCGGCGGATCGTTCCGCGCTTTTATTTCGGGCGGTGGACCGCTTTCCCGCGAGCTCATTGAATTTTTCTGGGCGGTCGGTGTGCCGGTGTATCAGGGATACGGGTTGACAGAGGCTTCGCCGGTCGTCAGCGCGAATTATCCCGGGATGAACAAGGTAGGCACGGTGGGGCGGCCGATCGAACACGTGAGCGTGCGCATTGCGGAGGACGGCGAAATTCTGGTGCAGGGCCCTTGCGTCATGAAGGGCTACTACCTGAAGCCTGCGGAAACGAGCGCCGTGATTTCGCCTGAGGGATGGCTCGCGACCGGTGACATCGGGCGCCTGGATGAGGACGGTTTTCTGTATGTGACCGACCGCAAGAAGGATTTGTTCAAGACGGCGGCGGGAAAATTCGTGGCGCCTCAGCCGATCGAGAATGTGCTGAAGGTGAGCCCGCTGATCTCGAATGCCGTGCTGGTGGGCGACGCGCGGAAATTTATCGCTGCATTGATCGTTCCCAATTTCGCGAATGTGGAGTCCGCCGCGCGCAGGGCAGGGCGGACATTCGTTTCGCCGGAAAAGCTTGCTGCTGATCCCTGGGTCCATGAGTTGATCGGCAGGGAAGTGGCGGCGGTGAATTCAAAGCTGGCGCAATATGAGACGATCAAGAAGTTTGCCCTTCTCGATCACGATTTCACGTTTGATGGCGGGCAGCTGACCTACACGCTCAAGCTGAAGCGCCGCGTGATCGCGGAGCGCTACGCGCAAATCATCGACGAGCTGTACGCCGAAGCGCCACAGGTGAAGTAGAACAGGCTGTCAGCCTGCTGGTTTGATGGCGCCCATGTCTAGAGTCTAGGGCACGCTGACAGAACCCGACAGGCTACCCTTTACAATCTTCAGGGTGAAAAGCCCGTCGTACTTCTGCGCTACAATATCTCCGGGAGATGGAAATATGAGCGACCAGCTGGTGATTGCGGGGCGCGCGTTTCGTTCGCGCCTGATTGTCGGCACGGGGAAATATCGCAGCTTTCAGGAAATGGGGCGCGCGCACGCTGCCTCGGGCGCGGACACGGTTACGGTCGCGGTGCGCCGCGTGAATCTGACCGATCGCACGAAGGAGTCGCTGCTCGATTACATCGACCGCGAGAAAATTTTCATCCTCCCGAATACGGCCGGCTGCTACAACGCCGACGAAGCGATTCGCACGGCGCGGCTCGGCCGCGAAGTGGGCCTCTCAAATTGGGTGAAACTGGAAGTGATCGGCGATCAGCAGACTTTGTTCCCGGACACCGAGGAACTCGTGAACGCGACGCGGACCCTGGTGAAGGAAGGCTTTGTGGTGCTGCCTTACACCAACGACGATCTGGTGGTTGCGCGCAAGCTGATCGATGCGGGCGCGGCGGCGGTGATGCCACTCGGCGCGCCGATCGGTTCCGGCATGGGGATTCAGAACCACGCCAACTTGCGCATCCTGCGCGAGCGCATCACCGAAGTGCCGATGATCGTAGACGCGGGAGTCGGTACGGCGTCGGATGCCGCCGTCGCGATGGAGTTGGGCGCGGACGGCGTCTTGATGAACACGGCGATTGCCGAGGCGCAGGACGCAGTGCTAATGGCAGAGGCCATGCGCGAAGCGGTATCCGCCGGGCGCAAAGCGTTTCTCTCGGGGCGCATGCCGAAGAAGTTGTACGCTTCGGCGTCGAGTCCGCTTTCCGGCGTTGTGCGCTGATGACTGTGTCGGATTTCCGCATTTCCCCGAAATATCACAAAAGCGATTGGGACAAGCTAGCCTTCAACACGCAGGAGGATTGGGTAGCCGCTATCGACATTGTGGAAGATCGCATAAAGGGAAGACTTATCCAATGGATTGACCAAATTGAGCCCAGCAGGTTCTCGGGGTTCGCCGTGGTGGCACTAGACTGTTTGTTGATTGAGACGATTTATGGGTTTCAGCACGGCGCTAGCACCATGGACACGAAAGCTCCTTACCGCGCCATTCTGCCGTTACCTGAGTTGGGTTTCGATAGCGCCACCGTGGAGTCCTTCATTGAAGACGTCAGGAATGCAATGGTGCACGATACCGAGACAAGAAAGCGATGGTTGATTGAAATGAACCTGCCGGCCATTGGTATCGTCGAAAGAGATTCGAGCGGCAATTTTGTCCTCAATAGACGGCATTTTCATTCTGGATTAAGAGACGTGCTAAATCATTGGCTGGAGCGCCTTCGTTCCGGAGACCTAGTCGGTCGACAAAAAATGAAGGAGCGAATGCTCCAGATTATTGAAAAGCATTTTTCCACTTAGGTGTTCGAGTCAGATGGTCCGAAACGCCAGATGCCAGATGGTATCCACGAGGGCGTGGACGATGGCCGAGACAAAAATGCTGTTTGTTTTTCGCCACGCGCGGCCGTAGAAAATTCCGGCGATCGTCGCGAGAAGGGCGTAGCGCCAGTTGGGAAAGATGCCGTTGTTGGCGATGTGCGCGAGGCCGAAGATCACCGAGGCCGAGAACCAGCCCGCATTTTCGCTGGCAAACGTGCGCGAAAGCGAATTCTGCAGCAAGCCTCGGAAGAGCAATTCTTCCGGCCAAGCGACTACGAGAAAAATGAGGAGCGCTTCACCCGGAAGCGATTTCCAGTGCGCCTGCGATGGGTCGAACTGAATGAAGTGCAACGCCGAGCCTAGCGGAATGAGGACAAGCACAAGCAAGCCGAAGTGGAGTAGCACTGCGAGAGCTGCGTTGCGTCCCCAAACCACGTTGTAGCCCACGCCGTCAAACTGCCGCACGAACAGAAACACGCCCAACGCTACGCTGACGGCAAAAAGCGTCGAAGCGATGGGCGCTGCGGCAGGGCCTCCATAGGGCCAGAGAGCGCCGAGCACGCGCAATTTCAATGGGAGAAAAATTGCGATCATCGCGAGATAGTCTTGCCACGGTCCGGTCCTAGCCGCGCCCGCGGAAATCGCCAGCAAAATAGGTATGAGTGTATAGGCAGCGGCAATCGCGGCACGCCGCTCCGTGAAAGTATTTGTCCCCGCCAGATAAATCAGGTAAGCAAGGAAGGGAACGACAGCCACCAGCACGCCGGCTTGGGAACCGGCGCGGCGTGCCATCCGTTCGCCGAGATTCCCGGCGGCAAAAAACAGTTGGATCGCTAGAAAAAACGCCAGCAAGCCAAGCGTGAAGACGGAAGCGCGTCCGCCGTAGCCGTGCCAGACCGCGTACATCGCCGCGCCCGCGACGGCCGCGGCCCACAGACCGAACGCAGTCCAAGCGGAAAGCTGGCGTTCGCTGGGCATGAGGCGATAGTGTATCGCACCCGATGAAGACACCGGCGGTGGAGAAACCCACAAAACGAATCGCCTACATCGACTGGCTGCGCGGATTCGCGTGCCTGATGATGTTTCAGACGCATTGCTACGACTCGTGGCTTGGCGGCGCCGCGCGCGAGGGCAGATTCATCCAATGGTCCCAGCTTGGCGGGACGCTTCCCGCGCCTTTGTTTCTTTTTCTTTCGGGTGTCTCCTTCGCGCTCGTCACGGACAAGCTTCGTCAGAAAGGCGTTTCCGCGGACGAAATTGCCCGTACTACGATTCTGCGCGGCGGAGAAATCTTCCTTCTGGGCTTGCTTTTTCGCGCGCAGGAATTTCTGCTCGGCCAGCCAAGGGCGCCCTGGACGGATCTGTTGCGCGTGGACGTGCTCAACGTCATCGGCGTGTCGCTGGTGATGATGGGGATCGCCTGCCGCATCGCCGCGGCCGCGGGCGGCGCCGACTTGCTGCGATTGCGGCAAACAACGATTGTCACCGCGGTGATCTGCGCGGCGGCAATCGCGATTTTTACACCGCCGCTATGGACCGACTGGCGTCCGTACACGCTGGCGTGGTGGCTCGAGTCCTACATCAACGGGGTCCACACGTTTGGCAAGCCGCAACCCTGGCTGTTCCCAATTTTTCCCTGGGCGGCATTCGCATTTGCGGGTCTGGCGGCCGGATTGCTTTTGCTTTTCGATTGGGCGCGGACCAATCAGGGATTTGCACTTGCGTTGGCTGCATCGAGCGGAGTCCCTTTCATTGCTTTGGGATTGTGGCTGGATGCCGCGCCCGTCCGTCTCTACACAACCTACGATTTCTGGCACAGCAGCCCGAATTTCTTTTTGATCCGAGTGGGAATTGTGTTGGTCATACTCTTTCTCGGATACGCATGGTGTCGCTGGGGAGCGGGGGAGCTGGGCTTTAGTCCGCTGATCGAGATGGGCAAGTGTTCGCTATTGATCTACTGGGTCCACATCGAATTCGTTTACGGCGGGCTTTCCATTTTGCCGAAGCGCAGCGTGGGCATCCGAACGGCCACGTATGGGCTGCTCACGATATTTGTTTCGATGACCGTGCTGGCCGCGATCCGCAACCGGTTTCCGAAATGGAAGCCGCAGGTGGTCGCGTTCTTCCGTGGGGAGGCCCGAACGTAAGTTAATCCCCGAGTGGATTTCTCGACTCCGGGCTACTTTTGGGGATTCGGTTTTGAGGTCTCCGGCAATTTAAAAATCATTTCGCCGGGGCGCGCGAGTCCCATTTCTTCGCGGGCGATGCGCTCGATGGATTCTGGATCGGTCTTGAGGGAGTTGACCTGTTCGGCGAGCGACTTGTTTTCATCGTTCATTTTGCCGATTTGCGCCCGGATGTCGTCGATTTCCCTCTGCGTGCGGCGCATGGCAACAAAGCCGTGCGGCCCGAAGACGTCGTGAACGAGCAGCGCGAAGAGGGCGAGACCCAGAATCTGCCGCAGGCGCTGGCGCAGATATTGGGCGGCGCTGGCGGCAGAAATATTGCGAACTTTTTCCAACGATGTCATGCCGCCGCTGCTTCCTCCGCCGCGCTGGCAATCCACAAATGAAGGTTCGCGCGCCAGCCGGAAGTTCCGAATCTAGTCGTCATTGTCATGTCAAAAAAAATACCTACCGCCTCGGGCACGTATTGTAGCCTGTCAATCGAATTCGCGAGAGCTTGGAATCGCAATGAGAGAGAAAGAGTAACCGGACGGGAGGACGCCTTGACGGATCAATGCGTGGTGCTGGTGACGTGCGCGAGCGATCGAGAAGCGAAGCGTATTGCTCGCGCAGTCGTCGAGGAACGGCTGGCGGCGTGCGTGAACATACTTCCCGGCGCGGTGAATTCCTTTTATCGGTGGAAGGGCAAGGTGGAGTCCGCGCGCGAGCGGCTGATGATCATCAAGACATCGACGAAACGGTTGGGGAAACTTCAGGCCGCCGTCGAGCGCCTGCATTCGTACGATGTGCCGGAATTTATCGCTCTACCAATTGCGGCGGGGTCGCGCTCGTACATTTCGTGGATTGAAGAGACCATCAAGTAAGGCCCGCTCTTGGGGGCCGCGACCTCCGATGTTTGTCCTACTAAATTTTCCGCAGCG
>Ga0210410_10005863_pt1 | contig 10681 bp, 12 predicted proteins | sample IncBWC4MmetaG_FD_161058 | JGI IMG/M metagenome (GOLD analysis project Ga0210410, IMG submission 161058) | Forest soil microbial communities from Barre Woods Harvard Forest LTER site, Petersham, Massachusetts, United States - Inc-BW-C-4-M | ecosystem: Environmental > Terrestrial > Soil >... | reverse complement strand
ATATTGCCCGGGGGTACCCCCTCCCCCCTAGAACGCGCATCAATATCAAAACAAAGCAGTTAGGTCGTTTCATCGTCGGATGAATATCAAAACAAAGGACTTAGCTCCAATGAATTGAGCGGGATGTAAACCCCGCATTTTCAGGTTCTTGCGGACCAGGCAAACCCTGCCACCCTCAAGGGTGGCTCTACACGTTCAGATTCAAGGATTCTTGAGTCCGGCAGGTGGGACGGAAGCTCGCGCGCCGTCATCCGAGTACACGCGATGCGTGCGGAAACGGATCGTCCAAGTCTGCGGTTCAGGGTCGCGCGGGTGGTGGATGTTAGTCAATTAAATAATAGTACCAAGTACTAAAGATTTGGCGGGGAGTACTTTCGAAATGAATTCGAATGGGTTTCGAGTCGGCCAGTAGTATCGACTAACGTCGCGACTGATTGGGAATGTCAGTATAGAGATACAGAGCTTTGGGTTTTCCATACTTATGCAGGGAAATGGACTGTCGCCACACGCCGTCAATCTGCTTAAATTCAATCTGTTCGGAGTACGATCCCGTTGATGCGTTGACAAAAACGTTGAAAACGATTGGATAATCGGCGTTACTCTGCCAGTTGAGTGCTGGTGCTTCGCGGGGACGCCCCATCTCATCCGGAAAGACTGTGCCGTAGCTTATTGACGGAAGCCAACCCATCGGTCCGGCTACTGCAACGAAAACGTCATGGAGCGGATATTTCCCAACGAAAACCGGGTGAGTGTTGGCTCTCATTTCGTTGTTGAGTGGAAAGATTTGGTCAGGCTTTATATAAATAAAACTGTCCGCCCCCGTTTGTTCATACAGGTTTTGCCGTGATAGTCTGGCGACATTTCCTTGCTGCTCGGCAAGCCCGGCGAGTTTCTCGGTTGCCGAGTCGAATTGCGACATGGTGGCTTGGAAATCTCGCTGGTTCTGAGTCGTCTGTAATTGATAGCCGTTCACAATGGTTTGAATTGTTTCTCTTTGGATTCTGTCCTGCTCGATTCGATCCTTGCGAATCGCCCGAATTTCGGTGACGAGGAACGCGACGGTTATCGCCGCCCATAGAACCCTGTGACCGCCGCGAACTCGATCAGCTGCGATCGCCACGAGCACACCGACCGCGCCTAAAGCCCCGATTGCAAATCCAGGCGTTGGCACGTAACGAATCCAAATCGCACAAAGAACCAACCCGACAATAAGAGAGAGTTGATACGCTGGTCCTGCCAGCCAAGAAAATCTCTCCATTATTTTTCTACGGAATTCACGAGCTTGAATTGTGATACGAAGTATTCTCAGTTGGAATCGGTGCCACATGTCCGACGGGAAGCATAGCTATGTTACGCAGGGTATACAATCCCACCCTAAGCCAGTGGATTGAGAAATGGGCTTGGGACTGAATCCCGTCCTCCCCGAGAAACAGCAGTACTATTCGCGCACGTATCGGTTGCTTCTTGAACCATGTACCAGTCGTTAGCAAAGTGTGCCGGAGACCTGCGTCACCGGCCTAGCGAGTCCGGCGCTGCCCCTTAAGGAAGTTACGGTATCTATGAACAGAATTCGTATAATAATACTGGACAGTGTTCCTATTATTAGTGAATAATGTTCGCATGGACTGCGGCGATCTGAAAGGGATCTTGGTAGATCTGGGAATAACGCAAGCCGACCTTGCGCGATTGCTTGGGGTCACTCCGAGGGCAGTTGCGCTGTGGGTTGCAGGTGGTGCGAGCGGTCGCCCGATCCCAGGACCGGTCGATGCGTATTTGCGCGTCTTGCAGATCCTTCCTCCAAATCTTCGACAAATCGAAATGAATCGCTTGATTCAGAAAGGAACACAAATGCGCGATGGGATGTTTAGAATTAGTTTTCAGGGTACGGAAGGCGTTGGCATGGGCGTGCTGATCTTCGACAATGGACGAGTATATGGCACGGATACTGAAGGTGTCCGATACGATGGAGTCTACCTTTTCAACGAAGGCTCAGGGCTGGCGGACCTCACGCTTAAGGTTACTTTCCCTCCGAACGTAAGAGCCGTGTTCGGCGTATCAAACCCTTACGAATGGGCTTTCGATGTCACGACGACCTTCGATCCTAGACAGAACTCCGGCGCTCTTGCCGTTAAGACTTCGCTTGGCACACCGATTAATGCGCAGTATGTATTTCTTCGAAGTCTGCCGGAGAATGCGTAGCAGACCGGAAGAATCCAGATGGCTCATTTCGCCGGAGTAATCGGAGATTTTGAATTGGCTGCACGTGTCTCGGACAATAATTCGCTGGGAGGAACAGGCTATGAACGAAATACGAATCGAAGATCTCAAACCGGGCACCGTCCTAAAAGTGCGTAGCAAAGATTTCCCTGCTGTCATGCATTGGGGCGTGGTCGGTTTCGGACGTGACGCTAACGGCCATCCGCTCGTTTGGCATTCTCAGAAATCTGACGTGCTTCGCTGTACACCGTTTGAAGGCTTCTCGGCCGGGCAAACACCGCTAGTGGACTCGGTACCAGAGAACCCAAATCACGGTCGGGTAATCGTTCAGCGGTTAGAAAGCAAGGTCTCCGATGGCATTTGACGAATGCGAACTGCGAAATGGTGGTGCGGTGGGCCGTCGAAGACAAGCCGATCAGCTACCAACTTATTGTCGGCGTACTGATCGTATTATTTGGGATTGGTTTGATCGCTCACTCAGCATCCAATGCGTGATCGATACTGGTGAGCTGCAGCAAAATGTCGATTTTGCTTTCGCAGAAGGAATGGCGCATTGGCTGGGGGAGTCGTTGTTGGGTTTTCTCGGCGCGTTTTCCGGTGCCACTGAAGCACTGCTTGGACTGGTCGAGGATTGGATCATCGCCAAGGGCGCCACGTATCGGCGAAGCTCTTAGATCTCGTCTCATCAACGGCATACTTAGCGCGCTTGGCGCTTTAGCTTCTTTTCCAATGCATGAGTTCGCTTCTCCAAACGATGAATGGCTTGGCGCAGCTTAACAAAACCCGCCACGCTGGATAACACTTCCTCACATTTTCCGCACATATATACTTTCTTGTTGAAGTCATCCGAGCGATTAATTGGAGCGATCTGGTCAAGGACCCAATGACCGCAGATCGCAACGCCACGAAGAAGTGGCTTGTACCGAAACAGATAACATGAACAAATCGCACAGCGGACGATTCGCAATGACTTATTCAGAAACATGTCAAATGTGTCAGGCTCGGGCTTGAACCTCTTCGACTCAGTAATGATCTTGATTCCCTTCGAAGTAATCTGTAGTAGGCCGACTCCAAACCGAGAAGCCTCTAACAAATTCTTATGATCATATTCACGAGGTTGCGCGAGGTAGCAGCGGTGGGCAAGTCGCCCGTATTGACTTGCCTGCGCAATGCTGCGAAGCGAGGTGCGCTTGGCGGTTCGTTTTACTTCGACTGCTATCCCCTCTATTGCTCGGGAATCTTTATCTTTGACGCCGCGCAGTCCAAAGACATCCACTATTAGGCCGCCTAGTCCGCGGCCGACAAATTTGCGAAGGGTGCCATCCTTACTATGACTTTCGACAACGCATCCCATTTTTGTTCGGAGGAATGTTCTCACAGGCTCGTAGAAGTGCTTTTCAGGGCGACGCTTCTTGGATGGCATTTTGTTTCGCCTCGCTGCGGTGAAACGAAGAATACCAGAATAGAGACCGAAACCCACGTGCACGGGAAGCGGATTTAGAAGGCCGGAGTAGAGAATTCCGGACGCGAGGTTTCTGGATGTTGCCGTGGAATTCGTCGGACAAGAAAAAAGCCCGCCGCCGCTTTAGCTATGGCGGGGTTTTGGCGTTAGAAGCGAAACGGCGAAGGCAGAGGCACAGAAAAGCGTCTGAAGCGGGCAGGCGCGAGTCTGTGGCTCGCGGTTTCCCAAGATGCGTCCCACACGGCGAGCCGGGATGCAAGACTCTTGGATGTTGTTTGGGAAGTCGCAGGAAAAGACAGAATAGTGCCCCGCCGCCGGTTTAGCTATGGCGAGGTTTTGGCGTTAGAAGCGAAACGACAAAGGCAGAGGCACAGAAAAGCGCCCGAGGCGGGCGCCAGTCTGCGGCTGGCGGTTTTACGAGATGTAAGGACGAAAGAAAAGGCGCGGACAACCTGAAGGCCATCCCTACGAAAGCGAGCCGGACGGATTTAGAGGACCGGGGTACGAAAGTCGGGAATTAGGGCGTTCCCACGAGAGATCGGTCAGGGTGACGACCAAATGCAAGGCACGGCCCACCTGAAGGTGGCCCCTACGAAAGTCGAGGCAAGAACGAAAAAAGATGCAACTTGCAGGCTGGCGTCTGCGTAATCATAATCATGGGAACGTCGAACATGCGCAAGTCGAAAAACAGTTATGGAACCGGCGGGGAACGACTGCTGAAGGCTATTAGTCTATTCGCTGTCATGGCGGTTCTAACCGTCGGTTTGATTTACCCGTCACCAATCCGCGCGCAATCGCAAACGCAAGTGGCGCCGACAGCTACGCAGACAACTGCGTCCACGACTGGGCCCACACTTGAATTTGAAGTGGCCACGATCAAGCCGAACAATTCAAACGATCCGCCGGCGGCGATGACCACCGACGACGGAATTGATTTCCGGAATATTCCGCTGGGGATTCTTCTGGGCATCGCATTCGGAGTGAGCAGCGACCGGATCACTGGAGGGCCGGAGTGGTTTAACGATCGGTACGACATTAACGCGAAAATGGACGCTCCGGTGGCGGACGCGCTGAAAAAACTGAATCCGCTGGATCGCCGGGCGGCGCGGCAGCGCATGTTGCAGGCGCTTTTTACGGAGCGCTGCAAGATGGCGATCCACCGCGACACGAAGGAGCTTCCTGTTTATCTGCTGGTGGTGGCCAAGGGTGGTTCAAAGCTGCAAGAAGGAAAGCCCGCGGACGCCAGTCCGGAGGGAGTTGGCGGCGGCACGGGCACTTTGCAATTTGGGGCAGGCGGATTGATCACTTTTAAGGCCATGCCACTTTCGTCTTTGGTTTTAATTCTTTCGCAGCAGGTGGGCCGAACGGTGTTGGACAAAACCGGGCTTACCGGCCGATACGATTTCACGTGGGAATTCAACGTGGGTGCGAATGCTGGAGGCGGGCGTGGTGGTGGGAATCCGGGTGGAGCGAATCCGGCGGCGTCTTCCGGCGCTTCGGCGGATGCGGAGCCTGCTTCCATTTTCACCGTGCTGCAGGAAGAGCTGGGGTTGAAATTGGATTCCGGGAAGGGTCCGGTGGAAGTGATCGTGATTGACCACGTCGAACGGCCTTCGGGGAATTAAGGGCGGGATTCAGTTCGGCTGAGAGCAAGAGAAGAGTCAAAGACCTTCGCGCGGAAAAATAATCGCAGAAAAATTAAAAACGTGGCACGCTCGGAATAAGGCCGGGATTCAACGGAGGGGTGTATGGCGTCTACATTTGAAAAAATGAATTTGAAGGATCAGAAGCAGATTGTGGTGCTGAACTCGCCGGAAAGTTTTGAGGGCGAACTTAGCACGCTGCGCGGCGTGACGATTGCGCGAAGTCTGCAGGATGTGAAGGAAGTGGAATTCTTTCTGGCGTTTGTGACCAAGCAGAAAGAAGTGGACGCGACTGGAAAGGCTGTTGCGAAGAAAACCAAAGGCGATGCGGTGATTTGGTTCGCGTATCCGAAGGGAACGTCCAAGAAATACAAGAGCGAGATCAACCGCGATCGCGGTTGGCGAGTGCTGGGCGAGTCCGGATTTGAACCCGTCAGGGCGGTGGCGATTGATGAGGACTGGTCGGGCGTGCGATTTCGGCGGGCGGAATATATCAAGACGATGAAGCGCGATAAAAAGTATGCAATGAGCGCAAAGGGGAAGGCGAAGGCGGGACGGAAGTAAGCGCAAACCCCGGCGTCAAAGTGCGCCGCCGGATATCCTTCGTGGCAACGAACCTGATCGGTTCGTCTCGAGGATGACGGCGAAACGCGGAGCGGGTGGAGAGAAGACCGGCGGCGAAAAGCAAAGCAATCGAACCGTGTTGGGGCAGTAACATTTGCGAAATATGTTGCGAGGATATTGTGGACGGCAATCCGATTACGACGTATATGAGTACTTGTAGCGGAGCTGGATTAGCTGGCGTGAAGAGCCTCAGGTCTGAAGACTTGGGCTACAGAGGCGCCGCGCGCGGCCCGGTGAACCTATTTGCGCTGGACAGCATCAGATTGGGAAGAGTAGTCCCGGTTAGAGGCCGGAACGCAACTATGTGGGGAAAGAAAGACTGGCAACAGTTTTTTGAGATTTCGACGAAGCGCCCGTGGAACCGGCGGCGCCCGCCGCGGCCTGTCTATTCCGCGGAGAGCAACCGGATAACGCCCGCGGTGGGATTCAGCCTTTCGGAGCTGGATGACGCGGGGATCAATATTGATCAGGCCGAGACGTTTGGCCTGCCAGTGGATGCTGCCCGCATCGGCGCGTATGGACCCAATGTTTCCGCGCTGCGTGAATTTGCGCGCTCGGCGCGGCGTCCCGCCTAAGTAAGATTTCTTCAGGAAGTCAGCACTAAATTAGTACTGCGGTACCCTTTGACAGGCGCACGCTTTGGAGTACACTGCTTTTTCTTTAGCGAGTGGGCTATGCAAACGCACGAGACCAAACCGAACGAGCTGGTCGGCAAGACTGGCGAAGTGTCGGCGGGCGCGAACGGGGCGGCGCAGAGTCAGGAAGGCGCGCGCGATTTTGAGCATCCGCAACGCGAGGCCGCTTTCTTCTACGGATTATTTTTGCGCGGGCATGATGCGAGCAAGCTGCGTCGCGACATTGCGATACCGATGGAAGTGCTGATCAAGTGGCACAAGGAAGTGGAACGCGAACCTTTGCTTCGCGATGTGTTGACGCGCGTGGTGGAATATAGGCGTCACGTGCTGGCGATTTTCGATACGTTGATTGGCGCTGAGGCTGGGCTTCAGCGAGTGCAGTAGATTTCCGCGGAACAATTCCCAATTACAGAAAATATATGAAGTGCACACAGCCAAGAATGGCTGCGCCACTTAGCGCGTGGGTTTAACGAGTAATCGTGCCGCAAGCGATGCGATCGCCGGCGTTGCCTGCGGGATCAGTTTTCATGTCGTCAGGCTTGGCGTGAATCATGAGCGCGGTGCCGCCATTTGAGAATATGGAATGCGCGTCGGTGCCCACGGTCAGCATGGAGGCGGTGACGGTGGTTTTTGCGGTGCCGTCGGCGGCCACGGTGAAGTTGGGGAGATCTCCAGCATGCGGGCCCATTGGATTCTGCATGCCGTGCTGCTTGGTATCGGGATTGAAATGCGGCCCTGCGGTCTTGAAATCCGGCGCGTCGCACAGAGCAATTTGATGGACGTGGATGGCGTGTTCGCCGGGAGGAAGATTCATGAGATCGAGCTGAATGCGCAAGCCTTGTGCGGAGGGAGAAAGCACGGCGGTGCCGACGTTTTGTCCCTGAGCATTCTTCATGTTGACGATGACGGGCTTGGTTTGGGCGGTTTGCGCGGCGCTCGTTCTGCCAATCAAAATCGCGCTGCCAATCAGAATAGTTAGAGCCAACAGGTAGATAGTTTTCTTCACAGCTTCACTCCCCCCAAATGCGAAATGGCGCATCCGTGCGCGGTTGAATCATTGAATCCCTTTTGCGGCGTAGATGTCAAATGTTTGAATCAGCGCGGGGCGCGGCGCGTTGACACCCCCCAGTGGCTCCGATAAACTGACCAAGCTTTAAATGCCGGATGTTTTTCTTCATTCCACTGCTCCCTGGTAGCTCAATGGTAGAGCATTCGGCTGTTAACCGAAGGGTTGGAAGTTCGAATCTTCCCCAGGGAGCCAATCTTCCTCTTTAGTTTCTTTTGCTTACGCGAAGGTTGATAACAACTCACTATGGGTGCAAATGGGCGGTTCGGCGCGGAACTGCGCGAATCCGCCTGACGAATTAATGCGGCGGAAGAGGGAACTTTGACGATGTGGACAAAGTGGAAAGCGCGGAGTGTGCGGAGGAGAGGAACGTCAGGAGCGGTGGATCACAGTTTCGCGGCGGAGGCGATATTTAGTTCGGAGCGGAACGCGGAGAATGTGATTCGCAGAGCGTCGGAAGTTGGGACCAACTGTTTCCAACCGATGGAATGAAGTTTGGAATTGTCAAAATGATTGCGCGCCCAAATGTTTGAGACTTTGTAGGGCGTGAGGACTGCAGGCAACTGCCCATTGGAAAGGCGATGATACTTCGCGAGCAGACTGGAGAACATTTGAACGGCGGCGTATGGCACTGAAATTGAGCGGATGTTCTTGACCTGTTTTTTGTAGGCGGAAAGATACTCGCGTGAAGTGGGCAAATCGTCGTCGTGAATATTGAACACTTTCCCCGGGGAATTCTTGTGGACGCCTGCTACTACGACTGCTTCGGCGCAATTTTGCACGTAGGAGAGTGGAAGCAGATTGCTGCCAGCTACGTGGAACTGCCAGCCACCAATTTTCAATCCGACACGATCTGAAAAATGCCCGCTTCCTGGCCCATAGATGACTCCCGGACGGAGAATTACAAGGTCGAAACGATTTCGTTGTTGGTAGGAGCGGAATAACTGTTCTTGAAGAAGTTTGGCGTGCGAGTAATTGTCGCGCCATTCGGGATGTAGCTCCAGCGGCGTATCCTCGTTGACCAGAGAACCTCGGCGGAGAGTGGACACTCCGTAGACGGCGAATGAACTTACCAACACGACGCGCAGGGATCTGCGATTACTGAGGGCATCCAAGAGATTTCTGGATGCTGCCAGAGAATCCATGAAGAGGTCCGCCGGCGCGCCCTTCAACCCCGCAGCGAGGTGAAAAACAAGCTGCACACCATGCGCGGCTCTGGCCGCGTCCTGCGGATACCTGAGATTGGCGACGCAATATTCGATGTTGGCTCCGGGATATTGCTTTGCAAGCGCGTCGAGTTTAGGAATTTGAGACGGGCGGCGAATGTTGCAGCGAATGTCGGTGTAGCCGTGAGCGAGAAGGCGCTGAACAACGGCCGAGCCGAGGAACCCTGCCGCGCCGGTGACCAGAACTTTCATCGCGATTTGCTCGGGAAAAAGTGCATGACGATATGCTGCGGAATTGCGTTGCGGAGCAAATCAGAATCGGAGACGGACGATTTCATAGATCAAGGCGATGGTCGAAGCTTCCACGGCCAAAGTAAGAAATATCCAACTGGTGCGAATCTTGGCTTTGGCCTTTTCTTGCTGGAGCAAAATCGTGGCGGTGGCCACTCCCAAAATAAGATACATGGGAGTCTGATAAGCGCGCGACAGAAACCAACTGGTGGTAACGAAAGAGATTAAGGCGAGGCGCACAGCGATGACCCATTGTTGCGGCACGGGATAAAGAACGCAGAACTCCGGAGTGTTCCTAAAATTGGACACAGGTACGGTGATAGTTCTAAACGTTGTGGAAAGTACCGAATGTGCTTTCAAGCGCATGGGCCGGTAGGAGTGATTAGCGACCGCCGCCGGTTTCGGGGAGGCTGATTGTTGGCGCGATTTCTCCTGGCGGTTAATATTTTTGTTCAGACCCATAAAAGTTGTTACCAACAACGCTACCCAAATCAGGCTGCCAACCAAACCAAGTTCGGCGAGGCACAAGACAAATGAATTGTGGGCGGTGATTTCATAAAAGTCGGTGTAATTACCAAAGCCAACTCCGAACACCGGAGAGTGCTTAAACATTTGCAGCCCGCTCGACCAGATCCAAAGCCTATCCGCGCCGGCGCTGGCCGAAATCAAGCGACCTCCTGTGAAATTGAGCGCCAGCAAACCAACAAAAGAGCCAGAGGTGAGCAGGAGAGATGCGGTGGTGCCAATTCTCTTGCGGATCAACATGACGGCAAGAACGGCGAGACCCACCAATGCACCACGAGAATGCGTAAGGTAAATTGCCCAGAGGAGAACCGCGGCGGGAGCGAGAACGAAGGCGGCATTGAGGGCGTCCTGTCCGCGGCGCCAGGCGAGAAAGAGGAGAGGCAAAGCAATCAGCAGAACTTGAGCGAAATCGTTGGGATCGCTCAAGTAGCCGGCGCCGCGCAACCTATCAAACTGGCCCGCAAATTCGTCGCGAACGAAGAGGCCCTGCGTGAGAACAAATGTGTCACCGCGGAACCCAAAGTAGTATCCGCAGAGAGCCTCGATCACCACCACAAGGCTCGCGCCTGCAATGGTAAGAGCAAGAATTTTCAAGCGGCGAGGAGTGGTAACGTTCGCAACGATGAAGAAAAACACGCCAACACAGGGAAGGAATATTTTCCACGCGAGGATTGCTCCACCGTACCATCCATTGACCGCTTTGGAGATGGCGATAGCTATGGTGAAACCGAGCAAGAGATAGGTCTGCACAGAATACAGAAGATGCCGGCGGTTAATGATCTCCGGCACAGAGAACAAGAACGCTGCGCCGGCCAGATAGGTAAGGACGTGATAGTCGGCCAGTTTTTCTCCGAACTGGTCGGGAGAAATAATGGTGAGGAAAATGTAAACCAGTGTGAGGATGAATCCCATATCAGTTGGTGCGTCGCGTCAGAACGTAACTCTTAGAACTCCCGCGGCGTCAGTGCTCGCACCGGATTGTTCCGGAGTAATGGTGATGGAAGTTCCGCCTTCAGCTGGGTGGGTGGTGACACCGAAATGACTATTTTCCT
>Ga0210410_10005861_pt1 | contig 10683 bp, 7 predicted proteins | sample IncBWC4MmetaG_FD_161058 | JGI IMG/M metagenome (GOLD analysis project Ga0210410, IMG submission 161058) | Forest soil microbial communities from Barre Woods Harvard Forest LTER site, Petersham, Massachusetts, United States - Inc-BW-C-4-M | ecosystem: Environmental > Terrestrial > Soil >... | reverse complement strand
CTTATAGACCTGCAGGCGGTTCCTCTGACTGTCGGCGACGATGATCTCATCCGTCTTCGCGTTGTAGTCCACCGCCGTCGGGAAGCAGAACCTCCACATCGGCTCAAGGCTGTGCACCCGTCGATATGCCTTCATCATGTCGGGGTTCGCGTCGACACTCTGCTGGCCCCACTTCGACATCACCTGGGCGTCGCCCACCAGATTAGTCAGCGGCTTGCCTTCTTCGTCGAAGATGCAAACCCGATGGTTGCCCCAATCGGCGACATAGATGTCACCGTCGGGATCGACCGCGACGTCGGTGGGATGATTGAGAAGGCCCCCCTGAGGGTATCCCGGCGGGTCCCCGTGCGAGAGGAATGGGCCGAGATAGGTCACGGCAAACGCATTCTCCGGCACCGGCAGCGTGCCGTATCTGCCGATCGACATGACGAACTCGCCGCTCGCAGAGAGCTTCTGCACGCGGTGGTTCTTCCAGTCCGCGACATAGATGTTGCCCTCGTTGTCGAGCGTGATGCCCCACGGTTTGTTGAATTTGCCCTCGCCGCTGCCGCTCTTGCCCCATTGGGCCACGACCTTGCCTTCCGGGGTGAATACCTGCAGGCGGTCGTTGCCGCTGTCGACGACGATCACGTTGCCGTTGGGCTCGCAGATGATGCCGGCGGGATTGCGCAATTCGCCCGGGCCGCTACCCGGCGTTCCCCACTTGCGAATGAACTTGCCGTCAGCATCGAACACCGACACGGTGTTCGTCCATTCGTCCGTCGCATAGACGTTCCCGTTCTTGTCCACCGCGACGCCAAACGGCCAGACGGATTGCCCATCCGCTTCGCCGTAGGTGAAGAACTCGGCAAGCAGTTCCTCCTCGCCCGGACCGCCGATCTTCACACGATTGACCCGCATCGCGAACGTGTTCTCGTTGCCCCGATTGGCGACGTAGATGTCGCCATCGTTGCCGAGGCACATGGTCTGCGGGTAATTGAACCCGGTGCCGTTCGCCGCGGCGCGCCCGATCGCGTGGCTCCAATCGTAAGCGCGTCCTTTGATATATGTCTGCAGCGCCATCCCGTCCTCCCGTCGCGCCGGCCCGCTCGCGCAGCGAGCGAGGCACAGCGATCAATTCTCTTAGTTCAGGAAAGCCAATTGCTCGTAGGTGCCGTTGACGATCGGCACCGGGTCGATGTGCAGCCACTTGTCGAGGATGGCCGAGTAAATCCCGCGGAAGTCCATGTTCGGGTTGAGGTCACCCTGCACGAGCTTGCGCGCCTCGAGCGACGGCATGTCCCCATAGTGGCCGCCCCTGACCTTCTCGCCGATCACGAACGTGACGCCGGCGGCGCCGTGATCCGTTCCGGAGCCGTTGTCGCGTACGCGCCGCCCGAACTCCGAAAAGATCAGGATGATCACGTTGTCGGCTTTGTCGTGCGAGCGCAGATCCGCCATGAACGCATCGAGGCCTTTGCTCAACGCCGTCCACAGGCTGGCGTGCAGCGGGTTCTGCCCGGCATGGGTATCGAAGCTGCCGTGATCGCAGTAGAACACCCGCGTTCCCAGGTCGGCGAAGTGCACCTGGGCGATGCCCTTCAATTTGCGGCCAATTGAGCTGTCCGGATACTTGATCTCGGACGAGTACTTGCCGGGCGCCGCCTTGAGGATGTCGGCGCCTTTGAGGGAATCGAGGCCGGTGGTGGCCATGTATTCCATCACGCCGCTGCCCGGGATCGGCTTGTACATGCGGGAGAAACGATCGAGCACCGCCTGGCGCTGGGTGTGCTCCTGGATGCCCGGCAGGAAGCCGTAGGTCTCGAGCGGGCCCGCCACGCAGGCGACCGGAACAGCCGGCATGGAGAGCGCGCGGAACAGGCACGGGCCGAAGCTCACCGCGGTGATCACGTTCTCCTTGTTCGGATCGATTTCGCGGATCACCCGTCCCAGCCACCCTTCGGTGCCGACCTTGTCGGCCTCGCAGGTGTGCCAGATGTCCATGGAGCGGAAATGCGAGCGCGGCGAGTCGAGGTAGCCGACGCCATGCATGACGGCGAGCTTGCCTTCGTCCCAGAATTGTTTCATCGGCGCAAGGTACGACGGGACACCATATTCCTTGTCCAGCCGCAATATCTGGTTGTCGCCGATGCTGACCGCCTTGCGATTGTCGCGGTACAGCGGGTTGTTGTACGGAACGACCGTGTTGAGATAGTCGTTGCCGCCCGTGAGCTGGATAACCACCAGCACCGGGTCCTTTTGCTTCGCCGCCATCGTCAAGTCCTCCGTAGCCGTGGGTTCCTGCGTTACGCGAATTGGTACTCGCGCGTCGCCACGATCAGTTGCAGCAGTTCGCCGGTTCGTTTGGTGGCCGCCTGCGCGTTCGCAGCAGTGTCCCAGCGGAGATCGCCCCATTCCTTCACCTGGTCGACCAGCTCCTTTTTGGTGTCGGGGCCGACCTCGATCGGGCCGAGCAGATCGAGACACGTATCGACCATCTGTTCCGGCGCCAGTACGCCCATGGCCCGGAGCCGCTTGATGATTGACTCCACACCGGGCGCCGAGGTGTTACCGACCTGCTCGGCGACGAAGTTGATGCGCGCCATCAGCGAGCCGCTGTTGATCCACTCCTGGCCGGTGTGCCAGCCCTCCACCGACGGCGGATTGAGCAGGTCCTGGCCCATGTAGGAGGGCTGCATCGACAGCTCGCCGTAGCCCGGCTTGGCGATCTCGTAGCCGCCCATCTGGCGCAGCGTGCCGACCACCACCTCGGCCGGTGATTTCAGGTGCTTGTAGCGGGCGTTCTTGAAGAAGTCCGAGGTGAACAGCGTATGCAGCACCGGCTTCATCTCGTATTTGTTCTCGCGGAAAGCCTTCGTCAGGATATCGATGGCGGCCGGATCGCGCGGCGGCTCGATGTTCCAGGCGGGCACCTGCGGCTCGTCGGCGACGAAGAAGTTGTAGAGGTGTCGGCAGATGAACTTCGCGCAGGCCGGCTGTTCGACCACGATGTCGATGATGTCCTCGCCGTTGAGGTTGCCCTTGTGGCCGAGGAAGGTCTTCTCGCCTTCGTCGTGATCCTCCGGCCGATACTGGAACTTCCAGGGGAAGCGCCCGTAGGGGAGCCGCGGAAGCTTGGTCTCGAAACCCCAGCCGGTGAACGCGCGCGAGGCCTCCCGCACGTCGATTTCGGTGTAGTTGCCGGCGCCGAGGCTGAATAATTCAAGCAGCTCACGGCCCCAGTTTTCGTTCACCTCGGTGCCGTGGTTCTGGTTGTTGTCGAGCCAGAAGATCATCGAGGGATTTTTCGCCATCTTCAGCAGCAGGTCGCGATAGTTGCCCATGCCGTGGTGCCGGAACAGGTCGATCTGCTCCAGCAGCTGGTCGTAATTGTCGACCTTCGAGTTGCCGGTCGCGAACACATGGTGCCAGAACAGCGCCATCTTCTCTTCCAGCGGGCGCTGCGTCGTCACCAGATAGTACATGTAGTTGACGTTACCCATCGGTGGCACGCCGCCGGGCAGCAGCGCCGAGGGCTGATGGCGAAGCAGGGTATAGTGATCGACGGGCGGCTGCGTTTCGGGATCCAGCAGTTCCTCGACGGTGGCGTCGTAGCCCTTCGCAACACGCGCTTCGAGTTCGTCCCTGCCAGCGCCGAACCCGGCGCGCCGCATCAGATGGGCCATCAACGCGATGTCGCCTGCATGTGCCATCGTCGGATCCTCCCGTTACTCGCCGTCAGCCGAAGCCGAACGGCAAACGCCGTTCGGCGGCCATGTGTCGCCGGCGCGATTGTGATGGGTGTTGCGCGCGAGCGCCTCGCCGGAGCCGGGGGTGAAGCCAGTCGCCGTCCGGAAATGCGCGAACCGAAACGCGCCTTGAATCTGCCGATGATCATCGGGCAGAACCCCACCGTCCCAGTCGCAAAATCCGGGCCCACGCGGCTTCGGCCCGCCAATGGCGGCGACCGAACAGTCCGCTTCCCCGTCGTCATGGCAGGAGGCCGGGTGTCGCTGGGTAGCGCATATTCAACCGCCTCTTTTGCAACGATGTCAACGCTGCCTTGATCGCTTCCAACGCACGAGTGCTATGCTCGCATTGCACGCTACGGGAGGACTCATGATCGGCGTTCTCACACATCACTGGGCAAAGGTTGACCGCATTGACGAGGCGCGAAAGCTGTTGGATCGCAATGGCGAGGCACAGAGCAAGGCGCCGGGCTTTGTGAGCCGTCAAACCCTCATCGCGCTGGCGGACGCTGCGAAAATCACGACCCTGGTCGTGTGGACGACCAACGACATCTACGAAGCCTGGAGGGCCAGTCCGCAACGAACGATAGCGATGAGCGGGGCCGACCAACTCTGGGCCAGGCCGCCGGAATCCGAGCGCTTCCAGATGGTCGGCTGAGCCTCGCGCCGCGGCGAGCCACGACCATTGCGTAATTGCGAATGGCTCCCCCGGGGCCGGAGTACCCAATGCAAGCGACTTCAAGGGTTTGAACTGTCAAACAATTTGGCGGACCAATCGAGGTCCGTTTCGGGTCATCAACTGCCCTAACGGCTCTGAAATCCAACTTCCGGCCTTCCCCGAACAACGGACATCATCAGACCGCGCCAGCATGTCTCAAAGGGGCCGTAACGGACCTAATTTGCAGGCCGATGGGGTCGCCGCGCACGGCTGTAGTCAGTAGTCGGCCACACGGAGGATTTCAACATGGAGGTTCTTACTTGCTGCTGTTAGTTGCAGCCGGCGGCGCAGCAGATCGAAGGACTTCTCTGTTCAGCATCAATTCGCAGTTGGGTTGGAATGCCTTGAGCGAAAATAACTCGACCTTTGGCACAAGCCCTATTTATCTTTAACACAAGCTCTATTTATAGCCAAAGTTGTGATTCTTTGCAGTTGACAATTTCAAATTGAGATTGGCTTCCAACATTTCAAAATGGCCGGATGCCGAGCGCGATGAGCGTTTACTAAGATCGCCGCCGTATCTTGTGCCATGTCTCAGTTGGGTCATTTGCGGACTCCAAGCCGCGATGGCCGGGCGTCCGCTCTATCCCCGTGAGCGGACATCGTCAGACCGCCCCGGCGTGTCCCATCGGCGGACTCGCGCACAGCAACAAGCAGCAAGAATTATTCGATCACCTCGTCAGCTTGAGCAAGCAACGTCGGTGGGATGGCGAGACCGAGCGCTTTCGCGGCTTTGGCATTGATGACCAGTTCGAACTTGGCCGGCTGCAGGACAGGCAGATCGGAGGGCTTGGTGCCTCCGAGGACCTTTCCGGCGTAAGCGCCGGCTTGCCGGTAGGCCGTTGCAAAGCTCGGTCCATAACCGAGCAAGCCGCCGGCCGTGACGAACTCACGCCGGTAATAGATCGCCGGAATGGAATAGCGTGCGGCCAAGGCTCCGATCTGCTCGCGCTGGCCAAAAAAGAACAGGTCGGTATCGATAACGAGCGCACGGACTTGCAGTTCGGCGAATGTAGCGAAGGCAGCGTCGATTTCGCGTTCAGACGTGGCGTTCACGATGCGAAGCTGCACTCCCTTGGAGCGTGCTGCTTCCTGCATCTTGCTGGATATGGCGGGCCCGGCCGCACCCAACGGGTTGTTAGGGTTGACGAGCAGCACGATCATCCTGGCCTCGGGAACGAGTTCGGACAGTAGCTCCAACCGTTTGGGATTCAGTTCATCACCGAAAATCGTAACGCCGGTCAGGTTACCACCCGGTCGAGCCAGGCTGGCGACGAGGCCATTGGCGACAGGGTCTCCGCCGATGAAGAAAACTATCGGGATCGTAGATGAAGCGGTTTGCGCGGTTCGCGCCACGGGATCGGTAATGGCGACGATCAAATCAACCTTGCGGCCGATGAGATCGGCGGCCATCGTGGCAAGCCGGTCATTCGCCTCGACCCAATGATATTCGATAGCGACGTTTTGTCCTTCGGTGTAGCCGGCTTCGCTTAGTCCCAGACGGAATCCACCCAAAAGTGGCCCACCCGCTCCCGGCGGGCCAGGACTGAGAAAGCCGATCACCGGCATCGGCTTCTGCTGCGCCCACGCGGCAAGCGGCAAACTTGCCGCCGCGCAGCCCACAAGCGAGATGAATTCACGCCGCTTCATTGCTATTGCCGCTCCCGATGATCCAATCAAAGCGTAAGCAATTTGCGGCGCAAGTCCAAGCGGCCCTGACGTCCGTTTTGGGTCACTTTCGGAAGTCGAGTCGTCCAGTTACGAGGTCTGCTTTGCGCCCGGAAACGGACATCGGCGGCTTGGTCGCTCAGGTCCGGTTCGTGCCAGACTCGGACATCGCCCACCTTATTCAATCACCTCGTCGGCGATGGCGAGCAGGGCTGGCGGCACCGTGAGGCCGAGTGACTTCGCAGTCTGCATATTGATCCTCAGCTCGAACCTAGCCGGTTGCTGCACCGGAAGATCGCCGGCCTTCTCCCCGTGCAGGATTCGAGCGACATACCCGGCCGCGGACCGGTACTGTTCGATGAACTCAACGTTGTAGTAAATCAGGCCGCCCTCGGCGGCTAACGCCGGAAATCCATAGATGGCGGGCACGCGGTAGCGTGCTGCGAGGTCCATGATCAGTTTGCGATTGGCGAGATTGAAGGCATCCGCAGATACGATCAAGCCGCCGCCTGGCTCGCGCGCAAGCATCGCGATGATCGGCCCAATCTCGCTAGCGTCATGGACAAGCGCCATGAATGCCTGGACCGCAAACTTTGAGGTCGCCGCCTCGATTGTTTGGTAAAACAATCGGGAATAGGGGCTTGACGATGGATTGAACATCAGCGCGACGCGGTTGACCCCCGGCGCGATCGCTGTGAGCAACTCCAACCATTTTGCGCCTATCGTCGGCTCCAGGTAGCTGAACCCCGTCAAGTTACCGCCGGGACGCGAAAGGCTCGCAACGATGCCTTGGGAGACCGGTTCGCTGACGGTGATGAACACAACCGGCACTGTTCGGGTTGCCCGCTGCAATGCGAGCGTCGCCGGTGACCCGGCGCAAAACATTACGTCGGGTGCGAGGTTCAGGAGCTCTTCGGCGGTGGCCCGCGCCCTTTCCATGTCAAAGATGCTCCAGCGATAGTCGATCGCGAGATTGCGATCGAGCACCCACCCTTGCTTCTCCATGCCCTCCCGAAATGCGCTGACACGAGCCGGCGTGGCCGGATCGCTCTCTGGCACAAAGTCCATCCAGCCAATGCGCCGCATCCGCTCGGGCTGTTGTGCCCGCCCCACAACCGGCAACGCCGCCGCCGTGGCGCCGATAACTCCCAGAAATTCGCGCCGCCTCATGCCCCGCCTTCTTGCTCGATCAAGAGGCATATTAGGCTCAATTGCGTTTCACGGAAGAGGTCCCAATGGCTCTACGCACGTAGCTTCTCGGCAGGCGGTCCGAGTCCGTTGTGGGTCAAAAGGCGACATCAGCCAGCAACCAGACCAAGTCTGCTTTACCCTCAGGAACGGACATCACGCGGCTACGTCGCCATGTCCGTTTCGTGCCAAACCCGGAAATCGGCTGACTTTATTCAATCACCTCGTCGGCGCGGGCGAGTTCTCCGACATAGATGGGATCTATGCCCTGAGAGATGCGTGCCCGGACCATATTGATCTGCAGGGCACGTGGGCCCGAAGTCGGCAAGGCACGGACCTGCCGGCTGGCAATCGCTTTGCCACATCCCGATCGTCGAGCTTGACGCGCACAACGAACGGCTCGGACTGAATTCCCCTTGGCGTCACAGCCTGCCCGGACGTCTGCCGCGCGTGGCGCCGCCGCCATAGACGCCGAGCTCCCCGTAACCGAGATTGTCGACCAGCATGAACAGGATGTTGGGCTGCTGCGCCGATGGCGTCTGGGCCTGCGCGGCAGCTGTCCCAACACCCGCGCCGAGAGTCGTTGCCGCGATGGCTGTACCGGCGAGAAGGATTCGGCGTCTATCGATCGGGTTCATGTCTTCGCTCTTCCGTGGTGTGCTTGGCCTACACCCGCTCAAAGTCCGGCAACGGCCAAGAGCGATCGAAATACGCTTCGGTCGGCTGGTAGAAGCGGAAATAGGCGAACCAGTTCTTGCCGGCGACGGTTGGAATCCAGTTCTGCTCGAAACCGGCCGGCGCCTTCGGCCCGCAATGGATGTCGACGGAGCCGTCTGCGTTCTTGCGCAGCTCCATGCGCGAGGAGCGATCGGCGATCTTCTGCGGGTTCAGGATCAGCGCGCGCGTGTCGACGTCGTAGAGCGTGACCGACCAGAACAGCTTGATCGGCGCATTTGGCGGAACGCGCAGGCGATAGGAGTTGCCGCCGTCGAGCCAGGCGCCGGCCTTGTCCTTGTACGCGCTGAGATAGGCCGATGACGGCCCGGGCCGCTTCGGCGCCATTGCCGGACCCGCGCCCACAGCCTCGTAGAACCAGGACGCGCGCTCATCGAGCAGATTCCAGAAGGCGTCGGGAGCGTCAGCGTCGAGCAGCAGCGCAAAGTCCCAGTGTGCATCGGGCCGGTATTTGTCGCCCGTGAAGCGGCGATCCGCGGAGTTCGCCTTTGCCATAGCCTCGCCGACCAGCGCGGCATCGGTCAGTATCTTGGTCTGCCGTGCATCGGGCTCGAAGGGCTTGCCCTTCTCCAGGCCGAGCGGCCGCAGCATCGCGTAGAAAAAAACGTCTCGCGGCTCGGCTGGCTCCGCCTGGATCACGTCATCGAGCCGCTGCCAGTATTCCATCCCGCGCGGCGGCAACGCGCTCCAGGTTTTGGTGCCCGCGTCCAGGATGTCTGTCTTCGGCGGGTTGTCGCGCTGGGCGTAGGGATACATGCGAAGCTGCGACAGCGCTTCCTTCGCGCTCGCAGGATCGGGGTCGGTCAGCCGCGCACCGAGAAAGATGTTGGAGGTCCCCGAGTTGCGCACAGTGTAGCCCGCGACATCGTCTGGAGCCTTCTGCCCCGGCGCCAACACAAGATATGTGCCTGGGGATTCCGTGTCCGGAATGGTTTGTTGCCAGCCGTCACTGATCCCGCCTTGCACGCCGCGTGGCGGAATCACCATGATCAACGGCCCGGAAGAAAGATCGGCGAAACCGAGATAGTAGGGTGTCGTCGCATTGGCGGTCAGGATTCCGCGTCGTGCCTCGAGTGACAGGATGGCGACGATCTGGCCGTTCCTGGCGCCGAGCTGCTGCGTGACTCCGCGCTGCCAGGCCTTGAACGAGACCGCGGGAAGCGACCAGAGATAGGCCTGGCAGGCGCGTTGAAAATCGCGCTCGTCGTAAAGCTTGTCGATGGTCGCATCGGTCGGATAGCCGTTGGCGAAGTCGTGGGTGAATTCGAGCCGGCCGATGCGCGTCTCGATCGGGTGTGGTCGATCCTGGCCGGTTGCCGTTGCCCGTCTTCCTCGCTTTGCGCCCTCGGCATGGGCAGTTGTCCCGCCAGCGGCGAGCACTCCAAGCGCAGTTGGAGCAGCGGCGGCCAGCAACGACATCGTTTCGCGGCGATTGGGCCTCATCGTAATCTCCTCACTGAGCGGACACCCGCTCGATGTCGGGCAGACTCCAACTCTTGTCGAACACCGGTTTCTCGGGACCGTAGAAACGAAACAACACCTCGAACTGCCCGTTCGCGCCGGTCGGCACCCAGTTGCTCTCCTTGCCCGCTGGCGCCTTCGGTCCGAACCAGATGTCGACCGAGCCATCCGCGCTCTTTTGCAGCCCAGGACTTTGCGATGACCGCCCGGCGCGCGGCATGTCGCGAATCAGCGCATGGGTTTCGCGGTCATAAGCTGTCGCCGACCAGTATTGCTTGACCGGCGCGTTTGCCGGCACCGTCAAACGATAGGTGCTCGCGCCGCCAAAGCTCTGCCCGTCCTTGTCGCTGAGCGTCATCAGGTAGAACTGGCCGATCCCGGAATGCTTGGTGCTGAAGAACGCCATCGTGTAGGTGACGCCGCGGCCCTCGACGGGATAGCTGTCCGGATTGGCAAATTGCGACTGCAGACCCTTGATGACCTCGGGCGCGATCGGGAACACCCATTTGCGCCCCTCGTAATAGGGCGCGAACATGGTCTGGTATTTCAGGTCGAGCCAGGCGTGCGCTTCGCGCGCCGCCGCGTTCAAGATGCCATTCGTTGCATCGTCGGGATTGAAGGGCTTGCCTTTCTCGATGCCGATTGTCTTCAACTGATCGATCATCGCCTTGTCGCGGACAAGCCATGGCTCCTGCTGGACGAAGCGGTCGAGCGACTGGAAGAAGCCGACATCGTAGGGGATCGTCGAATCGTAGACCTTCCCGAGCGCGTCGACGAACACCGTTTCGGGCGGATTGCCGTCCTGGTTGAGCGCATACAGCTTGATGCGCTTGCCATAGGCGACTGCCGTCTTGACGTCGGCGTCGCTGCCGCTTTTGAGGATCGAGCGCAGCAGCGCATAGCCCTGATAATTCCCTGACGGCAGCACGATATATCCGTCCGGCACCGCTCCCTGATAGCCCGGCGGCGTGATCACGTACTTGCCGCCCAGGCCCTTGTCGACGCCGGCAGGGCCGACATCCTCCAGCGCGGCCTGCCAAGGATCCATGATGCTGCCATTGATGACTCCGTCGTCGGCGCGCGGAATCTCGATGACGACTGGCCCATCCTTGGTGTTGAAGAAGGCCATGAAGTAGATGACGTCGGGATTGGGCGTCAGCGTCTGGTTCTTCCAGTCGAGCAGGC
>Ga0210410_10005857_pt1 | contig 10685 bp, 7 predicted proteins | sample IncBWC4MmetaG_FD_161058 | JGI IMG/M metagenome (GOLD analysis project Ga0210410, IMG submission 161058) | Forest soil microbial communities from Barre Woods Harvard Forest LTER site, Petersham, Massachusetts, United States - Inc-BW-C-4-M | ecosystem: Environmental > Terrestrial > Soil >... | reverse complement strand
GCTGTTTGCTATTTTTCGTATGCCCGCAATTTCAGGAATGGTTTTGCCTTGTGTAAACAAAACAAAGGTTTCTTTTTTGGTATCTGCCTTTTCTTTTTTTACAGCACTCTTTTTTTCTTTGGGATTTTTTAACGACTTTTTCTTTTCTGGTTTTTCTTCTTCGTAGTAAACAACGCCTTTATTTTCTGTTTCAGGTTTTGTGTGCGCTTGTTTTATTTGCTCAATTCTTGTTCGGTCGTTTAGTATAACCGCTAAATCTTCGCGGGTAAATTCAGTATTATTTAAAAAAGCATTTACCAATAATTCAGCTTTGCTAATGAGTTTAGCCTGTTCATAAAACTGAGTTTCCAATTCAAGCAATTCGTTAAAATAAGTTTTAATCTTTTTTTCCGCCTTTATTTTTTCAATCTGCTGAAAGATGGTTTTAGAACTTGTTTTAAAAAAAGGTAAAAAATACGCAGAGGCCGAAAGTACACGACCTTTAAGGGTTTCTAAATAACCAACTTCTTTTGTATCAATAATATTTGCTACCTGATATAAAAACTTATCAGCGTGTGGTTTTATAGCATCCAGTTCTTTTTTTAATTCAGCAGCCCACTTATAATGTTTTTGTTTGGCCGATTTTTTTTCGTCTTTACTATAACCTTCAACGTGTTCTTTTACATGGTAAGCAAGCACACCAAAATCAAAACATTGCAGCAAATAGTTCTTTAAAAAAACCAGACCTTCTCTTTTAATTAAATCATTCAGGTTTTCCTGTTCTTCTTTTGTCTTTCCAAATTCAACCACTTTCGCATCTTGCGTAATGCCATTATATCGTATGGCTGAGGTTAAAACCAAGCCGTGTAACGAACGCAAACGAGAAAGAGCCACGTAGGCTTGTCCGGGCGCAAAAGCGGCCCCAATATCTACTATAGCTTTATCAAATGTTAAACCCTGACTTTTATGTACGGTTATTGCCCAGGCAAGTTTTATGGGATATTGTGTAAATGTGCCAATGATTTGTTCTTCAATTTCGTTGGTAGTTTCGTTTAGTTTAAATTTTATGTTTTCCCAGGTATATTTTTCGAGAAACAGTTTTGTACCGTCTTCGAACTGCACCTCAATATCATCGGTATCTATAAATGAAATAAGCCCGATTTTGCCGTTAAAAAAACGTTGCGCACCCGTTGCGTCGTTTTTTACAAACATAATTTGCGCGCCTTTTTTTAATTCTAAAGTTTTTTCTATAGGATAAGCGTATTCGCTAAAATCGTTTTCTATCTCTGCTTCAAAAAAGAACGATTTATTTTTTAACTCCTGTAAAAAAGTTTTGTTTAACTCAAGTGCTTTGTAGTTATGGGTAGTTAATGTAATATAGTTTTCATCTGCCTTTGGTTTAAAATCGGGCTTATAGTAATTATTTAAAAGCTCAACATCACCTTGCGTAATTTGGTTATGACGCAAGTTATTTAGTAGCGAAATAAAAGTGTCGTCTGCTTGGCGATATATTTTATCCAGTTCAATATAAACAGGTTTTTCTTTTTGAAGAACCTGCGAATCGAAAAAATAAATGCTTTTGTAATGTGGTTTTAAAAACTCCCATTCTTCGTTTTTTATGACAGGCGGTAGTTGCAGTAAATCACCAATAAATAAAACCTGCACGCCACCAAACACGCTATTTTTTCTGCGTATGTGGCGTAACACCATATCAATAGCATCCAATAAATCGGCACGCAACATACTTACTTCATCCACAATTAAAAGTTCTAACTCACGTAATAATTTACGCTTGCTTTCATGCATTTGTAAATTCTTGATAATAGAAATAGGGTCGTTTATTTTTAAACTAAGCTGTTGTGTAGTGGTAGTTTGGTTAATGGGAATATAAGCTCCAAAAGGCAGTTGAAATAACGAGTGAATGGTTACCCCGCCAGCATTAATAGCAGCAATGCCTGTGGGTGCAACAATAATAGATTTTTTGTGCGTGTGCTTAACAATATGTTTTAAAAAGGTTGTTTTACCTGTACCCGCCTTACCTGTAAGAAAAATATTTTTCTGCGTATGATTAATAAATTTAGAAGCCAGTAAAGCAATCTCACTTTGTTCGGTAGTAGCAGAAATCATCCCTCAAAATTAAATACTACAGCGCAAAAAAATGAAATTGTTTACCAGTTTGTTTAAACATATTGTAATTTCGGGTAATCAATAAGTTTTTTAATTTTGTAACATGAAGGCAGAAGATTTAATCCATCAGGTTGAAGATGTTGCGGTGGCGGTAGTTCCTGAAAATATTGAAGACCAAAACGGTTGGATGGTGTATTTGGTAAACCTAAAAAACAATTCGTTGGAAAACGTTATTGTTAGTTCTAAAGGTTATGGCGAAATTGATAACCGAAACCTGAAAACATCTACGCTTCGTCATTTTATTGAAAAGATAGAACCGCATGCTTTTTCTAAAATAGAACCTATTATGGAAGATGTATTTGGCTTGGCCAACGAGTATTGGGTTAGCTTTTACATTAACAAAACCATTTACGATAAAAAGTTTGTGTTTTTACCCGAAAGCATTCAGGAAAATAATTTCGTAACCATTCCCTTTTTAAACAAAGAAGGAGTAATGATTAAATAGTATGCCGCAAGCAGAAATAAACAACATACTGTTTTTGGATATAGAAACCGTACCCTTGGTGTACGACTATAAGCAACTAAACGAGCCTTTTAAAAAACTGTGGGATTTAAAGTGGCAGTACAATAAAGAAATTACAGCCGAACAGCAATATGCCAAAGCAGGCATTTATGCCGAGTTTGCTAAAGTGGTTTGCATTTGTGTAGGTTATTTTAACGGAAAAGAATTTCGTATAAAATCTTTTTACGGTGAGGATGAAAAAATATTGCTTGAAGATTTTAAACTGACTTTAGAAAAGCACTTTACTGAATATGCCTTGTGTGCACATAATGGTAAAGAATTTGATTTTCCGTTTATGTGCCGACGAATGCTTGTTAATGGAATAGGTTTACCTGATATATTGCAAATCCAAGGCAAAAAACCATGGGAAATTACTCACCTTGATACGATGGAGTTATGGAAGTTTGGTGATTATAAAAGTTATACGTCTTTACAATTATTGGCGGCTATATTTAATATACCAACCCCTAAAGATGACATTGATGGCAGTCAGGTTGCAAAAGTATATTACGAAGAAAAAAATTTAGAAAGAATAAAAACCTATTGCACAAAAGATGTGGTAACTGTGGCACGCTTACTGCAAAAAATGAGAGGCGAACAAGCTCTACGCGATGAACAAGTTGTACTAACAAATTAATTTATGCAAAAAAGTGTAGCTGTTATTGGTAGTGGTAGTTGGGCAACGGCTCTGGTAAAATTATTGTCGAATAATTTGCGGGAGGTTAATTGGTTTATGCGCAGCGAGGATGATTGTAAGTATGTGATACGAAACTTGCACAACCCGCGCTATTTGAGTTCAGTGCAATTTAACGAAAACAAACTAAAACTTTTTTCTGACGTTGAAGCTTGTATAAAAAACACAGACATTATTGTATTAGCTGTTCCATCAGCCTTTTGCCACGACGCCATAAAAGATTTACCTAAAGAATTGCTTGCTAATAAAATTATTTTCTCTGCCATTAAAGGCATCATTCCCCAATATAATTTAATTGTTGGCGAGTATTTAAACAAAGTATTTGAAGTGCCGCTTAATCAAATTGGTGTTATTGCCGGCCCTTGCCATGCGGAAGAAGTTGCACTCGAAAAACTATCTTACCTGACACTTGCTTGTACGGATATAAACAATGCAGAAACTTTAGCCGCTATGCTTCGCTGTCGTTATATGAAAGTTACTTGTAGCGATGATATCTATGGTACCGAATATTCGGCTGTATTAAAAAACGTAGTAGCTATTGCGGGCGGTGTCTGTCATGGTTTGGGTTATGGCGATAATTTTTTATCGGTTTTAGTTTCTAATGCGATACAAGAAATAGAGCGTTTTGTAAAGGCAGTTCACCCAATTGATAGAGATATAAAAGCATCGGCTTACCTGGGCGATTTATTAGTTACTGCTTATTCTCAGTTTAGCCGTAACCGTATGTTCGGCGCTATGCTGGGTAAAGGCTATTCGGTTAAAATGGCACAATTAGAAATGAATATGATTGCCGAAGGATATTTTGCTGTTAAATGCGTTCATCAAATAAACAAAACCTATAATGTTGATATGCCTATAACGCAGGCAGTATATAACATTTGCTACGAAAACATTTCACCTACAATTGAAATGAAATTACTGGCCGATAAACTTTCTTAACTAATCAATAGTTGCACTTAAACCTTTGCTTAAAAGGGTTTCACACATAGGTTTTAAATCGGCAAAACTTCCTTTTTTAATTCCGCACTTACCATTGTTGTGTACTATGTGCGCGCATTGCTCTGCTTGTAATGGATTATGACTACACACATCTATTAAGGTTTCAATTACAAAATCAAATGTATTTACATCATCATTATGCAAAATCAAATCACGAACTTGTTCAACTTGTTTTTTAGCAATGGGTTTTTCAAGAACTTCGGTATCCATCTGGAATTTTTTTGCAAAGATACATGCTGTGTTCAATTTTTCAATATAATATGGCTTTTGGTTAAATCTTTGTAAAGCTTTTGTTAAGGTGTTAATGCATAATAAACTATTGACCTCATTTAAGTGGCAATTCGTCGAAAAGTTAAAAATCCCTAAATATTTTTTCTCTAATGCTTACATATGTTGAGAAAATTTGATAAATTTGGGATAGACAACAATATAATATACCTTATGATTAAAAAGATATTTGTTTCAACACTTATTATATTTTCAGCATTATCTATTGGTAATGCTCAAACCACACAAATATTCAATACGGCGGGTGCTAATACTTGGACTTGTCCGGCAGGCGTAACAACTGTTACTGTTGAGTGTTTTGGTGCAGGTGGTTGTGGAAGTAGTAGAACCAATAGTGGACAGAATGGCGGCGGCGGCGGCGGTGCTTATGCAAGTAGTATTATTGCTGTTACAGCAGGTACGGTTTATAATTTAACCGTAGGTGCTGGTGGTACATCAGGTGGTACAAATAACGGAGGAAACACTTCTTTTAATGTTGCCAGTGTGGTTGCTTTAGGTGGTACTGGACTTGCAAATGGTGTTGCAGCTGGTGGTGCTGGTGGTTTAGCTGCAGGTTCTACAGGGACAACAAAATTTAACGGTGGTGTAGGCGGTACCTCGGGTGGTGGAAATAGCGGCGGTGGCGGTGGCGGTGCGGGCTCTACAGGAGCGGGCGGAGCAGGTGGAGCGCCTACGGCAGGAACAGGAACATTAGATAATATTGGCGGTAGCGGAGGAACAGGAGTAAGTGGTAACAGTAACGGACAAATTGGGAACAGTTATGGTGGCGGTGGTAGCGGCGCATCGAGAAGTAGCAATGGAAACAAAACTGGAGGAAGTGGAGCTGATGGAGCTGTTGTACTAACTTATTGCCAACCCGCTACAATTATTGCACAACCTCAAAGTGAAACTGTAGTTTATTCGGGTACTAGCACTTATTTTCACGTTAACGCTTCAGGTGTGGCAGGTACTACTTACCAATGGCAGCGCAGTACTGATGGAGGCGCTACCTGGGCAAACATAACTTCGGCAAATATGGATGTAGGTGCTACTTATAGCGATTACACCTTGGCAACACTCTTCCTTGCTGGTGTTACACCTTCGGTTAATGGTTATAAATACAAATGTATTGTTACATCGGGCGCCTGTTCTATCATTACAGATGGCACAGCAACACTTAATTTTTCAGGTAATCAACTTTGTGGCTCTCAGTATAGGCGTCCTATAACAATAAATAAAACTATGGTAGGCGGTGGAGTCGACCTAACCAATTTTCCGGTGCTTATTAGTGTTACCGATGCTGTTAATTTAAAATTCCCCGGTGGGCATGTTGCCAATGCTAGTGGATATGATATAATTTTTACAGATGCAAACGGAACACCCTTAACTTTTCAGACGGAATCATACACAGCAGCATCCGGTATATATGTAGGATGGGTAAAAATCCCTACTCTTTCCGCCAGTGTCAACACAACTATATATATGTATTATGGCGATGCTACCATTAGCACTGATCAATCGTTACCCACCACTTGGGACACCAGTTTTGTGGCTGTTTATCACCTTAGCAATTATAATGATGGCACCGTTGACAATTTAACTGGAAATGCAAACACAACCAGCATAACTGCGGCAAAGATAGCTAATGGTGTAAAAAGCTTTAGCTATATCGATGCGGCTGGTGGTGCAAGTTCTGTATATAATAATGTTACACAAAACATAACCGTTTCAGGCTGGGTTAACATTGGTAGTACTGGTTTAGACCAAAAAATTGCCGGTAGTGAAGATAATGCTAATGGCGGCTGGAAAATGGGTGTTTATACAGATAACACATTAGAGTTTGAATTTAGGACTAGTAGCAATAGCCCTATCTTAAACAGGGGCTTTGGTGCTGCAACCACTTTAAGTGCAGGTACGTGGTATTATGTTGCTGGTCAATATTCGCAAGGCGCTGGCGGTTATATTAATACATATGTAGGAGGAACTGCTAATTTTACAAGCGGAAACCCAGACAGAGGGTCTTATGCAACCGCAGGTGTAATGGGTACTTCTACCGGAACCTTATCATTAGGTTGCGAAGCTTTTAATTCAGGATCAAATAATTGGAGCGGAACATTGGATGAAATACGTATATCTAAAGTTATTCGTTCAGTTGGATGGCTACAGACGGAATATAATAATCAAAATAATCCTGCTACTTATATTACTTTAGGGGCGGAGAGTGGTACTAAAACATGGACGGGTACAGCAAATTGGAGTACAACAGGAAACTGGAGTGGTGCCAGTCTTCCTGCCGCAGGCGCTGATGTTATTATATCAAGCGGAACTGTAACCGTTAATTCTAATATATCAGTAGGCTCCCTTATTGTAAAGTCAGGTGCGGGAGTAATAATAGGTAGTGGAAACACCTTATCTGTATCAAGCTATGTTATGGATTGCGGTACTATTAATGGTGCGGGTACATTATCTATGAATAGTTCAACCTCAACTAATCAAAACATATCAGGAACAGGTACTTATTCTTTAACTAACTTAGTTATTAACAACACTTCTGCTGCAACGCCTTCGGTTACCTTACAAACTCCAGTTGGTGTAAGTGGAGCTTTAACACTAACACAAGGTTTACTTAATACTGATGCTGTAAATCTTTTAGTTATGCAAAATGGTTCTACCGCTCCTGCTTTAACTTCGGCATCTACCAGTTATGTAAATGGGCCAATGCAATATCAAAAAGCAGGTGCCAGCACATCAACCTTAAACTTTCCAGTTGGTGCAAGTCCTGATTGCAGACCGTTTGTGCTTACAGTAAATCATACCGATGTTTCACAATATAACTATACGGCGCAATTATACATTGCAAATCCTTGGGTGGCTTTTGGTAGTGGCGGTTCGCCAACTGATATGCCATCAACAGTTGATACTATTTCCGGCGTGCATTACTGGAAAATTGACCGTACAACTTCTGCGGGGGCTAGTGCTTCAAATACTGGTTTAGGTTATAGTGCAGGTGTTTATCCGCTTATTCAACTTTATTTTGGCACAAACGATGGAGTTTATCAAGGAGCTAACTTAACTATTGTAAAAAACACATCGGCAACACCTACTGCGTGGATTGATATAGGGGCTACTTGTGCTTTAGGAAATTTTGCGAGCGCACAAGCGGGTAGTGTTACTTCAACTACATCAGGTACGCCATTTAACTCGTTTTCATCATTTACTTTAGGAAGTAAAAATGCAGGCTGGAATCCTTTACCTATTGAGTTATTAAGTTTTTCGGCAGTACCAAACGACAACAAAGTAGACCTTAAATGGGAAACTATTACCGAAACAGACAACGCGTATTTTACAATTGAAAAAAGTGCTGATGGAAAAACATTTACTAAACTAATTGATGTACCTGGTGCTGGAAATAGCACAAGTTATAGAGAGTATGCGGAAGTAGATTATCAACCATATTTAGGAACATCTTATTACCGTTTAAAACAAACAGATAAAAACGGAAAGTTTACATATTTTAATATGGTGCCGGTTAACTTTAATAGTAAAAACAATATTATTGTATTTCCAAATCCTTTATACAATACAGCAAGTGGGTTACCTTTAAATGTTAAAGTAACCGGGTATCAAAATCAGGAAGTTGTTGTTGTTTTAAGAGACATAGAAGGTAGAGAGTTTTTATCAAAAGTGTTAATGACCGAAGACAATAACCAACTGTTTGTTGTAGACGAAACAAAATCACTAATGCCTGGCGCATATATTATTACAGCAACCTCAAATGATAAGATATACAACTACAAACTTATTGTAAGATAGTTTTTCTTAAACTTTTCGTGTATATTTTTTGATGTTTGGAGAAAACAAATAAATGCAATTTGTGTTTATCTTCGCCTCATGCAAAATAAAAGAATATGGTATGGCAATCCAACTTTGCAAGAGTTTGATTGGATGATGCACACTGGTAATATAGGCGCTGTGTTAGATATAAAATTTCAAGAGCTAGGCGATGATTATTTAATTGCTACTATGCCTGTTGATGAACGTACGAAACAACCATTTGGTATTTTACATGGAGGGGCATCGGTTGTGCTGGCAGAAACTTTAGGCAGTGTCGCTTCTTTGCTATGTGTTGATAGAGAAAACTTTATTGGTGTAGGTTTAGAAATAAATGCCAATCATATAAAAGCTGTTTCAGCAGGTAGGGTAAAAGGCATTTGTAAACCTTTGCATATAGGTGGCAGAACCCATGTATGGGATATAAAAATTTATAACGATAAAGACGAGTTAGTTTGCGTGAGTAGGTTTACTTGTGCGGTTATGGCAAAAAACAAATTACCGCTTAATAAATAAATCAGCTTTAACTTTCGTGTAAAAACAAAGCACGTAGTTCCTGAGCTTCGTGTGGTTTCATTTTCCCGGCTAATATTAACGCTAATTGTTTTCGTCGTAAAGCTCCATCAAATCGTGCTTTTTCCTCTTCAGTTTCCGGAATTAATTCAGGTACGGGTAATGGCGAACCATTTTGGTCGATAGCTACAAAAGTGTAAATGGCTTCGTTGCATCTGCGTCTTTTTCCCGTAACTAAATCTTCAACAAACACATCAATAAAAACTTCCATGCTTGAGTTAAACGAACGAGATACTTTGGCTTCAAGTGTTACAACGCTACCCAATTTTATTGGCTCTTTAAAAGATACGTTGTTAACTGTAGCGGTTACCACCACACGGTTAGAATGGCGCTGCGCAGAGATGGCTGCCGCAGTATCCATCCATTCTAATAATCTACCGCCAAAAAAATTCCCTAAAGCGTTTGTGTCGTTAGGTAAAATATGTTGGGTGCTTATGGTAAGCGATTCGGTTGCACGTTTTGGGTTTAAACTCATTTTTTTATAATTAAATCTTTAGGATAGCAAATAAAATGCTTTTTTACGGTTTTTGATAACACCTCTACATTAAGTTGGTCGCCGGCTTCTGCAATATCAATTATTTTTCCGTTGTTCATCGAAATATTGATTTTCAAATTGTCCGGCTTATAAGCGCTGTTTTCAACCTCACCGCTCACTACAAAAAACGAAGCGTCTCTCTCATTTATTTTGTAATGCTTCATGCATTTTGCAATTAATTCTTTTTTTGAAGACAGCTCAGCTTTTTCTCTTTTTAATTCTATACGGAATAATTTTCGATTGACTAAATAAGTACAAAGTGTAGAAAGAATTTTATCCTCGTGCTGTGCCCAAACCTTTACTGAAGTAAAAATATCATAATCGTCTAACAAAGCAAAATTATCGAGCAGGCCTGGTTTAGAAATAAAATCTTTTTTAGAAAAATTATTTTTTAAAAACACCGATAGGGCGGGGGTAGCAAACAAATTAACACCTTTAGCTGCTAATTCTTTTGCACGCACTAAAATCCCAACCAACATGTTTTCAGCAGATACTACTGTTTTGTGCAAGTATACTTGCCAATACATTAACCTACGGGCAATAATAAATTTCTCGATGGAGTAAATTCCTTTTTCTTCAATTACCAGTTCGTCATTTTTTACGTTCAGCATTTTAATAATGCGGTCGCTGCTTATAACACCTTCTGATACGCCGGTAAAAAAACTATCTCTGCGTAAATAATCAAGTCTATCCATGTCCAATTGTGAGCTTACCAATTGGTGTAGAAATTTCTTTTTGTATTTATTATTAAAAATATTGATGGCCAGTGTAAGTTTGCCTTTATACTGCTTGTTTAGTTGCTCCATCAACAACTCAGAAATGTCTTCGTGACTAACACCTTGTACAATGGCATGTTCTAAAGCGTGTGAAAAAGGACCGTGACCAATATCGTGTAACAGAATAGCAATATTTGCTGCTTGAGTTTCTTCTTCTGTAATTTTAACCTGTTTAGATTTTAAAACATTAATGGCCTCTGTCATTAAATGCATGGCACCAATAGCATGATGAAAGCGTGTGTGTAATGCGCCTGGATAAACCAAGTTGGTTAAGCCCAATTGCTTTATGCGACGTAAACGTTGAAAATACGGATGGTTTATAAGCTCGTAAATAAAATCATC
>Ga0210410_10005856_pt1 | contig 10685 bp, 9 predicted proteins | sample IncBWC4MmetaG_FD_161058 | JGI IMG/M metagenome (GOLD analysis project Ga0210410, IMG submission 161058) | Forest soil microbial communities from Barre Woods Harvard Forest LTER site, Petersham, Massachusetts, United States - Inc-BW-C-4-M | ecosystem: Environmental > Terrestrial > Soil >... | reverse complement strand
GCGGTATGCGATAGCAAAAAGGCAATCACTTTGGCTCTATCGTCGGCCGACGCGAGCCCACTAAACGGCTTCATATTATTTCCCGGCACAATTTGCTCGGGCTTGGCTATGAAATCGCGCTGGAGTAGCCATAGTTTTGAAGCGAACCTGCTTTCCTGCCGACAATCTTGTACAAGTTGGGACCGAGCCGGTTGTCCCCTTCTCTGGTCGTGTGACAGGTGCGACAGACATTGTTAAATACCAGTTGCCCAGATGCTACATCCCTTTCCTGTGGTACAGACGAAGAAACCGGCAGCATCACGTACACGATGCAGACTGCGCCAATCCAATCATGCCGCTCCGAAATGTAAGAGCCATTGGAACTCCACCTTAGGCCACCAACTCCTCCAACACCCTGCGGAGCGAGCGGTTCCCGCGTTTGCTGCATCTTACCCTGATTGCGCCAGAGGCTTCGAGGCTGAAGGTGGCGTGGAGTTCCGAGCCAAAGGAGATCCGGCGGATCGCCACCACCCGAAGACACCATCGCCACCGACAAGGCTCAGTAGGCTCATGCCACTCCCGTCGTTGCCGCCACGGATGACGAACAAGCCCACCAGCCCGGCATCACCTTCGGCGTGCACGGGTGCCGCATTGTCTGGCGCGATCTTCGCGATGAGTTCGTCGCGGCTCATTAGCCCAGAAGATCATCGATCTTGCGCAGCGCGGCGTCCGCGATGTAGCGACGCAAAGAACATGGCACTGAGCGCGTTCAAGTACGACTAGCGCATCGGCAAATCAGGCCACTGACTACTTGTCGCGGGTGGCGACTTGTCACCTGGACCTGCCCCACGCTCCTCCGCTACCCGTTCGAGATGAGCGACGCCGCTCCCTTCATAGCCCCAGCCTTGCTTGTCGCGTACCTCGCGATTGGTTGCCTGCTGTTCTGGGGCAGAGCGGCGAGGCCTTGAGCGTGGCTCTGTGCGCGCTGAGCGCTGCGACTTCATGGGGCCACCTTCCAGCGGCCAATCTCAGGGAAAAGACCCCGCCACCAACTTCCAAAATAGCGGAGAAACGGCGACGGCTCCGTAAGACCTCGGCGGGCGGTAGCAATTGAGAACTAACGGGACAGCCGGCCTCGTACATGGCTGCTGACTCTACCCGGCGCTAGGGTGTTATGGTCTGAGAACCCGCATCTCAAATTAAGGACTTGCTTTTGCACGCTTGCGGTTACCTTGAATACCCTCTAAGCTTCTTCACCATCTTTTGCCCGTACTACGCCACGGCGCGGCTGATCGCGCCGTTTTTTTATGCCTAGTCTTATTGCGGTATCCTCAATGTCCCTGAGATGCAATGTCGTACATCGAATGCATTGATCCACCGCTCAAATTGCAAGAGGTGGACTTGTCGGTGCGTCTTGCGCGCTGGTAGCATAGCGCGACCGTTCATGAATGGGCGGTGATCCAAAAGTACAATACAGGGAGGAAATCGATGCGAAGATCCGGCGGAGCTCTTTTGGCGGTGACCCTCGTCGCCGTGGCTGCGGTTGGCGGATCAGCGTCTGCGGCTGACAAGATTAAGATCGGCTTCTTTTCGACGCTCGAGGGTCCCTATACGGCACTCGGCGAAGATGGCCAGCGCGGCTTCGATCTTGCGCTGATGCAACACAAGAACAAGGCGGGCGGCAAAGATCTTGAGATCGTCCGCGGCTCTTCGGATGCGTCACCCGACTCGGCATTGCGCGCGGCAAAAAAGCTCGTCGAGCAAGATAGGGTGGACATTCTTCTCGCACCTCTGTCCGGATCGGAAGGTATTGCGCTCCGCGACTACGCCAAGACCCAGCCGCAAGTCACCATCATCAACGGTTGCTCCGGGGCCCTGGAAACGACGTACGTGACGCCGGCGCCGAATTTCTTCCGCTTCAATATCGATGGCGCGCAGATGCACAAGGGGCTTGGGCAATACATCTATAACGTCAAGGGCTATAAGAAAATCGCGACCGTGGGCGAAGACTATTCGTTCGTCTACACGCAGGTATTCGGACTCGCACTCGATTACTGCCCGCTGGGTGGCCAGATCACCAAGCGTATTTGGGTTCCGCTTGGAACCAAGGACTTCGGCTCGGTGATATCCGGTCTTCCGGACGATGTGGACGCCATCTACTTGGGCCTCGGTGGCGCCGACGCACTGAATTTCCTCAATCAGTACCAGCAGGCGGGAGGCAACGCGAAGCTGTTCGGCGGCTCGATTATGGTCGACCAAACCGTTCTGTCGGCGCAGGGCAAGGCCAAGGAAGCTTTGCTCGGCGCGGTTTCCGCGGCACCCCAAGCCGACGCCTGGGATGATCCGAAGTGGCAGGCTTTTGTTAAGGCGTATCAGCAAGCGTGGCCACCGGAAAAGCGCTTCGCCGGACCGTCGCTGTGCGCGACCAACTACTACGATGAGACCAGCGCCATGTTGCGGGCGCTCGATGAGGTCAACGGTGATCTGAGTGACGGACAGAAGAAATTCCGCTCGGCCTTGGCCAGCATGACGCTGGATGCCCCGAACGGACAGATGAAACTTGACGAAAACCGCCAAGCTATCGGGACGAGTTTCGTCTCTGAAGTGGTGAAAGATCAGAACGGTAATCTCGTTAGCAAGGTCGTGCGGGTGGTGCCAAACGTTGACCAAAGGCTCGGTTTCTCCAAGGAGGCGTTCGACAGGATTGGCTTGCCGGCACGGGAAGTTCCGGTCTGTAAGAAGAATTACGACTGAGGCCTTTGCGATCTGAAAACTCGGCCGCCACAATGGCGGCCGAGACCGGTATATTGCTGTTGCCGCGGAGTTTTAAGCTTGTCGCGCATACGTATTCGGGGGGCGACCATCGTGTCGATGGATCCCTCCATCGGCATCATGGACGACGGCGATCTTCTGATCGACGACGGCAAGATCATTGCCATTGGCCAAAAGCTCGGCAGCTGGGCGGTGATGGAGATCGACGGGCGTGGTATGATTGCTATGCCCGGCCTAATCAACGGGCACATTCACCTGTGGCAGACGGCGCTGCGCGGGGTCGCCGCCGACTGGACGCTGGACCAGTATTTCGGTGTACTCATCGGTCAGGTGGTACGGCTTTACACGCCAGAGGACGTCTACATCGGCAACCTCGTCGGTGCGCTCGACCAAATCAATTCCGGCGTCACCACCCTTTTTGACTGGTGCCACATCGTCAACACGCCCAATCACGCAGACGCGGCCGTCGATGCGTTACAGGATGCGGGGATTCGCGCTGTTTTTGCATACGGCACGCCGATGACTCTGTTCGGCACTAAGGAGCCGCACCCCGTCGACGCGCGACGGATGCGTCGCGACCGGTTGGCCGGCAGCGATGGGCTGGTCACAATGGCGCTCGCCATCCGGGGGACCGATTTTGCACCCGGCACCGCTGAGCCGGATATTCAGTTCGCGCGCGACCTCGGGCTTATGGCCTCGTTCCACGTCGCCTGCGCCAAGCATGGGCCGCGTCCCCAATCGATGCAGAGCTTGGCCGACCAACGCTTGCTCGGCCCCGATCTTAACTTGGTTCACGCGAATTTTTTAACCGCGGACGAATTTCGCGTGATTGCCAACCATGGCGTCAGCACATCGATTACTCCTGAAGTTGAAATGCAAATGGGCCTGGGACTTCCACCGACCGGCGCGGTCCTGGCCGCGCGCGGAAATCTAAATATCGGAACCGACGTTGTTACAGGCGTAAGCACCGACATGTTCACGCAAATGCGCTTTCTTCTCCAAACCCATCGAGCATTGGTGAATGACACTTTTCATCAGCGGGAAACAATGCCAGACCGGCTGGCGATGACGGTTAAAGGAGTGCTTGAGCACGCCACCATAAAGTCGGCGCAATGCATGGGACTCGACCGACAGATCGGTTCATTAACGCCGGGTAAGCAGGCCGACCTAATACTCCTACGCAAGAGTGATATCAACATGAGGGCCGCTGTCGATCCGGTGTCGTCAATTGTCTTGCATGCTGGCGTATCCAACGTTGATACGGTGATGGTACGCGGTAAACTCGTGAAGCAACATGGCAAGCTTTTGTATCGCGACTTGGGGCGTCGACTGCAGGAGCTCGATCGTTCGTCTCAGCGGCTTTACGAGGGGTTCAGATCACAGGCCTCTGCGGCCTAATTTCGACCGAGGCAGCTTCCTAAAATTGACCCTGCAGTCGCGGCGGTTGGTCGCGCCAGTTAGCGATCTTTTTTGAGGAGATCGGAAAAGCGTTGGGCCTGCCCGGAGCTGTATCGTCCAGGGTGGGGAGGCGCCGCGACGGGCTGCGATTGAGCCCTTTGCTGGCTATTTGTAGCAAGGGCCAAAGGGGGAATTGCCGCCTGGGAGGGTTGGGCTCCGCGCTCGAACCTTGTCGGCACGACATCCTGAATCAGCTGAGGATCTGCGCAAGGTACGTAGGTTTCAGGCAAGCCGTACTCGCGGCGAACAATGTTGGCGCCCTGTGCGGCTGCAGCGCTTTTGTAAAATGCAACAAGTCGATTAGCGCCTTGCCGACCAAAGCCACAATCCGACGTGACGAGGAGATTCTCAACGTCGACGTACTTGAGTGCCTTCCGGATGTCTTGAGCGACGTCCACAGGCGTCTCCGCGTTGAGAGTCCGATGGGAAACGACGCCAATGGCAAACTTCTTGCGCGTCTTACCCTTCCAGGCGCCGAGAAGCTCGATTTCGGCGAAACCTCGGTCTTTCATTTCCAGAGTTAGAACGTCGCAACTAATGCGGTCGAGATAGATCTCTAGAGCGCTGGCATAAGATGTCTGATCAAATACGCGCTGCATCATTGGATTGCCCCAGCACGTGTGTATCCAAACTTCCGCAGCGTCGAGTCCGTCGAGCTCGTGATTTAGTGCTTCGGTCAAGAAGTTGAGGGTGTCAGTGGCTTCTGGATGGTAGCAAGCAATGAAATGAATCGTCGGCTCTTCCACCTGAATAACGCTGCAGCCGGAAGCGACCAGCTCCCGTAGCTCCTTGTTGATAGCCGTCGCCATATCCCAAATCATCTGACGCTTGTTATCTTCAATTCGATACTCTGGCGTATGGGAGTCAAGGAATAGAGCCATGACCTGGCCAGAAACCGTCCCAAATTTGACTGGCTTGCGCGTGCGAGATTGAGTCATTCGGAAAATTTTTGCGTACTCAAGCGGATTACGCGGGTTGGGCTCAATCTTGCCTTTGACGATCGGCCAGCGCCAGGATGTATAGATTTCGTTGAGCAGCGTACCAGGTGGATACCTCAGCAGTTCGGAACGGGTGCTTTCGGGCTGCAATTCGTCGTACGCCAACCCCTGCCAACGTTGCAATGGATAATGGTGCCACGATCGGCCCGCCAAATCTGCGTCCAGGAAATAATCGCCACAGGTGACGATATCGAGACCAGCCCGTTCCTGATCGGAGACGACGACGGCGAGTGCATCTGAGAATTGCTCCCGGTAAACTGGATCGAGCATGGCCGTGTCCAACGGCCGTCCCCAGAGACTTTGGTCGTACCAAGCCGGTCTCGGCCATGAGCCAGTGGTAGTCGCGGCCAAAGGAACATTCTTGGTAGCTGTAAATGCCATGGATCACCTCCCAGAAAACTCCAAAGCCTACTTTAACCGCTGTTTGCCCGCACGAAAAAATAGGGTCGGCACACAGCATCGCCATCAAAAACCACTGTATGCAAGCCGAGAGCCGCCGCCAGGTTTCGCAACTGTCCACCGTAATTCACTGAGTTTGCGCGCGGCGCGATGTCCTTCCAGTGTAGCTTCGTAAACCGTACGCGGCGCAAGAACGCAACCAATTGCTTCGATGCTCACGTGACGCTCTCGTAACAAACGATAGATTTCTGTTTCCGAGGTCCGTGCGGTAGCCATCACAATAAGATCGGCATTGATGCGACGGGAATTTTTTGGTTGGTAGACGTTAGCGATTTCCGCCCGATTTCCGATTATTTGTCGCACAGTATGCGAGGTAATAAGTTCGACGCCCGCCTCTTGCAGATAGGTCATAATCCAATGGAAATAAACCTCAGGCATCGTTTCCATTCCGATCATTGGCCATCTGGTCAGTAGCCTGACCTTGGCGCCTCCTTTGGCCAATTTGACTGCCGTGAGCGGGGCCGCCACATCCGCCATCTCGTCTAGGACGAGAACCTCACCAGGTACGGCGGCCACGCGATCGAGTGCAACGTGATCCCAAGATACGCACCTGCCGGTCTCCCAACCTGAAATGGGCTTACCGGTCTGCCCTTGAAATCCATCTCGCCGGTACGCGGCGCCCGTTGCGACCACGATATGATCTGGTTTTTCGGCCGCGAGTATCACGTCAAGATTCTCGGCAGTAACGGGTCTTTCAAGCTTGATCTCCGTACCGTTACCCGACGCTTGCGCCGCGAGCCAAGTGGCGATTGTCCCGTATTGTTGGCGATAAGGTAAAGCGCCGTAGGCGCGGACGTGGCCGCCCACAGCGCGTTCGCGCTCGTAGACTATGACTGCATGGCCCTGGCCTGATGCAACGCGGGCATATTCGAGACCAGCCGGCCCTGCACCGATGATCAGGATGCGTTTGGAAGCGTATGTTGTAACAGTAGAGCTGGCGCCCCATATGGCTTCGCGGCCAACGACTGGATTATAGGCGCATTGCACACGGCTGCCACGCACTACCGACCGCCAACAATAATTTGCGGCGACACACCGTCGAATATCCTTCTCGCGACCCTGTTTGACCTTGGTGAGCCATTGCTCGTCGGCGATCATTTGGCGGGATAGCAGTATCGCATCAGCGTCGCCCGAGTTTATCAGGTCCTCGGCAATTTCGGGATAGCTGATACGGCCAACCATGAGCACCGGTTTGCTCGACACCGTTTTAAAGGCGCGGGAGTATTCGCGTTCCCACCCCTGCTCAAAGGTCATCGGAGTGTGGATCCAGCTATGATGCACGCCGGCTGAGACGCTGACGTAGTCGATGTCCGTCTGGCGTTCGAGGTCGAGATGGACGCGCTTGACATCATCGATCTCGAGATCGCCCTCCCAGAAGGAGGTTGAATTGATTCGATAGCCGAGGATCGCGCGTGCACCGATTCGGGTGCGGATGCGCCGGAGGCACTCTACTGGAAACCGAAGGCGGTTCTCGTATGATCCACCCCATCGGTCGTTTCGAAGGTTATAGAGGGGCGAGAGAAATTGCCAAGGCAGGTAGCCGTGCGCGAGGTGCAATTCTACGCCGTCCAGGCCCGCACTGATTGCCCTTCGAGCCGCATCAGCAAAATTTTGCAGGATGCGTTCGATTTCGTGTTCCTCGAGCTCCTTAGGCGTCGGCCCACCGGGAATTTCTCCGATTGCCATTTGGCTCGGCGCGACCGTGTAGGCGTTGTACTCGTAGGGATCACGTGCGGGGTCGGTCTTGAGGAACGGCGTAGGTGACCGCAGCCCCACGTGCAGGAGCTGGGCTATTATCGCGCAGCCGTGCCTTTTGACTGCGCGTGCCACCTTTGCAATGCCCTCTATCTGGTCGTCGTGCCACAGCCCAGGAAAAGCTGCGGGTGTATAGATCGTGTCCTTTTCGATAATTTGGCCGCCGAGGATGATCATCCCCAGCCCGGTTCGGGCGCGCTCCTCGTAATAGGCGACCGCCTGATCGGTGAAGATGCCCTCATGTGCGTCGCGGACCCAGGTTGGACAGACCGGCCCGAACACCACACGATTTGTTATGCGGGTGTGCCTAAGCTGCCAGGGCGAGAATAACTTGGGATAGGATCGGGCGTAGTCAGCCACGGTATTCCTCCGTCGAAGTCGCCTTTCACTCAGCGGGCTAAGCCGAACGAGCGTCTCCTCATTGCCGGCATTAGGGCTGCTTATTGCAGCGACCGTGCAACTGCTACATTAGCGCCGCCGACCCTGATGGCAATAAAAGGGAGCGGTGGCAGGCCTGGTAGCTCAGACCGGGATCGTAGTTGGGGAGTAGAGGGAGATGAAGATCGTCAGCTTTTGGCGAGATCAAGAGGTACGAGTCGGCATTTTAGTCGACGAGGCGATATTGGATGTAGCTTCGGCCGCATCCGCGCAGCGGCAAGGACAAGAGCCGTACTTCCACGACGCTCTGTCATTCATTCGCGGCGGCAAGGCAGCGATGGTCGCGGCCGAGCAACTGATCAAGCAACGCCCCGTCGACGCGTTGCTTCAGCGAGATAGCGTCAAGCTTGCACCGCCGGTACTGCCTTCGACTATTCTCTGCGCCGGTAGTAATTATCGCGAGCATAACGATGAAAAAGCCGGCTCCCCGACAAGCGGCAAAGAGCCAGAGTTTTTTTTGAAAACCGCGGATAGTGTAGTCGGTCCAGAAGAACCGATCGTCTACGACGAAAAGCTGACCCGGAAACTCGACTGCGAGACCGAGCTTGCGATTGTGATTGGGGCATCGGGCCGTCATATTCCCAAAGATCAGGCGCTCGAGCACGTATTTGGATACACGATTGTAAATGATGTCACGGCTCGCGATCGTCAGGTTCGCCGTTCAGGCGACTTTACGTGGTACGAGCTAGGCCGGGGAAAGGCTTTTGATACCAGCGCACCACTCGGCCCGTGGATCGTCACGGCCGACGAGATTCCAGATCCGCAGATACTTGACATCCGCACGAAAATAAACGGCGAGCTGCGTCAATTCAGCAATACTCGAAACATGATTTGGACTTGTGCCGATCTCGTCCACTTCTTCTCGACCAACTTCACTTTGAAGGCGGGTATGATCATCATCACCGGGACACCAGCTGGTACCGCTTGGTCGACAGATCGAGAGCTTGGAGGACGCTGGGAGCCCAAGCCCGGACTGGTTGCGGCTACACGCTATTGCCTGCCTGGCGATTTGATAGAATCCGAAATCGAGCGAATCGGCGTCCTCAGAAATCCGGTGCGCTAGGGAAACTGCTATCATCTTGTCGAACCCGGGCGTTGCGCTACTGAATACGCGTTTCAATCATCCCGGCTATCAGGCTATCGGGTCTTTTGAGGTTATTGCGGGGGTGTGGTAGGACGATTTCAAGCTCCGTGGCAATGCGATGTCGCCTAATGGCACTTCTCGGACCTTGCGCAGAGTTCAACACAGGTCCGCAATGCGCCCAAAAGCAAACAAGAGATGGGTCAAGGCCGACCAGCACCGCCCTCCCCTGTGCCATACTCTGTCATTACACGAATGGCTGCTAGGTCCCCCGCCCCGCAGGCGGAACGTCAGGCAGCAGAACTCCGTGAGCAACTGTTCGGTCGCGTCAGGCTTTCTTCTTGTCTGTGGGTGCGAGCGCGACGGCGGCTTCCGAGGTCAGCAGGAGAAACGTTAGCGTCTCCTGCAGGTAGAGGTGCACAATGCTGTCTGTGTGGCTTAGATACCCGATCGACACGTCCTGGCCGATGTGCAAATCGAAATCTCCGCCACGCGTAGTGAGCACGAAGGCGCCGGTTGTCGCGGGGGTCCAGATGATCTCGTCTTTGACGAGCTTTTTGATATGTTCCAGCACCGGGTACCCGTTGTCGCTGGTCTCGGCGAGGGCCGTATAGGCATCGGCGCCGAGCAGCACCGAATAGGGTCCGTTGACACCGACGAGACGCAGCTGGCTCAATGCCTGGGCGATGGCGTCAGGATACTCGCGCACGTCGGCTGGCAATGTCATGCGCGGATTGCTGGTTCCCTCGCGGATGCCAACGATGCCTGCCGCCGCGTAACCCTCGAAAATAGCTCGGTCCTCGGCATGGGCAATCTTCTGCGCGGCGTCCTTTGCGGGTTGCCAGTCGGAATCGTTTGCCCCGCGTTCCACGTCGTCGATCTGCTGGCGATCCAGTTCGAACGGGACGCGAAACTCCACCAGCGCCTTGACATCCCGCTGGCGCGCGAGGAGTCCGTCCACGGGCGCCGCAATCGTCTTGAGGTGGCCCGTACCGACGGCGGAAAGGCCGACGCCGCCCGCGCCGCGCACGTCAATGACGCGCCGTCCGGCGAGATGGCGCTTGAGCGTGCGCGTCGTCTCCTCCTCGATGTCCGCCCACGCCGCATCGGAAATCGGGGCAAGCTCGCGATGAAGATTATTCATGCCGATTTTCTCCTTTGAGCGAGCCGATGCTGAGTGAGCCATTGGACACCGTAGATGGCGCAGGCTCAACCAACGACGTTGCGGCGGGCGTCGCTGCAACGGCATCGTCGTCGTTGACGGATTCCAGGAAAGACGCGGATGGCACAAAAAACAGAGTTCCGGTCACCGCACGGCTGAAATCAAGCAGCCGGTCATAGTTACCGGGCGGCCGGCCAACAAACATGTTCTCGATCATCTGCTCGATGACCCGGGGCGTTCGGCAATAACCAATGAAATAGGTGCCAAACTCGCCCGCGGCCGCACTCCCAAATGGCATATTGTCGCGCAGGATCTTGAACTCTCTTCCACTCTCGGTGATCGTGGTGAGCGCATTATGCGCCGACGTCGGCTTTATCGAATCGTCCAGTTCGATGTCCGACAGCTTGGTGCGGCCGATGATGCGTTCCTGGGCCTCCGTGGACAGTGCGTTCCAGCCATCCATATCGTGCAGGTATTTCTGCACGATAACGTAGCTGCCACCGGCAAATGCCGGATCCTCATCGCCGATGATCGCAGCCTCGGTCACCGCTGCCCCACGTGGATTCTCGGTGCCATCAACAAA
>Ga0210410_10005853_pt1 | contig 10689 bp, 12 predicted proteins | sample IncBWC4MmetaG_FD_161058 | JGI IMG/M metagenome (GOLD analysis project Ga0210410, IMG submission 161058) | Forest soil microbial communities from Barre Woods Harvard Forest LTER site, Petersham, Massachusetts, United States - Inc-BW-C-4-M | ecosystem: Environmental > Terrestrial > Soil >... | reverse complement strand
CGTTGACCCGGCGCGCCGAGGCGAGGGAACCGGTTCCGGTACCCGGCGTGGCTCCGGTGCCTGCAGGAGGATCGGCGGAATGAATGCGCGGTTTGTCGCCCTGGTCGCCGGCATCGGCTTCTTCTTTCTGGCCGTCGTGACCCAGGGGATATTGCCGTTTGTCGAACCGACAGCACGGACCACTCACGTGACCGCGGTCGTGCGCACCGAATTGGGTCAGCTCAAATGGATGGTGACCGAGGCCACCGACTACAGCCCGATGGAGCAGCTCGGCCGTCGCGTGTATCTCCGGGAAGGCTGCTGGTATTGCCATTCCCAGTACGTTCGTCCGGTGACGGGCGAGACGCGCCGCTGGGGCCCGGTGAGCGAGGCGGGCGAATACGCCTTCGATGTTCCGCACCTGTTTGGCACGCGGCGCATCGGACCAGATCTAACGCGGGTCGGACTCAAATACGGCGACGAGTGGCATCTCGCCCATTTTTGGAATCCCCGCATGCTCACGGAAGATTCCATCATGGCACCCTATCGGGAGCTATTTGATGCACCCGCGCATGCAGTGAAGATTGTCGACGATGGGGCCGGCAATCGCACGTTCGAGAAAACGTCGGATACCGCAAAGCTGTTCGACTTCGCGAGCAAGGCGCAGATCAAGCTCACGCCCAACACCGACGGGCTGTTGTTCGTTCCTATGCAAGCGCGCGGCAAGTTTCCGATCGTGTGGACGCCAAACAAGGAGTACGCGGGCGACACGGTCAAGATAGTTGCCGAGACAGAAGAGCTTCAGGGTCTCATTGCATATGTCCAGAAGCTCGGCATGAATCGCGGCAAGTGGCGCGACATGTTCGAGCCGCAGCAGCTGGCGGTCACGGAGGCCACCCTCCCCCGCTCGCGCGAATGGATCTCGTACGGCAAAGAGGTCTACGAGCGGCGCTGTATCGGATGCCACGGCGTCAAGGGCGACGGCAACGGACCCGCTGCAACCTTCCTGTTCAAGCAGCGACCGCGAAACTTCAATGCGGCGGCCTTCAAGTTGCGCCTGACCCAGAAACCGATCCCCACCGACGGCGACTTGCTGCGAACCATCACGCGCGGCGTGCGCGGCACGGCGATGCCGGCGTGGTATGAGTTGCCACTCACGGATCGGCTCGCTGTCATCCAATACATCAAATATGAGCTTGCGGTCGACCGCTCTGACCCCGCAGCACCCTATGCCTTCTTCACCGAGGAGCCGCCGGGCGCACCACTGTACATTGGAAGGCCGCCTGCGCCGTCCCAACAGCTGCTCGCTCATGGCAAGGAGGTGTGGCAAAGCGCCAAGTGCTGGGAGTGCCACGGCAATACCGGCAAGGGCGATGGTGAGAAGGCCCCGGGGCTGAAAGATGATCTCAACTTCCCGGCGCCGCCCGCGGATCTCACCAGCGGCCAGTTCAAATCGGGGCCGGCCGTGGAGGATATCTTCAGGACGATGAGCACCGGCTTGAGCGGAACGCCCATGCCTTCGTACCGTGACTCGCTGTCGGAGGAGGACCGCTGGGCTCTTGCCTACTATGTTGTTTCGCTGTCCGCCTTCAAGGACCCGCTCACCCTTCAGCCGCTGTCTATTTCGCCCGCAGATCGCGCCGCGCTCAACGATCCCAAGTTGGAAGCTGCAACACCGGAAGATGCCTACGTTCCGGGTGGCGGCCGTACGCAGCGCGCCGAGGTGTCGGGTGCAGCAACCGGCAGCCCGGAGCGCTTGTCGGCAAGCGGAACTGCCAACCCATTGAAGAAAGACTGACCCGTGACGGATTTCGAGATCATAGGACCTTACCTGGTCGCGTTGCTGATGAGCATCGGCGCACTCTGCATCTTCATTTGGGGCGTCCTCTCGGGCGCCTTCAGTGGAGCGGACGACGCGGCTCTAAGGTTCTATCGCAAGGAGATGGAAAATGACCGAACCGACGAACCGGTCGAACGAGCCGGCGAGTGACAGTTCAGCCCATGAGATGGAGGAATATGCCGGTGGCTACATCCAGGCGCGAGTCGGGCGTATCCCGATTTGGCTGCTGGTCGTCTATGCCGTGCTATTCATCTGGGGGCTCTATTACCTGGTAAATTATTGGGGCGGGCTGGGTCCGGGAAGGCCGGGATAAGCGGGAGATGGCGATGACGAGGAGCCTGCCGCCGCGGCTGATTGCAATCATCATCCTCGCGATTGCGGCCTTGAATCTGATTTTCTTGCTTTCCGAACTCACCATGAATGTTGTCCGGGTCTATTTCGGCTGAAGGGAAAAGATCATGCTGGCTGATCCAATCTTCTCGCTGGCTGAAGCGAGTCCGGAACAGGTCGTGGCGTTCATCGGCTTTGCGGTCTTCACGATTGGTTTCTTTGCCTGGGTCGCTTACCTCGTTCGTATGAAATAGCTGCTGCAGAGCAGCGCGCTCGGCGCAATGCGGCCGGGTGATTTGCGGGACATCTGCCGTGGTCTACTATCTCATGCTCTTCGCCGCAGGCTTCGCCGGCAGCTTTCACTGTGTCGGGATGTGCGGCGGTTTTGCCTGCGCGCTGGGCCACGATCCGCACGGCCAGGCGGCAACCGCGCTGCGCCATGTTCTCTACAATCTAGGACGATTGACCACTTATTGCTTCCTCGGCGGACTCGCGGGCGCTCTCGGTCAGGTGATATGCACGCCTCAAGGAACGGCCGTTCCGATGTTGAGTGGCAGCCTCGACGCTGCCCAGCGAGCCTTGGCAATTGTTGCCGGAATGCTCATGATCGCGATGGCACTGCAGTTCTTCGGCCTGCTGCCGCGCTTGCATCGCCTCGCGATTGGCTTCGGTAGCAGCACGCTCGCCTCGTCGCTGCGCAGCCTGCTGACCGCGCATGGGCACGCGGCACCGCTGGCATTCGGCGTGTTCAACGGCTTCCTGCCGTGTCCGCTGGTCTATGCCTTCCTTGCTGAGGCGGCGAGCACCGCCGGGGCGTTTCCAGGTTTTCTCACCATGGCGTCATTCGGGCTTGGGACCTTCCCGGCCATGCTGATGATGGGCGCCGTCGGCCAGTTTCTTGCGCCAGCATGGCGGCAGCGCGGCGTGTGGCTGGCCGGCAATTGCATACTGCTTCTCGGCTTTTTCACCCTTGGCCGCGGCATCCTGCCCTTCGCTACTCACATGGCACATGGCTGGCCGGGAGGATATCCCGCATGAGCGAACGCGGTGGCATCCTGTGCAGCCATTGTCTGCTTCCCGTCGGCGTACGAGCGATGCAGCGCACCGTGAACGGCGAGAGCCATGCATTCTGCTGCTATGGCTGCTGCATCGCGTTTCAGGTGAAGAACGGCAAGAGCGAGGAATGGGAAGCGGCTTGGCTCCTGATCAGGCTCGGCGTGGGCGGTTTTCTCTCCATGAACATCATGCTGTTCAGCCTGCTCTTATATGCAGGGGCGTTCACAGGTGTCGATGCGAGGCTGCTTCCTTGGATTCACCTTCTTCTCTGGGTTTTCGCCACGCCGGCTGTGATTATTCTCGGCGGACCATTCTTTGCTGAGACTTGGCGTGACGCCCGTGACGGGCGAGTGACGTCGTCTGCGCTCATCGTGCTCGGCGTCGGTGCCGCCTATCTCTATTCGGCATTTGCCGTCGTCGAGCGCGGCCCGCACGTCTACTTCGATACCGCCAGCATGGTGCTAATGCTGTTCACCGTAGGCCGCTATCTCGAGGCGGCTGGCCGCGCTCGGGCCGCCCGCAACCTTGAACCGTTGCTGGCCGCGGAGAGCGAATGCGCGACAGTGGTTGATGGGAGCGTGGAGACGCGCCGTCCGGTGCGGGAGGTTAGCGTCGGCACGCTGGTCCAGGTGCGGCCAGGGGAACGCATTCCCCTCGATGGCTCGGTGATGGAGGGCGAATCCCACGCTGACGAAGCTGTGATATCGGGAGAAAGCCGCCCGGTGCCAAAAGGCGTCGGCTCCCCTGTTATCGCCGGCAGTATCAATATGGATGGTCCGCTCTTGATCCGGAGCACCCGTACCGGAACGGACACCCGATGGGCCCAGATTTGTCGATCGGTGCGAGACGCGCTGACCCAGCGCAGTCCGACCCAACGCTTTGCCGACCGCATCGTCGGCATCTTCGTCCCTCTGGTTTTGTCCCTCGGCGTGCTGACGGCGCTCTGCTGGGCGCAGTGGCTGCCGTTCGATCGGGCGTTGCTCATCGGTCTCTCCGTGCTCGTGATTGCCTGCCCGTGTGCAGTAGGCCTTGCCGCTCCGCTTGCAACCTCGCTCGGCATCGGGCGGCTGGCGCGGCGAGGCTGTCTGGTCCGCGAGCCTGGCGCGCTCGAAGAACTTGCGCGCGCACGGCTGCTTGCTTTCGACAAAACGGGCACGCTCACGTCGGGCAGAGCGCGCGTTGTGAGGATCGAGACCACCGACGTGGTGGCCGATGAGGTGCTCGCGCGGGCTGCCGGGCTGGAACGCCATTCAGAACATGGCTTCGGCCACGCCATCGCAGCGGCGGCGGCAGTGCGTGGCCTCGACCCGGTGGTTGCGGGCGACGTCCAGACCCTGCCCGGCCGCGGCATCCGAGGGAATGCAGATGGAGAAGCCGTGGTGGCCGGCAATCGAGCACTAATGAGCGAACTTGGCTGGTCGGTCGCACCAGCTCTCGGCGAACGTGGACGGTCGCTGGAAGCCGATGGTTATTCCGTGATCTATGTCGGATGGGGCGAGCATGTGCGTGCCGCGCTTGCGCTCGATGATGCGGCGCTTCCCGAGGCGCGATCGACGGTCGAAGCGCTACGGAGCCGGGGGTTGCACGTGATGCTGCTCAGCGGGGATCTAGCGCGTGCGACGCAGCGAGTTGCGGTCGCGGCCGGGATAGAGGATGCGCAATCTGGCCTGTCCCCCGAGGTCAAGCGGGCTGCTCTGCGCCGACTGCGCCAAAGGTACGGTGTGGTTGCGATGGTCGGCGACGGCCTCAACGACGGGCCGGTGCTCGCCGAAGCGGATGTCGGAATCGCCGTCGGTTCCGCGACCGATCTCGCTCGCGAAACAGCCGCCGTGGTCTTGCCTCGGGATGGGTTGTGGATGCTGCCGTGGGTCGTCGATGTGGCACGCGCGGCTCGCAAGACCATCCTCACCAACCTGCTATGGGCGTTTGGGTACAACCTGATTGCGCTGACCCTTGCCGTGCTTGGCCTGCTGCAGCCAGTCCTTGCGGCTGCGGTGATGGCCGGCTCCAGCGTTCTCGTGGTGCTGAATTCACTCCGCCTGGAAAGGATTCCCGATCCCGTCTGGACGACGTCCTCTGGAGGCGCCGAAGCGCAATCCGCCCCAGATACTTTCCCAGTGTTGCCCTCGTCGGCAATCCAGCAGGGTTGAACGACGGCTTCAGCCGAAGATGTCGTGGGTGAATGCTGCGTACCAGCCGTCTGCCTCACGCACGGCCTCGCGGCGTGTCTCGGCATTGTCACCGACCTTGCTGAAGAAGAAGTCGTTGACCTTGATTGTCTCGGGGTCGGCGTTGTAGCTGATGGCGCTCGTCACCGCGTCGTCGGCAGCAAGAAGAGTGTAGCATGTATTGAACAAGTGGGGCGCGAACCGCTCGGATCCGGTGAGTGCCGCCAGGATTGCGAAGGCGCAGACCTTGGCTTGGCTGTTCGACGCAAAAGCCGATTTCGCCATATTGCCGGCCTTCGCGGCATCACCGATGACATGGATGCCAGACTGCAGCTTCGATTCGAACGTCATCGGATCTATGGGACACCATCCCGACTGATCCACGAGGCGCGCCTGCTGCGCGAGCCGGCCCGCTTCCTGTGCCGGGATAACATTGGCGACATTGGCCTTGAACGTGTCCCCGGCCGTCTTGATCAATCGACCCTTCACGTCAACAGCCTTGATTCCGCCCGTGAATTGCCCCGGCAGCCACTCGATCATTCCCGGATAGTGGCGGTTCCAACCATCTTCGAACACGTCCTGCGCGAAGAAACTGTCTTTCGCGTCGAGGATCAGGATTTTCGCCCGCGGCTTGTACTGCTTGAAATAGTAGGCAATCAGGGACGCGCGCTCGTAGGGACCAGGAGGGCAGCGGAACGGGTCCGGCGGGGCGACGAGCACGAATACGCCGCCGTCCGCCATGCTTTCGAGTTGCTGTCGTAGAAGCTCGGTTTGTGGCCCGGCGGTCCAGGCGTGCGGCATGATCTGCATCGCGGCGTCGTCATAGCCCTCGATGGCGCCAGCCTTGAAGCCAATACCCGGGGCAAGGACGACGCGGTCGTACGATAGCTTCGCGCCGCCTTCGAGGCTCATGTTCTTGGCAATTGGATCGATCGCCGTCACGGAATCATGAATGACGCGGACGCCGTATTTCTGCGCAAGCGTCTCATAGCCATGCGTGAGCGATTCCAGCGAGCGAAGCCCGGCAAGATAGAGGTTGCTGAAGAAGCAGGTCGTGTACCGCGCTTTCGGCTCGACCAGTGTCACATCGAGCATTTCGGAGCCCAGGGATAGATACTTAGCGGCGGTCGCACCGCCGGCGCCGCCGCCGATCACAACGACCCGCGCCTTGGCCTGGCCTCGCGCGGCTTGCGGTCGGAGTGCCCCTAGGCACATCGCCCCAGCCAAGCAACCAAATTGGCGACGTGACCAACATTTCATCGCCGCTGGGTCTCCTTTCCCCGTGCTGCGAAATAGCGCGCCAGGGTCGCGATTTCTTCGTTGCTGAGGGAGCGCGCCATTGTGCGCATGATCGGACCAGAACGCTCACCCGACTTGAAGGCCCTCATGACGGTGGCAAACTGTTCCTCGCTGAGTCCGACAATCGATGGGATGCCCCCGTCATGGCCGTCGAGGCGATGACAGGCTGCGCACGTCGCCGCGAGTTGTGCGCCCTGACCATTGTCCGCAGCGAAGCTGAGCTCCGCAACGGAGAGAGCCAGGCCCGCGGCCATCGAACGCGCAATGATCCGTTGCAGACCGCACGCACTTTGGCGGTGTCCCGCGTTCGCCAGGACAGCGGTTGATTCCCCCGGCATCAGCCGACCGTGAGTTGGTGGGTCAGCGCGTAGGTGTGGCCGCCATCCTCCTCCCAGATGAACTCCAGCTGGCCGCTCTCAGTCGCACGCAGGTAGAACTCAATGTAGGGGTTGGCCGCCATAGCCTCGTGCAGATCGACGCCGAAGACGACAATGTCATTGTAGCGACAGGCAAACTTGTTGATGATCTTGCGCGGGATCACGTCCCCCTTGGGGTCACGACGCAGCCCTGTTTCCATTTGATGGCTCATCAGGGCTTTGACCTGAAAGGTTTCACCCTTTGCCGCAACGCTTGGCACTTGGACGCGTGGTGTCGGGTTAAACATTCTTGCCTCCCTCCGGGAGGTCTCAGGCGCAGCCGTTGGTAGCCACCTCGACCCAGGTCTTGGTCATCAGGAGTGCACCGTCATTCATTTCCGCCACCACCAGGACGTCTTGCGGTCCAGCCAGGCGGATCCGTGTTGACACTCTCGGCTCGCTGCGCCGCGGCACAAAGTAAAAGCGAGCAACCTCAATGAGCGGGTTGCGCGGCGCGAACACGCGGACATGACGCACGTGGTCCGCTTCAGTCATTGGGCTATCGATCTCGAAAGAGAGAGGTACGGTATAGCCGTTTGGGAACGTCCTCGGCATCACAAGGTGAACGCGATCCGATCCCACTGGAGTCTTTCCAGTGAGTTGCTTGATGATTGCAACATCATCGTCGCTGTCACTCGCGTCCAGCGGCGAAATGAAGACACCGCCCGCCAGTCCGCCCCCCGCCGCAGCGGCGGCCGTCAATACAGCACGACGCGTGAAGCTTGCTGTATTAGTTTCTTCCACCACGCCAACCTCCTCATGCCGACGTGGACTACCAACCAGGATAAGACATTATCCTACGTCCGGGCGTGCTCACAAGGCGAAGTTAATGCGCTGACGTGACTTGCCGATCAGTGTTGACGGACCGCTCCTTGACGGGTGTCGGTTGTGCAACGCAGCGCCACTCAAAAGTCGATGTCCGCCCCATGGGGCGGGTGCGGGTGGCCAAGCGGCGCCGTGTCCTTACTCGGCCGCTCTGCGACCATTGCCTCCGTCGTGATCAGCAGGCCCGCGATTGACGCGGCATCCTGCAAGGCCGTTCGAACCACCTTGGTCGGGTCGATAATGCCCTTGGTCACCAGATTGCCGAATTCGGCGGTCTGGGCGTCGAAGCCGTAAGCGTAAGTCTCCTGATCTAGTATCTTGCTGATCACAACCGAGCCGTCCGCGCCGGCATTGATGGCGATCTGGCGGGCCGGCCAACCCAGGGCCTTCCTAACGATCTCGACCCCGTGTCGCTGATCCTCGTTTCCGCCTCTGAGTTTCCCCAGCGCCTTGACCGCACGGAGCAGCGCAACCCCACCGCCGGGCAGGAAGCCTTCTTCGACCGCCGCACGTGTCGCATGCATTGCGTCATCGACGCGATCCTTCCGTTCCCTGACCTCGATCTCGGTTGCCCCGCCGACGCGGATCACCGCGACCCCGCCGGCGAGCTTGGCGAGCCGCTCCTGGAGCTTCTCACGATCGTAGTCAGATGTGGTCTCCTCGATTTGCATCCTGATCTCGGCAATCCGAGCCTCAATGTCGGCCCTCTTGCCGGCGCCGCCGACGATCGTGGTGTTCTCCTTCTCGATCAACACCTTCTTGGCACGGCCGAGCATGTTGAGCGTCACATGCTCGAGCTTGATGCCGAGGTCTTCGGAGACAACCGTGCCACCAGTTACGATTGCGATGTCTTGGAGGATCGCCTTGCGCCGGTCGCCGAAACCGGCCGCCTTGACAGCAGCGACCTTCAGGCCGCCGCGCAGTTTGTTGACGACAAGCGTCGCAAGGGCTTCGCCCTCCACATCCTCGGCGATGACGAGGAACGGTTTTCCGCTCTGCGCGGCCGCTTCCAGGAGTGGGAGCAACTCTTGCAGCGCCGACAGCTTCTTTTCGTAGATCAGAATATGTAGTTCCTCAAACTCAGCCTGCATTCTCTCGGCATTGGTTATGAAATAGGGCGAGATGTAACCACGATCGAACTGCATCCCCTCTACCACCTCAAGCTCCGTCTCGAGCGACTTTGCCTCCTCGACAGTAATAACGCCCTCACTACCGACCTGCTTCATGGCGTTTGCGATGTACCGGCCGATATCCGCATCGCCGTTGGCTGAGATCGTGGCAACCTGAGTGATCTCCTCATTCGAGGTCACCTTCCTGGACTTTTCCTTGAGGTCTGCAACAACTGCATCGATTGCCAGGTCAACCCCGCGCTTCACATCCATCGGATTCATGCCCGCGGCTACAGCCTTGGCCCCCTCCTTGACGATTGCGTGGGCGAGTACAGTTGCCGTCGTCGTGCCGTCACCAGCCAGGTACGACGTCTTTGACGCGATTTCCTTGACCATCTGCGCGCCCATATTTTCGAACTTGTCGTCAAGCGCGATTTCCTTCGCAACATTCACCCCATCCTTAGTGATCCGCGGCGCACCGAACCGGTCGAGCACGACGTTACGACCCTTGGGCCCCGGCGCCGGGAGAGCGTATGGTGGTTCGATCGTTCCTTGAACCGGGGAGGCCGTCATGCAGTTTAAGACGGGAGCACTCCTGTTGCTCGGCGCGATGGGACTGCCCGCGCCTGGAGCTGCACAAACGACACCCTCCCCGTCGGCAACTACCCGAACGGTGCTCGCTGCAACCAAACTGCCGCCCGTGACGGACGCGCCGCTCCATTTCAAAGCCGTCAGTGTCATCCTGCAGCCAGGCGAGAAGAGCAGCGTGTCAGCGTCGACTTTCCTCCATTTCTTTCTTGTCTCCGCAGCGGACCTGGGTCGACCTGCCGAGACGCCACCTGCCGCTGTAAACGAACTGTATCGTACGGTGCAGCCCATCCCCGGCCTGAAGCCGGGCAGCTACGATCTCAATCTCACCCGCGTAACATTTCCGGCACAGATGCCTTCCAACCCGCCACACCACCGGTCAGGCGCGGCTCTTTATTTCATCATTTCGGGCACTGGGGCGAACACGATCGACGGTAAGACTGAAACCAGGGGACCGGGTTCCTTGATCTATGGACCGCACACCCTCGTCCACCAATGGGGAAACCCGGGCAGCGAACCCGTGATATTCTTGGCCTTCAACATCAATCCGGAAGGTATGGCAGCCGTGCTTCCGGACACGCCAGTAAAGAAGCAGTAGCTGACGGCACGCCGCAGCATCGGGAAAACCGTTCGATTCCACAATTTCCGAGAATCGTTCGACTCTGCTCAGAGAGTCGGTCAGGGAGACGAAGACGATAACTTCGTCATGGCGAGCACGAATCGATCGATGTAGCGAGGGGGCTCTATTGCGAGGGTCATCATGTCGGAGCTCGAGCACGCACACCAACACGCTCACGATCACCATCACGCCTGCGCCAACCTGTGTGTACCGAAAACCTTATCCGAGTTGATGCCGCGATGGAATTGCCTAAGCTGGCGGAATGATCGGGCTGTTCTGTTTCGTTCTGGCCGTCCTGGCCTCGCCGTTCAAGTCGAAGTTGCGGCTTGAAGCCGAGAACGCGGTGCTTCGACATCAGTTGAATGTCTTGAGGCGCAGGCTGCCTGGTCGCGTCCGGCCCACGAACCATGATCGCTGGTTCTTTATCCAGCTGTATCGCTGGTTTCCATCAATCTTGCAG
>Ga0210410_10005852_pt1 | contig 10689 bp, 10 predicted proteins | sample IncBWC4MmetaG_FD_161058 | JGI IMG/M metagenome (GOLD analysis project Ga0210410, IMG submission 161058) | Forest soil microbial communities from Barre Woods Harvard Forest LTER site, Petersham, Massachusetts, United States - Inc-BW-C-4-M | ecosystem: Environmental > Terrestrial > Soil >... | reverse complement strand
GCACACTTTCGCGTTCAAGGGCCGGATCGACTGCAATTGGCTGCAATCATTGGAGGTCGGCATCGATCCGGCGCACACGTCGTTCCTGCATCGTTTCTTCCACGACGAGGATCCGAAGGAAGGCTACGGCAAGCTGTTCCGCGACACTTCGATCGACTCCGAAATGCCGATGACCAGGATCATGCGCGAATTCCCGCGGCCGCGCATCGAGGTCGAGCCGACCGATTTTGGCTTGCGCATTCTCACGCTGCGCGAGATCAGCGCCAAGAACATGCATGTGCGCGTTACCAATCTGATGTTCCCCAATGCCTTCATCATTCCTATGAGCCGGGAAATGACGATCACGCAATGGCACGTACCGATCGACGATACCAAGCATTACTGGTACGCGATCTTCACCAGCTTCGGCGCGCCGGTGGACAAGGACGAGATGCGCCGCCAGCGGCTCCAGCTCTACGAATTGCCGGATTACGTTCCGCGCAAGAACAAGAGCAACAATTACGGCTACGATCCGCACGAGCAGGATCACGAGACCTATACCGGCATGGGCGCCGACATTAATGTCCACGATCAATGGGCGTGCGAATCCATGGGCGAGATTGCCGATCGCACCCAGGAACATCTTGGCCAGTCGGACAAGGCGATCACCGCCTATCGGCGGCTGTTGCGGACGGCTATCGATGCCGTCGATAAAGGCGATAAGCCACCGATGATCTTCGACGTCGCTTCAGCTAAAACAGTAACCGGCCCGGCGGCCATCGACGGTATCGGCCCGACCGACGATTGGCAGGGCTACTGGCGGCGCACCGATGCCAGCAAACGCAGTGCCGCCAGTTGGGCGAATGTGAGCTGAGTCGCAGCAGCTAATGGCAGGCAGAAGCGAGTAGGGGCGTTGAGCTAAAATGTCTTCTCACAAGCGCCGCTCGCTCGCTCTGAACTTTGTCGATCGGCACGGCCTATGGAGCGAGGCTCAGGTCCGCGCCGCCGCCGCGGTCGAGAAGGCCATCAGCCAGAAGAATCTGGATCTGGTGCGTTTCTCCTTTCCGGATCAGCACGGCATCTTGCGCGGCAAGACACTGGTGGCGTCTGAAGCGGTGCGCGCGTTGCGTTCCGGCGTGACCATGACCAGCACGCTCTTTGCCAAGGACACGTCGCACCGCACGGTGTTTCCGGTGTTCGAGGCCGGCGCCGGCATGGACTTGCCGGAAATGGGCGGTGCCGGCAATTTCGTCATGGTCGCCGATCCGGAAACGTTTCGCGTCCTGCCGTGGGCCGAGAGCACCGGCTGGGTTTTGTGCGATTGCTATTTTCCGAACGGCAAAAAGGTGCCGATTGCGACGCGCGGGCTTTATCGCGAGGCGCTGGCAAAGCTCGCCGAAGCCGGCTTCGATTATCTGGCCGGCCTCGAAGTCGAATTTCACCTGTTGAAGATCGAGGATTTGCAGCTGGCGCCCGAAACGCTGACCTGGCCGGCCGAGCCGCCGCGGGTCAGTCACACCACGCACGGCTATCAATATCTCACCGAGGGCCGCTACGATCAGGTCGCGCCCATTCTCGACGTGTTGCGAAAAAGTGTTGCGGCGCTCGGCCTGCCGCTGCAATCGCTCGAGGTCGAATTCGGGCCGAGCCAGTACGAGTTCACCTTCGCACCGGAGACGGGGCTGGCGCCCGCCGACGCCATGGTGCTGTTCCGCAGCGCGCTGAAACAGGTGGCGCGCCGACACGGCTACCTGGTGAGCTTCATGTGCCGGCCGCGGCTGCCCCATACGCTCGCCAGCGGCTGGCATCTGCACCAGTCTTTGCTCGACAGCAAATCCAAGGCGAATGCTTTCATGTCACACGATGAGAAAGCAGCGCTGTCGCCGCTCGGCCACAATTTTCTCGGCGGCCTTCTGGCCAATGCGCGTGCGGCCAGCGTTTTCTCGACGCCGACGTTCAACGGCTATAAGCGTTATCGCGGCGTCAACACCATGGCGCCGGTCCAGGCGGTTTGGGCGCATGACAATCGCGGCGCCATGATCCGCGTGATGGGGGAAGCCGGCGATCCGGCGACCCATTTCGAAAACCGCTGCGGTGAGCCGCTCGCCAATCCCTATCTCTACCTGGCGTCGCAGATCTATGCGGGTCTCGACGGCACGGCCCGCGGGCTTGATCCGGGGCCGTCCGCCGACGCGCCCTACAAAAGCTCCGCCGAGGCTCTCCCCGCAACGCTCGAAGAGGCGCTTGCTGCACTGCGCACGAATGCCTGTTTCCGGACCGGATTTGGCGACCGCTTTGTGGACTATTACGCCAGGATCAAGGAAGCTGAGATCGCGCGGTGCCGGAAGGAGGGCCAGCCGGAAGGACCCGACGTCAGCGAATGGGAGCACCGGGAGTACTTTGATAGTCTATGACTTAACCGGCGGATTGCTTGGCACAGCGCCAAGAGCTGGCCAAGGACAGGAGGGGTGAGATGACGAAAACATGGATCGCGGCGGGGACCGCGCTGATAACCGCGGGTGCAGGACTTGCGCTCGCCATTGGGCCGGCACCGGCGCAGGACAAGACGGTGAAGATCGGCTTCATTTCGACCTTCAGCGGCCCGCCTGCGGCCATCGGCAACGATATGAAAAACTCTTTCGAGCTCGGCCTCGATCACCATGGCCGCAAGCTCGGCGGACTGCCGGTCGAGGTCATCTATGAGGACGACCAGACCAAGCCCGAAATCGGCGTGCAGAAAACGCAAAAGCTGATTGAGTCCGATAAGGTCGACTTCCTCGTCGGCTATATCTGGTCGAACGTGGTGCTGGCTTCGCTCAAACCGATTGCCGATTCCAAGACCATGACGGTGGTCACGAATGCCGGCGCCTCGCAGCTCGCCGGCGAATTGTGTTCGCCCTATGTGTTCTCGACGTCGTGGAACAATGACCAGACGCCGGCGTCGCTCGGCCTTTACATGAATCAGAAAGGGGTCAAGACCGCCTTCCTGATCGGGCCGAATTATGCCGCCGGCAAAGACATGCTCGCCGGCGTGCAGTCGACCTTCAAAGGCCAGATCGTCGGCCAGGAATTGACGCGCTGGCCGGACCAGCTCGACTTCTCCGCCGAATTGTCGAAGGCGCGCGAGGCCAAACCCGACGCGATCTTTGCTTTCTATCCCGGTGGCGCCGGTGTGCAATTCATCACTCAATATGCGCAGTCGGGGCTCAAAGGCCAGATCCCGCTCTACACCGCGTTCACCGTCGACGACTTGTCGCTGCCGCGGTTGAAGGATCTTGCCATCGGCATTCCGGGCGCCCAGGAATGGGTTGCCGATCTGCCTAACGACGCCAACAAGAAGTTCGTCGCCGATTACAAGGCCAAGTACAACGCCACACCGTCGTTCTACGGCGCGCAGACCTATGACGCAGTCGGATTGGTCGACAGCGCCATCAAGGCGGTGAAGGGCGACCTCACCAACAAAGAGGGCATGCGCAAGGAAATGGAAAAGGCCGATTTCAAGTCGGTCCGCGGCCCGTTCAAGTTCGGCAATAACCACATCCCGATCCAGAATTTCTACCTGCAGGATGCGGTAAAGAATGCCGACGGCAGCTATTCGCTGCGCACGGTGGCGACGATCGTCAAAGACGATCAGGACAAGTTTCACGACAAGTGTCCGATGAAGTAAGAAAGCTTTGCTGGGCGGAACAAGCACGCCACGATCGTCATGGCCGGGCAGAGCCGTTTGCAGAACGGCGTCACGTCATCGCCTATGTCCGGCCATCCATGTCTTTGTTGGGCCGCAAATGAAGACGTGGTTGCCCGCACCAGGTGCGGGTGTGACGGCAAAGACAGTGAACGCTCGATAGGCCCATGCTCTATTTCATCGAACAGCTCCTCAACGGCATTCAGCTCGGAATGCTGCTCTTTCTATTGGCAGCCGGCCTGACGCTGATTTTCGGCATCATGGATCTCGTCAATCTGGCGCACGGGTCGCTCTATATGCTCGGCGCTTATTTCGCCGCGACCTTTGCCGACTGGACCGGCAGCTTTGTGCTTGGCGCGTTCCTCGCACTTTTGGCGACGCTCGTTGTTGGCATGGTGCTCGAAGTGGTTGCCATCCGAAGATTATATGGCCGCGATCATCTCGACCACGTGCTCGCAACCTTCGGCCTGCTGCTGTTCTTCAATGAGCTGGTCCGGCTGATTTGGGGCCCGGCCGGCCTCACGCTGCCGCTGCCGAGCGAAATGCTCAATGCCGTCCAGGTGCTGCCGGGCTTGTATTATCCTGTCTATCGCCTGGTCATTATCGGTGTCACGCTCGCGGTCGGCGCGCTGCTTTATGTGCTGGTGATGCGAAGCCGGCCCGGCATGCTGATCCGCGCCGGCGCATCCAACCGGGAAATGGTCGGTGCGCTCGGCATTAATATCAAGCTGCTCTACACGCTGGTCTTCGGGCTTGGCGCGGGACTCGCGGGCTTTGCCGGCTTGATGCAAGCGCCGATCCTGACGGTGCAGATCGGCATGGGTGAGAATATTCTTATCGCCGCCTTCGTCGTCGTCACCATCGGCGGCATCGGTTCGATCCGCGGCGCCTTTATCGCCGCCATGCTTGTCGGCATCGTCGACACGATCGGCCGCGCTTTCGTCCCCGATCTGTTGCACACCTATCTGAGCGAAGCCGCCGCCTCGAGCCTCGGCCGGGCGCTGTCGTCGATGCTGATCTATCTGCTGATGGCGCTGGTTCTGGTCGTGCGTCCGGCTGGCCTGTTTCCGGCGGCGGCGCGATGAAGCTGTCGCCCGCGCCGCGCGTCGCGGTGAACATTTTTCTCGTGGTGTTTCTTGGTCTGGTGCCTGTCTATGCAGCGCTAACCGGCAATATTTTCGCCATGACGCTGTTCGCGCGCGTGATGATTCTCGCGCTGGCGGCGCTGAGCCTCAATCTGATCATGGGCTATGGCGGCATGGTCAGCTTCGGCCACGCCGCCTATCTCGGCATCGGCGGCTATGCCGTCGGCATTCTGTCGAAGGAGGGCATCGATTCCGGCTTCATCCAGTGGCCGGTAGCGATCGGCGCTTCGGCGCTCTACGCGCTTGTCGTCGGCGCGCTCAGCCTGCGCACGCGCGGCGTTTACTTCATCATGATCACGCTCGCCTTTGCGCAGATGGTCTATTACGTCGCGATCGGGCTTGACCGCTATGGCGGCGACGATGGGCTCACCATCTATCACAACAGCCAGTTCGGCGGCCTGATCGATATCGGCAACAAGACGGTCTTCTATTATCTCTGCTTCGCGCTGCTGCTGGCCGGAATTTATGCGGTCTGGCGCATTGTCAATTCGCGCTTTGGCCTGGTCATTCAAGGTGCGCGCTCGAACGAGCGGCGCATGCGCGCCATCGGCTTTCCGACCTTTCGTTATAAGCTCGCGGGCTTCGTCATCGCTGGTGCGATGTGCGGACTTGCCGGTGCACTTCTCGCTAATCACACGAGCTACATCAGTCCGGCGATGATGGAATGGACACGCTCTGGCGATCTCATCGTCATGGCGGTGCTCGGCGGCATGCGCGCGGCCTTCGGGCCCTTGATCGGCGCCATGACGTTTCTGCTGCTTGAGGATGTGCTGTCGCGCGCGACAGATTACCCTAATCTGTTCATCGGACCGCTGCTTCTCATCGTTGCCATTTATGTCAACGGCGGCATCGACGGATTGCTCGGGAGGGGGCACCGTGGCTGACGCTCTTCTTCAAGTCGAAGACCTGACCAAGCGCTTCGGCGGCGTGGTCGCGTCCGACCGGGTCTCGATCGCGCTTGATCGCGGCGAGCTGCACGCCATTATCGGACCAAACGGCGCCGGCAAGACCACTTTGATCGCCCAATTGACCGGCGAGATCGCGCCTGATGCCGGGAGCGTCCGCTTCGACGGTCATGACATTACCGCGCTTCCGGTCTACCGGCGCAGCGCCATCGGGCTGGCGCGCTCGTTCCAGATCACCTCGCTGTTTCTCGATTTCACCGCTCTCGACAATGTCGCGCTCGCGGTTCAGGCCCATGCCGGCCACTCGTTCCGCTTCTGGCGGAACGCGCGCGGCGACGCTGCGCTGCGTGAACCGGCGCGCGCGACCCTGAAGGATGCGGGCCTCGGCGCGCGCGCGGATGTGCTCGCCGCCGATCTCAGCCACGGCGAACGCCGTCAGCTTGAAATCGCCATGGCGCTCGCGACCAAGCCGCGCATGCTCCTGCTCGACGAGCCGATGGCCGGCATGGGCCCAGAGGAATCCGCACGCCTTATCGAAATTCTCCGCAAGCTGAAAGGCGGCCTGACGATCCTTTTGATCGAGCACGACATGGATGCCGTGTTTGCGCTCGCCGACCGCATCAGCGTTCTGGTCTATGGCCGCATCATCGCCTCCCGCGATCCGGCCGCGATCCGGGCCGATCCTATCGTACGTCAGGCTTATCTCGGGGAGAGCGGAGGAGCTCATGGTTGAAGCTCGCAATCCTCCGCTGCTCGAACTGTCCGGAATCGAGACCAGTTACGGTTTGAGCCGGGTGCTCTTCGGCCTCTCGCTCACACTCGGCAACGGCGAAATGGTCTCGCTGATGGGCCGCAACGGCATGGGCAAGACCACGACCGTGCGCTCGATCATGGGGCTCACGCCGGCGGCCGCAGGCTCGATCCGATTTGGCGGCGAGGAAATTCGCACGCTGCCGACCTATCGCGTCGCCAAGCTCGGCATCGGGCTTGTTCCAGAAGGCCGCCAAGTGTTCCCCAACCTGACGACGCGGGAAAATCTGATTGCCACCGCTGCCAATCGCGGCAGTGCGCGTGACCCTTGGACCCACGACAAAGTCTGTACGCTGTTTCCGCGGCTTGCCGAGCGCGCCCGCAGCATGGCCAATCTCCTGTCCGGCGGCGAGCAGCAAATGCTCGCCATCGGGCGCGCTTTGATGACCAATCCGCGCTTGTTGATTCTTGACGAAGCGACCGAAGGCCTAGCGCCGGCCATCCGCGACGAAATTTGGCGTTGCTTGCTAAGGTTGCGCGCCGCGGGCCAATCGATCCTGGTGATCGACAAGAATGTCGACGCGCTGATGCGTATCGCCGACCGCCATTACATTATCGAGCGCGGCCGCGTCGTGTGGACGGGCTCCTCGCAGCAATTGGCGGGCGCACCGGAAATCCAGCACCGTTATCTCGGCGTCTGAAGGCGGCTCGGCTCGGTGAGGTAGACGATGTGGCCGCCGACGAGCACGGCGACGACGCGCGGCCGTCCCGACAGTGCCGCATCGACCAGGATCAGATCGGCGCGCTTGCCGGGCGCGATGCTGCCGCGATCGGGGAGATTCGTGGCGCGGGCCGGTGTGCCACTGACGAGCTCCCAGGCTTTGGCGAGCGGCAGCACGCCGATCTCCACCAGCCGGAAGGCGGCGACTAATGGTGCTGGATAGAAATAATCCGAGGCCAAGATCGAGCACAGTCCGCGCGCCACCATGTCGCGCGCATTGACCCAACCGATATGGCTCTTGCCGCGCACGATGTTGGGCGCGCCGAAGACGATTTGATCGCCGCCGGCGACGGCAGCCTCCGCCGTCTCGACATTCATCGGAAACTCGCAGACCCGGCAGCCGAGCGCGCGAAACCATTGTCGTTGCTCCGGCGAGGAATCGTCGTGCGACAGAAGCGGGATGCCAGCAGCGTTGGCGGTTTTGGCCATGCGCACAATCAGGTCCGGTACTTCGTCGGCGCGACTCTGCAGCGAGTCAACGAGCTTGAAGAAGTCCTCGCGGCTTAATCCGGTGCGGTCGATCATCGTGCCGATCTTGGACGGCGGCCGGTTCGCATAGTCGGGCGCCAGCATGTGATCGTTGAAAGCGAGCGCGTCGATCTTGCCTTCGTCGAGCCAGCCGCGCGCTTCCGGCTCGGCGTCGAAATTGTATGTCTCGAAACGCAAATGATAACGCGTATCGGCGGCGAGCCGCGGCTTGAGCGCTTCGATCGCCGAGAGCAGGTTGCGGGCGTTGTCCGGCCCACGCAGGCCCGGCTCCCAGGACCAGGTGACGCTGTGGAACACTGTCGTAATGCCGTTGGCGATGACCTGGCGGTCAGTATCGGCCAGCGCCAGATCGACCGCAAAATCCACGCCCGGACGCGGCATCATCTGCCGTTCAAAAGCATCGCCATGAATATCGACGATGCCGGGAAGCACGATCAGGTCTGCCGCATCAATCCTGCTCGACGCCGCGCAATCCGAGCCGATTTCGCCGATGACGCCATCGGCGGTGTGAACGCTTGTCTCCACAAGTGCGCCGCCGGTCAGAATCTTTGCGCCGGTAATTCCAATGTCCATTTTTCTGCTCAGGGACTCACTGTTTCCATTTTGAGAGCGCTCGCTTCGATCTCATAGCGATCGAGAAACTCTTCCACGCTCAAGCGCCGGAAATCCGGTAGCGCCAGCCGAAGACGTTCGTGTGACCAGTGCCACCAGGCCAGCCGCTCCAGGCGCATTGCGATATGGTTAGGAAAGCGCGGACGAACAAGCCGGGCCGGGTTTCCGGCGACAATGGTGTAGGGCGCGACATCTTTGGTCACGATCGCGCCCGCGGCAATCACGACGCCGTCGCCGATCTTTCTTCCCGGCAGCACAATGGCACCGTGGCCGATCCAGACATCATGGCCGATGACGACGCGACGCGATCGCCGCCATTCGAAGAACTCAGCCTCGTCGATCTCGCCCGGGAAATAGCTGGCGGCACGATAGGTGAAATGCGCCTGGCTGGCGCGCTGCATCGGGTGATTGCCGGGATTGATCCGGGTCATCGCCGCGACCGAGCAGAACTTGCCAAATTTCGTGTAAGCGATATTGCTGTCGTTGACGATATAAGAATAGTCGCCGACCTCGGTTTCGAGCAAGGTCGTGCGTGCGCCGATATCGGTGTAACGCCCAAGCGTGCAATCGTGCACTTCCGCGGTCGGATGGACGAGCGGTTGCTCGGACAGAATCTTTTTCATGTTTCCAGCACCAATGCGACGCGGTCCGAGGCAAAGCGTGACCGCGTCGTAAGAATGGGCACGCAGTCGGTGTCGGCGTCGACGCTTTCGACGACCAGCAGTGGACGGCCGAGCGCAAGTTTCAGACTCTCGGCGTCGGCAGCTTCGGCGACAGCAGCCGTGACGCGCGTGCTCTCGCGGGTGAAGTCGCGCACGCCGAAATTCGCCAGCATGCGCGTCATCGAATTGGACGACATTGCATAGACGCGCGCGGCGTTGGGGAAGCGGTCCGCCGGCAACCAACTCGTCGACGCGACGATCGGGATGCCGTCAGCCTGACGGACGCGTTCCATCCGGATCACCCGCGCCCCCGATTTGAGCTTCAGCCGCCTGGCGATGTCACCGTTGGCGTTTTCGATGCTGCTCGCGACCAGGCGGCCGCCGACGGCGTGGCCGGCGCCGCCGACGATTTCGGAAAATCGCGTGCGGCGGCGGATCGGATAGGCGATGCGGTCGGCTTCCACATAAGTTCCGCTGCCGCGCTCGGCGCGGACAAAGCCGCGCTCTGCAAGTGCCGCGATGGCGCGGCGCACGGTGTGACGGTTGACGCCGAACCGTTCGGCGATTTCGGTCTCAGCCGGTAGCTTGGTTCCCGCTTTGAAGGTTCCCTGCGCGATCGATTGTTCCAGGTCGTCGGCGATACGCCGCCACAGCGCCACGCCGGCGGCGGCTTTCGTCTCGGCGCGTTTTGCAGCGGCGGTGCGGCGTGTCATCGAGTTCGTTTCAAAATTCGTCTTGCCGTTTTCTAGCCTGTCATGGCAGCGTCAGCAAAACTTCATTGTTGCGCGCTAGACAGTCTCATAGTTGTCTAGTAACATAGACAACTATGTTCGACAAGGTTTTTCGTCGATTTGGCGCCAGCGGATGAGGTCTCAGTCTTGGACGAGATGCGCCAAAAACGCCGCGCGGTGATGGCGGTGCTGGCCGACAGCGCCGCCGCTGAAATTGCGCCTCTGCTCGAGGCGCTTGAACCGCTTCCGGCCCATGAGGATTTGCGTGCGCCGGAAAACGGTCTTGTCATGATGCGCGGCCGCATCGGCGGCGATGGCGCGCAGTTCAATCTCGGCGAAGCGACAGTGTCGCGTGCCGTGGTGCGGCTTACGACCGGCGAAATGGGCTTTGGCTATGTGCTGGGCCGCGACCGCGTTAAGGCGCGGCTAATCGCGCTCTGTGACGCGCTTGTGCAAACGGCGGCTTATGCCGCGGCGCTTGAAAGCAAAGTTATCGCGCCTCTTCGATCCGGTTTAGAAGCACAACGCGGCGTACACGCACGTCAGGTCGCAGCGACAAAAGTCGATTTCTTCACCTTGGTGCGCGGGGAGGACAGCGCATGATCGGCTCAGGCTTTGCCGACCCGGTGATGTCAGCGCAGGCGGCGTTTCGCGCTATCCTGGAGGCGACGTCGCGGCCCGGAATTGTTTGTCGGATTGGCGCTGAAGTTGTGGCGCCGTCGCCATTGTCATCGGCCGCCGCGGCTATTGCCTTGACGCTGTGCGACCAAGATGCGCCGGTCTGGCTCGACGCGCCGCTTTCCACATCGCAGGATGTCGCGACGTGGCTACGGTTCCACTGCGGGACAAAGATCGTCAGCGATCCCGCAGCGGCAACCTTTGCCTTCGTCGCCAACGCGGCTGCGTTGCCGCCGTTCGACAACTTCGACCTCGGCAGTGCCGACTACCCG
>Ga0210410_10005851_pt1 | contig 10690 bp, 6 predicted proteins | sample IncBWC4MmetaG_FD_161058 | JGI IMG/M metagenome (GOLD analysis project Ga0210410, IMG submission 161058) | Forest soil microbial communities from Barre Woods Harvard Forest LTER site, Petersham, Massachusetts, United States - Inc-BW-C-4-M | ecosystem: Environmental > Terrestrial > Soil >... | reverse complement strand
TCCAAAGTCATCAGCGGTCTCAAGCGCGGTACTTGGTATTTCGCCGTCACGGCCTTCAACAGCGAAAAAATCGAAAGTAAGCTCTCGGCCGTCCTGCCCATAACCATCTGAACGGCGCTCAATGCCTTGGTGGCTCACCGAAGTGACTGCGGAAGTCGTTGCGGCAGACTCGGCTTGCTGTTGCTCGTGCGCTTGGAATGCATGATTTTACATAAGTCACCATCAGCAGCGTGAACGTCCCACATGCCTTAGTATTGTCAGGCGTAAATTTCGCAGGAGCCGTTTTTTGGACTTCGCGAATTGCAAGCTGCCAGACGCCCCCTAAGGTTGCAACCAGAAGCATATGTATGAACGTATCGCACCAAGAACTCACGAGACGGCATCTCAAGTAGAGTTGAATTGGCAGCGGCGACTCGATGCCCTAGTACGCGGCGAGTGCAGCGAAGACGATTTCTTGGACGAATTGTCGAGTCTTCGGCAAGCCGTTCCCAATTCTGCATGGAACGTAGTCGCCTGGCTGGATCAGCGATATAGGCGCGGGCAAATACCCGTTGATCTCTTTCGATCTATGGAGTCAAAGATTGCGGCGCGCCAATTAGGCACGCTCGATTATGGTGCGACAGTCCATCTTTATCCCGAACTCGTCGCGTCCCCGGTGATAACACAGCGTTTCGTCCGCCCCGAAAGAAGCGATATTCCGGCAACAGAAGAGCCCGGTGATCATGTGCAAACCGCCGGTGCCGCGATTCAAGCGATGCCATTTGAAACGCCCGCACTGCGGATCGATGATCGATCTGTGCCGCCTGTCGCTGACGTTGGCCGCGTATTACGGAAGCGGTACGTTCTTGAAAGCCGGTTGGGCTCCGGCGGCATGGGTACGGTATTCAAGGCAATGGATCGACACCGGTGCGATCTCCCCGAGAGCAATCGCCATGTGGCGATAAAAGTTCTGCACGCGAAAATTGACAGCCATCCGAACGTCTTCTCGAATTTGCGACGCGAATTTTATTGTGCTCAGTCGCTTTCACACTCGAATATTGTCAGAGTATACGAGCTGGACAGGGATGAAGACGTTGCTTTTTTTACGATGGAGTTGCTCGAGGGAGAGCTGTTGAGCGGCGTGATCGAGCGCTTGAATCCGCTGTCGATATCCAGATCGTACGCATGGACCATCATACTCGAGGTGGGCGCCGGCCTGGCGCACGCGCACGCGCGCCATGTGGTCCACACGGACTTGAAGCCACAGAATATAATGATTACCAACTCGGGCGAAGTACGCATACTCGACTTTGGCGCCTCGAGCGCTGTTGTCCGCCAAGACTCGAGCACCGATGACACTCGGAAAAGCAACTCTGCCGAGCTGACGCCGGCGTACGCTTGCTGCGAACTGTTGGATGGGCAACAAGCCGATCGGCGCGACGATCTTTATGCCCTCGCGTGCGTATCGTACGAATTGCTCGCGGGCGAGCATCCGTTTCAGGGCCGGACGTCGACCGAGGCGCGGGACCTTGGATTGATCGCGCGACGGCCGCCTGGGCTGAGCCGGCGACAATGGCAGACATTGGCGGCGGGTCTTTCTTGGAGTCGGGAAGGTCGGTCGATATCGGTGCGCGATTGGATTGAGAAGCTGCATCCAGGCCCGGCGGCCGCGCGGCGATTGGTGCGCCCCCGTGATCTCACAGCCGAACCTCCGCGCGCCGCGCCTCGGTTACGCGCCGTCGCTCTGCTCGCGCTCTTATTGGCTGGTCTCATTGCGTGGGTCTCATTGAATTGGTCGACCTTCGAAAGAAAAATGAGTGGGGCTGCTGCCGTTCCGGACGCCGCAACGATTGCGCCGATCAATACTGATCCCGTGGCGGCGCATCAAATTGCTCCGTCGGAAGGAGAGCCTTTGGCGGAATCAGCGTCAATGGGACCTGCCCCGCAAGATGTTTCTGCGACGGAAAAGCGGGTACAGGCTCTGCAAGCGATACCGATTTCAGGCCCCGTCGGGCGCGACACCGCGCGTTCAGTCTCGCGTAACGAGAAACGCAAAGAGATCGGTATTTCGGCCGGTGCATACAGAATTCGCTCGGGCGAAAACTTTGCCGAAATTCATGTTCTCCGCTCCCCTGGTTTTGACGGCGACACGAGCTTTGTGTGGTGGACCGAATCTTCGTCGGCAAAACCCGGTAATGACTACGCATCGCAAGACCGGATAACTCAGTTGTTTCCCAAGGGCCGCCGCGCGGTCAGCTTATTCGTCAGAGTTATTCCGAACGCATCCCGAAAACAGTCCACTGTGTTTTACGTCGCCATCGGCAATCCAAGCAACGGCGCCACCCTGGGCCGCATAGCGCGCGCGGCAGTGATTCTGCCGCCGAGGTAACGGCCTCGTAGAGCCGGCGCTAAAATGCACCTCTAAGCCTTTGATTTTATGGTGGGCGGTACAGGGATTGAACCTGTGACCCCTGCCGTGTGAAAGCAGTGCTCTACCGCTGAGCTAACCGCCCGTTAGTCAGCAGCAAAGTATGACATTGACCCTCCGCTAAGACAAACGGCACGGCCGGTCTGCGCCGTTGTCCGCGCTCCCCTCAGGCCCTCTGCTAAACTCTCCGCCCCTCAATTTTCTCAAAGCCCAGCTTCATGACCGTCCGCACCCGATTTGCCCCCAGCCCAACCGGTTTCCTGCACATCGGTGGCTTGCGGACCGCGCTATTTTGCTGGCTGTACGCCCGACGTCATGCCGGTCAGTTCATTTTGCGGATCGAGGATACCGACCTGGAGCGCTCGACGCCCGAGGCCATCCAGCAGATTCTGGACGGCCTCGAGTGGGCCGGTCTCGTCCACGACGAAGGTCCTTTTTTTCAAACCAAGCGCTTTGACCGTTACAAGGATGTCATCGAAGAATTGCTCGCCGGCGGCAAGGCCTATCGCTGCTACTGCAGCAAGCAAGAGCTCGAACAGATGCGCGCACAACAGATCGCCCGCGGAGAGAAACCGCGTTACGACGGACGCTGGCGCGAGCGCATCGATTCGGTCCCCGGCGTCGCGCCGGTGGTGCGCTTCAAGAACCCGCTCGTCGGTGAAGTGGTGGTTGATGACGTCGTGCATGGCCCCGTCGTGTTTCAAAACAGCGAACTCGACGATCTCATCATCGCGCGATCCGACGGCACGCCTACCTATAATTTCTGCGTGGTGGTGGATGACATGGATATGCAGATCACCCATGTGATTCGCGGCGACGATCACTTGAACAATACGCCGCGGCAATTGAACATGCTGCTCGCGCTGGGGGCCAGGCCGCCCGTGTATGCCCACTTGCCGATGATTTTGGGTCCGGATGGCGCCAAGCTCTCAAAGCGCCACGGAGCCGTCAGCGTACTTCAGTACCGCGATGACGGTTTCCTGCCCGAAGCCGTCCTCAACTACCTGGTCCGTCTGGGCTGGTCGCACGGCGACCAGGAATTCTTCACCATCGAGGAAATGATCCGGCTATTCGACATTGCCGATGTCAATAAATCCGCCTCGGCCTTCAACGTTGAAAAGCTGACCTGGCTGAATCAACAGCACATGATGCGTGCGCCCGCTACGCGCGTCGTCCCGGTACTGCGTTGGCACTTGGACCGCGAGGGCATTCGGGCACCGAATGAGACGCAACTCGAACAAATCGTCGTGTCGCAGCGCGAGCGTGCGAAAACGGTGCGCGAGATGGCGCTCAACAGTGTGTTCTTTTTCCGGGCGCCCCTGACCTATGACGAGAAAGCGGTGCGCAAACATGTGACCGCCGATGTGTTGGTGCTGCTGGCCGAGGCGTCCAACGAGCTGGATCGATTGGCGGATTGGTCGGCGCCGGCCATTCACGAGGTCATCAGCGGATTCGCGGCGGCAAAGGGTATCTCTCTCGGTAAGCTCGCGCAGCCCATTCGCATCGCGGTCTGCGGGGGAACGGTGTCGCCGCCCATCGACGCCACGCTGGCCATTTTGGGTAAAATCGAGTCGTTGTCTCGATTGAGCCGCGCACGAGCGGTTTGGGGTACGTAGTTCGTTCATTTTCTTGACGAATTGGTCTCCGTCAGGTAACGTGCCGCGCCTCCATGTGGGGCCATAGCTCAGCTGGGAGAGCGCTTGCATGGCATGCAAGAGGTCGGCGGTTCGATCCCGCCTGGCTCCACCAGTTTTCATGTCGGCGACCGATCGATTTTTAAGGCCTGCGTCCCCATCGTCTAGAGGCCTAGGACACATCCCTTTCACGGATGCGACCGGGGTTCGAATCCCCGTGGGGACGCCACTTCCTGCGCGTCTGTCAGAAGCGCATCGTAAGGCGCTGTAAACGCAAGAAATTTCAGGGGTTCGAAAAATCCGCCCGCTTCTGCGGCCGGAATTCACAAGTTTGGTATCGCTATATCCGACGGCGTGTCCCGGTCTTTTTTAATGACTCACGGACGTTGCGAGGGTTCGAAGTCCTTTGGGTCTTACGCTGTAAGTTTTCGGGCGACGAGGGCCTCTCCGTTTTTAAAGCGGTCTGAACAGAGTCGGTGCCCCAAGCAAGATCCACAAGCGTGCCCATCATGAGGACTGTGGCCGCTCTCCACTCTTTCCAATGTGCTGACATCCTCCGCGAGTCTTCGGAAAGGTCTACGTTCGTCGTTCATCCGCTTGGAAGTAGACACATGCCGAGTCATGAGATCGACGACTTGGAATCGTTGGCCTCAAACGACGCGCCGTTGCATACGGTCTATTCGGGCGCCCGCTCCGAGTCCGTGCTCGCCGCAAGGTCCATTATCAGAGTTTCAGCCACACCCTCTTCATGCACGACGACTCGCCGCTCCGACATCGCGCTGCTGAGGCGATCGTCCCATCCCGCCACGACAGGTTTGTCGCCCCGCAGCGCTATTCTGTGGTCTGCGGTCGCCGACAGGTAGTCGACGACCCCGAAGCGCCAGGGCTCCGCCCCGAATTCACGCATCACGAAATTGCCAATGACCAAACCAGCCCAATCGAAATCCCCGTGATAGCGCAGTCGGGCGCCGGCGGCGGCGAGTTGGGCGAGCAGGGTTTGCTGGGCGGCTGACGGCATCCCGTCCGTACAGGCCAAGGGCGCGCAAGCTGCGCCTAAGCGGTCGGCGGCGATGGCGACGATGTTGGGGTTCTCGCAGACGAACACGTCGCGTTGGGCCACATGCCAGGCGGGGGGGCGGCGTAACAGGGTGCGCAGCGATAGGTGCACTGGCTCGCCCGGGGACACATGCGCGCCGTCGATGTCCAGACGCGGGAGGTTGAGACATAGCGCTGGGAGCGCCAGCTCATTGACCGTGATACCCAGACGAGCCCAACGGTCGCGGACAGATTCTTCGGCGTCCTGTAGTCCAGCCGCTTCGATGACGTCGATAGACGTCTCGGCGGCCCACGCCCGCAACACGATGGTTGCGACGGGACGTCCGTTGTCGAGGCTGTGCGAGTCGCCCAGAACTTCGGCGGCGAGTTGTGCCCTTGAGATGCCATGCCCTGGCAGCCGGCCGAGTACGCAAGCGGCCTGCGCCAACAGCAGTTCGGCTCGCGCAGGATCGCTACCCGAGAGGCGTTTCACCAGTGCGGTGCCGGTCGCATCGGTCAACAGAGCGGCGAGTCGCGGTTCCGCCGTTAGAGAGAGCGCGGCACTCCACGCTTGCTCGCGCGCCACTCGATCGGCCCGGCGGTCGGACAGCGGTCCGTCGAGGAGCTCTAGCGCGTCGCGCAGTGTGACTGCGATTCCCGCGTGGTCCAGCGCTGCGTCGAGTTCGGAGAGCCGGATGCGCATGGATCCCGCGGCGACGGTGCGCCGGCCCAGCAGGCCGGCGAGCGCGCGACGTTCGTGGCCCAAGAGATCCGTCAGGGTGAATTCGTCGCGCGATGCGCCTCGCTCATACCGGGCGCGCAGCCGCAGGCGTAGATTGGCGAGTTCGACTCCGCCCAGCAGCTTCCGCAGGCGCTCTCCGTCAATGGAGTCCTTGCTCATTCGTTCGCAACGGCCGCTTCCGGGAAGCGGCGCACGGGATCCGCTTCCTCTCGCCGCTCGCGGCCGTCCCACGACCAGCGCGACACGAAGATGGCGTCCATATCTTCGCGGCGCACGATCTGACAAATGTTGAGGCCGGGGATCTCCGCATAGCAGCCCCATTCGCGCTCGCTGGTCATCACGAAGTCGAGATCGAACTCACGGATCAAGCCCATACAGCTCGCGCGCGCCTCATCGTCGATGCCGGCGAAGGCCTCGTCGAGCAGCACCAACCGTGGAGCGTGGGGGTCCGAACTCTCGTAGTGGCTGCTGGCGGCTGCAAAAAGCGGCACCGTGAGACCCAGCGCGCGCTCGCCGCTGGATGCGGGGCCGGAGAGCGGTTTCCATTGCCGGTCCTGATTGCGTTCGACGGTGAATCGATGCCAGCGCCGATAGTCGAGCGCCCGGGCCAGGCTGTCGTATAACGTGCCGCGCTCGTCACGCTGCCGTTCGGCATCGATACGCGCCTGCAGAAATTCTCCGACCAGCCGCCGGTCCTCGGCGGACCAGGCATCCGCACTGGTGTTGAGCAAGCGCTTGCGCGCGAGTTCCAGTCCGGGCACCGCATTCTCATCGTTCTCTGGCAAGGGTTCCCAGACCAGGCGATAGCGCATGCCGGTCGAGGTAGGCCGTTTATGCAGTTCGACGTTGATCGCCGCGACTCGCTCTTCCGTGTCGCGAATCATGCGCTGCAAGTTGGCTGCGATCTCCTTCTCGAGATGCTCCTCAAGCAACGCGCGCTCCTGGGCGGACAGGATCAGGCGCTGTTCCGCCAGTTCCGCATCGAGTCGCTGTTCGAGCGCGTCGGGGCGCTCCGGCCGCTGCTGATAGACGATGCGCACGATGAGTCCGTGGTCGCTGGGCTCCGCCGTTGCGGCGTGGCCCTGGGTGGACATGGTGCTCTGCAGCTCCGTGAGGTCGCGCCCGATCTCCCGTTGTACGCGATCCCAGTCCGCCTCCTCCGCCGGGATATCGGCCAGCGCCTGCTCGGCGCGCCTGGCAATGGTCAGCGCGGCCTCGATGCCCCATGCGCCCGTATTGTCCGCCAACGGCAGATCCGGAACGGCAATGGTCACGAAGCCGGTCTGCTGCGTGTACGCCTGTAGCGTCTCGACGGCGGTCTGACGCACGTGCACGCGCTCCGCGAGTTTCTCGTTGAGCTCCGAGTGCTTCTGCTCGGCGGTGCCGCGTTGGGTGGCGACAACCACCAACTGTGCCCGCAAGTCCTTCAGCGCGCGATCGTGTTTGTTGTGTGCCTGCTGGGTGGCCTCGATATCGCTCAGTAGTTCGCTCACCTGTTTGCCGATCGTGGCTTGCAGCGTGTCCACCGTCTCGGTTGCGGCGCGGAGCAGCGTCTGTTTCTCCCGATGATCCTCGACGGCCGCTCCCAAGGATTCGCGCGCGTCGGTTTCGCGTACCGTTTGGTCGGCAAGTTCGGTCAGGGCAGCTTTGTGCTGTCGCAGCGCATTGGCAAGTTCCATGACCGCCCCGCGATACTCGCCGAGCGATCGTTCCATGACATCGAGACCGGGGGCGGCGGCCGGTAGATTCAGATCGCGTGCGTCCAGACTCAGCTCGTCCCGCGCGCGTGCAAGGGCGTGGTCGGCCTGCGCGAGCTTGGACTCTGCCTCGCCGAGGCGCGCCTGCGCCTCACGCCGCCGTTGCTCGGCGGCATTGTTCTCGGCATGCCAACGCAGGAGGCCATCGTCGGTCGGCGCACGTGCATACTCGTTGCGCGCGTCTTCACGGAAGGCGGCGAGCTGCTCGGTGGCCGACTGTTGGGCCGCGAGTGCCGCGGCGAGTTCGCCCAAGCGGGTGGCGATGTCATCGAGGCGCGCCCGGCGCGCGGCCTCGCGCGCGGCGTGACCGATATAGCGCGCGTCGGGTTTCGTCCAGGCGCCCCGCACGGTGCCCACGCGAAATTGCCCGCTCGGCGACACCCAGGTTTCGGCATCGACCGGCTCATCCCCGGCACAGGCCACCGAGCGCAATAGGGCGGACAAAGTGCCGGCATCGATACGGGCGCCGCCGCCCACGGCCGGGATGGTGGGTCTCAACCAGTCCGCCAAGGAATTCGCATGCGGCGGCCGCACGGTAAAGATGACATCGTGGGTGCGAGCATGGACTACCGTGCCTTCCGGGAGCACCCAGGCGTCGAGGAGGCCGCCGGCCTCCAAGGCCGCCTCCACACCCGCGCGGGCGCCACTTGGCACGTGGGAGGCAAAATCGACGAGCTGCCACAGCGGCGCGCCGGCCGCTTCGGCGCGGATGGACGCATCTCGGGTGTAGGGCACAGGAGGCGCCTGGTCTTCGCCCGCCTCGAGACGCGCGCGTTCCGCGTACAACTCGCTTTGCTCCAGGGCCAAGAGCCTGCGTTCCTCTGCCAGCGCGGCGGCGCGCGCCGCGAAGTCCTGTTCCACAAGCTGGAGCACGCGATCCAACGCCGCGCGCATGGGATTCATGCCGCTCTGGGTGGTATGCCAAAGCTCCAGCTCGTCCAGGACAGCATCGACCTCGGGAATGCGCAGCGCCTGCGCGGCCTGTCCATACTGCCGCCACGCGGCCAGGAGTTTGGCGCTTCCCTCCAGCAAATTCTCCGCGGCGTGCCGGGCGGCCTCGGATGCAATGTCGAAGGCCTCGGCATGCAACGCTCGAGCGTCCTGTGCCCGGGTGCGGGCCCGCGCAGCCGTCTCCACCTCGCGCAGACGTTTGCGGATCACGGCAATCTCCTCGCGGCGGCGCGCTTCGGATTCTCGCCGCTCGCGAAGCAAGGCGGTGATGCCCGCCTCGGGGAGATGGGTCACGCCGTCAGGTAGAGACACGCCCTGCAGCGCGCGTGCATGACCGTCGGCGAGTCCCGTATCGCGCGCGAGATGGGCAGCACTGGATGCAGAGTCCACCAGCGTGGAGCGACTGGCATCGGCCTGCCCGCGCCGACGATTGGCTGCCTCCGCTTCGCGAGTGAGTTGGGTGCCTGCGAGTGTTTCCCGTTTCGCGGCCTCATCCATTAGCACGCGGCATTCAGCGGCTCGATCACGGGCACTGGACAGCCTGTTCGCATCTCGCATGATAGGGTCCGATCGCAACACGAGCAGTCGGGCTTCGTCGGCCGCCAGCTGTTCCTCCAAGCTTTGCTGTTGCGACTGGTAACGGATGACCCGGGCGCGCGCCTCGTGGGAGCGCCTGTACACCGTTCTCGAGGCGTCGAACCAGCCGGAGCGCCTCGAGACGATTGACCGCCTCAGTGGCGAGCTGCACCTCGGCGCCCGCTTCGCGCGCATCCTTGCGCCAGTAGCGGCCGTACCGGTCGCCGGCGGACCGCAGGTAACCAGCCAGTTCGTGGAGCGAATGAATTTGCTTGGGCTCGGTGCGCGCGGCGCGGGCCAAGTGTTCGGCCACCAGCAGCGTCGCGTGTGCTTCCGTGCCCACCGCCGGCAAGTGTTTGTCCGAGAGTTCGCCGTCGCCATCGACGAGCGCCAAGCCTTCAGCGCGCAGCTCGGCGGTGAGTCCGGTTGCCTGCGCCAGTCGATAGGCCAGGGGCCCGCGCTGGCTGACCAAGTACTCGCGCTCCTCCGGGGAGAGTTCGTCGTGGTATAGCACGGGATCATCGAGCAGCCGCCGCGCCAATCGATGGCGCAGTGCCATGCGCTTGCCGTCGGGACTGTCCGGTACGTACTCATCCACGAGTGCCGCGAGCCGGCCGTCGAAAAGGAGGTCTGCCTGAGTCATGGCGATGAGACTGGCGCCGCGCGTGCCAGCGGGCAATCGCGCAAGTACGCGGCGATGGACGTCGTACAGAACGTCGCCGGATTGGTTGACGTAACCCTCTTCGTCGCCTGCAACGCGCGTGAGCACACCGAGTTCCAGCAGTAGGCGGCACACGGCAACCAGGGAGCGTCGCTCGCGCGCGTGCTCGAGGGTAAAGACAAATCCGCACGCTGCGAGATCGGGGTCTGCCGTGGCTTCCAAGAGACGCTCACCCAAGGTTCTCAGGGTGATCTGCGATTCGGCGCGCTCGAGCACCGCGCAGGCGAGACATAGCAGCACATAGCGATCCTGATCGAACTCCGGCAACCCTCTCGTTGGGTCGTCGAGTGCAGCGGGCCTTTTGTAGAGCCGCGCGCATTGCCGCTCCACCTGCAGGTTCCATCCCGTCTCACGCCCGAACCAGTCACGCAAGTAGCTGGCATGTCGACGCACGAGTTCGAGCGCCGGGTCACCGGCAGGCATGAGCGGACGCATCAGCAAGGCGCGCAGTGCACGCTCGCGCTCCTCAGCCTCCTGGTGTTTCAGAACGTCCTTTAGTCCGGGGGCTGGCATGGGTTAGGTTTTACGAATGAGAAGGAGATGGTCGCGACCGCGGAAGGTCCCTAAGTCCGTTGCAATTTCTGCCTCCGTGTGAGCAGCGAGAGGAACGAGCCGAACGATGAGCGTACCATCGCCAGTCAACCGTTCCACGGGCTCGTCGGGATCCGTCTGGCTGGCGAGAGCCTCGCCCAGCAGCGTGAGCAACAATCGAAACGACGACGAATCGAGCCGACCCAACTCGGACAGCCGGGTCTCACCGTTGGTGGCCAGGCGTTGTCGCGCCGCTTCAGTTTGAGCCGCCTCTTTTGCGACGCGGGCCGCGAGCAGGCTGCGCTCCGCGGAGCGGTCGAGGATCCGGGGCGGTGC
>Ga0210410_10005849_pt1 | contig 10690 bp, 5 predicted proteins | sample IncBWC4MmetaG_FD_161058 | JGI IMG/M metagenome (GOLD analysis project Ga0210410, IMG submission 161058) | Forest soil microbial communities from Barre Woods Harvard Forest LTER site, Petersham, Massachusetts, United States - Inc-BW-C-4-M | ecosystem: Environmental > Terrestrial > Soil >... | reverse complement strand
ATCCTAGAAGAATCCGTACCTAGTATGGGTTCGTTCTTTCACGGCATGATTCCGGTCGAGGGGTGGAAAGTTGGACAAGCCTACAAACGCGCTATCTTGGGGGCGCAATCCGGCCGCGTTTACAAAGTAGATTGAGCTTACCCAGCGTTTATTCGAAGACCGCCCGGCAACATCATCACAAGAATCCGGGTTGACAAAAGAATCGTCCTGTTGGGATTAGCCAGTCAGTCAGTTCACTGACTCAATCCACGGCCATAGGCTGGCGAATAATTTATGACACAACCAACACAACAAGCCCTAAGCAGGCAGAACGGAGCAAAAAGATGAGAGTCGCACTCGATAAAAAAAGGTTCGGCCCCTGGGCACTCGTCACGGGTGCCTCGTCCGGAATAGGCAAGGAATTTGCGCGGCAAATCGCCGCTTCAGGAATCAACATTGTCCTCGTTGCGCGGCGGGAGGACTTGCTTAAGGAAGTAGGCGTTGAATTAAGCAAGCGTTACGGTGTGGAGCATCGAGTGATCGTGCTTGATGTCTCTCGGGAGGATTTCATCGGGCAACTCGCCTCCGCCACTGACGATCTCGACATCGGCCTTGTCATCTCCAATGCCGGCACCGGAAATCCCGGCGAGTTCTTGAAGCTTGATCGGCAGTTGCTTCAGGCGACTTTGCGGCTCAGTACGATGGCGCATCTGGACATTACCCACCATTTCGGCGCGAAACTGGCCAAGCGGAGGCGGGGCGGCTTGATCCTCGCGGGGGCAATGGGTGCGGAAAACGGCGTTCCCTGTATGGCGAATGACGGCGCCGCGAAGGCGTATGTACACAGCCTTGGCGAGGCGCTTCACTATGAGTTCAAACCTCTAGGTGTCTACGTCACTGTACTGGCGGCCGGGTTTACGAACACAGCGGTGCTCGAAAAGTTCGGCCTCGATCCGAAGACCATGCCGGTGAAACCGCTGAGCGTCGAGCAATGCGTATCTGAGGGCCTCAGCGGTCTGCTCAAAAACCGCTCCAGAATCGTTCCAGGCCGGCTGAACCGCATATTGAACGCCCTCGTGCCCGCTTTTCTTGCCCGGAAGATGGAGGCGGACTTGCTTGGTAAAGGGCTTGCCAACAAGTCTGCTCCTGCAAACGCACCCGCAGAGGCCTGATCACTGGCAGGCGACATGCAAGAGCGAATCAGTCTTCTCAGGAGAGCCGAATGTCATAACGCTCCGCATTCAGCCGGATGATTGCATTTTTGGGTTGTGTGCGACGCAGATGACGGAGAAAGTCTAGTCCTCAACTGAATTCATTTCCTGTTCGGCGGTCCAGAGTCAAAGATCTTCTGCTCGGTGATCTGGAATCCTGCTGCTTTGATGAGGTCGTCAATCTTGCGATTCAGATGGCAGCCGCCTCCAATCCGCTTCCAAATTGGCGTTATCCGATCCTGCCAAACCCCCACGCCAGCATCTGCTGAACAGCCGTGTTCGATAAAGATCAGCAGTCTATTCCGCTTCAACACTCGTTTCATTTGCTGAAGGGCCGCTGCGGGATTTGGGATAGAACACAAAGACCATGTCATCACGATTGTGTCCATGCTCAAGTCGGCAAGCGGGATCCGATCTTCGGCGGATTGTGGAAGGAACGTGACCTCAGATGATTTACCTGACGCCCTCTTCAATGCCATGCGCTGAAGCTCGAGAGAGACGGATCGAAGCCATACACGTGATGAACCGTTGAGGAATAGAACGGCAAGTTCAACCAGAGCCGATACCAATCTCCAGTACGTTGCCGTGCGCTTGCGGCACGGACTCCTAAGGGCTCGAGTTCATTTGCCTCCAGGTTGGACAGATGCAATCTTAACGTCGGGGCCGTTCACTCCGTCGCAACCGGCCGCAACGTGCCGCGCCGCAGAGATCGTTCCTTCATGAGCACGAAAAACACTGGAACCAGAATTAGCACGTGAATCGTTGACGTAATCATTCCGCCGACCATAGGAGCGGCAATCGGCTTCATCACGTCAGAGCCGATGCCAGTCGCCCACAGGATCGGAATTAAGCTGGCTAGAACGGCGGAGACAGTCATCAGCTTGGGCCGAAGCCGGTGAACTGCGCCCTCAATGGCAGCTTCGTGAATATCGGTTTCAGTCAGCGGGCGATCTGAAGCAATCCGCTTGGCGAGCGATTCGTGCAAATACACCACCATCACGACGCCGGTCTCCACGGCTATGCCGAACAAAGCGATGTAGCCGACCCAGACGGCGACACTGAAGTTGTAGCCAAGCAGCCATTGCAAGATGAGCCCACCAGTCATGGCGTAGAAAGTGGGGAAGATCAGCACCATGGCTTCGGTGACGGAATGAAAGACCAAGTACAGGAGCAGGAAGATCACGAAGAACACAACCGGCAAGATGATCTTCAGGCGCTCCTTTGCCCGGACTTGGAACTCGTATTCGCCCGACCACTGATAGGTGTAGCCCGCCGGTAATTGCAACTTCTGCCGGAGCATTTGGCTCGCGTGCTCAACGAAACCACCGTAGTCAGTCGTATTCAGGTCGATGTAGATGTAGCCCGTCAGTTGGCCATCTTCGTCCCGGATCATGGCCGGACCGCGCGAGAACGAGATGGTCGCCACTTCGGAAATGGGGATCTGCGCGCCAGCAGGTGTAGCGATCAACACGCGGCTGAGCTCTTGAAGGTTATCGCGGAAATCGCGCTCGTAGCGCACGTTGATTGGGTAACGGCGGCGGCCTTCGATGTTCTCGGCGACATTCATCCCGCCGATACCGGACTCCACCGCCTGTTGCACGTCAGCGATGGTCAAACCGTATTTGGCTGCCTCTCCCCGATTGACCTCGACATTGACGTAAAATCCTTGCGACACCCGCTCGGCAAAAACCGAGCGAACTTGCGACAGTCCCGACAAGATCTGCTGTACCTGTGCTCCGAGCTGTTGGATTTGTTCGAGATTTGTGCCTTGTAGCTTCATTCCCACCGGCGTCTTGATTCCCGTTAGCGCCATATCGAGGCGGTTTTCGACGGGCATAGTCCAGGTATTCGTGAGACCTGGGAACTGGAGCTTGGCGTCCATTTCTCCGATGAGTTTTTCGTAAGTCATCCGCGTCCGCCACTTTTCGCGCGGCTTGAGCATCACGGTGGTGTCATACATGTCGAGCGGAGCGTTGTCGGTGGCACTGTCGGACCGACCAACCGCGCCGAATACGGTTTCAACTTCAGGAAAAGACCGGAGAACCCTGTCCTGCTCTTGCAAGAGCTGCGAGGCTTGCGTGATGGAAATACCCGGCAGAGCGGTCGGCATGTACAGCGAAGAACCCTCAAACAAGGGCGGCATGAACTGACTGCCCAGCTTGAGCATCAACGGGAAAGTGAGCAACAGGAATGCCAAATTCAGCAGTAGTGTCGTCTTGCGGTATTTGAGGCAGAGGCGCAACACAGGCAAATAAAGAGCCTGAGTGAGTCTTGAAATCGGGTTTTCCGACTCGGGCCGGAGCTTGCCGCGAATGAATATCACCATAAGGATGGGAACGAGGGTAATGGCCAACAGAGATGAGAAGCCCACGACCAGTGTTTTAGTCCATGCCAGGGGGCGGAACATACGCCCTTCCTGCGCTTCCAGCAAGAACACGGGAAGGAACGACACCACGATAATAAGGAGGGAGAAGAACAACGCGGGTCCGACCTGCTTGGCAGCATCAATGAGGATACGCACGCGCTCCCCTTCAACCCCTTTCTTCGCGGCTTGAATTGTGCTGGCATCCGTCTCTACGTCAAGGACGGGGCCGTTCGAGTACCTAACCTCCCCGCCAGCTCCTTCCGACACAGGCAGCTCGGAAAGATGCCGGTACCCGTTTTCCACCATGACGATGGCCGCATCCACCAAAACACCTATGGCCAACGCCAGTCCGCCCAGCGACATGATGTTGGAGCTGACGTTCAGGTAGTACATGGGAACGAATGAGATCGTGAGCGCAATGGGCAGTGTGAGAATCGGGATCAGCGCCGAGCGGACGTGGAACAAGAACACAATGATGACCAGAGAAACGATGATCGCTTCCTCGATCAGGCTGTGTTTCAAAGTGTTGATCGATTCACGGATCAGACCGCCGCGGTCATAGCCGGACACGACCTCGACGCCAGGCGGTAGCGATGCCTTGATTTCCGCCAGCTTTTTCTTGACGCCGTCGATCACGTTGAGGGCATTTAGCCCGTAGCGCATAACAACGATGCCGCCAACAGTCTCGCCCTCGCCATTCCAATCGGCGACGCCTTCGCGGATGTCAGGGCCGAAGGAAACCGTGCCGAGATCCTTGATGAGTACGGGGGTCCCGTTCTTCGCCATGACAGGCACATTCGCCAGATCATCCAGAGATTTCAGGTAGCCAAGACCGCGGATCATGTAGCGAGTACCGCTCAGTTCGAGCACGCGCCCACCAACTTCGTTCGTGCTCGATTTCACACGGTCGATAACAGTGGACAGCGGAATGCCATACGCCAGTAATTTGTTGGGATCGACGTTGACCTGGTACTGGCGCACGAATCCGCCTATGCTCGCAACTTCGGCGACTCCCGGAACCGTCGCAAGCTGGTAGCGCAGGTGCCAGTCCTGGATACTCCTTAAGTCAGCCAGACTGTGTTTGTGCGTGTGGTCAACCAGCACGTATTCATAGACCCAACCGGCCCCCGTCGCATCCGGCCCAATAGCAGGATGCACGTTCGCTGGAAGCCGGCCGGTGATCGTCTGCAGATACTCGACAACCCGAGAGCGGGCCCAATAGATATCCGTTCCATCTTCGAAGACAACGAAGACGTACGAGTCATTGAACATGGTCTGGGCACGTACCGCCTTCACCTTGGGCGCCGCCAGCAACGCAGTGACGATCGGATACGTCACTTGATCCTCGATGATGTTGGGCGGTTCGCCTTCCCAATTGGTGTGGATGATGACCTGCACGTCTGAAATGTCCGGCAAGGCGTCCAACGGGATATGGCCCATGGACCAGATTCCAGTCAGCGTCAGCAGAAGCACGCCGGTGAAGACCAGGAAGCGATTGTGCGCGCACCATTCAATGATTCGGGAGATCATGGCTACGTACCTCCCGTGGCATTTACCGTAAGCTGCTTGTTGGCAATCGTCTGCCCGTTTTGTTGCGCCTTGATCGTGACCTGCCACGTACCTCCAGAACCGAGATCACCTTGTCCTTCATATATTCCCCCACCTTTGTCGCTGGCATCGACGACAGTTTTCATCGCAGCCATTCCCATCGCCGGCATCGCCGCCATGTAGAAGGTCACTGCGATGGTCGCACCTGCGATTGGTTGCCCATCGTGGCCCGTCAGTTTCACGCTGAAGACGTTGCTGCCTTTGTGCGGAGGATTTGGATCGGTCGTCAGCTCGACGCTGGCTTGTTGCTGGGCTGGCGCATTCATGGAGGCTGCTTGACCGGCGCCAGGGGGCGGAGGAACGAAGGCCCCAGCAGCCGCTTGCAATTGGGCTTCGGAATCAATCAAGAAGTTTGCTGATGTAACGATCTGTTCTTCCGCCTTGACGCCTCTACTAACCACGATCTGGTCGCCTATCTGAGGTCCGAACTCGACTTCGCGTGGCTCGATATTGCCTTCGCCCTTGTAAACGAAGACGAGATTCCTAGTTCCCGAATGAAATGCCGCGGAAGCGGGGACTACCAACTGACGGCCCAAAGGCAACTTGACGCGGACATTCGTGTACATTCCCGGCCTTAACTTCAGACCAGGATTAGGAAACACGAGCCGCACCGGCAGCGTGCGGGTGTTCATGTCCAACTGGGGAAGAATGTATTCCACCCGTCCGTTGAATACACGGCCCGGATACGCATCGACAGTGACTTCGGCGATATCGCCGGGCTTGACCTTTCCCGCATCGCTCTGAAATACCTGGGCTAACACCCAGACGTCGGACAGATTTGCCACGGTGTACAGCATTGTTTCGAGCTGCACATACATGTTGGGCAGCGCTTTCTTGTCGGTGATGTATCCGGAGACAGGGGAATAAATCGTTAGGTCTGTGATCGCCTTGCCGCCTTGATCCAACTTCTCGATTTCGCCAGGAGAAACTTCCCATTGCAGCAGTCTTTCCTTCGCAGCGCTGAATAGTGAAGACGCACCCGAAGCCACTCCGTTCACCGTGCTCCGTTGCAAAGACTCCGAGTTCTTCTTTGCCAGCAAATATTCCTGTTGGGTCGCGACGAGGTCAGGGCTGTAGATCGTGAACAACGGCTGACCCTTACCAATGAAATTGCCGGTTGCATCGGCATACACCTTGCGAATCCATCCCGCGAAGCGCGTCTGCACATAGGCCTGCCGTCGTTCATCGACTTGCACATTGCCGTAGAAACGCAACTCAGAATTGACGGGTTTGGATTCGACTTTGCCCAGCACGATGCCGATGCTTTGCATTCGTTGAGGCGTCAGCTGAATCGGCGAAAGCGGGGTGTCCTGCACGATGCCGGTCTGCATTTCGCCTGCCGATCCAGGCTCGGAATCTGAGCCGTCTGCGGATGAATTCTCTGAAATCGCCTGAAGAGGGCCGCTAGCGGAACCGCGCCCAGGCTTGAACATGGCACCGGCGTGGCTCAAACGCCACCACAAAACGGAAGCCACAACGGTGAGCACGACCGCGGCTACTAGCGCAATCCAAAAAGCGCGACGATAAGCGTTGGGTTCTCGTTTGGGCATGATTTGTCCTCTCTCGCTGTTCATTCTCAAATCGCGTTCGTTCATGGCACATCCACCCCGGTAAGGCGCTCCAGCTCAGCTAGCGCGGATTCGTGCTCCACTAGTTCGTTCCGGTATTCCAGATCGAGGTTCAGCACATCGAGGAAGGACGAAAGCAGACTCTCGAAGTCTTGTCGGTTCGATTGATAGGCAGACAGAGCGGAGCGAAAGGTGGCTTCCGACTGTGGGACTAGACCGTCACTGTAGATCTTGAGCCGTTCTTCTGACGTTCTTGCGCGCATATATTGCTGCTGAACTTCAGAGAGCACACGTTGCGACTCCGAATCCAGCTCTCGCCGCGCCCGCTCCTGATTCTGCTCCGCTTCGGCCAGTTCGGCCTTTTGCCGTCCGCGGTTGGGCAGCCGGATGCCAATCGTCGCCATGTAGTAATCGCGTGTATCTCCGTTTGTGTGCTGATACATGTACTGCACGTTGAAGTCGGGACGGAAGTTCTTGTGCGCGAGTTCGACCTGGGTCTCTTGTTGCTTGATCGAGGCTTGCTTTGAACGCACGTCCGGATTGTGTTCGCTGGCTTTTTCGAAGAGTGCCGGCGCGCTGAGCGAAAGGGTTCTCGCATGGAGAGCGTCGGCAACGATATCCGGGGAGTCCTGGGGACGGCCCAACAGCTGCTTGATCTGGGCTTCGAGCAGTCCTTCTTCCTGATGGTGATGGGCGATCTCTTGCAGGATTTTCGTGTGTTGCAACTGCGCCTTCAGCACGTCCTGCTGATTGCCTTGCCCCACCCGATATCGGGCTTCAGTGGCCTGTTCGACCTGATTCAGCAGTTGATCGCTTTTCTCGAGAACGCCGACAGTCTGTTGAATGTAAGCCAGCTTGAAATAGACGATCTTGAGACTTTCTACCACCATCCGGCGGACGGAATCGGTCTGTGCTTCCATAGAGTCCGCTTCGTGCTCGGCGACCTGGGCCCGTAACTGCCGTTTGCCTGGATAGGGAATGTCCTGGGACGCGCCAAATCCGATGTAGGCGAAATTGCTGTTGCTATAACCCGCGAAAGGTCGTGGGCTGCCCACACTGAACTGCTGTACCGAAACCTGAGTCTCGGGAAGTGCAGACACCTGCTTGGGAACATTTCGTGAAGCCTGCCAACCGTGAAACGACGCCGCAATCTGCGGATTCTTCTGCTCCGCCTCCAAGACGAGTTCACGCAAAGGTGTAGGCATCCCCCCGTGTTCGGCCACACCGGGAGATTCAGGAATCTGCGTTTGAGAGCCGGGGCGCTCTTGAGCGCCAGCACTGCGAGCGACAGCCATCGTTCCGACGAACAAAGCCGCAGTAATAAACGAAATTCGAGTGTTCCCGAAGATTCGGGACAAAGTCAGGGATCGCATCTTTCCTCCGCGACACAAAAATCAGTCTGTGGGCGCACGAACGTGTAGACGCACGAGTGCGTTAGTCGGACAGAGGAAGAAAGATCAGATTCTCAGAACAGAAATACCCGCAGGAGGTGAGTCGGGTGGTGAGTGAATATCAGCCGCCCAGGGAGATGAACCAGATTCCGGAATTGTTGCCATTGTCGGGAGTGGGGGTACGGCGTGTACGAGGGCAAGCGTTAGATGCATTGATCCAACGTCCGATGAACTCTTGATCGCGGGCAGATGATCTGGCACCGAAACAGTCTGACAACAGGAATGAGATTTGCCCATTCCCATATTCCCACATTCCTGTGCCATGCGCTTGCAACATTCACGCTCTTCCGAGCTCATTGCCATTGCGGGCAAAGCGCACGCCATGATCGGCGCGGCAAAGAGCAGCAGCGATAAAAGCGAAACGCCGAGTTTGACAACCAACCTCATCGCTTCACAAAAGTATAGGTTCAACGGTAGGTTAGACGCAATCCAACCAGGAAAGTTGCAGGTTACGGACGATCGAATGGGAAACAGCGCCGCCTCCCCAGCAGTTTTGCCACGGGTCAATCTTTTCAGCCGAGTCATGGTTCTCTCACGGAATCAATAGCTTAAGTTTTGAGAGATCACTTTCTTTGAGCTTATCCGCTCGGGGCATGCGCTAGGCCAACTGGGCTAGTGACCAGCGAATGGGCCGCACCCCGCAAATTCAGTCGCCGAAGCAACTGTGCATTCACAGCCACGATCATAGTGGAAGCGCTCATGGCGACTGCGCCAATGCTCATGGGCAGATCAACTCCCCACCCGACGAGAAGGCCCCCTGCGACCGGGATTGCTATAACGTTATAAGCGGTCGCCCAAACCAGATTCTGGATCATCTTTCTGTAGGCAGCACGAGATAGTTCGATCGCTCCGACGACGTCCCGCGGATCGCTGCGCACTAGCACAATTCCGGCCGATTCAATGGCTACGTCGGTTCCGGCTCCAATGGCGATTCCGACATCTGCGGTCGCCAGGGCTGGCGCGTCATTCACACCATCACCAACCATTGCGACCTTCTTGCCGCCAGATTGAAAGCGCTTCACTGCGGAAGCCTTGTCGGCTGGAAGGACCTCGGCTGCGACGTCATCTATGCCAATGCGGCGGGCGACCGAATCGGCGACCGTCTTCGAATCTCCGGTAATCATTGCGACGCGGATACCAAGCCGATGAAGCTCCGTGACGGCTTCAGGGGATTCGGGCCGAATCTCGTCCTCAATAGCGAAAACGCCTAGCAGTCCTCCTTCGGCGACGACATAGAGAACCGTCTTTCCCTCTGACGCCCATCCGGCGGTCAACTTTTCGATTTCAGGGGACACCGTTATCTTGCCTTCGGCCAGCAGGCGCGGCCCGCCGACAATGATGCTCTTGCCGTCTACGCGTGCCTGTGCCCCTCTGCCGGGTAGCGCTTCGAAATCCGCAGCATGCAATGTTGGTAGGTTCCGCCGCCTGGCTTCGGTCACGATTGCTTTCGCGAGCGGGTGTTCGGAGTTCGCTTCGACGGCAGCAGCCAGGGTAAGCACATCATTTTCGTTACTGCCAGGCGTAACCGTAACGCCCGACAACGCAGGGGATCCTCGTGTGAGTGTTCCGGTCTTATCGAAAATCACCACATCCAAATTCCGGGCGCGTTCAAGCGCGACTCTATCCTTGATGAGAAGGCCATTCTGAGCCCCAAGCGATGTCGAGATTGCAATCACGAGCGGAATTGCCAATCCCAGGGCGTGTGGGCAAGCAATGATGAGGACGGTTGCCGTTCTGATCAGAGCATGTACCTTGTCTCCCGAAAACCACCAGTAAGCAAAGGTGATCACACCGGATGCGACTGCCACGTAAAAGAGGATTGCTGCGGCGCGATCAGCAAGAGCTTGTGCGCGAGACCCAGAAGCTTGCGCAGCCGCGACTAACCGCATGATTCCGGACAGAGCGGTTTGCTCCCCGACTGCCGTGACGCGAACTCGAAGGCTTCCACCGCTAGCGACAGTGGCTGCGATAACAGCAGCCCCAGGATCCTTCGACACAGTTCGGGACTCGCCGGTGATTAGCGATTCGTCAACATCGGCGGCGCCCTCGACGACCGTGCCATCCGCCGGGATACGGGTTCCGGGCCGGATGAGGACAATGTCACCCACCTGCAACTCAGAGAGCGGAACGGTTTCGGTCTCCGTGCCCGTTACGCGTTCGGCAGTGTCCGGGAGAAGCGCAGCGAGTGCATTGAGTGCGCCACGAGCCTGGGAAATAGCCCGCATCTCCAGCCAATGGCCGAGGAGCATGATGGTGATGAGAGACGCGAGCTCCCACCAGACCTCGACTTCGAAGAGGCCAAAAGTCCCCGCGAGCGATGTGCCAAAAGCGACGATGATTGCCAGGCTGATGAGCGTCATCATGCCGGGCTGGTGATCGACAAGTTCGCCCCATGCCCCGCGGATGAAGACTAGGCCACCGTACATGAGGACGACCGTTCCGAGGACAGCGGGGATCAACTTCGAGCCGGGGAAGGAAGGTGCGTTGTACCCAAGCCAATGTTGGACA
>Ga0210410_10005848_pt1 | contig 10691 bp, 10 predicted proteins | sample IncBWC4MmetaG_FD_161058 | JGI IMG/M metagenome (GOLD analysis project Ga0210410, IMG submission 161058) | Forest soil microbial communities from Barre Woods Harvard Forest LTER site, Petersham, Massachusetts, United States - Inc-BW-C-4-M | ecosystem: Environmental > Terrestrial > Soil >... | reverse complement strand
CAATGATCTTCACGTTCTGGCAGATGTGAGCTTCGCCGGTGCGGCATTGCAGGCACTTGCCGCAAGCTACGTGCATTTCGGCAGAAACGAAATCGCCTTCCTTGACGCTGGTGACCTCGTCGCCGTAAGCGGCGACCACGCCGCAGAACTCGTGGCCGGGGATGAGCGGCGGGTGAATGCGGTTCTGCGCCCAGCGGTCCCACTCGTAAATGTGCAGGTCCGTGCCGCAGATGGACGCAACTTTTACTTTCACCAGAACGTCTGTGCGTCCGAACGCGGGAACCTTGACTTCTCGAATCTCCGCGCCGGGTGCGGCTTTCGCTTTTACGACTGCAATCATGCTGTCAGACATAAACCCACCTACCCATGAGTTCGGAATCAAAACCAAAACTCTGAATTCTAGCATCCCGCAGGTCAGGTGGACTGGATTCGGGTGGGCGACGAGGGCTAGCGGCTGTCCGGGCGGTCCTGCAGCACGCCTTTCTCATACTTCTGAGGATTTTTCTGGGCATTGAATTCTTTCGACTTTCCACGCGGAACGCTCAGAGTCTTCCACTCGCTCGATCGAAAATGCTTGGCCAGGAAAACGATCTGTCCCGTGTGCTGGGCGTAGTGTGCGATTTGCCGATTGATGGCTTGCAGCACCGTATGAGGCTCGCCCCGGACCGTAACCGTGCGCATGACGTCCTCCGGCTTGAGGGCTTCGATGGTCGCAAGCACGTGCGCCCAGCCTTCTTCCCACCAACGCATAACCTCGGCGCGGGTCGGGGCTGAGTTCATTTCGAATTCCTGGTCGCGGTTGCGTTCTGGCTTTTCCCCGTCGCTGGTCAGGAAGTCGGTGAACCGCGAGCGCATGTTGCCGCCAAGATGCTTGACGAGGACAGCGATTGAGTTCGATTCCGGATCGAGTGCGATGAACAGCTCTTCATCTTTGAGTTGAGCCATCGCACCCTCAGCCAGGCGTTTGTGTCCCCGGAACTGGCGGCGAGCTTCTTCAAGATAGTGGGCAGCGATGTCGTTAGACATTTCGAATCTTCCTCAGGAGTTGGGTGTGAAATGTGATTCTTTACGTTGGATTCGTTTGGCAGCGCACCGATTCACCTACCCCAGCCGCCTCCGCCCGGCGTTTCAATCCGAATCCGTTCGCCTTTGCGAAGACGAACATTGAACTTGCCCGGCAACTCTTGCGAGGATCCATCTTGGCGAATCAGGGACGCTTTCCCCGGCGCGCCGTCTCTGCCTCCCGCCAGCCCGTACGGTCCGCGTTCCCGGCGGTCGGCTAACAACGTCACTTCGGAATCGGCAAGCACTTCGATTTCCCGTATGATTCCGTCTCCCCCTTGATACTTGCCTTCTCCGCCGCTGCCTGACCGCAGCGAATATCGTCGCACGCGCAGCGGATACGCATACTCCAGCGCTTCGGCGGGCGTGTTCAGCGAATTTGTCATGTGGGTGTGAACGCCAGAGACTCCAGATTTCGATGGACGAGCCCCCATTCCACCCGCGATGGTCTCGTAATACGCGAAGGGCTGGTTGGTCCGGGGATCGATCCCGCCGATAGTCAGATTGTTCATGGTCCCCGAGGCCGCGGCAGGAATTCGGTCTGGAATCGCTTGCGCCAGCGCCCGCAGCAGCACATCCACGATGCGTTGCGAGGTTTCCACGTTTCCGCCGGCCACGGCGGCCGGAGGGCGGGCGTTGACTACGGTTCCTTCCGGCGCGATCACCTCAATCGGGCGCATCAGTCCCGCAGTCGCGGGCACGTCGTCGGCCAGCAGACAGCGGAAAACGTAAAAGCAAGCTGAATACGCGATTGCTTCCACGGCGTTCACGCTGCCGTCCACCTGCGGATCGCTGCCGGAGAAATCCACCACGATTCGGCGAGAATGCTTCGCAGATTTCAACATTACCGCAATCTTCACCGGTTTTGCGCTGATCCCGTCGTTATCCAAAAAGTCTTCCGCGAGGTAAATCCCGCAGGGAACGCCATTAAGGAACGCCCGCATCATCTCTTCGGAATAATCGAGTAACTCGCTTGCCGCCACTCTCGTTCGCTCCAAACCATAGCGGGCGCAGACTTCGCGCAATCGTTCAGCACCGGTGTGGCAGGCGGCGATCTGCGCGCCCAAATCCCCTTCGCGCTCCTGAGGCGTGCGGACGTTGTTCAGAAGCAGGGCTAGAACATCTGATTGCATTTTTCCAGCGCGTACGATTCTGACCGGAGGAATGCGAAATCCTTCCTGATAGATCTCTCGACAGAGACCCATCGAACCCGGATACGCGCCCCCGACGTCAGCGTGATGGGCGCGCGAAGCAACATAAAAGTCGGGGCGCGGGCTCTTGCCTTGCCGACGAGTGTGACCGGACCCCACATACACCGGAGCGACCAGGGTGATGTCCGGCAGATGGGTTCCACCGCGAAACGGGTCGTTTAACATCGCCACGTCTCCGGGATCGAGGTCAAACTGATCAATCGCCGCGCGCACCGACATCGGCATCGAACCCAGGTGGACGGGCATGTGATCGCCCATTGCAATCACTTCGCCATCGGCGTCGAAGACGGCACAGGAATAGTCGCGGCGCTCTTTGATATTGGGGGAAAAGGCGGTCCGACGAAGGGCGGCGCCCATCTCTTCGGCGATGGAGTGATAGATGTTCTTGAAGATTTCCAACTCGACCGGATCACGTCGGATATGGGTGGAACGCATGGCGAAGTTAACACAACGGCTGACAGTTTACGACAAAGCGGCCGATCGGTCGCCCAGATAAGAACGTCGTCGATGAAGATTTCTATTGACAATGAAACCAATAGTCCTCAATATCTTGGGGTAGCGTCGTTGCGCCTACTACAATTGGGCAACGATTTTCAATCTGAGCCCCTTCAAGGGAAAAATTGTTCACGGAGGAAACTTCATGCCAGCAAAGAAAAAGGCTGCCAAGAAAAAGAAACACTAACCGTACGCGAAACGATACTTCGCACCAACCAGAAAGTTCACAAAAGCCTCTCGAGAGAAGCACCTCTCCGGGGGTTTTTTATTTATTCTCGAACAACCAGATGCAAGCGGAAATGTTCTTAGTGAAAAATGAGGGGTTGTCCCGAAGCCCAGGTCGTGCTAGAAACGCGGATAGGGAGTGAGGCGTAGTCTGCGATGCAAGCCACTTCTAGAACCCCGATGAGTTCCCGCAAGAAGGCCGTGGCCAAGTCCGGAAAGACCACCGAGGTGGTGATCCCGGACAAACTGTATTTCAGGATCGGCGAGATTGCCCAGTTGTGCCGCTTGCCTGCGTACGTGCTGCGTTTCTGGGAAACCGAATTCCCCCAGCTCAAGCCGGTCAAGAGCAGCACCGGACAGCGCATGTATCGCCACAAGGACGTTGAGAATGTGCTGCGCATCAAGAAGCTTTTATACGAGGAAGGCTTCACCATTGCTGGTGCGCGGCAACACCTCCGCACAGAAAGCAAGATCGACAAGAAACAGGTTCCTCTTCCGTTCCCCGAACGAAGTGCATCGGATCTGAAGCACATCCGGCAAGGACTCCGCGAAATTCTAGCCATGCTCTCCACTCGCCACTGACCCGCGTGGATCAACTCAAGTCGCAGGCTACCCTGAATCCGTAGTCCGCATACTGGAACTCCGGAGGAATGCTGGAGCGGGCGGCACAGCGCGTGACTCTGATGTGGTGCCGCCATGAGCCTCCGCGGGAAGCGCGGCGTTCGCCAGAGTCGGGCCCTCGCGGATTGCGCTCAGGTGAAGTCGCATAGTAGTCGGGCCGATACCAATCACTGCACCACTCGTGGACGTTCTGGCAGACGTCGTAGAGTCCGAACGGGTTGGGCGTGGAACGTCCGACCGGCTCGGGGCCGGTCCTCCAGCGCCCGCCGTAATTGGGCAATGATTCGGGCGGGTCGTCACCCCAAGGAAAAAGTTGGCCCTCAACTCCGCCACGCGCGGCCCGTTCCCACTCAGCTTCGGTGGGGAGGCGAAATTTGCGGCCCGTCATTTCGGTCAGCCATTCGCAGTATTTCACCGCTGCAAACCACGAAACCGCGACAACGGGTTGTTCAGGATGATTGAAATTCGGATCATCCCAGAGTGGAGGCGCGTTGCCTTCGCTCGCAAGGAGGAATTGAGTGTACTCGGCATTGGTTACCTGACATGCGGCCAAGTGGAAGGCATCGATCCAAACCCGATGCACGGGACGTTCATTCTCCTGACCCGTTTCCGAGCCCATGCCAAACCAGCCTGCGGGAACCGCCACCAGACTTGGTCCAACTGATGCATTCTTTCGGCTCGGTGCTGAGCGCGAACGACTCATGTTGGTGGAAAGCCTAGCACAAAGATCGACGTGCTCGTTCCCCATTCAGAATTGCCGCGCGACGGTTTATTTCTCATTCTTTCTGAGATACACTCTCTTACCGAAAGCGGATCGAGTCCAGGTGCACCAAAGCCAGACGGGTTTCTCCGTTTGGATTCCATTTACACAGAGGAATTTCACCATGGCCATGGATATTCAAAACGCTCTCAGGCTTGGGCAGTTCGCCACCGCGGCCTACAACCCGCTCCCCACCAACCCAGTCAGCTACCCTGTTCCGCTCGGCTATCAGCAGGTGCAGGTTATTTACGGCAACGATCTTGCTACTGACATCAACCTCGTTACAGCTAACGTTCCCTTCGGTTTCATTGCGCGATCTGCGGCGCCCGCCAATGAGTTTGTGGTCGCCATTCGCGGGACGGAAAGTATCTGGGAGTGGATCCAAGACGCCCGTTTTCAGAGGGTCACTTGTCCCTTCGTCGACGGTGGCGGCGAAACCGAAGACGGCTTCACCGACGTGTACATGTCGCTAAAGACGGCGGCAGCGGGCGGGCAGCGCGTGGTAGATGTGCTGCGTGGCTTGATGGGGCCAATTCAAGGTGCGACGCTCAGTATCACTGGACACAGTTTGGGCTCCGCGCTCGCGACTCTGCTGGCCGTCGACGTAGCGGAACACAATAACTTGAATCCGTCGGTCATTACGTTTGCCAGCCCGTTCGTCGGAGACCCGCAGTTCGTCCGCACCTACAACGCGGAAGTACCGGATACCTGGCGCATCGCCAACTTTGTGGACGCAGTGACCAAGCTGCCACCATCTTTTTGGGGTTTCGACCACGTAGACCAGTTGTTTCAGGTGAACTCACTCTTAAAGGCGAAGTTCAATCCGGTGTGCTGCCATATCCTGCCGACGTACATGTTTCTGCTTGGCCAGCTTGCCGGGGGAGGCAATTTTCAGCTTGATCCGCTTTGCCGGCAAGCTGCTATTTGAACTTGTTCCAGCCATGATCACGCGTTTATAGTTTCTTGCGCGGCTCGGCAAAGGGGTGCTGGAATGACGAAACTCGAATTCACAGTGAAAATAGAAGGCAGAGAAATTGGCGTGGTGGCAGCGATTGCCCCGCCATTTGACGTCGTCGAAGTCTTCGGAACTCGTGCCCGGGTGCCGGTGCGAGGCACCATCAACGGCTACCCCTTTCGCTCTTCGTTGATGCCCATGGGCGATTGTTTGCCGGGAAAAGGAAGCGCCTCAAAGCCGCGATCCTCACACATGATGCCCGTATGTAAGGCCTTGCGCGACGGAGCTGGAGTAAAACCCGGGGACACAGTGAGCGTTGTAATGGAGCGGGACGAGGGCAAACGAACCGTTGACGTGCCGCCACTTCTGAAGAAGGAAGTGGCCAAGAGTAAGACCGCTCAGGCCAATTGGGCAAAGCTTTCGTTTACGAATCAGAAAGAAATCGCGCTTTCCATTCGCGGAGCCAAACAGGAAGAGACACGGCTCCGCCGCCTTGCGAAAGCCATAGACATCCTGAAGACCGGCAAGAAGTGGACCGGCTAGACCCCCTTCACCAGATGCGCACACGGTCCGCCGGGGGAAGAAACAGATTCTCCCCAGGCTGCACGTTGAACGCCTGATACCAGGCATCAATGTTGCGCACCGTGAGTGCTCGGTACTGCGCAGGGGAATGCCCGTCGGTCAGCACCTGCTGGCGCAGCGAATTCTCGCGCGATTTCTCACACCAGCTCTGACTGTAGGCGATGAAGAATTGCTGGTCGCCGGAAAGGCCTTCCTGGACCGGAGCTTCTCGCCCCGCCTGCGAAGCTTTGTATCCGTCGTAGGCAGCGGCGAGGCCGGCAACATCGGCAATATTTTCCGCCAACGTCTGTTTGCCTTTCAAGGCGAGGTCCGGGAAAGGTTTGTAACCGTCATACTGGGCCACGAGCTTGGCTGTGGCTGTTTCAAAATGTGCCAGGTCCGCTGGGGTCCACCAGTTTCGCACCCGGCCCTGGGAGTCGAACGCGCTGCCTTCGCTGTCAAAAGTATGGCTGATCTCATGACCGATGGTGGCGCCGATTGAGCCATAGTTGGCTGCGGCTGGAGCTGCAGGATCAAAAAATGGCGGTTGCAGAATGGCGGCAGGAAAGTTGAGCGCGTTCTGCAGCGGAAGATTGACGGCGTTTACCGTCTGCGGGGTCATGGACCATTCTTTACGGTCCACAGCACCCCCCAGGCGGCCTACTTGGCGCCGGTATTCGAACATCGCGCCACGCCATACGTTGCCAAACACGTCATCCGGTTTGACTTCGTATGCCGAGTAGTCGACCCAGGATTCTCCGTAGCCCACGCCGACGTAGAGCGTGTCCAGTTTGGCTTGGGCTTCGGCCTTGGTGGAGGCATCCATCCACGCCAGTGCATCAATCCGCTTCCTGAAAGCTGCGACGATATTCGCCACCATCGCTTGCGCTTGCGCCTTGGCTTCTGGCGGGAAGTAGCGCTCTGCATATAGTTTCCCCACGTCGTCGCCCAGCCAAATGTTCACCAGACCCACGCCGCGTCTCCAGCGCGGGAGCTGTTGTGGCGTCCCTAATAATGTTTTCCCGAAGAAGGCAAAGGCCTCCTCGGTGAACGCTTTGGGCAGCACCGCGGCATAGTCCTCAATCAGGTGATAGGCCAGAAAATCTTTCCAGGTTGCGAGCTCGGTCGAAGCCACCAGAGCCGATTCGCCTGCGAATGCCGTGGGCTGCCACACCATGAAGCTGCCTTGCTTGCTCAAGCCCGCGCCGCGGAAGAACTCGGGCCAGTCGAGGCCAGGAGCCTTGGCCGCGAAATCAGCCGGCTTCCAGGTATTGTTCGCATTGTGGATGTTGTCGTTCTCTTCCAGCGATATATGTGTTTCTGCGATGGCATGTTCCAACTCCGCTATGCGCTCCGCCCGAGCTTCGGGTTCGCTGAATCCAGCCAGCTTCAGCAAAGTCGCAACATGCGTCTGATACTTAGCGCGTACGTCGCGCATGCGTTCGCTTTCGGAGACGTAGTACTCGCGGTCGGGGAGTTCCAGCCCGCCCTGCAACAGATAAGCGGTGTAGTGATCGGAATCATTGAAACCGGGGGCCACCCAGAGTCCAAAAAGGTTTGAAGTGTGGAAGTTGGTGTTGTTCAGCGCATCCACGTCGGCCCGCAGGCTTTCCCCCAGGACCCGCGCAAGTTCGTGTTTATTGTTGATAGCCGCGATTGCATCCAATTGAGGACGCAGAGGTGCTAAACCCTTGGCTTCAATCCCCGCCTCGTCCATGTAGGATTTATAGAGATCGGCGATTTTGCGGGATTGCGCCCCTTTGGTCGCAGCCCCCTTGGCCGCTGCTTCAATTATGTCGGCGGTGCGTTTGTCGCTTAACTCAATTAGCGCCGTGGCAAGGGAAACCTGCCCCCGATCCGGCGGAATTTCCGTTCGCTCGATCCACTGACCATTGGCGTATTGGAAGAAATCGTCCCCGGGCCGGACGGCGCGATCCAAACTGGACACATTAATACCGTGAGTGTCCTGCCTGGGAACCTCTTGTTTCGCGGCGTCCTCCGCAGCCAATGCCAAAGAAAGCGCAACAAGAACACACGCAGCGCGAGCGAGGAGAAAACTAAATGCAAATCTCATGAGTATGCTCCAAGAGGACGGTCGGTCGTTGGTGCCGACAAGCACTGCTTAGACGGTGACTGATACAGTCCGTTAGCAATGTCGACGAATACTGTAAGGGGGCGGGATCTGGCCAACCCGTTCTCCGCTGACAGCCTAACCCCTCAAGGCGCGCACAACTTCGACAATGTCATTCTCCTGGAAAAGGCGGATCGCGGCAATGCCAGCCGCGCCTGTATCGACACACACGCGAGCATTTGTGAGTGTGACGCCGCCCAGTGCAAGAACGGGGATCGTCTGTCGGCAGGCTTCGCGTAGTCCATCGAGGCCGATGGGACTGGCCTGCGGTGAGTCCTTCTTTTCGAACACTGGCGCCAACACGGCGAAGTCAGCTCCGTCGGAGGCCGCACGAGCAACGTCGTTTGCGGATTGGCATGAAACGCTGACCAGTGGTTTGGCAACATGTCCGGTGTGCGCCCAAATCTTCCGCATCTCCGAAAGCGAAATATCATTGGATCGCAAGTGCACGCCGTCAGCTCCGCAAGCAATGGCAACGTCGCTTCTGGAATTGATCAGTAAGCGAGTTGTCGGTTCTCGGTTCTCAGTGCCCAGTCTTTGGATCGCGCGGAGCGCAGTGCGCGTGAGGGTTTCCAGTTCGCGAGTGGGAAGATCTTTTTCGCGCAACTGAATGAGATCAACGCCACAGCAAGCGGCTTCCTCGATCTTGGCGAGCAGGGTACGCTGGCGCTCGTCCTCGTCGCCGGGGAACTGAGTGCGGTCGGTAATGTAGCAGAGCAGCAAGCCGTTACGGATTCGTCTTCGCGATTTCGGGCACTCGTTCGCCTTTGTGCTTCGGTTCCGAACCCAGATGGTACTTGGTCAAGCCATCGCGCAGAAACTCAAAACCCTCTTCGGGTGAGTCCACGATCTTAAAAAGTTCCAGATCCTCCGGGGAAATCGTTCCCGCATCCACCATGGTTTGAAAGTTAAGCAGGCGGTTCCAATACTCGCTGCCATAAATGACGACGAGAATTTTCTTGGCCAACTTTTGGGTCTGCGCGAGCGTGAGGATTTCGAAAAGCTCGTCCAGGGTCCCGAAGCCCCCCGGGAAAATCACCAGCGCCTTGGAGAGATACGCAAACCAGAACTTGCGCATGAAAAAGTAATGGAACTCGAAATTCAAAGACGGAGTGATGTGAGGGTTGGGCATTTGCTCAAAGGGCAAGGCGATATTCAGGCCAATGGTCTTCGCCCCGGCCTCCTGCGCCCCGAGATTAGCCGCTTCCATGATGCCGGGACCGCCGCCGGTAGTCACCACGAAGCGGCGCCGGCGCGCCGGGATCTGAATGGACCACTTGCTCAAGAGAAAAGCCAGGCGGCGCGCGTCCTCGTAATAACGCGCCATGTCGACGGCTGCCAGAGCATTCTTCCTGCATCTTTCGAGCTCAACGTCGGACAGCTGCGAGCTGCTTGACTCCACTTGAGCGAGCTTGTCCTCGGCGACGACCCGGCTGTGAAACCGGGCCGAGCCGAAAAACACAACCGTGTCCTGAATCTGCTCGCGGCGAAACCGGGAAATCGGCTCAGTGTACTCGGACAGGATGCGCAGGATGCGCCCATCCGGGCTGTTCAGGAACGGTTCGTTTTCATACGCCAGAGGCGCGCGCTTCACTTCATGCTCATTCATAGTCACGTCGTCTTTCCATGAATTCGGTCAAAGTCGGTAGTTCGGCACGACCTGCGAATGCGGGATGGAATGCATCGCCGGCCCAAGCTTGCTTGTTTCAGTGGTGTTTTCCCTCGTGGTAGTGAAGCGCTTCCGAGAACCCAATCCAAATGTCCAACAGCCCCAGCCCACTGCAGATCCCGCGGACAAATCCGTTGGCAACGAAGGCTCGCAATCCCGGGGAGGCCATCAACAGATGGTTGTCTGTCCACTCCGGTCTCCAAGGGAGAATCACAAGAAGCACGCCGACAACGGCGCAGACCAGACCAAACAGCAGCACCGTGGCTCGATGCAGCCACAACTCGAAGCCCACATAGCGGTTTTCTTCGGAATGCTTTGGCGGTGTTTCAACCGCCGTGGCGGAACTGGTGCCACTTTCCGAGGCAGACAGCTTCGCGTCCAAGGAACGCGAAGGAATTGTTTGGGGTGTATTTGGATCCGCCGTCACCGCATGCTCCAGAAGGGCATAAGCATTGCGGGCCTGGTTTTGCCACCGCACATTCCCAGTGTCACAGAGTGAAAACCCATTCAGACATTCTACGACTTCAGGGTCTTAATGCGCTCGGCCACATCTCGATAATCGATGTTGCTGCCATACACTTCCATGAAATGTTGCAGGGCCGCGGGCTTGTCACCGGCCGCCTCGTAGGCGGAAGCCAGCTCGTAATGCAGCGCGGTGCGAGTATCTGCATCGTTGGTGGTCAGCTTCAGCGCCTGTTCATACCAGCGAACGGCGGCCGACGGAAGGCCCTTGTCGAGGAAACACTGCGACAGCCAAGTGTACGTCTGCATGATGTGCGGGAAGGGGTGACCGCGCTCCACTGCCTGGCACACTTTCTGCAACTCACCAATGGCTTCGTCCAAAAGGCCCATCTCGCGGAAGGCCACTCCGAGGTTGTAATGCGTCTCCGGATCTTCATCGGTGGCGCCCGCCCCTTCCTCAAGCTCGTGCTTCAACTCGCCAAACATGTCGGCGAGGTCCACGCCGGCAGCTGAGTCGAACTTCGACGCGGTCGGGGTGG
>Ga0210410_10005847_pt1 | contig 10692 bp, 11 predicted proteins | sample IncBWC4MmetaG_FD_161058 | JGI IMG/M metagenome (GOLD analysis project Ga0210410, IMG submission 161058) | Forest soil microbial communities from Barre Woods Harvard Forest LTER site, Petersham, Massachusetts, United States - Inc-BW-C-4-M | ecosystem: Environmental > Terrestrial > Soil >... | reverse complement strand
GGGCAACGGTGGGGGCATGAGCTTTACAACATCGGACATATGATCCAGGGGGCGATTGCGTATTACCGCGCGACGGGCGACAGGACTTTGCTGGACGCGGGGATCCATTTTGTCGATGGCTACTTGTCGCCGAATTTCGGGCCGGGGTCCGATAAGAAGCCGATTCTCTCCGGGCATCCGGAAATGGAAATGGCGCTGATCGAGTTGTACCGCACGACCGGCGATAAGCGCCACCTTGAGCTTGCGGGCTACATTCTTCAGGGCGACGAGCGGATTAAGCTGCCGCAGCACGGGTACGTTTATCACTTTTGTGGGATCCCGTTTACGACACGCACGCATCTCGAGGGGCACGCGGTGCGTGCCATGTATGCCTGCTGCGGAGCGACTGACTATTATTTGGAAACCGGCGACCAAGCTTATTGGAAGACACTGAATGTGCTTTGGGACGATCTAGTGTCGGCGCAAATGTACGTGACGGGCGGAGTTGGGGCGCGCAGCGAGGGCGAAGCTTTCGGCGACGCTTATGAGCTGCCGAATTTCACGGCGTATGGGGAGAGCTGCGCGGCCATCGGCAACATGATGTGGAACTGGCGGATGCTGGCGGCTAGCGGCGACGCGAAGTTTGCGGATGTGATCGAGCGCGCGCTTTACAACGGCATCAATTCGGGCATGTCGCTGGACGGGACCATGTATTGTTACCGCAATCCGCTGGGATTTGATCCGTCGGGCGGCGACCAGATTCGCAATCCGTGGTACGACACAACGTGCTGCCCGCCGAACCTAGAGCGCACGTTTGCTTCCTTGCCCGGGTATTTTTACAGCACGAGCAAGGATGGACTTTATTTGCATCTTTACGACAATTCGCAACTGGATTGGCATCTCGAAGACGGAACTGGGTTGAAGGTCGCGCAAAAGACAAATTATCCGTGGGAAGGGGCCGCGGAAATTAGCGTCGCGCCGGCAAAGCCTGCTGAGTTCACATTTTATTTGCGTATTCCAGGATGGTCGGACGGAACGCAGGTTGCGGTGAACGGCAAGCCTGTTTCGGGAGCGACTGCCGGGCAATACCTCGCGTTGCGGCGCCGTTGGGCGTCCGGCGACGTTATTAATGTGAAGTTTGGGATGACGCCGCAAGTGATTGAAGCAAATGCCCGCGTCGTGGACGACTACGGGCGTGTGGCGGTGCAGCGAGGCCCGCTGGTTTATTGTCTCGAACAACTGGATCAGCCGGATGGCGTTGCGTTATTTGATGTTGCTTTGGATGTGCGGCAAAAAAGCGCTTCCGCGTTCCACGAGGAGTTTCGCAGCGATCTGCTTGGTGGAATCGTAGTGCTGAAACATACTGGGGCGGTTAGCGAGAAGTCCAATTCGCATAGCGCGCTCTATCGCGCGTACACGGCTGAAGCATCCAAAGCGCGGCAGGTGGAACTGAGCTTTGTCCCTTATTACGCGTGGGCGAATCGGGCGGCCACGCCAATGCAGGTTTGGACGCCAGTTCTGAAGGCGTAGGAAAGGTGCATTACTCGTGGCATCAGCAAACGTTTGCAGCGGCGAATGCACACAGTACGGCTTCCTGCCCTCGCCGTGCAAGAGGCGCGGCACATTCGTACGCGGCCGCGTCGCACACATTGACCTTTCGCCCAGCGAGTCGAACCTGCTTCGAAAGGGGCCGGCTATCAATCCGATCGCTTATTGCGGCGGAAAATGGACTGTGAGGTTGGCGTTCACCGCATTGGGCTTGCCGTTGCACGTAGCTGGTATGAAAACCCATCCGGAGACAATTTGAATCGCCTGCTCTTCTAAGTCGGGTCTTCCAGCCGAAAGTACCGAAGCTTGGCGAACGCGGCCATCCGTCCCGATAACGGCTTGCACCTTCACGTCATACCAGGGACCTGGCCCTGCTGACGTCGGCTGCGGCGTGGATTGCGCAATAGCACGCCTCGCCTCGCTGCACCTGGTCAGGAAGGTCGCGTTGGGAGGCGTAACTGCGGCCCAATCAATCGGACCGTCCATCACGCTGAACGTCTGCTCAACCTCCATGCGCAGCTTTCCATCAATATAGTGACGAATATGCGTGGGAAGCCAAACGCCTTGGAATGACACATACTCCGTGTTTTCAATGACCTCTCCGCCCACACTCCAGCGAACGAGAGTGCCGAGCTCATCATCCAGGCAGATTTCGTTCGACTCATGAGTTCTGCCGTTGACGGTTTCAAATTGTATGCACTTTGCAGGACGGCCAAACAGCGTGGCTGCCTTTATCGAATCAATGGTGTCCGAATGATCGAAACGGCCTATATGCAGCGGAATCAAATGGTCAACTTCGGAGAGTTCCGGCGGGTAGGCCTGGTAGGCGTTCTGAAACATTTTGCCTTGGTAAGAGAGGCGAATGCCGTGGTAATCGCCGAAATTGAATTCGTCTCGGTCGCCATCCTTTCCGTAAATGGCGCTAAAGTTGCCCTCTTTGGTCGTTCCATCAAGACCGTAGGCGCGAAAGGTAGCGTCGTGCTTGTGGTTGGGCATGCTGGCGGAAGGAAGGCTGACGGCGTTTGCGCGTTCCAAGAGGCGCACTGCTTCCACGCGCGTCGGCATGTCTTGCGCGTTTAAGAACGCTTCGCCCAGGATCAGCAAGGCTGCAAGAAGGCCCAATCGGCGGAAGACCTTAAACATGGCCACTCCTGAAGGAGAGATCGGCGTCATTGTACTCCCCCAATAAGTTATTTGATAAGAACTAAATCAGGGCAACTCCACAGAGTAGAGAGCTACGCTGCGAACGTTATGTTCCGAAAGTGCCAAACGCCATATCACGCGTGAATGAGCTGATGCACCCGTCCCACACGGATTTGTTTCTCCCGCTTACGCGTCTGCGCAATGTCGTAAGAGGCCTGCATCCGCATCAACGTATCCATCTTCACGCCAAACGCTTTTTCAATCCGGAGCGCCATGATCCCGGAGAGGTCAGCTTTGCCGTTAAGCAAACTGGACAACGCCGGCCTCGAAACCTTCAACGCCGCCGCCGCCGCCGTCACCGACAAGCCTGCCGCCTCGATAATCTCCGTCCGAATAAAAGCTCCAGGATGGGGAGGATTCTTCATGGGCATTCTATTTGCTCCTTCTTCCTAATGGTAGTCTTCCAAATCCAGATCACAGATTTCCAACGCCACTGCGTCGATACGAAACGTCAAACGCCGGTTGCGCGTAACACTCAGGCTCCATGTGCCCTTGCGGTTGCCAGTCAGCGTGTGCGCCTTCCACGTTGGAAGCGCGCGTAATTCCCCCGGGTCCTGCATGTCGTCGAGGAACGCCAGCATATTACGGAGCTTGTCCGCCAAATCGGGCGGAACGCCCTTTGCGCTGTCTTCCGCGTAGAGTCTGTTCAGGCCTTTGTGGGCAAAGTTCCTGATTTTCACTCAACAGAGTGTAGCCTGTCGCTTAACACTTGTCAATACGACTGTCGTGGTTTGAGCAGGGATTTGGTGCATACGTAGAAACGAATACAGCGCTCACGCCACGGAAATCTAGAAATGGCGGGCAGCCAGGCGGGTGAGAACGGGGCTGTGTTTTTCCGAGAGGGAGTCCGCGAAACCGCGCGTTGGAACGCGCAGTAATAGAAAGAGTTCGCCGGCCCACAAAAGAATGTCCAGCAATCGGCCGCGCTGCAGGTTGTCGATAGTCTCGCAGTGCAAAGCCACTTCCAGAGTCCGGTGCGAGCACTCTTCGACAAACGCCCGCAGCGACCGCAGATCGAGCGGCATGCGTCCGTGCTTCTGGCCTCTGGGATCGATGCGTTGCAGGTTTTCGTAGCAGAGATCGATGAAGTGATTCAGGCAAAAATTCTGCTGAGCCAATGAAGCCACAGCGGCCCCTTCACAAAAATCCACTGCACAGATTTTGTCTTCAAACATCGTTGACTTAGCCCCCAACTCAATCCGTAAAACTCTTGTGCTGCGCGCATATCCTCTCTCTGTATAACCCTTAATACGATTGGATGCGGCGAGAGCGCCTAACTGCTGCCGGAATGATTCCGTAATTTCGGTGACGACCCGCTTCCAACCTGTTCGAATTTTTAGCTGAGTTCGAAATTGGTTTCAAGCCACGCACAGCGTCGGCTCCTCGTGCAAACCTGTTTCGAACGTTTCTTTGGAGCACGCTTGTTCGAATTGCCGCGAAACTTGCGGGGCTTCGGGTACATAAGCGGCGAGCGTTTGAACGCGCAAGCAGCGATCCAGATACGGCGCCAGCAAAGCGCGCACCCAGCGCGCGTTTTCCTGGCAGCGCTGCATGCGATCTTCTCCGCTCCACAGAGTGACAACGGTGACGAGCCGTGCTTCGTGGTTTGCGATCATCACGAAACTTCCGACGAATCCGGCGACTTCACCGAAGGCGCCATCGAGCGCGGCGGGCAGTGCTGCATGTACTTTGTGTGCTTCATTGGGCTTGGCAACAAACTCGATGCTGTGAGCCGTAATCCGCGAATTGGTGTAGCACATGCCGAGTGGCGGCGCATTAGTACTCAACGCATTCGAGTCGAGCAGGGGCGATGCACGATGGGAAAGACTGTGGGCTTGCAACGTACGTGACACAGAGCCTCCGTATTCAGTGGTCCTCCCCGGATTGGGGGAGGCGCATCCTCGTGGGTCCAGGTCCGACTCGGATGCGCCCTGGTGGGACACGCGTGGGACAGGGGAACCGTCCCTTCGCAGCAGGAGGCCCAAGAGTACGATGGGTTCCTACGCACGAATAGTGCAGGAGGCAGGCAATTCGTTTCACGGTTTTGGTTCAAAACGGGAATGAAAATTGGAATAAGTGGATAGGAAACATTGTTATACTCCTCAGCACAAACTCGGGGGCTACGTGGAACTCTTCGCATTCACCAGGGAATACGTGGAGCGTCTCCGCGAGGGAGATCCCTCGACGGAACAACACTTTGTCGTGTACTTTGACCAGCTTCTGCGGATCAAATTGCGGGCAAGGATGCTCGCCTTGGAAACTGTCGAAGACCTCCGTCAAGAGACCTATATACGGGTGTTGGTTACCCTGCGTAAGGACGGGGTACGCCAGCCGGAGCGCTTTGGGGCCTTCGTAAACGGGATTTGCAACAACGTCATACAGGAGTTCTACCGGTCCACGTCGCGAACGAGTCCTTGGGACGACACATATTTGGAACTGCCAGATCATGCCCTGGACACGGAGGGTTTCCTGATTACCAAGCAAATGAAGGATCGGGTTCGCCAGACTATCGGGGAACTACCTCAGAAAGACCGCGAGCTGCTCCGGGCGTTTTTTCTGGAGGAAAAGGACAAGGATGATGTTTGCGAGCAGTTTGGCGTGGACCGCGATTATTTCCGGGTTTTGTTGCACCGGGCCAAGGATAAGTTCAGGGTTTTGTATGAGAAAGACAGGGATGCGCTCTCTGGCAGGGGAGTCTCAAGAGGAGCCGTATGAAACGAACTGGCCCCCTTCTGCACTACTCATCGGTGGATGACATACGATGACAATCATGGACCATAGCGAAGCGGTGCGGATCCACGCGGCCGAGAAGTATGTCCTCGGGAAGCTCCCGAAGGAACAGCATGCCGCGTATGAAGAGCACTATTTCGACTGTCCGGCGTGTGCTGAAGAGATCAAGACGACTGTTGCCTTTATGGAAAGTGCGCGACAGGTGGCTGGCGAAGAGGTTGCGCAAGCTGTTGATGAGGAAAGACTTGTTCCAGCGGCTCCACGGGCGGGCGGCTGGTTTGGGTGGCTGCTACGGCCTGCCTTCGCGGTTCCGGTATTTGCGGCCCTTCTCCTACTCGTCGGCTATCAAAATGGAGTGACTATCCCGCGACTGAAGGGTTCCTCTTCTGGCCAAATGGGACAGAACATTAGTTCTTCCTTCCAGCTGCGCGGCAGTGTGCGCGGAGGGAATGAAGGTGATGATACGGCGAACAAGGTGCGAGTCCGCGCGGGGGAAAGCTTCGCCCTGAACTTTGACTTCACCCCGACTGGCACGTTTAGTGAGTATGATTGGCAGCTGCGGGACCAAGCTGGCCGGGCTGTGAAATCCGGCCACATTAGTGGCGAGAAGAAATACCAGGCCGTGTCCTTGGACGTGGCCGGTGGAGTCGAGAGCGCGGGCAAGTACAACCTGGTCTTTTTCGGCAGCGCCGATGGCGCGGGCCAAACGGCCAATGAGAGCGAAGCTCAGCGGCTGACATTTACAGTTGAATTTCTGAAATAGATGAAAGAGTATTAGGCTCCATTTTAGCTCGCTGAGGTGTCCCCGATGAATGTAGAGCAGAGAATCCCCTTTCATTTCCACGCGCTCGGTAATGCCTTCAGCGGCACGTTTCATCGTCCCTTCTCTCATGAGATCCCAGCGCAAGCCGCCACGTCTCTGCCGAGTATTGGCGGCCACGCTAGTGCGCGCGTTGAAAACTTCCGGGCCCATCATTTTGTGTCCTTCAAGGCTGGTCACACGTATACCTCCGGAAGTTGGATGGATGAGAAGAGCGTGACGACGATTGTCACGGCCACGCTTGAGGGGCTGAACATCCTGGAGTTTATCACTGCCGATCGCGTCGTCGCGAGTCTCACTTCCGAAGGTAAGCACGGCCAGAGGGAAGCGCACATCATTGCCCTCGGCAGCGAATTCGAGAATCTGCGCATCGGTGGCCACCCTGTCAAAGTTACGTTGCACCACGATTTGTTTTTGAAGAATCCCACGCACGCGGAGTTAACGAAAGCGGTTGCAACCCTCAAGAATTCGGGGAGAATAGTCGCGACGGAAGACGGGGCCATTCTGTGTTCTTTGGTCGAAAAAATCGAGACGACCCTGCCCGGAGTAGAGATAAAAGGCCACATCCTGCGCATCCCTCACTTTGGGGAGATCGCCCTGGCCGAGGTCTTTGCCGTTCCTGGCACTCGCACTCTAACAATGATTCGCCTAAAACTCGGCTCGCCCAACGGCGGGCAAGCTGCCGGTCCCGAGGTTCTTTCGCAGGGCCAGCCATGGCCACCGCCGCCGTAGAGCGCGTGGCCCGAAACGCCATCGTATTCGCGTGCTTGCTATGCAGCGGTTGCCATATAAGGCATTCCGCGGATTCCTCCTATCAAGAAATCCGGCAAGAAGTCCAACGAGGACAGCTAGATACCGCTTTGCGGGATGCCGATACGGCGTATCGAGGGTACGACTCTAAGGACGCAGGCACTGCATGGCGTTTTCGCGTGCTGAAGGCACATATCCTCCTCCTGCAGGGCTCGTACGCCCAATCCTTGCAGTTGCTCGACAATGACGTCCCTGCTTCCCTCGCGCACAGTGAAACTGCCGCTCGTCGGACGATGGTTCGTGGCCTCGATTACACCTTTCTGCAACAGTTCGATGTTGCTGACAAAGAGCTCAAGTCAGCTGAAGAATTAGCACGTTCAGACCAGCCTGCTCTAGCGGCCGACGTCGCGCAAGCTCGAGGAACACTTGAACTAACTCGCAAGAGGTATGTAGGCGCGGCAGACGCGTTTCGTCATGTATTGTCGATAGCTCGTGAGGAGAGACTTGAAGCTCTTGAGGTGCATGCGCTGGGGAGCTTGGGAAACGTCGCGATGGGAGAAGAGCATTACGACGAAGCGATTGACTGGTACAAGATTGCGCTGGCAAAGTCCGAAGCACTTGGAGCGGGGGCATTCGAAGCACTGGCTCTGGGCAACATGGGCTGGGCCTACCAGGTCATTGGTGACTTCGAGAATGCGGAAACCGTCCTTAAAAAAGCCGAGAGAGTTTCCGGAGAAGCCGGCCGGATAGGGAATCGCGTCTACTGGCTAACTATCCTGGGCGATGTCTATTACCAGCAGTGGCGACTTGCAGAGGCAGAAGCCGTTTCGAAACAGGCGTTATCCCTCGCGCATTCGATGGACAACAAAGCGACAGAGACGAATTGTCTGAACACACTATCCGAGATTGCGTTTGCCACTGATCGGCTGGATTTGGCCGAGAGATACAATCGTGACGCCCTAGAGATTGAACGGGCGGGACTCGATCAGTCGGGCATTGCGTTATCCACGATCATCGCGGGACGCTTGGCGGCAAGCAAGAAGGAATATCGCCATGCTGAGGAAACTCTTCAAGGTGTGATCCGCGATAAGAGCGTGGAAACGCCCCTCCGATGGCAGGCTGAGGCGCGGCTCGCGCGAGTCTACGCTGACGAAGGTCTCTCCGCCAAGGCGGAAGCCCAATTCAAGCAAGCAATCAGCACCATTGAAAAAGCTCGGGCAGGCGTGCAACGTGACGAATTTCGAGTATCGTTTCTTACCAGCGCAATCGAATTCTACGACGATTATATCGGATTCCTGAGAGTCCAAGGCCGCCAGTTTGACGCGCTTCGCGCTGCAGACCTCGCCCGCGCGGGCACGTTAGAAGAGGGGCTAGGGGCTGCGCCGAAATCTATCTCGATTGCGGCGCGGGGCTTTCGTCCTCATTTGATCGCGCAGCGCCTGCAAGCTCCTCTGCTTTTTTACTGGCTGGGTCGCGAGCGCGGCTATCTCTGGCTCGTTACCTTTTCGCAAGTCTATGTCTTTCCCTTGCCGGCCGAGGCACAAGTGGATGCGCTCGTTAAATCCTACCGGGAAACGCTGCTAGCCGGGCGCGATCCGCTAGAAACAGGGAATCTGGATGGCCAAAAACTGTATGAAATGCTCATTGAGCCCGCAAAGAACCTGATTCCCCAAGGTTCGCGGGTCATTCTGCTTCCTGACGGCAGCCTGTACGGCCTTAATTTCGAGACGTTGATAGTGCCCGGTCCTAAGCCTCACTACTGGATCGAAGACGTCACCGTGACAACGGCAAGTTCCTTGACGCTTCTCGCTTTGGCTGCGGCGCGGCCCGCTCCGAGAGAGAAAAGGATGTTCCTTGTGGGTGATACGGTTTCACCGAACGCCGATTTCCCGGCGTTGCCGCAAGCCGGTGCGGAAATGCAGAGCATTGAAAAATACTTTCCTGAGCCGCGCCGGACAGTACTTTCCGGCGGCGAGGCGACGCCAGCCGCTTATCTAGCCAGCAAGCCAGAACAGTTCGCGTATCTGCATTTCGTAACCCATGGCACGGCCAGTCGCACACGTCCTCTCGAATCGGCTGTCGTCCTCAGCAAAGAGAAGGACGAGGAATCGTACAAGCTTTACGCGCGAGACATCGTCAAGCGGCGGCTCTCGGCTCATCTCGTGACAATTTCCGCTTGCAATGGAGCGGGTACGCGCGCGTTCTCTGGTGAAGGACTCGTCGGTCTCTCTTGGGCGTTTCTGCGTGCGGGCGCCCACAATGTTATCGGTGCGCTTTGGGAGGTTAGCGATGCATCGACGCCACAGCTCATGGACAAGCTCTACGACGGGCTGAACCGGGGACAGGATCCCGCCTCCGCCTTGCGCGCCGCCAAGCTCTCGCTTCTGCACTCCGACAGCGTCTTCAAAAAGCCCTACTACTGGGCGCCGTTTCAGCTTTACGCCGGGTCCTAACGCACCACCTCCTCGAGCCTTGGTGTTTAGGGAATTGGCGGCTCGGCAGCTAAACATCGGGAGAGCGTGAAACGAACTCAACCCCTTGGGCACTACTTAGGGTGCAGCAATTCTTCCGTAAGGGGTGTATTGGTGAATTTCGTTGACTGCAATCTTCCAATAGTCGAACAGAACGCGGTAGCAGCCTCGCAAATGCAGAATCCCGCTCAGCCAGGTCCTCCACGCTCGCCGGAGTTACCTGGGCAGGATTCGCTTGCCAGGTTTGGCTCTCCGACATTAGCCTGCCACGAGCATCCCGCGCGGTTTAGCAGGTTTCGATGCAGCGTGCTTTACCAACAACCCGTCCTTTTGCCGCTCCGCAGAACAAAATGTCAGTCTGTCGCTGCATCCATATCCCGCGCTTCCTTTTCCGCAAGACTCGATTATCAAAAATTTGAATGCATTCCAAAAACAAAAAAATCCCTCAATGCTTTTCCACCACAACTTCTTCCGAACATTACTTTTGTCTTGACACTTCTCTCAACCGGACGCTAGCCTACGCTCACTGGTGCAACTGGGGGAACGTCCTGGGAATGATTCATAGCTGTTCCTATTTGCGGTTTGCTGGCGAGACTGTTTCCGCACAGTGCGCCACCACCCTGCACCGGACTTCTCCCGCGTTCAAACGGTTGGTCCTGCTCGTTGCAGTGACCCAATAGCTGGCGATCCCTTTAACCATCTGGTTAAATACATCGTCCCCGGCCCTGCTCGAGTCGAGAAGCAGTTCGGCCGAAATGTTATTTTGTCGTTTTAATGCCTGCGGTTGGGCGCGCGGAATATTCTCCGCTGCCACAACGCGGTGAAGTAGACTTTGGCCCGGGTCCGTCAATGACGGTCGTCGTAAACAGGGGTGGTCGAAAGGGGTGTTCATTCATGAGGTCCAGAATACTTTTTGTACTTTTGATTTGTACCATGGCGATTTCGGTTTCTCCTGCTCTCTACGGTCAGGCGACTGGCAGTTTTTCCGGCACGGTCGTGGATAAATCCGGCTCAGCCATCTCCGGCGCCACAGTCACCACCATTTCACAAGGTACTGGCGTGTCTCGCCAGGCAAAAACCGATGAGGCCGGCCACTACCTTATTCCTTTGCTGCCGGTTTCGATTTACACGTTGCGCGTCGAATTTACGGGTTTTCAGACCGTCGTGAACAAGGACTTGCGTCTGCAAGTC
>Ga0210410_10005846_pt1 | contig 10692 bp, 6 predicted proteins | sample IncBWC4MmetaG_FD_161058 | JGI IMG/M metagenome (GOLD analysis project Ga0210410, IMG submission 161058) | Forest soil microbial communities from Barre Woods Harvard Forest LTER site, Petersham, Massachusetts, United States - Inc-BW-C-4-M | ecosystem: Environmental > Terrestrial > Soil >... | reverse complement strand
CTACATGCTGGCCTGCAGGTACTCCGCCCCAACTCATTTGGGACCGTGGATTGGAATGTTGATCGGCGGAGCTTATTTTATCTTTTGCTGGTTTATGGGCGGGTTGTATCTGGCCGACGTGCTTCATCTGGGGATCGCTCACCGTTCACTCGACTACAAGGAATGGTTCATGAAAGCCGTCACTGCCGTGAACAACACTTTTGCGATCTATGTAGATCCGATCGCTTGGGTGAATCGCCATCGTTTGCATCATAAACATTCCGACCATCCCGGGGATCCCAATAAACTTTCCGAGGATGGTTTTTGGCGAACGCTGTATCTCTGCGTGATGCCGTATCAATGCAAAGAAAATTTGGCCGGCGACAAAATCTTGAAGTCCTGGACTTTCCGGGTGGTTGCGAATCCGGTTTTCGCAATCCTTGCCCAAGCCCTTAGTTTCTATCTGTTATGGAAGCTGGTTGGAGATCTGAAGTTTGCGCTGGTGATGTGGTTTGGAATACGAATCTTCTCGCTGTGGGTAAATATGATTCAAAACTATTGGACCCACACTCGAGAATTCGGATACCGGCGGTATCACGATGAAGACGACAACGCCATGAATATTGGCGAGTGGCTGCCGGTTACTGCGACCTTCAGCGCATGCCTCCAAAATAATCATCACCACTATGAGGGGCTTTTGCGACTGAGCCACGACAAATCCGAATATGACTTTGGATTTATAACGGTCAAAGTGATGAAGTATTTGGGCCTGGTGAAGGCAACAAGAACGGGTGCAGAGCTGCCCAAGGACGTTCCATTAGGCGCACTGAATTTTTAATGCGTTCTTTTTCTTTTTGTGAAGGGTTCAATGGTTTGCCCGAGAAAGTTTGGCGAAATTTCCTCCCCGTCCAGGCCGTATTGCGCCGGCCATTCCTCAGGAAAGTAGTACGTTCCAAAAATCTTATCAATCCACGGAAAATGAATCGCAAAGTTCTTGTCGATGCCCTCTTTTTGAGAAGTATGGTGCCAATGATGGTATCTGGGCATAACCAAAAACTCTTCGAGCCATTTGGCATTGGGGCCGAAATTGCAATGAGTCCAGGTAGCGTGAAGAGTGACAAAAATCAGATACGCCAGAATAATCGATTGCGAAAATCCAAGCATCATAGGGACAAGGATAAATCCGCGCACCAGCGTGTCGTCCACAAAGTGGGAGCGCGAGCCCGCGATCCAATCAAGCGCCTTCGAAGAATGGTGAACGGAATGGAAACGCCATAGAAATGGCACTTTATGCAGAGCCAGATGAATAAAATATTCGGCAACGTCCGCAACCACAACGGCCAGGAAAAATTGCAAGAACCAGGGCATTCGAGCGATAAATTCCTGAAGAACCGGAACCCCCAGATATCGGGTGGCCTGGGTAGCGGGCAATAAAACCAGAAAGGATAAAATTTGCAGAGGGAGATGAGTGGACATGAAATAAACCACATCCAGAGTCCACTCGTTCCTGAATGTTCCTTGTTGTGGATACTGCGGCCAGAGCCGTTCAAGTGGCACGTAGATGAGCGCCATCAAAAACAAATCGAGCAAAAACCAGTCCAGGCCGATTGCCAGCCCGCCGTGCGGAGTTTCGTTAATCTCTACGCTTGATCCGCCCAAAGCCGTTGCCGCGATGGCCAGCAACATTCCACTCAACGCCAAAATCTTTTTCTTGCGCAGAATCGAAGAAATGACTCCGAATAAAATTGCCCCCACGATGAGGCATTGGATTAAAACCCGCATGGTGTGCATTGGATAATGGGGACGCAGTTCGGGAGAGCTTAGCAGCTGAGGAAAATGCAGGCACAAAACTCCTCCGAAGGAAAGAAATCCAAGAAAGGCCGACAATATCCCGCTCCACCAACCCGTTCCGAAGCCGGTGGACCCGGCATCGCCGAAGAATTCATTAATTTTCTGCTCGAGCACGATGTCTCCTAGTTTACGTTCCAGGACTCATCGAAGCCACGAGAAAGAAAGCCTTGTTCCGAAGCATCAACTCTCTTGGCGCCACCAGAGTCAGAGATAGCGGCGGATGGCTTCCGAGTAGCGGGTATAGAGGTAGGAGACGAGGAGGAGGGCGACGCCGAGGATGATGAAAGTGATGAAGCGGTCGGAGCGCTCCTGGCGCCAGACGTCGAGCACAACGATTTTGACGACGCAGACGAGGAGGAGGCCGAGGCCGGCGAGGCGGAAGCTGCGTTCGCCAACGATAAGAGCGAACAGGAAGGCGGCGACGGCTTCGATGCCCCAGCCGATGGTGACGCGCCCTTCGGAGACTTCCTTGAGGATGAGGACGGTGACGAGAATCATGGGGAGGAAGAAATAGATCTGTTCGGGGCGGCGGAGGAGATCGGAGAGATTGACGGAGAGATCGCTTCTGGCAGGGGGCTTGGAGCGCGCGGCGGCGAAGCGGTCGCCGAGGGGGAAGGCAAAGGCTTGGCCGAGGAAGATTAGCGCGGCGGCGATGGCGACATAGACCCAGCGGTCGAAGCTGCCAGGGAAGCTCGGATGGGTGGCAGCCAGGAGTTCGTAGGAAAGGCCGCGGAAGAAAACGAGGAAGGCAAGGATGACGCTCTGGTGCAGGAAGACGTCGCGCCGGGCGGCCCAGGAGATGCCGATGAAGAGGAGGGCCAGCGCGGCCCAGGCGACCAGGGCGGAGCCGCCGGGGAAATAGGAACGGGCGAGCAAGACAAGTGTGGCGGAGCCTAGCCAGGCAAGGGCGGGAGCGGCGAGGAATTGCCGGTCGAAGGCAAAACCTTTCGCGGATGCGGGGTTTTCCGTGAGGCGCGTTATGCGGAGATACGCGTAATAGAACACGAAGGCGATGGGCAGGGTGGTGAGCAACGCTTCACCCGGGCCGAAATCGAGATTGAAGTAAGCGAGCCGCAGGAAGCAGAGGGCGAAAACGGCATAGGCTTGCGCGCGCCAGTTGAGGGATTTCCAGTAGAGGCCGATTTCGAAAAGAAGCAGCGCGAAGAGTGCCCAGCCGAGAGCGATGGCGTGTGGGGCGACCTCGTAATAAATCAAAGAGAAGACCAGTGACGAAGCGACCCAGGTGTAGCCCGCGCCAGCGGCAGGGGCAAGGGGAAATTCTCCTTTGGCGGCCCAGCGGGCGCAGAGGTAGAAGAGCGCGGCAGCAAGGGAGACGGTGATCAGGCGAAGCGAGACGGCTGGGAGGGGACTCCACGGCTGGGTGGCGTTCAAATTGACGGAAGCAATCTGGAAGAGCGCGGAAATCGAAAGCAGGTAGGCCTGGAAATGCAGCTGGATGCGCTTGACGCGAACGCCGATGGCCAGCAAGAGGAAAGCAAAGAGCGCCCAGACGACGGCGATCCAGGGCGAGGAGACTTCCTTGAAAGCGAGAACGGCGATGAGGATGGAGCCAGCCCAGGTGTGCAGGGCGGAAAACAGACGCGCCAGGTCGGAATCGCGAGGGCCGCTGAGGTAGGCGCAGAGATAGAGGAGCGCGGCCATGAGGGAGAAGGTGATGAAGCGCAGGGTGAAGTGGTGCCATTCCAGGGTTGCGTCGATGTTGACGAGCAGGGTGCGGCCGAAAGCGGCGAGGACGAGGATGTGGGCCTGCAGGCTCATGTCGCGGCGGTCGCGGAAGAATCCGACGACGGCGAGAACGAGAGCGAAGGCGCCCCAGGCGATGGAGATCCAGGCCCAGTGGCATTCGTGGTAGGCGAGGACTACGGCGAGAACGGCCGCGGCGGAGGTGTAAAGCTCGGAGGCACGGATAGCGGCCCCGGAGGAATCGAGGCTGAGCCAGCGCGCGCAGAGATAGAGAAGGGCAATTACAAGAGAGAGGGTGACGAGGCGGAGCGAGAGGCTGGTGTGGTGGACATAGGGCGTGTTGAGGAAGGAATTGACATCGAGAGCGCGGATAAATGCGGCGAGTGAGAACAGATGCGCGTGGTAGGCGAGATCTTCCGCGGAAAGGGCGCGGCCGATCGCGACCAGGAGAAACGCGGCGGCAGCCCAGAGGACGGCGGTCCAGGAATCGGGGAACGCGAGCCAGAGGGAAATGAAAAGCATGAGCGCAGCAAGGTAGGAGAGGGCGCGGTAGAAAATGAATTCGCTTTCGCCTGCGAGGAGATCTTTCCAGCGGCGGGGGATGACGAGAGCGTTGGCGTAGAACAGGAGGCCGGCGACGAGGAAGCTGATGGCCAGCTGGAAGTCGGGCGCGGGGACGGTTGGGGCGTAGCGATCAAAGACGTTGTGCGGGGGCAGCGAGAGGCGGTCGTAAAGAGTGGGGAGGGCCTGGTTGACGAGCATGTCGGCAGAGGTGAGCAGTCCTACGAGCAGACCAAAGCGGCGGAAGAGAATTTCGCGGGTGAAGACACCGGCGAGGATGAGCATTTGCGCTTCGGCGAGCCAGATGACGGCGGTGTCCATCCCGGAATATTTGAAGGGAATGGCGGCGACAAGAAGGATGATGCCGATGGTGGAAAGAATGATGAAGGCGATGCGGCGGCGGCCTGTGGCGGGGAGCTGGCCGAGAGAAAGTTCGACGGCGCCCAGCAGGAGAAGCGCGTAGAAGGCGAGTTCGGGGCGGACGGATTGATATTTGAAAAGGCCGAGGAGAAGAGAGGTGTTAAGAAGCGCGGCGAGGGTGGAGATTCTTTCCTGATTGGCGTTATCAATCTGGCGTGCGATGTAGGACCAGCGATAGGTGGCCCAGTAGAGACAGAGGAGAACGGTGCTGGGCACGAACTCGGGGAACATCCGGTGGTGACCCACGACGGGAATGACGACGCGAGCGAGCCAGATGAAGTGATTCACGTAGGCCGCGAGAATGCCGAAGACTTCAAGTTCGAACCAGCGGCGGCGATGGACGATCGCGATGAGACCGAGCGCAAGGATGGCGCCGGCGGAGAGGGAGTAGATGGTGTCCTGGCTGATACCCACGGTGAAGAAGGCCAGAAGGAAGGCGAGGCCGGTGACGACCTGGGAATCATAGCGCAGGGTGTGGACGACCATGACGGCAGCGACGAGGAAGAGGAGGACGAGGTCAACCGCTTCGGTGTCTATGACGCGGGTGTAGAGGACAAAATGCATCGCGTAAGTGACAAAGAAGGTGAGCGCCCAGCCGCCGCCGATGAGGGCGCGGGCGAAGATGCGGTAGCGGTCGCTGTGTTCGAGGTAGATGCCGGTGCCCAGAATTGCGAAGCTGATGAGATAGCCCAAGCCGACCTTTTCGGGATTGGTGAGCGAGGGAAATTTGTAGGCGAGGAAGAGTGAGATGCCGATGACGAGAGCGATGATGCCGAGCTTGTTGAGCCAGTTTTTGCCTAGGGTTTCCTCGATTTGAGAGGTGGCTTCACGCGCGGAGAGGTGCACGGGTTCTGGCGGCGGGGAGAGTGGAGGAGGAGCTGGTCGCCCTGGCGCTGGCGGATGAGGAGGCGTTTGCGCGGGAGGCGTTGCGGACGGCGGAGCGACTGGTGCAGGAAATGGCGGTAAAGGAGCGGGAGGTGTTGGCGGAGCGACAGGTTTGGGCGGCTTGGGAATTTCCTCGGTGGGAGGGAGCTTTAGGGAATGGGGAGGTTCGATCGTTTTGGAATCTGCCGGAGGAGGAGCTGGCGCGGCGGCTTGCTGGATGGGGGCGGGAGGAGCCGTTGTCAGGAATCGGGTTTCGAGTTCGTGGACGCGGGTTTCGAGCTTGTGGAGGTCTTTGAGGCGTGGTTCGAGTTTGTTAAGGGCTTCGACGACGCGGGCAAAACGCTCATCGTCCTTCTGGCGGTGGATACGGGATTCGACCCAACGATAGAAGGCCCACACGGTCAGGATAAGGATCCAAAACTCCATGGCACCTCAGGCCGGGGTCTAGAGGCCATGTTGTTGATAGGGAGAGTTTACAGGGTGTTGGGCGGAGAAAGATGGATTGTGCGGGATGGAGCGGCGGAGTGGTTACGGAGGGTTGGGCGAAAAACGCCCGCCACAGAAGGCGGCCGCTACAAGGGCAGTTTTTTCGCGGCCTCCGTCGAGCGTTCAAAGACGATGGTGGGTTCGCCGCGGTAGCTGGCGCGCTGCCATTCGTGGAAGCCGCATTTCTGGGCTACGCGGATCGAGGCGAGATTATCGGGGTGTATGAGGCAGATGGTGCGGGGATCGGAAAAGTTGGCGTCGCCCCAGGCGAGGACGGCGGCGACGGCTTCGGTGGCGTAGCCCTTGCCTTGCATGGAGGGAGCGAGAATCCAGCCGGCTTCGCGAATATTTTCGATGTGCGGGATGAGTTCGCGATGGAAATAGGCGAGGCCGATTTCACCCGCGAAGGCGGCGGTCGGTTTTTCCTCGAGAATCCAGAAGCCGAAACCGAGGAGCGGCCAGTGACCGGCGTTGCGGAGGAATTTCACCCAGGCTTCTTCTTCGGTGAGCGGGCGGCCGCCGACGAATTGGGTAACGGCGGGGTCGGCCCACATGGCGCGGCAGGCGGGGAAATCCTCGAGGCGATGGTGACGGAGACGGAGGCGTGGAGTTTCTATCACGGGAAATGGCCGGGAAGCGTCGAGCGATTTAAGCATGACGAGATTTTAACGCAGGCCGGGAGGAATGTTGGAATACGGCGGAAGAGGTGGAGGAAGATAGCGCAGAGGACGCGGAGGTTCGCAGCGGAAGAGCACCCCGACCGGGCCGGGGGAAACGCCGGACACGCAGAAGCCGGACACGGAGAAGCCGGACACGGAAATTTGGCAGCGTTCCGTGGTAGGAGGCCACCCGCAAGGGTTATGGCTTTGCGGTGTCAGTGGGAGCGAGGTCGCGAAAGGCGAAGTGGGTGGTTAGGCCTTTGAGGGGTTGGCCGTCGGATTCGGCGTAGGGGTAGATGAAGTAGTTGAGGGCGGGACCTTTTTGGTCGGGAGAGAGAACGAGGTCGCGGCCGTAAGTGAAGAAGACGCGATTGTCGTCGTGGGCGCCGAAGAAGTAGTCGCGCTTGGCGGGATTTTTCCAGGCCTCGCTGGCGTCAACGGGAATCCAGCCGACGCCGTTCAGATAAAATTCGGCCCAACAGTGGTAGCCGGAAATATCGCCTTCGGTTTTTCCTTCAGGAAGCGGGAAGCCGATTTCAAAGCGCGCCGGAATTCCCGCCGAGCGCATCATGCCGATAAATAGCGAGTGGAAGTCGGTGCAGTTGCCGTGCTTGGAGGTGCAGGCCCAGACGGCGTCGCCGCGTCCCCAGCCTTCACCGGTCTTGTCGTAACGCATGGTGGCGACGACGTAATCGTAAATGTGGCGGGCTTTCTGGAGTTGCGTGGTGTCGCCGGCGGTCTGCTGGCGGGAGAGTTCGGCTATGGCGCCGGTGAGGGGAACAAGCTTGTCGGGTTCGAGATAGCGCTTCAGGAGGGGATCGCTCGGGGGAGTCACGGCGGAAGCGCTTTCAAGCACGTGGGCATGGATGTTTACGGCATGTTCGCGGCGGGTGGCGTTAAACAGGAGCGTGACGTCGTAGCCGGCAGCGGATTGTGCGGCGGAGGGAGTGAAGACGGCGAAGGGATTCTGATATTGAGGATCGCGGCCCGCGGAGTGAGGGACGGAGCTTTCGATTTTGAGGTCGGAGACAGACTGGAAGGCATCGTTTTGCGGGAGCGGAATCCAGAGGTGGCTGGATTTTCCGTCGGCATTGGCGGGGACGTGGACCTGATAGGTGAAGGAGAAACTGCGCTGGGATGCGGAAGGATCGACGGCGCGAGCGGTGGGAGGTTTGGAGTGGAGGATAAGGACGACGGACAGGGAGAAAACGAGACCCGCACCCAAAGCAAGCGAGAGCCGGGACTTGGACATGGTCAGGACCTCCAGGCAATTCGATTGAGAGTACAGGGGAATTGTCACAAGAAAAATGCAGGGGAAAAAGGCCAAATTGGCCAGTCGTCTAGAGTTGAGGTCCTTCGGCTATCTCCGGTAAACGTCATCGGAATCCAAACACCGGATCTCGTCGGGCAGCCCCAGGATGACAATTCCCGCCCTTTCGACAGGAAAACGGCGAATCAAGATCAGGATTTGCGGGCGTAGGTGAAATTTTCGGTCATGGTTTTGCCATGATCATCGAAGGTCCAGGTTTGCACGAGGTGGGTTTTGTCGGGCATGGTGACGGTAAGGGCGGCCATGTGGCCTTCATCGGAGGATTTGGCGCCGGCGAGGCGGAGGAAGGTGAAGTCGAGCTTGCCATTGGCAGCGGGGGATGCGGAGGTCTGCATGGTGGGCTGATTGCCCATGGAGCAATAGTGAGTGACGAGAATGCGGTCACCATCGAGCGAGTACATGGTGATCATGTCGGGTTCGTTGCCGGGGTGCAGGCGTTCCATGAGGACGCTGCCGTTGGAGATTACTTCGTAAGAAACTTCGACTTTTTTGCCGGCGGAGTTGCTGCCTTCCCAGTGGCCGGCGAGGGATTTCAGTTGATCGAATGCGGGGGTGGTGCGCGCGGCCATGTGCATTTCCTGGGAAGTCGTGCGGGCGGGGAGGAATGCGCAGAGTACGAGAGCGAATAGAACCCGGGGATGAAACATGGAAGCCTCCTTCAGATTGTGCGCCAGGCTAGGGGGGCGGAGCGGCCCGGCGGGTAAGCGATTTGGACTGAGGAGAGTGTGCCCGAGGGACGCGAGGAAGTCCAGAGGGGAGAAACAGAGAAGGAGGGCAGACTCCGGCAATCGGGAGTCGACTCTTCACCTTGCGATTCGCGTCTGTAATCTAGATACCAGAAACGGCTATTTTCCTGAATCGCCGGGCCCCCCGACCTCCGCAGCATTTAACTCGGCCGAAGATATGCGAATGAAAATGAAGATAATGTGTCTGTCCGACCGCTGATATTTGGTTAGGGCTTTCCTCCTGGAGGATGGCCCTGCGCAGGCGGTGCACTCTGGTGCGGCTGTTGATGCGTCTGTATATTTTGCTGTTGTGAAACGTGTTTTTGCTCAAGCTGCTGGGTTTGCTGGGCGTGGCGCTGCTCCATCTGCTGTTTTTGAGGTTCACTGGTGTTTCTCGCAGCCGCTTGCTGGTGTTCTCTTTCCTGCTGTTGCTGCAGCTTCTGGTGTTCCTGATTTTGTCTGACGGCCAGCTTGTCCTGTTGTTGTTGATATTTCTGGTCCGTTCTGGGGTTGCCAGTGGCCGGAGCAACGTACTTGTGGGCTTGAACTTCGTTGGCATGAATGTTGGCGTTGGCACGTGCTGCGCTGTTGTTTGCTGGACGAGCTTCATTCAGACTCGCGGGCCGTTCGGGAGCTTTATAAGGAGCGCCGGCTTCCCTGGCAGGTACGGCGCTGCCCTTAAAGTCTCCGGGTCTGGACGTGGCTGCAATCGGAGGCTTGCCTTGATTCTTCGAGGCGCGCAATTCCGGGTTGGAGCGAGCTTGCTGCATGTGTTGGTTTTGTGCGGCGACCGGGCCGGTGTGGCGTTCCCTGTCGTAGGTTTGCTCCTGGGCCGACGGCCGCTCATTGATCCCGCCGTTGCCGCCATTGTAGCTGACGCGGTTTCCCGAGTTGGATTCGACCCTGGTGTTGTAGGTGTTGCGGATGTTGGTGTTGTTTATGCGATTGACCGAGGTGTTGTAATAAAAATGATTGTTTTCCCAGCGGCCGCCCTCGTAGCCGTGACCACCATAGCCGAATCCGTAACTGATCCCGCCATAATATCCAACGTGCGGGCCCCAATAGCCTTCGTGGAAGAAGAAGGCGTTGTCACCCCAACCCCAGTATCCGGGGGTCCAAAGGAAGCCGACTTCGGGAGCTTCAACCCAAGTGCCGGGCACCCAGTAATAGTCGTCACCATCCCAAGCCCAATAACCGGGTGTCCAGATGTAGCCATCCCCGGGGCATTCGGGTTGCTCATAAACCGGGAGCGCAGGAGGACCAAAAGAGACGGAAATACCAATTTGAGCGAATGAAGCAGCCGAAAGAGCCATCAATATGACTGCGAAAAACAACGAACGGATTACGACGAAAGGACGCATCGCCCTACCTTCTTTCTGCCCGCTCATCTTTTTCCCCTGCTGTACAGTGTGTGATTGTCGGACGCGATTTCGCGTGGCATGTGGGTAATTATTCCCGTTTTCCCATCCGGCGCACTGTTCAAAAGGAGACAGGAGCCAGTTTCACTGGCTCCATCAGATCGCGTCCGATTCCTTCGGCAATCTGTATACGGGAGAACTGGACACGGGCAAGAGGATCCGGAAATTCGTTTTACTGAATGGCGGGAAGCCTCAGAAATGAAATGCCATCCACATTCTATTTCTTTGGTTGCGCGCTGGGCGGCAGGATGCCGTTCAGGCGCAGGTACATGGCCGCTGCGCCGTAATGGTCGGCCCAGCCTCCCGCGAGGAAGAAAACCCCCATCGCGCGAGGGCCCTGCACACGGCCGAAGTCCACGTTGTCGCCCAGCTTGGAGTCGTCCAGACTGGCGAGGGCTGTGGAACAGAAATCGAAGGAGGCCCTAGCGGCGGCGAGCAGCTTGTCTTTCGGATCGGTTTCCTTGACTTCGTCGAGTTTGGGGGCGGGAACATCGGCAAGCTTTGCGCACACGCCATTGTTCGACTCGATGATGTGGACGACAAGGTGGCCGAAGCTCATCTGATCCGGGGTGGGCTTGTAGCTGAACTTGTCGGCGGGCATGGCGTCAATGGCGGCGAGGGTGTTTTTCTGCCGGGAGGTGAGCGTCGTCCGAAGCACGGTGCTGACCGGGTTT
>Ga0210410_10005845_pt1 | contig 10694 bp, 8 predicted proteins | sample IncBWC4MmetaG_FD_161058 | JGI IMG/M metagenome (GOLD analysis project Ga0210410, IMG submission 161058) | Forest soil microbial communities from Barre Woods Harvard Forest LTER site, Petersham, Massachusetts, United States - Inc-BW-C-4-M | ecosystem: Environmental > Terrestrial > Soil >... | reverse complement strand
ACCGGCGACTTCTTCACCGACCATGTGGACGTGCGCCCCACGCTCATGTTCCTGACGGGCTTGAAGGACGTCTACCAGCACGATGGCCGCGTTATCACAGAGCTGGTGGATCGCCGTGCTCTGCCCGACAGCTTGAGCGACCATTCCGAAACTCTTCAGGAATTGGGGCAAGTCTACAAGCAGATTAACGCCCCGTTCGGCGACCTCGCCAGGAATGCGCTGAAGGTCTCCACCTTCGCACTCACCAGCAAATCCGACGGTGACCTGACGTATACCATCTTGGAGGACAAAATCGCCCTGTGGACCGCCGAGCGCGACCTCCTGGCCTCCGAAATCAAACCCATGCTAGAAGCCGCCGAGTTCAATGGACACTCCATTGATGAGGACCACGCCCGCCGCCTCATCAGAGAGGGCCGCGAACTCCTCGACCGCGCCGAAGATTGCGCCGACCACCTCAACAAGTGCGCCAGCTTCTAGCAACGCACTGACCGCGACGCTGGCGCCTGAGCCGCGCAACGCTCAAGTGCAACTCTGGCCTGCCAGCCGGGCGGGCGCCGTATCCACTACTTTGTGTTGAGGGTCGTTGCGCCGCGTCATGCGCAGGAGAATGTTCGTATCGATGAGACACGAAGCAATCGCCATTTAGTTGTGGTCCTGATAAATCCAGTCGCGCGCGATGTTTTCCGGCAGCGCCGGAATCTTCTCTGAAAATTGCGCCAGCGAGTCTAGCCACGCCCGAATCTCTTCGGGAGTGCGCGCTCGCGGAGCACTCCCCCGTCCTGACACTAGCTGCTGCGTCAGAATCTCCAGGATGTAATCCTCCACGCGCAGCCCCCGCGATTTGGCACGGGCCGCCAGTTCATCCGGAATCTTGACCGTCACTTCCATAAAAAAATACTAACACGAATCGTCCCCTAGACGGCCTTCCTTGCGCGCACATTTCTCACCCACTCACTACTTCTCTTTCGCTGCTTCTTTCTTCCAATTTCGTATTTCTAATTTCGGATTTATCTTTTACACATCGCTGCCCTTCACCGTCCCGGTGATGGCGCTTTCCCCCAAGGCTCCCGAGTACGTCCCGGTCAGTTTTTCACCGTCCTGCTTCAGGACAAACGTCGGCGATCCCTTCTGGCTCCCCAGCCTTCTACCCCACGATCTCCATCGCGATCTCGCTCCCCGAGGCGTACCAAACGAAAAGCGCCCCAAGCCGCTCCGGCCACTGCTCCAATCTTTCCGCTCCGCCGAACGAAATGATGACCGCGATCACCTTTTTCGTTGCCGCCGTCACCATCGTTCGCTCGGAGTCGCTCGTCGGGCTCCCGTGCGGCCCCACCGCGTCGCAAAACACCGGCAATCCCTCCAAATTCAAGTCGTACTTCCCTATGCCCCTGTACGTTTCGCCCGCGCGCCCCGCGCGAAACACAATGTCTCCGCTCACCTGCTCCAAATCGTACAAACCGATCGACATCCGGCTCTCCACCGACACCAGGTTGATCACATCCACCACCACATTAATCTTCGGCAAGCCTTTCCCCGCAATCACCCGCCGCAGCAACGCCTCCGCCGATCCGCGATACCGCGCCGGGTCTTTTCCCAGCGCCTTGTACGCCGCCCGCGTCGCCAAAATCTGCGGCGCTTCCAGCACCGCGCGCGGTTCCGGCAATTTCAAAATCCCCTCTTCGACTGCACGCAGCCTGTCAGCGAGCGCCCCCGGCGATTCGCCCGCCTCCACCGACGCTGTAACACACCCCAGCGCCGTCCGCGGGCATTTCGCCTTCAACTCTCCATCGATAGAGACTGTTTTCATCTTGGTTTTGGCCTTGGGTGGAATCTTAGCAGAGGGAGGCGAATGGTAGGCTCGTCCGTGGCCGACGTAGAAGCGCCCCGAAGAATCACTTTGCAGAATGTACAGAAATCCCATACGGGAAGGAATGGTAGGCTCGTGGGGACTCGAACCCCAGACCTCCTCCGTGTCAGGGAGGCGCTCTAACCAACTGAGCTACGAGCCTACAACCTCGTTAGTTTAGCACGGCTCGCTGCCTCTTGGAGGCGCGGGAGACCTGAAAAATTGACGAAGCGCGCATCGCGATTCAATTCGCCGGCAGATGCAGGCCGAATTCGCGGTGCGTGGTGAGTAGCGCGGTTTTGACCGCTTTTTCTTCGACCACGAAGGAAATGTTGCTTTCGGAAGAGCCTTGGGCGATGGCGATGAGATTTACGTTTTCGCGGCCCAGCGCGTTGAAGGTTTTTCCGGCGATGCCCGGCGTGCCGCGCATGTTTTCGCCGACCACCGCGACAATAGCGATGTTGGGGTCCACGGTAATGTGTTCGACTTTTTGGTGGGCGAGGTCTTGTGCGAATTCCTTGCGCAGCGCCTCCACCGTTTTCTGCGCATCCGCCGCGGAGACGATGAAGCAAATGTCGTTTTGCGACGAGGATTGCGATATCAGCAGCACGCTCGCGCGCACTTCCGCCGTCGTCGAAAATGTTCGCCCGACAACGTCAGTCAAGCCCACGATGCCGGGGCCGCCAACGCTGATCAGCACCACGTCGCGAATGGCCGTCAGCGCTTTTACGCCGCCGCCGATGCTTTTTCCTTCCGGCGTGATTTTCGTGCCAGGGCGCTCCGGAAAAAAGCTGTTGCGAATCCACACGGGAATGGCGGCCTGGATGACCGGATTCAGCGTCTTCGGATGCAAAACTTTCGCTCCGAAATAGGCCAGCTCCGCCGCCTCGCGGTACGAAATCTCAGGAATCGTCTGCGCCTCCGGCACCAGCCGCGGGTCCGCGGTGAGCACGCCATCGACGTCGGTCCAGATGATCACTTCGTCTGCGTTCATCGCGCCGCCGAGAATTGTCGCCGAATAATCGGAGCCGCCGCGGCCCAGCGTCGTCAATTTTCCGTCCGCGGTCGCGCCGATGAATCCGGTGACCACGGGAACGATCCCTGCATTCAGTAAAGGCCGCAAGCGCGCCTCCGATTTTTCGCGCGTCGCCGCCATTTGCGGTTCCGCGCCGCCGTGAAACGCATCCGTCACAATCAGTTCGGTCGCTTCCACGGCTTCGCTTTTCACGCCGAGTTCGCGAACGGCCGCGGCAACCAGCGGCGCGGAGAGGCGCTCTCCCAGGCTCGAGATCGCATCGAGCGTTCGCGGAGTCAATTCGCGAAGCAGCGCCGTTCCTTCGCAGAGGCGCTGACCCTCCGCGAGCACATTTTCCATCTCGATCAAAACAGACCGGCGCGCATCCACGTTTTGGATCAAGCTGGCCAGCGCCGTTTGGTGCTGGGTTCGCAGCGCTTCGACCACCACAACGCCTTCACCGCTCTCACCCGCTCCCGCGCGTTTCGCGGCTTCGATCAGGCGGTTCGTCACGCCGCTCATGGCCGAAACCACAGCGATGCAGGCATTCTCACGCGCTGCTTTAGCAATAATTTGGGCGGTACGCGCAATGCAAGCGGCATCGCCCACAGAAGTTCCCCCGAATTTCATCACCTGCAATTTGGATTTCATTTCACTCCGGCCAGGGATTCAATAAATGGAGCTGACCAAGTGTATTTAGCCGGCCCACGTGTATCAGTTTACCGCGTGGCTCCGAAAGCCGAAGGTTCATCCCTTCTGGGGTTGCGCTTTCTTCCATCAGCAGCCCTAATTCATTCGCACTAATTCACAATCCGGGCGGGTTACTTAGCTACGGTTGAGCGGCTCACGATCCGGGTGTTATCCTGCATTCTATGGCGGACCACGTCATTTCTCCGCCGGTAGCGGCGCCGGCTTCGCCGCTCGAACACTCCCGGCGACAACTCGAGGCCTTGCTGGAAGTGAGCGAGGCGATTGCCCAGCAGCGCGATCTTCGCGTGCTTTTCCACGAGCTTGCCGAGCGGCTGCACTCCGTCGTCGATTTCGATTTTCTCACGCTCACGCTTCACGATCCCGTGCGCAACGTCATGCGGCTGCATATTCTCGAATCGCGCATCCACGCCGAAAAGGCCGCGGGAACGGAGATGTCCATCGACGGACATCCTTCGGGCTGGGTGTGGCAAACGCAGCAGGCTTTCGTCGTCGACGATATTGAACAGGAAACGCGCTATCCCGATTTTCTGCAACGGCTGCGCGACGCCGGCGTGCGCTCGCTGGCGCTGCTTCCGCTAACCACGGCGCAGCGGCGGCTGGGAGCGCTGGGTTTTGGCCGCCTGGCTCCTCAGGTGATTACGGATACAGAGCTGCAATTCATGCAGCGCGTGGCCGTACAGATTGCCGTGGCGGTGGACAACGCGCTGAACTACGAAACGTCGCAGGCCTATCAGCAGCAACTGGCCCGCGAGCGCGACCATCTGCGCGTGCTGCTGGAAATCAACAATGTTCTTGTCAGCAACCGGGAGCTGCCGGAACTTTTTCGCGGAATCGTATCGACGCTACAGCGCGTGATTCACCACGAGTACACCAGCCTCGCGCTTCTCGACGGCGCGACCGGGCTGCTGAAAATCCAGGCTCTAGATTTTCCCGGGCGGCAGGATCTTCTGAAACAAGAGATCAGCATCTCGCGGGATACCTCTCCTTCCGGCATCGCCATCGCCACTGGACAGCCGCTCATCGCGCGTGGCGCGGAACTCGACCGCTATCCGAGCGAAGTCATGCGCGTTCTTCGCAGCGAAGGGCTGCAAACCATCTGCTGTTCGCCGCTGATTACGCACGGGCGCACGTTTGGGACGCTGAATCTGGCCAGCCGCCGCGTCGATGCATTTCCTCCGCAAGACGTGGAGCTGCTGCAGCAAGTAGCGGGACAAATCGCCATCGCCGTCGAAAATGCGCTGGCGTTCAAAGAAATCGACGCGCTGAAAGACAAGCTGGCGGAAGAAAAGCTGTATCTCGAGGAAGAAATTCGCAGCGAGTTCAATTTCGAGGAAATTGTCGGCGACAGTCCTGCGCTGAAGCGCGCGCTCGCGCAAGTGGAGATCGTCGCTCCGGCAGGCACCGCCGTGCTCATCCTCGGGGAAACCGGAACCGGCAAGGAACTGATCGCGCGCGCGATCCATAATTTGAGCCCGCGGCGCGCACGGACGTTCGTCAAGATCAATTGCGCCGCCATTCCCAGCGGGCTGCTGGAATCCGAGCTGTTTGGGCACGAGCGTGGGGCGTTCACCGGGGCGCTGGCGCAGAAAATCGGGCGCTTCGAACTGGCCGACCGCGGCACGCTTTTTCTGGATGAGGTCGCCGATCTTCCTCTCGAGTTGCAGCCGAAATTGTTGCGCGTCTTGCAAGAACAGGAATTCGAACGGCTCGGCGGCAATCGCACGCAGCGGGTCGATGCGCGCGTGGTCGCGGCGACGAACGCAGACCTGTCAAAACTCGTCGCGGAACGCGTTTTTCGCAGCGATCTCTACTACCGGCTCAACGTTTTTCCCATCCAAATCCCGGCGCTGCGCGAGCGGCCGGAAGATGTTCCCCTGTTGGTGCGTTACTTCGTGCAGAAGTTCAGCCGCCGGCTGAACAAAACGGTGGAGTACGTTCCCGCCGATGCCATGGACGCGCTCGCTCACTATGCGTGGCCGGGCAACGTTCGCGAATTGGAAAATCTTATCGAGCGCGCCGTGCTGCTCTCGCCGGGCAGAGAGCTGCGCGTTCCGATCTCCGAGCTGAAATCCGCCGCGGTCACGAATGCAACCGCGGGCACTTCTTCGTTCACTCCCTTTTCCGATTCCAGCTCCACAGGCGCACCTATTTCCACTTTGGAAGAGGCCGAACGCCAGCACATCTTGCGCGCGCTGCGGCAAACCGAATGGCGTATCGCGGGACCCAAGGGCGCCGCGGCACTTCTGGCAATGAAACGCACCACGCTGCAGGCGCGCATGCGGAAGCTAAATATCCGCCGGCCGGTTTGATTTGGATCCACTGCGCTGACCGAAATGCATGGCACCGCTGACCGAACGATAATTCTCAAGTGTCCCGGGGCTGCAATCGCAGAAAAACCACCAACGTGTAGACGCCGAGCGTCAGCCCCAATGGAATTTCGCTCAACGACAAGAAGGCGGCAACCAAGAGCAGCATTCTTCCCGCGCGGGCGCCGGAGAGGAGTGTCACTCCGCCGAGCAGTCCGAAGATTCCCGCGAGCGCGGAGATGACGATGGCGAGAGCGTAGGACACATGAAACCAACCCATTAACACGAAGGGATTGGGCACTCGGCCGAGAAGGGCGCCGAACATGACGGTGGCCGTGCCAGTGAATGGAACCAGCCAAATGGCCATGGCCAGACGCAGTACACCGTAAATCACCCAGCAGAGACCGAGGAACTTGACGCTCCCCGGCGTCGCACGAAACGGTTGATGCTCAATGGCCACGGGCTTCTCCTTGGAATCGAGAAAGGCTAAACGGTTTTGGAAGTGGACCCTGCTCGCCTTGCGACTTGAGCACACCCTTGAAATAAGATGCGCAGCGTTGACGGAAAGAGGCGGACGTTTTTACCGTTTGGGGGTTCTCGCGCAACAGCGATCTGAGGTGAGTGCTCATCTCAGGAAGTCTTGCTCAACATGGCCGCCAGGAGCCATTTCTTGAGGACGCTGTGGAAGAACGGCTTCACATCGTGAAACTCGAGGCCCAGACCAAGATCCGGATGAGAGTAGGCCACGGTTGCGGGAGCTTCGAAAAAATCCGCTCTGGGGAAAATTTTCACGACGACAGCGGTGCCCTGGGGAAGAGGATTGGTCATTTCCAGGTAGCACCCGTTCAAACCGAGTTCGCTGACGCGCGTAGGCAGTTTGGTGCCTGAAGCTACTTCAATGATCTCAGCGGCGGCGATGAAGGGATACCGCGGGCTTCGGCGGCGGTCTGCTCCCGACGGTTTATTGCTTTCAACCATGCGGGCCGATTGTATCCCCGGATGCCCGGCTGCGGGGTGGATGATTCGTCGGCTGGCCTTTGCCAAAGATTATTCAGTTACTATCCATAAATAGAAGCCTTGGCATACAGACTCGTTAATTTTGTTTGATTCTCCGGTCTCCCAGCGCCTTAACCGAGTTCTACGGCACGGACATTGCTGATCCGGATCGGCGTTCGGCAGTTCCGGCAGGCTTCCGATAAGATGGCTGCATGGTGAGGCACGATCCCATCGAGCAAGCTCTGGAGCGGCTCTCCGCACTGAAATCGGCGTCTACCGATCCTGTCTTGCTCGAGGAACTCCGCGTTTTCCTGCCCAACCGCTCGAATCTCGTGGTTGCCAAGGCCGCAAAAATTGCCGGCCAGCGCCGGCTCGCGGAGTTGCTCCCGGACCTGGTCGCCGCGTTTCATAAACTTATGGCCGATGCGCCGCGCCTCGACAAGCGTTGCGCCGCGCTCACGGAAATCGTAACCGCGCTGTACGAAATGGATTATCGCGAGCAGGATGTCTATCGCGCGGGATTGCGTCACGTGCAGAGGGAGGCATCGTTCGGTCCGCCCGTGGATGCCGCCGCGCATCTTCGCGGACTCAGCGCGCTGGGGCTCGTGCGTACAAATTACCGCGATGCTCTGGCGGAAGTCGTCGCGCTGCTCGTCGATCCCGAGCCGCCCGCGCGCATCGGCGGGGTCCGCGCACTGGCGACCAATGGGGGAGAAGCCGGTCTGCTCGCGCTGCGATTGAAGATTTTAACGGGCGACAATGAACCCGACGTCCTTTCCGAATGTTTCGCGGGTTTGCTTGCCGTTCCCTCCGAAAGCGCGATCGCTTTCGTTGCGCCGTACGCCGATGACGAAGACGCCGCGGTTGCCGAAGCCGCGATCCTTGCGCTGGGAAGCGCGCGCTCCGCAAAAGCAATTCACGTCTTGAAGGAGAAATGGGAGCGCACGCCTCGCGGTCCCCTCAAAAAAGTGATGCTTCTCGCTCTCTCCACGTCGCGCAACGAAGACGCGCTCAACTTTTTGCTCGGCCTCCTCGAAAGCGCGCCAGCATCCGCCGCCGCTGAAGTTCTTTCCGCCCTCTCGAGCCAGCGCCCGTCCGACAGCATCCGCGCTGCCATTCATGCCGCCCTCACCCGCCGGGGAGATACCGCTCTCCTCGAAGCCTTCCACCGCGCTCCTTCTTCGTAGGGGCACGATATATCGTGCCCGCTCTTTGGCTTTTAGTAGTGGGTAGTTTCCGATTTCCGCGTTAATCGTCCAAGTGACTTTCTACTCAAGAGTGCTAGGAAATTCCGCAAGATAGTGGGCGATGAACTCATCTTGTTCCGGAATCGGGCGATAGAAAAATACCTGGACGAACTTATTTTTGCTAACCCAATACGCCGCAGTGTTCTGAGGCCCTCGGTACAGTCGTACCTTACCACCCGGAAACACTTCGTCCTTAACCGTAGCCGCTTTGTAGTCCGTGAATTGAGGTTTCTCAACAGGGAAATAATTTCGCGCTGACTCCGAATCGGGCCACTCCTCCACTCCGACTGCCACCCAAAATAGATATTCTCTTGGGCCATAGTTAGCGCCGCAATGAAAGTGGCCTGTGAATACGTCCAACATGCCGCATCCTTGGTTGAAGCGAGGCACATGGCCAATAGCCTCAACAAACATGCTCTCGGGTAACGGTACGATTGGCGAAGGCACGACGGCTCTCTCATAGGCCTGCGGGTTCGCTATATACACGGGCAATTGCCGCAAGCACTCAGCGGATACAATTCCATCATCCACTTGTGAGCAGAGCTTTTTGCCCTCTCGCACCTCTTCGTATGTATCGATGTGAGTATAAGCGCCTCGATAGCTATTTAGTTGTCTACACTTCTCGTGTAACGAGGATTCGCCGATTGCGTTGCACCCGTACACGTCTTCCAGCACCGGGACAAGAGGAATGTCGATGTCCGTCCGGGACGTAATGTGCATGCATGTCGCAGCCCACACCCGGTCGCATCCCTCCGGCCTGAATGTGACCGTCAGCGGGAAATACCGCTTGTCGCCCACGGCCTCGCCGCGTCGATTCGACATTGGATTGTAGAGAACCTGTGTTGCAGCAGAATTCTCCTCCTGTCCCGTGGCGTCAAAGCCCTCGTTGACTGTCAGCCAATACGCTCGAATTCGGTCGAACGGCGACTCAGTTTGATGGGTCGCAGCGGCGAGAGAGAACCTTCCAGAAAGGTCGCTAGTCGCAGTGCCCTTCACCTCCGTGCGAACAGAAAAACCTTCGTAGGTGCTGATTTGTAGTGTCAGCGATATGCCTTGAATTGGCCTTCCAGTGACGCTGTCAACGACCCGCCCTGTCACAGGCGGAATTATTTGGGCAGCGAGACAGTGGCACTTGGTGAGTGGAACTACACAGAAACAGATGATGGTCAGCGTGCGGAGGAATGGAGGAAGCAATCCCATGAGACTCGGACCATTAGGCAATCCACGACTACGAATCAGTGTAGCATCGAATGAATCGATGTCAGCAGCACTCCGGGTGTCCGGCCTCAATCGGTCGTACTGCCTGGGAAGTTGCGTAATCGGAAACTGACCACTACTTGGTTTTTTCAGACGTCTTTCTTTGCGAACCTAGATGTCGTTCACGTGAGATCCGCTCGGCTGTCTTCCGGTTTGCTCAGGAATGAGGACACGTCTATATCGAGAAGGACGGTGCCCATTCTGATTTCCCGTTAGCCGCGATTTCGGTAAGTTTCCAGAACAAACTGATCCACATCCTCGTCTTCCGGCCATGCTCCCGCCGTCTGTCTTGGATCCTTCATGCCGCGCTAGCACACCGCAGAGACACCTCTCTCCTCCTACCTCTTGGCATCGGGCATGCCCTGTGCTCTCCTATATGTCACATTATGAAGACATCTTTCCATCGCAACGGCCTTTTTCCTTACCCCATTATTTCGTTACTTCTATTCTTTTTCTTTTCTGCTCCGGCTACTCCGGCGCAAGAAGATCGGCGTCCCACTATTCGTTTTGTGCGCAACCCGGATGCTGCGCCGGAGTTCAAGCTTGCTGATCTCGATGGCAAGCCGCTTACGCTCGCGGATTCTCACGGCAAAGTGATTCTGCTGAATTTCTGGGCTACGTGGTGCGGACCGTGCCGGGCGGAAATTCCCGACCTGGTCGAGTTGCAGAAGAAATATAAAGACCGGCTGCAGGTGATCGGCCTGGTCGTCGACGCCGAAAGCCAGGATGAGATTAAGACGTTCGTTGAGGAATCCGGGATCAACTATCCGGTCGCGCTGGCCACCCCGGACATTCGCATGCAATATGGCGGAATCGGCGCGCTGCCCACTTCCTTCGTGCTGGATGGCGAGGGACGCGTGGTGCAGAAGCATGAGGGATTGCGCAATCCAGTTTTGTACGAAGTGGAAATCCGCGCGCTGCTGGGTCTGCCCATCGGCAACGTAGCGGTACAAACATTCGAGGACACCGGGGAAGTTTTTCTGAAGCATGCCGACCGCGCCAGCCAGCTTCCGGGCGTGGACCTCTCGAAACTCACGCCCGAGCAGAGGAATGCGGCGCTGCACCGCTTCAACGCGGAGGCGTGCACTTGCGGTTGTAAGTTCACGCTGGCGCAATGCCGCATTTACGACCGTGGTTGCCAAATCAGCCAGGCAGCCACTGCAAAAATTGTCGCTGAAATTGCGGGTTTGCCGGAGGAACCGACCGCTCCGGATTCCGTGCCCGCCGGTCCAGGGCCCGTAAAGGCAGTGGAGCCAACTGCGTCTGGATCGCCGCAGCCATCGGCGTCCCCATCGCCCGCACCGCCTTCACCGCCT
>Ga0210410_10005844_pt1 | contig 10697 bp, 10 predicted proteins | sample IncBWC4MmetaG_FD_161058 | JGI IMG/M metagenome (GOLD analysis project Ga0210410, IMG submission 161058) | Forest soil microbial communities from Barre Woods Harvard Forest LTER site, Petersham, Massachusetts, United States - Inc-BW-C-4-M | ecosystem: Environmental > Terrestrial > Soil >... | reverse complement strand
ATATCTACCTGGCCATCCGAGATCGCGGTTGCATACGCCCTCAGTGCTGCTTCTGCGCCCATTCCAGCACAGACTGCGACCCAGGTATCCGCATCGCGAGAGAGTATCCACTTCTTTGTTCCTCTGACATTTGTGGCCACGCGGTGCCAGTCTTTGACGAGGGGCTTCAACTCACCCGGAAGCGCCGCAATGATCGCGATCCTCATAGAGCAGGCGCGTATCCATGCGCAATGAACCAATCGATAGCCGCCCGCAATGCCGGATAGATCGGCAAAATCTGAAACCCAAGCTCGCGTTCGGCCTTTGCCGAAGAGGCAAACATCATCTTCTTCCCCATACGGACCGCTTCGACGGTGGCGCGCGGCTCCTTGCCCCGCAGCTTGCCGGTAATCGTCTCATCGAAGAGTGCAAAGGTCATGGCCACGGCATGCGGCACCTTCCTCTTCGGCGAAGACAGACCAGTGATGGCGGACATGCGGTCGAGAATCTGTTTCAGCGTAAGGTTCTCTCCGCCCAGAATGTAGCGTTCGCCGGGCGTCCCACGTTCGAGCGCGACCACGTGCATTCGGGCTACCTCCGTCACATCGACGAGATTCAACCCCGTATCTACATAGGCAGGAAATTTCTTATTGAGAAAGTCGACGATGATCCTGCCGGTTGGCGTGGGTTTGGCGTCTCCCGGGCCGATCGGCGTCGTGGGGTTGAGGATCATGACATGCTGCCCTGCCCTCGCGGCTTGGATCGCCTCGAGTTCGCCCAGGAACTTCGACCGTTTGTAGTGTCCGATCATGTCCGCTAGCGCAACTGGGGTCTCTTCGTTCACGATCGTTCCGTCGGTCTTGAAGCCCATCGTCGCGACGCTCGAGGTGTAAACAACCTTGGCCACGCCTTCTTCCCGTGCGATACGAAGCAGATCGCGTGTGCCCTCGACGTTGGCAGCGTACATCTGTTGCGGGTCGCGAACCCACAGGCGATAGTCGGCCGCTACATGGACGAGCGCGTCGCATCCTCGAATCGCGGATCGCAGCAATTCAGGCTGCCGGAGATCGCCGATGACGATCTCGGCCGGCAGGCCCTCGATTGCAGCGAGGCTGCTGGTCTTGCGGGTGAGCAGGCGCAGCGCTGCATTTTGCCCAGCATAAGCGCGGGCGACGTGGCTACCGACAAATCCGGTGGAACCTGTAAGGAAGACCTTCATCTCGAAGGAGGAAGGATAACGCAACCTGCGGCAGGAACGTTTCGAGAGGATGTATCTTCTGCCGGCGCCTGGCTGTCGCGGTGCGGGGTCAGCAGGATCGCATCGCCGGTTGCGGTGAGTTCCATGTCCAGCGTCATTCCCCTTTTCAGATCGAGCGCGGCGGCGAAGCTCTCGGGAAGTGCGATGCAGCCGCAATCCTGAATGATGACCTGTTCCATGATGCTGCGTTGTCCTCTAGTCGAGTTTTTCGGGCTCGATCTGGATGTTTTTCTCGCCGGCTGCCTTCTTCTCCCAGTACCTCTTCACCCAGGCCTCGAAGGTTTTGCCCGCCGCTGTATCCCGCCCCGTAAATGCAAGCGCAGCGATATCGGCGTAGGCGATGTTTACCTTGGTCGGCGCGTTCGAGGGGATGACGCGAACGAAGGAATCAGCGAGGGATGAACCGGAGCGCCGATCGAAGAGGTAGCCTACGATCTGCGAGCCGTCCTTGCGCGTGATCGTGACATCGCCGCGATAGTCAAAGGCCTTTTCCAGCGCCTCACGGATCTCGGCGTCACTCGCCAGCGCCGGAATCCAGCCCTCAAGCTGCTCCCGCTCGCGCCCCGCGGCTACTTCAATTTCGTCCGGATTTTCGTGAGCCAGCTGCGCCAGCTTTGCGGATTCCTGTGTCTCGGTCGCCATGGTCAGTCTCCTGAGACTCCCTGAAGTTCGGCGCTGTTCGATGCGGCGCCTGGTGTTGCGATCTGCACGAGCGGTGCGGCGTGTGCAGGCTTCCATTCGTTCAGCAGCTTCATCGCGCCATCGTCCTCATACTTGCTGAAGAAGATCGCCTTCGCCGTCTGCAGCAGGCCTTTGATGGAGCCGAAGGTGTAGTTCACCCCGCTGGCCTCATAGCCGGAGTGCACCATGCAGTTCGCGCACTGCGGATTGCCGCTCTCCGTGCCATAGTTCGACCACCGCACTGTCTCCATCAATTCCTTGAAGCTGTCCGCATACCCATCCTGCAGCAGATAGCAGGGCTTCTGCCAGCCAAAGATGCTGAACGTCGGCATGCCCCACGGCGTACAGGTCAGATCCTTCTTGCCCATCAGGAATTCCATAAAGATAGGCGAAGCATTGAAGCGCCACGTTGATTTGCGGTTCGACAGAATGGCGCGGAACATCTTCTTCGAGCGGGCGCGCCCAAGGAAATGCTTCTGGTCGGGAGCTTTGTCGTACGTGTATCCGGGCGAGACCATCATGCTCTCAACCCCGGCAACCATCAGTTCGTCAAAGTGTGCGCGCACGCTGTTGGGGTCGGCGCCGTCGAAGAGGGTTGTGTTCGTCGTGACGCGGAAGCCTGCCTTGACTGCGGCATGTACACCCTCCATGGCGATGTCGTAGCCACCCTCACGGCAGACGGAAAAGTCATGATGCTCACGCTGTCCGTCCACGTGAACCGAGAAGGAGAGATACTTGCTCGGCTTGAACAGATGCAGCTTCTCCTTGAGTAGAAGAGCGTTGGTGCACATGTAGACGTACTTCTTGCGCGCCACCAGTCCGGCAACAATCTCCGGCATCTGCGGGTGAAGCAGCGGCTCGCCACCGGGGATTGCGACCATCGGAGTACCGCATTCCTCGACCGCCTTGAAGCAGTCTTCCGGCGTAAGCTCCGCTTTCAGGATGTGCGCAGGATACTGAATCTTACCGCAGCCGGCGCACGCCAGATTGCAGCGGAACAACGGCTCCAGCATCAGCACAAGCGGATACTTCTTCCTGCCCATCAGCTTCTGCTTCAAAACATACGTTGCAACCGTCCAGGCTTGCGAGACTGGGACTGCCATCCGGTGTCTCCTCCATCAAAGATTTGTACGCGACACGTTCGTCGCCTGCCGAATAATTCTTTACGCTGCTGCTGCCGTTTCTTTCTCCATTGCGCGCTTATAGGTCGTAAGCGCGAGGAGCGGAAAATAGTCCCGGTAAAGATGATAGGCGAGGTAAAACACCCGCGGAAACCCTGTCCCGGTGTAGACCGCTTCGTTGTTGCGTCCTGCCGCCGCTTCGTCCCAGCTTCCGTTCTCCATCTGCTTGGTCACGAGCCAGCGAATACCCTTCGCCACGGAGTCGCTCCTGGTGTCCCCAGCGGCGAGAAGTCCGAGAACAGCCCACGCTGTCTGCGATGGTGTGCTGGGCCCAATGCCCCGAAGCGTCGGATCGTCATAGCTGGAACAGGTCTCGCCCCAGCCGCCGTCCGCGTTCTGCACCATGCGAATCCACTCTGCCGCCTGCTGGATCGCGGGCTCATGGTTCCAGACGCCCATCGCTTCGAGTCCCCGCAGCACGAGAAACGTTCCATACAGATAGTTGACGCCCCAGCGCCCAAACCAGCTACCGTCGGACTCCTGCTCCTTGAGAACAAACTGAATCGCCTTCTCCACACGCTTGTCGCGTCGTGTGTAGCCATAGTTCGCCAACATCTCCAGAATGCGCCCTGTGATATCGACCGTCGGCGGATCGAGCATCGCGTTATGGTCGGCGAACGGAATGTACTCGAAGATCATCTTCGTATTGTCTTTATCGAAGCTGGCCCAGCCGCCGTTCTTGCACTGCATGGCGAAGATCCAGTCCAACGCCCTCTGCGAGACGTCGATCTGGTTCCGTTCGCGGGGGTGGCTGACGCAGTTCAGAGCAAGTAAAACTTGCGCCGAATCATCCACATCCGGGTAAAACTCATTATTGAACTCGAAGTACCACCCGCCAGGCTGCACATTTGGCAGAGTCTTCGACCAATCGCCTTTATGGCGAACCTCTTTCGACATCAGCCAATCTGCCGCCTTGATCATGCGGGGATCATCCTTGGCAACACCGGCTTCCCCCAACGCGTAGACCGCCTGCGCCGTATCCCACACCGGCGAAGAACAGGGCTGCATACGAAAGGTCGGCGTCGGGTAATGCGGCTCGCCTTCAGGATTGTCGATGCCAAGCTTCTCAAACTCGTCCATCGCCCGAATGAACTGGGGATCGTCCGGCGTATATCCCAGGCAGGCCAGCGCGATCAGCGCATTCAGCATGGCGGGATAGATCGCGCCCAGGCCATCCGATTTTTCAAATCGCTCCAGCATCCACCGTTCCGCTTTTTTCAGCGCGATCTTGCGCAGGGGACGAATATGAACACGCTCGGCCCAATGCGCAATACGATCCGCCGCGAGAAAGATATTTCTCCAGCCGAATATCTTTTTCCTGTCCCACTTCAAATGGAGATGGGCATTCTCACGGCCGCCGACAAAGAGCTCATCGATTCCCTGCTCCTTCGTGAGTTTCTTAAACGGCTTCTTCGCGTATGCGATCGACAGCGGCACGACGATCGCTCTCGACCACGCCGAGATCTCATAGATATTGAAGTACCACCACTTCGGAAACAAAACCAGCTCAGGCGGAACCGCCGGAACAGCGTCGTATTCGTACTGCCCCATGAAACATAGATAGATCTTGGTGAAGGTGTTGACCTCGGTCACGCCGCCATTGGCGAGAATCCACTCGCGCGCCTTTACCAGCACCGGATGATCTTGAGACCAGCCCATCAGCTTCAGCGCAAAATACGCCTTCACTCCAAGCGAGATATTCGATGGGCCATTCGGGTGGATACTCCAGCCGCCGTCCTCATTCTGATGACGGAGAATCTCGTTGACCGCACGCTCCATCCGGCCGCGATCCCCCGTACCCAGCAGGGTATGCACGAAGATGTAGTCAGACTCCAGCATGCTGTCGGCTTCTAGCTCACCGCACCAGTAGCCGTCAGGATGTTGCAAATTGAGCAGCCTTTCCTTGGCCCGCTCCATGCCTTCGACAACGTGCTCGAGGCCAAGGTCGATACGCCCAAAGCGCGGCTGCACCGGCTGATGTGCGACCTTCGGATTACTTGAAAATGTCCCCATGAAAACAAACTCTCAGTCTACGAAAACTCGTTACCGGCCAGTTGGAGGAGCGGACGCAATGGCCTGGACGATCTCTGGTGGCAGACCAAAGCGCACATTCTCCGGCATGACTTCGACCTCATCGACCGAACCATAGCCCATCGTTTGGAGATATTCGACAACATCCTTCACCAACACCTCAGGAGCGGACGCGCCGGCCGTCACAGCCACCGTGTCAACGCCTTCCAGCCACTCGGGCTGAATGGCATCCGCAGTGTCAATCAAGTAAGAATTTGTATCCAGGTTCTTCGAGACCTCGACCAGACGGTTCGAGTTCGAACTGTTTCGTGAGCCGACCACCAGCACCAGGTCCGCGCCATGCGCAACATTTTTGACTGCCGTCTGCCGGTTCTCCGTGGCATAGCAGATGTCCTGCGCGTGCGGGCCAACGATGTTCGGGAACTTCTGCTTCAGCGCCTCGATCATGTAGCGCGCCTCATCGAGCGAAAGCGTCGTCTGCGTCAGATACGCCACCTTGTTGGGATCGGGAACCACAAGCGCCGCGACCTCTTCAACGGTCGAGACCACCTGCGTCACATCCGGAGCCTCGCCCTGCGTGCCCTCGACCTCTTCGTGATCGCGATGTCCCACCAGCACGAGCGAATAGCCCTGCTTCGCGAACTTGATCGCCTCGACGTGAACCTTGGTGACGAGCGGGCAGGTCGCGTCGATTACCTTCAGCCCGCGCTCCTTCGCTCGTTCCCGAACCGCCGGCGAAACGCCATGGGCAGAATAGATAACCCGTGCCCCTTCAGGAACCTCGTCCAGTTCGTTGACGAAGATCGCGCCCTTCTTTGCCAGGTCCGTCACGACATAGCTGTTATGCACAATCTCCTTGCGAACGTAGATCGGCGCGCCAAAGGTATCGAGCGCAATCTGCACGATATCGATAGCCCGCACAACCCCGGCGCAGAAGCCCCGAGGCTTGAGGAGAAGTACCCGCTTGGTTTTCGCTTTGCTGCCGCTCCGGTCTTCAGAGACGTAGTCGAGAGTGGTTGTAGTCACGTAGTCCAGTATACCGCGTTTGAGGTTGCTGAGGCCGAAAATTGAACCAACCTTGGTGCAACCAGAAGGGATAGTCCATGAGCCTGACGGCAACTCAAATACCGCACACATCCAGTTCGGCAGCGGCGAACACTGCTCTCCAGAAACATCTCTTCCGACGCCAGTCAGGCCGCGTCGATGAGCTGCTTAGGCAGCGCAGGCCGGATGGCCGCATGCGCACTTCAAGGTCATAAACTTCTTCGCATCCTCGCACTGGGTGGAGCAATATTTCCCTCCCGGTTGCGCCAAGCAGTTACAGCCATCCTTTGCACACTTCTGTGGAGCTGCGGTGGTCATATAATCGGGCCCTCCAACTCTCGGATGCATATCTACTATGCAAGGATGTGCGGTTACCGGCTACTTTCCAGCAGATGGGCGGCGTGTTTCAGGCTTGTTTCGGTCAGCTTGGCGCCGCTTAACATGCGGGCAATCTCCTGGGTCCGCTCTGAATCCTCCATGCGGCGGACCTCGGTCTGCGTGCGACCGCGCTTCTCCGTCTTCTCAATCAAAAAATGCTGATCCCCGAAGGCCGCGATCTGAGGAAGATGCGTGATACACAACACTTGCTGCCCCTTCGACAACGTCTTCAGCTTTCGCCCTACCGCCTCCGCCGCCCGTCCGCCGATGCCGATATCGATCTCATCAAAGACCAGGGTTCGCGGCAGAATCGATTTTTTCTTTCGTCCCGCGCTGCCCGAAGCAGCTTCTTCCACCGTCACCTTCAGCGCCAGCATCACCCGGGACATCTCGCCGCCGGAGGCAATCTCATGCAGCGGCTTCAACGGCTCCCCCGCATTGGTGGCGATCAGGCACTCCACCTGATCCCAGCCATGAGCGGTCCAGTTCGCAGGAGCCTTGTCCGCCGTCACCTGAACATGAAACCGCGTACTCATCGCAAGATCGTTGATCTGCGCCTCAGCCAGCTTCTCAAGCCGCTTCGCCGCATCAACCCGGCTCGCGGTAAGCTTCGCTGCGACGCCGCGATACGCCGCGGCATCCTGCTCCTCTTTCGCCTTCAACTCCACCAGCAGCGCGTCTCTGTTTTCCACCTCAGCCAGTTGCCGCGCAGCCTCCGCACCAAAAGCAATCACGTCTTTCAACGTCTGCCCATACTTCCGCTTCAGCCGGTCAAGCGCCGCCAGCCGATCCTCAATCTCCTCCAGCCGCCCCGGCGCAGCATGAACATTGTCGGCAAAGTCGCGCACCTCAGCATCGACATCCTCCACAATCGCCTTCGCCGCGGCCAACTGCTGCGACGGCTCCTGAAATCGCACGTCGTACCGCGCCAGCTCTTCCAGATGCTTCAACGCCGTGCCCAGCGCCGTCTCGGCAGAGCTCTCCGACTCATACAGCAGCTCATGCGCACTCATCGCCGCGGTGAAGAGTTTCTCGGCGTTAGCCAGCACGCGCTTCTCGGCCTCAAGCTGAACATCCTCATCCTCCGCCGTCAACCCAGCCTGATCGATCTCCCTGCTCTGAAATCGCCATAGGTCCGCCATCCTGAGCCGGTCCTGCTCCGCAGACTGCAACTCCTCCAGTTTGTCGGTCGTGGCTCGCCACGCAGTGAACGCCTCAGCAACACCATCCGTACTCAACCCACCGAAACGATCCAGCAGACTCCGCTGCTGTGCCTGGTCGAACGACCCTAGCGTCTCCCCCTGCGAATGCACCAGCGCAAGCTCCGGAGCAAGCTGCCGCAGAACCCCAACCGTCGCCGGCTGATTGTTAATGAACACCCGTCCTTTGCCGTTCGCGACAATCTCGCGCCGCAGCAGGATATGGTCCGACTCGGAGTCAATTCCGTTCTCCTCGAGAATCGCAGCCGCTCCCGGCGTCAGTTCAAAGACGCATCCGACCACAGCCTTATCCGCCCCATGGCGAACCACATCCGGCGATGCCTTGCCACCGAGCAGAAGCGCCAGTGCGTCGATCAAAATGGACTTTCCAGCCCCCGTCTCCCCCGTCAGCAGGTTGAGTCCAAGGCCAAACGTAGCGACCGCACGGTCGATCACAGCATAGTTTTCCGCGCGCAACTCCAGCAGCATAGGGGCCTCAGACAACGACGTAACGCGAGGATAGCAAACCTCGTTGTGCTCCCGTCAGGAACCATGCTGTACACCGCAAAGCCTGCACCACAGCAGATGCCCCGCCAGATTTTGCCCCAATCACGATTTACACTGAATACTGGTGGAAACAACTATGGTTTGGACCCTCGCTCTGTATCTCTTTCAAGAAGATCCCACTACCGCGGCCCCCGCTGCAGCCAACGGCAGCGCGCTCCTGGAGATGATTCACAACAGCGGCCCCGTCGCCTTCGCGGTCCTCGTCATTCTTCTCCTCGCGAGCATCTTTTCCTGGGCCATCATGATCTCCAAGTGGTCCCGCTTCGGCAGAGCCCACACGCAGAGCCTGCGCTTCCTTCGCGCCTTCCGCAAATCGACGCGGCTCAGCGAAATCGCCGCCGTCGCCGAGCAGTTCAAGCCCAGCCCGCTGGTCGCCGTCTTCAGCGAGATTCACGACGAGTACCAACGCCAGAATGGCGGACGCGGCATGCCCCGCAATCCCACCGCGCTCGAACGGGCTGCGCAGACAGCCGCCAGTGAAGCACTCACCGCGATGGAGAGCCGCATGACCTGGCTCGCCACCATCGCCGCCATCGCACCCTTCATCGGACTCTTCGGCACCGTCATGGGCATCATCGACGCCTTCCATGGCCTCGGCACCGCAGGCGCAGCAACGCTCCGCGCCGTCGCCCCCGGCATCTCGGAGGCGCTCATCACCACTGCCGCCGGCCTTGTCGTGGCCATCCCAGCCGTCGTCGGGTACAACCAGCTCACCGCACGGCTGCGCGAGTTCGCAGCCCGCATGGACGACTTCGGCCGCGAACTCCTCAACGCTATCGAAAACGCAGCCATGATCACACCACCCGCGCCGCAGCATACGGAAGAGATTAGACGGAGGACCTTCTAGCCATGGCCTTCTCTTCAAAGGGACACACGCAGACCGCACTCGCTGAGATCAACATTACTCCGCTCGTCGATGTCGTTCTCGTGCTTCTGCTCATCTTCATGCTCACTGCGCCCGTGCTGCAATCCGGCGTCGATGTGGCCATCCCCAAGACTCGCACCGTCAATCAGCTCACCGAAGAGCGCATGGTCGTTACCATCGACCGCGAGCAGAACGTCTTCCTCCAGGACAAGCCGGTCAACGTCAACGAACTCCCCTCCCTGCTGAAGACCACCGGCAAGCCCGACGCCAAACGCATCATCTATCTCAGGGCCGACGAGCGCGTGCCCTTCGGCGCCTTCGCCTCGGTCATGGATGCCGTCAAACAAGCCGGCATCACCAACATCAGCATCGTCACCCAGCCGCTGAAACCGTGAGGAGGGTGCCATAGCAACGAACTTCCAACTCGGCCACGGCGAATACATTGACAGCGACAGGCTAGGCGCCACCTTCGCCGGCTCTCTCGTGCTGCATGGCCTCGTCGCTGCTGCCATCGTTGGCTGGGCGTTTTTCTTCCATCATCGGCCCAGCAACTGGGGCGAAAACGCATCGAACGCAGGAGCCATCCAGGCCACCATGGTTTCCTCGATTCCTCTTCCCCCGACGCAGCGCACGCTCGACACAGGCGTGCTGACCTCGGAGGCGCCAAGCCCAGCCCCGGTAGTCACCAAAGAAAAAACCGAGCCCCCGCCCAGCCCGAAAGAAGTCGCCATTCCCGAGAAGGTCACCAAACCCATCAAGACCGCCGAGAAACCGACACCTGCTCCGCCGAAGCACATCCAGCCCATTACCCCGCCACCTACCAAGGCCGTTACCGGCGAGACCGCGGGTATCCGCATCGCTCAATCCACACTGGAACTCAAAAACGGCACCTCCAGCGTCTCGATACAGGACCGCAGCTTTGGAGAGCGTTACGCCTACTACGTGAATATCGTCAACAACAAAGTTTCGCAGAACTGGTATAAGGCAGAGGCCGATCCGCTTGCCTCGATGGACAAGAGCGCAACCATTGTCTTCGACATTGACCGCGACGGCGTTCCATCCAACGCCCGCGTAGAGACACGCAGCGGATCGCCCTCCCTCGATCTGTCTGCATTGCGCGCGGTTCAGCGTGTCGACGGCTTCGGTCCCCTACCGCAGGGAAACCGTATTACGGTCGAGTTCACGTTCCACTTCCGGCCGCAATAGGCAGGAATACCAGTATTCGTCTGATTACCTTGGCATGCTCTTTCAGGTACCCCGCAACGCCGATTTTGCGTCTAACATTAGACAGAATGCATAGTGAGCAACGTAGTTCCCCCATTCGAAACGGCCAGCGCCTTTGTTTTGCAGCCTTCCTGCTGATGCTGGCCTGCACTGCGACGCTTTACGCGCAGGAAGGCTTTCATACCGAAACCTCAACCGGTGTCTCCAACGTTCGCATCGCCGTTGCAGACTTCAAGGCGGCCTCGTCGGACCCGCAGACCGACAACTTCAAGCACACCTTCGACACAACT
>Ga0210410_10005843_pt1 | contig 10697 bp, 8 predicted proteins | sample IncBWC4MmetaG_FD_161058 | JGI IMG/M metagenome (GOLD analysis project Ga0210410, IMG submission 161058) | Forest soil microbial communities from Barre Woods Harvard Forest LTER site, Petersham, Massachusetts, United States - Inc-BW-C-4-M | ecosystem: Environmental > Terrestrial > Soil >... | reverse complement strand
AAGTTTCATGGTGGGCGACCGCTGGCGCGACGTGGAGGCGGGGCAGAACGCGGGATGCCGCACGGTTTTTATTGATGGTGGTTACGAAGAGCAGCAGCCTGCGCGGCCAGCGGATGCCCGGGTACATTCGTTGCGAGAAGCGGCCGATTGGATTTTGCAGGAGTAACTGAGGAGGAGCGCACGATGAAGGCGGTTTCCGAATTAAAGGTGAAGATTTTTGGCGACGGCGCGGACCTGGCGGGAATTCTGGAGCTGAGCCGGCTGCCGTACATCAAGGGTTTCACGACGAATCCGACGCTGATGCGGAAGGCGGGCGTTGGGGATTACGCAGAGTTTGCCGCGGAAGTTCTGAAACACATCAAGGACCTGCCGATTTCGTTTGAAGTGTTCGCCGACGATGAAGAGACGATGGAGGCGCAAGCGAAGCACATCGCCAGCTGGGCAAAGAACGTGTACGTGAAGATTCCGGTGACGAACACCAAGCGGGAGCCGATGTACGGGTTGATCCGTCGCCTGAGCCACGAGGGGATTCAGGTGAACGTGACGGCCATGATGACGCTGGAGCAGGTGCGCGTCGTGGGGAAGGCGCTACAGGGCGGCGCGCCGTCGAACGTATCGGTGTTCGCGGGCCGCGTGGCGGATACGGGACGCGATCCTGTGCCGATGATGAAAGAGGCGCTGGAGATCTTGCGGGCGTACCCGCAGACGGAACTGATTTGGGCCAGCCCGCGCGAACTGTTGAACATCTTTCAAGCCGATGAAATTGGATGCCACATTATTACGGTGACTAACGACATTCTGGCGAAATTGAAGCTGGTTGGGAAAGATTTGGGGGATTATTCGCTGGAGACGGTGCAGATGTTTCATAACGACGCGGCGAAGGCGGGGTATACGCTGGGCGTGGCGGCGGCCGTGCGCGGGGCGAAGTCAAGCAAGTCGTAAGTTGTTAGCCTTAAGTCAGAAGTCGTGCTCGCCTCTTCTATTACGCCGGTAACCGGTTTATACGACTTAGCCAGCACGGCGAACCCCATCCAAGTCGTGCCCCACTGCTCTGAGGAACGGCAATGGGGTCTGGTTACTGCACGATTAACGTAAGCGTGACAGACTGCGTAGAACTTCCAGAAGTAGCGGTCACCAATACCTGGGATGTTCCCGCGGGAGTGCCAGTTGGCCCAGTCGACGGCGGTCCCAAGGGGACCGTCTTCCCAGTGCTCCCGGAGAATGGGCTGATCCTTAGTCCAGTATGCCTCGAATCTGGCATGACGTCGCGGGGCTGGGTTATAATCCCTCGGTCAGCTTCCGAGTAGTTGCCTTTCTAATTAATGAAAATGTATACTCGCTGCGCTGATTCTCGGTCAGCTCATTTGCGTTGCGTCCCTGGCAGGAGAACACGACATGCCGCGCCATCTTTCTGGTCTAATAGTCGCTGTAGCTGTCTCGGGTAGTCTATTCCTCGGAGGCGACAACCTCCATAGCGGATTCCGAGCTGGAAACTCCCCCAGCCCAGCCAACTCGCTGGGTGAACGGCGAGCCAATCCTTTGGGACTACAAGCTGTCGCTACTCCGCCAACCCACGTCAACGCCCGATTCCAACTTCCTGTTTTCTTTGATCGCAATGTTGGCCAGAGCGATCCCAGCGTCCTGTACACAGCCCACGGCCTGACCTATTCATTTTTCCTCACACGCACTGGAGCAACAATCGTTCTTCCAGGCGCATATTCTCATGACCACGGCGGCACATTGCCGGGCGCAAGAACTCTTCGGCTTTCGTTCAAGGACGCAAATCCACGAGCCCTAGTCGAAGGGATGGAAGAACTCCCGGGAAAGAGTAATTACTTTTCGGGGTCCGATCCCAAATCTTGGCATACGCAGGTACCCCAATATCGGAAAGTACGTTATCGCGAGTTGTATCCCGGGGTCGATGTGATCTTCTATTCCCGAAATGGCCAGCTCGAATACGATATCGTAGCCGGTCCCGGCGCGGATCTTAGTGTGGTTCATCTTCAGGCAACCGGCGGTAGAACCGCGCTCACGGTGCAGGGCGATGCGGCTCTTCAATTGGGCTCTTCCAGGTTCCTGCTAAAGAGGCCCCGCGTCTATCAGGGAGACGCAGACAGGCAAGAGATTCCGGCAGGCTATTCCTTGCGCGGAAACGACCTGAGCTTCCTGCTGGCAAAATACGACTACAATCGCAGTATCGTAATCGATCCGGCACTGAGTTTCTCCACATACCTGAACAGCAACTGCGAAACGGTCAATACACATGGCACATTTCCATGCGCCGAAGGAGTCACAGATATCGCGGCGGACGCGTCTGGAAGCTACATTACCGGCTACACGGATGCCAGTAGTTTCCCGGCGACAAGTGGTGCTCCCGCTCCTACCCCCACCAACGGTCCCTTTTCGACATTCATACTGAAACTTAACCCCGCAGGCACAGACATTTTGTACGCCGCTTACCTAAGTGACAGCCAGGCAACGAGCATCGCCATCGACACCCTCGGCTCGGCATTCGTTTCTGGTACCGCGAATACTCCATCGAACTTTCCTCTCACCAGCGGGGTATTCAGCGGCACAATGCCTGCAACTTCCTATGCGTACGACGTCCCCTTCGTTACAAAGCTAAGCGCGAGCGGCGTCATTCTTTATTCAACATTGTTGCAGCAACCTACGCCGAATGCGACGACCGTACAGAATCCGCAGCAAATCGCGCCCGTAAAAATCGCCGTGGATTCGCAAGGGGCTTTGTACGTAACCGGGTTTGCATCGTCGAACTCCGCGAGTATTCCGTCAATCTGGATGCCTCTGCCGGTTACGCAGGGTGCTTTTCAAACTACTCCCGGAACTCTGTTCGCACTCAAGCTCTCGACGACTTTTTCCGGTTTGACCTATAGCACTTATATCGACGGAACCCAAGGGAGCGGTGGCAACACAATTGGACCCGGAGCCGGGATTTCAGCCAGCGGCATCGCCGTTGATTCCAACGGCGATGCCTTTGTGTCCGGTACCGCGCAGGCAACCTTCCCGACAACCCCGGGCTCGTACGAGCCAACGCTCACGTCGGGTGGTGGTTTTGTAATGGAGCTGAACCCGAGCGGGTCAGCGCCGGTCTATTCGACGTTCTTCCCAGGTCAGATCAACGGTCTGGCAATCGATTCGCAGGGCCAAGCCGTGATCGTCGGAGGGGCTGTGGGCGGTCTTCCGCTTCCGGTCACTTCGAACGCGTTTTGTAGCACCGCTTCCGGTTTTACGGCAAAGCTGAATGCAACCGGCAGCGCATTAATCTACTCGACCTCGCTTTGCGGCAGTTTTTCTGGGGGGGGTGGCGTGGCCGTTGATTCCATAGGTGCCGCCTACATCACCGGGTGGACCTTTTACCCTGCAACTTTCCAACCGGTCCTTCTGCAGCCAATAAAGTCGTATTTCACAACGTTTGGAGGTTCGCCTGCGGTCACACAACTGGCGCTGAAGCTTGACACCAACGGAAATCTCCTGTGGTCGACCTTCCTGGGTGACAGCGAGAACGTAACTGTTTCCAGAATCGCCATTGATCCTTCAGGCGCAGCCTATATCCTCTATGCCTCGGCTTCTTTCCCCACCACACCTGGCACTGTGGGCCTGCGCGATCAGGGTATCAGTCAGGTTCTGTCGGGAGACGATTTCTTCCTGAAAATCGCACCCAGTTTGGGTTTGCCCGTGGGCCTCGCGGTTCCCGATTCGGTGACCTTCCCCTCGCAGAATGTAAACACGTCGAGCGCGGCGGTTGATGTCGCGGTCGGAAACTACGGCGATGCACCAATGTCTGCAACCGTCTCGATTAGCGGCGACTTTTCCGAGACCGACACGTGCTCAACGGCGGTGGCCCCCGGCCAAAAATGCGACGTAAATGTGGTATTCACGCCGACTGCCACCGGTTCGCGAACCGGCTCGCTCAGTCTGACTGTTGGCGGCAACGTTGGATCCGAAACGATCCCTCTTAGCGGGACGGGAACCGCGGCTGCACTTGGCATCGCACCGACGTCCCTTTCGTTCGGAACCCAGTCAGTCGGCACAACGAGCCTTGGACAACAGGTGACCTTGACAAACACCGGCACAGGCCCGTTGACAATTGCTTCGATCCAAACGACAAGTCAATTCAATGCAACAAATACGTGTGGTTCACCCATTACACCTGCGGGTTCCTGCACGGTGCAGGTCACTTTCACTCCAACCGCCTCGGGATCGCAAAACGGAACTCTGACGATAACGGACAACGCTCCGAACAGCCCCCAACAGGTTGCGCTGGCCGGAAATCAGCCTGCAACTTTTTCAATGTCTCCAGCAAGCGGGTCTTCCATGTCGGCCACAGTCAACGCCGGGCAGACTGCAAACTATAGCCTAGGCTTGGCAGGTGCGAACGGCTTCAGCGGCACCGTGAACCTCACATGTACGGGTGCGCCTACCGGCGCAGCGTGCTCAGTCAACCCGAACACGGCAACGATCAATGGTTCATCCGCGGTTCCTGTCGCCGTCAACGTCTTGACTACCGCCGCAAGCGTGGCCCTTCCTTCTGTTTGGAATCTCCACAGATCGCCCTTCAGTGATCTCCATTTGCTAGGGACCTCGGTGCTGGTCTTCGGCCTATTTTCTTGCTATGGACTGGCCAGACGACAATTGTCGTCCTGGAAGAGGGTTCCCGCGCTCTCGGTGCTCTTGCTGATATCGGTAATAGTTGTTTCCTGCGGTGGCGGCAATACTTCTTCCTCACAGCCGCCGTCTCAGCCCGCAACTCCGTCGGGGCAATATGTGCTTACCGTTACCGGCACCTCGGGGTCTGTCACCCAGACTGTAAAGTTGAACCTGAGCGTCAACTGAGCAGAGCGAAATATCGAAGTCAATTCAGGAGAAGCGCATTATTGCTCTTCTCCAGCTGCTTGAGAGAGAGCCTGGCATTCCACTCCTGAACATGTGTCAACGAAGCGCTGCCTTCCAATATTCTGCTGCGTAGGCCGTCCAGACCTTTCCCGTATATAGGGACTAGGATGTCAGGTTATCGTAGTTACTGGTTACCGACTGCGTCGCTTTCAACGCTGCAACGTGTTTCAGGCTGCCAACCCAACTCAATTGCTGCCGCAATGACTTTCTCTCCATCAATCGTTTCCCTGCCGTCCAGATTGGCGACGATTACGTCTGGCTTCTTGTCGCCGTTGATGTCACCGACGGCAAAACCTGCCGCTACATCCTCCACCGGGTAGTTCACACCCGGAAGGAAGTTGCCTTGTCCGCGCAATAGAGTGGGTAGGAGAAGCGACAAGCACAAGAAAATAAAGTGGACGGGATTTACAAAACGAAGGGAGAGTGGATGTGCGAACAAACGAGGAACCATAGGGCCTGCCTGAAGTGTTTAGATTTATTGATACTGGCGAAGTATATACCCAAATTCAGGTGGTAGAGAAACTTTTGGTGTTCAATCCGGGCTTTGGGAGGAGACCCTTCGTTCACTGTGAGAGTAACGCGCAGAGAATAGCAGGTGATTGCTGATTCGGAATAATTTGGGCATCTTCTCCGGAGCACCAGGCTCTCCTGTCCAGGCGGAGATTGTCGCCTATGGACAGCTTTCGGGACAAGGCTCGTAGGCTGTTTTGGCCATCTGCCATCGGGCCAATATCGCTGCAGTTTCCGACGGAATAGTATTCAGATTCACAGACCACTGATCATGGTGACGCAGCGAACCGGGACAATTTGGTCCAGGGCGCCGGGGATTCGTCAACGGACATCTACTGCACGACGAGTTTCAAGTTCACAATATGCGTTAATGAAGTCGAGCCTGATGCGAACGTACCCGACACCGCTATGGTGTAGGTTCCCGCTGGCGTTCCCTGATTTCCACCGCCTCCGCCACTGCTACTTCCACCGCCACATCCGGACATCATTATTCCCGTGCAGAGAAAGAGAAAAAGCGCAAGTCCATAGGCCAAGCCTGAGCGACGGCCTGTACGCGGATTAAGCAATGCGATCAGAAGTGAGAGCACCAGCAACATTGTGATTGGATACAGGGGCCAGTAACGCCGCGGAGCGGACGGGGCTGGCGTGGCAAGCGAAGAAGCCATAGTCGTCACCTTTACCGCAATCGAGTCAGCGACCGAACCGTTGAGCAGAAGAGGATTCGGCGACACTGAGCAAGTGGACTGCGCCGGTGCTCCGCTGCAACTCAGCATCACGCTCTGACTGAACCCGCCACCGGGCATAACAGTCACTGTGTAACTAGCTGTTTGTCCCGGCGTGATGGTCGCTGTCGCTTGCCCGCTGGGCGCCAGCGAGAAATCTTGTCCTGTTCCAGTGAGCGCAACTGTTTGTGGACTGCTGGAGGCGTTGTCGTTAATCGTCAAGGTCCCCGTTCTCGTCCCGCCTGCTGCCGGGTCGAAGAAAACACCGACTGCGCAACTCGCGCCGGCGGCGAGGGCACTTCCGCAAGCGTTGAGAGTCCCGAAATCACCAGGGCTGGCCATTACGCTTGTAATGTTAAGGGGAGCATTGCCATTATTCGTTACGGTCACGCTTTGAGGCAGACCCGAGGTACCTACATACTGAGCCGGGAAAGAAATATTCGACGGAGTTACCGATACCAACGAAGTTGAGGCGGTCGTGCCGCTCAGGCCAATCGTTTCGGGGCTATCCGCAGCATTGTCGGTAATTCCCACTGTCGCATTGCGAGTCCCCAACCCTGTTGGCGTGAAGGTTAGTTGAATTACGCAAGAAGCATTTGGGGCAACACTAGCCCCGTTCGTGCAGGTTGAACCGCTTGCGATGGCGAAGTCGCCAGAGTTAGCGCCTGCGAGAACAACTGTCTGAATGCTCAGAATAGCAGCTCCCGCATTGCGCAAAGTCACCGTTTGTGGGGCGCTCGAAGTGCCGAGGGCTTGGGTCGGAAAAATAATGCTCGTGGCAGATAGGCTCACGATTGGCGCGGGCGGGATGCCTGTGCCAGTCAGCGCCACCGTCTGCGGGCTCGATGGGCTAGTCGAGTTGTCTGTAATATTTAGTGTTCCAGTCCGGGTTCCTGTTGCAGTAGGGGAAAAGGTCACATTTATGGTGCAACTTGCCCCTGCTGCCACGCTGCCACCGCAGTTATCAGTTTCCGCAAATTCGGAGGCATTCGTACCCGTGAAAGCCACGCCGGATAGGGTCAAAGCCGAGTTGCCGGTGTTGTTCAAGGTGATGACCTGGGGTGGACTGGTTAACCCAACCATCTGATTCGTGAATGCTAGGCTGCTCGCTGAAAGACTAACAATCCGAGTAGCCGTCTCCCCCGTACCGGTAAGCGGGACCGGCAACGGGCTGGTAGAAAGATTGTTTGCAATGTTCAGGCTCCCCGATCGGCTCCCTGCTGCAGCGGGTGTGAAGGTCACGTTGATTGAACAACTAGCTCCTGCCGGCACACTTCCGACGCAATTGCCAGTTTCCACAAAGTCGGAGGCGTTCGCGCCGCTGATAGCGATGCTCGTAATGCTCAACGCCGTAGATTGATTGTTTGTCAATATGACGTTCAGGGGGGCGCTGGTCGTGCCTGCGGGCTGGTTCGGGAAGGACAGGGTCACAGGGAAAACAGCGACGAGCTCGTACAACTCGGCACTGGCCAGGACTGTGGGACCGGATGAGAACACTCCCCCTGCAACAAGAACCGTTCCGTTGGTCAGGAGCGTCGCCGTGTGATACTCGCGGGCAGTGTTCAGGCTGCCGGTAGGAGTGAATGTCCCAGTCGCGGGGTCGTACTCCTCAGCACTGGTCAGGTCGTCGGGGTTAATTCCGCCGGGGTTAATTCCGCCTGCGACAAGCACCCTGGTGTTGTTCAGTAACGTCGCGGTGTGATTGTAGCGGGCGATGGTCATACTCCCGGTCGGGGCGAAAATTCCGGTCGTGGGGTCATACAACTCAGCATTCGCCAGAGAGCTGGGGTCACTTCCACCTGCAACAAGCACCTTTCCATTGTTCAGTAACGTAGCGGTGTGAGAGTAGCGGGCGGTGTTCAAGCTCCCGGTCGGAGTGAACGTCCCGGTCGCGGGGTCATACAACTCAGCACTGGCCAGGGAAGAAAAGGGACTGTTCTCATAGCCTCCGGTAATGAGCACTTTCCCGTTGTTCAGTAGCGTCGCGGTGTGAAATTGGCGGGCGGCGGTCATGCTGCCAGTAAGAGTGAATGTCCCAGTCGCAGGGTCGTACAACTCAGCACTGGCTAAGCTGATCGCCGGAGTGCCGTTCTTAGCATTTCCCCCCGCAATCAGTACCTTTCCATTGCCCAGTAACGTCGCGGTGTGAGATTGGCGGGCGGCGTTCATGCTGCTGGTGGGAGTGAACGTCCCGGTGGTGGGGTGATACAACTCAGCAGTAGCTGAGTTGCCGGTGTTGGTGCTGCCGCCGGCAATTAGCACTGTTCCATTGTTCAGTAACGTCGCTGTGTGACCGTCGCGGGCGTCGGTCATGCTCCCGGTTGGGGCGAAAATCCCGGTCGCGGGGTCGTACACCTCCGCAATGGCCGGAAAGGCGAGGCCAGTAGTGCCGCCGGCAATCAGCACCGTTCCATTGTTCAATAACGTCGCGGTGTGAGCATAGCGGGCAGTGTTCAGGCTGCCGGTAGGCACAAACGTACCTTCTTGTGCGAACGCAGTACTCGCAAATATCGTCAGACTAGCGCATAGCAGAGCAAGAACTGCAGCTTTTGGCAGAAGACCACGAAAGTTCTTCACGTCGCAGCCCATCCTTTGACCGTTGAAAGCGAAGGTGTCCGGTACGAAGCGTTGTTCAGCTCCACCATATTAAATTTCGTGACGTATTAGGGGACGTACCCGGCCGGCTTCAATGTTATGGCAGACCACTGCCAAGTCCAGGAAGCCGTCTCCGTTGAGATCGCCTAGCGCTACGCCCTGGCTTTGAGCGAGAGACTTTCAGCTTCGTGCTCTTCGACGCCGACAAGTACGATGTGGCGATGGCAGCTTTCGAGTTCTTCTATCCACGCCTGTCGCCGGGCGGCTATTTCTTCCTTCACGATTTCAACTCTAGTGAATCAGACTTATGCCGTTGATTAGCTGCTTGTCTCACCAGGCGAGAGCCAGTCGCGCGACACTTAGTTGTGCCCCACCATGCAGTCATAGCTCGGGAAAGTTGCCGCGGCCGCCGTCAGCGCAGCGATGGTGATGGTGAACTGGGTTGCGCTGGAATTTATTATTGACTGGATAACAGCCACGCCCGACCCGCCACCCTTGCCGGTGCAGACCACGCGATAATTTGTGTCCGGCTCAGCCACGGGCAGCGGGATCGACGCCGTCGTGCAGGTTGCCCCTACGGAAGCCGCGGTGGTGCAGGTGGCCGTTGCGTCGAAGAGTTGCAGACCTTTATCGTTCTTAATTCCAGAGGCATCCAAAGAGGTAAAATAGCTTGCCAGAGCGCAACATGCATTTTGCGTGCTGTAGTCGGTGATTACCGCCGAAGCGCCCGGAGAAAGCGACCGTCCCGTATTGTGGTCATTGATTGCGTTCCCGGAAAAGCCCCCTAATTGCATGTTACGAACAATGAGAGAGGAACCATTGGCAATATCCAGCATGAAGCGCGTAGAACTAGCATGGTCGGCACCAAGAGTTAAGCGGTCGATAACATCAGCAAGGCCAGAAGCCCCAGTTAGTCCAACCACGGGGGTAGACGTATCTGAGGTTAAATACATTTCCGTATATACGTCATGGTAGTGCCCCGCTGCGTTTCCAACGCTAGACTGGATTATAGCGACATCGTTCTCACCTGAGCCTGCACCAGTGCAGCTTATCGGCCCAATGTCGCCGCCCTGGTTTGAATCTGAACCGCTGCCCAAAGTACATGGAACGTTGCCTGATATCGCGTTTCCGATTCCCTTCATTCGCTCTACCGTCGTTCCACAGCAAACGCCATGAATCCAGAGTGATTTTGTGTTGGCACTGTAAGCCCCCGCAGAAAGATCGCTAATCCTGCTGATGTCAAAAAGGTTTTGGATATGGACGACCGCTCCAGATACAGTTGACCCGCTCTGAGAAGCGCATCCGAACCCCTCCATATGAATGTAGGAGCTGCCAGTAACCGGAGATGGCTCCGTGCCACATACATCCATGACGCTTGCGGTTGAGCTTGCCTCAATGATGAATGGATTTCCCTGGCCAGCACTCGCGCCGATAACGGAACCCAAATTAAAAACTTTTAGAACATTGGAGTTTCCACCTGATACCGATCCATTCCACAGTCCATGTGGGGGAACAAGCAAAGTCACCGCAACCGCGGGGCTGTGCTGTCCAACATCAATCTCCGTACTTGTCGTGTAGTGGTATAGCGTCCGCGCATCGCAGGTCCCACCGCCGAGGGCCACCACCACCGCGTTGCAATGCTGCGGCGTGGCGAATGCCGTTCCCGGCGAGAGTCCATCGTTCGAGTCGCTGCCGAGGGAGCTTACATAGCGGTAAGCGTCAGCAGGATGATAGGCTTGCGCAAATGCCGCAGACCCCCACGCAAACAAAACAAGGAATATTCGCAATTTGGTCATTGGCCCCTCGCAAATAGGTGCAGAAAAGAAAGAAGTTGCTGAGAACTTGGTGGACGAGACCGGGATCGAACCGGTGATCTCATCGTTGCGAACTCATCATAAGGCGCGATGCTGCAAGCACTTGTACCTTTAGTTTGTCTCTCGTCCATTCGCAATCCTA
>Ga0210410_10005842_pt1 | contig 10698 bp, 7 predicted proteins | sample IncBWC4MmetaG_FD_161058 | JGI IMG/M metagenome (GOLD analysis project Ga0210410, IMG submission 161058) | Forest soil microbial communities from Barre Woods Harvard Forest LTER site, Petersham, Massachusetts, United States - Inc-BW-C-4-M | ecosystem: Environmental > Terrestrial > Soil >... | reverse complement strand
CGTGGCCTGCTAGGGCTAACCGTTGCTTGTGCGCGCTGCCATAACCACAAGTACGATCCCATTGCGCAGAAAGATTACTACAAGATTGTCAGTATCTTCGCCAATTCCACTTACACCGAATATCCGGTGGTCTCCAAAGCAGCCGCGGCAGCTTACGACAAGAAGAACCTGGAAACGTCGAAGCTCCGCGCGGACCTCCAGGATTACACCGGCGCTGTTGGCAAGCAGCTGGCCGAGGCACTCTCGATCCAAACATCGGAGTATCTGACCGGGGCATGGAGCGTGGTAGGCAAGCCAAAGAAGTCCGTGGACGAAGTGTCGGCCAGCAAGCATCTTGATCCCGAAGTACTGCAACGATGGGTCGAGTACCTGGGAAGAGACCATGCCTATCCGTATCTCGACGACTGGAAGGCCATGCTGGCTTCACCTGACGGCTCCGAGGATGAGGCGAAAGTACTCGCTGACGCCTTCCAAAAGCGCGTGGTGAGGGTGCGCGGCGCGGCTGATGAAATTGAAGAGCAAAACGACATTGTCCGGGCCAAGAACGATGTGCCGAAGCACAGACTTCTTGACGCCAAGCCAAGCGAGTTCGAGACCTTCGACCAGTTCTGTCCGGGTTGCGAGCTCGAACTGAAGGCACTGCCGACCTACGATGCCAAGCTCTACTCTGACCTGTTCGTCACCCAGTCCGGGGACCAGGATGAAAAGTTCAAGCCCGGCGTGATGCGCTTTACCGGCTGGGCCCTGGTGCGCCGGCTCGGGCCCGAGCTGCAGAAATACATTGAGACTCAGCAGAAGCAGATTGCCTCCCTGGAGAAGGAGTTGAAGGAAGGCCCGTATCCCTATGTGAATGGGATGGCGGACAAACCGAAGATCATCGATGTAAAGCTGAACATTCGTGGAAATCCTCACTCGCTAGGAGACGTTGTGCCACGCGGATTCTTGTCGGTCCTCAGTCCGTCGGACAAGGCTCCATACTCCGACGGAAGCGGGCGGCTCGAGTTCGCCACGGACATTGCCCAGCATCCGCTTACTTCACGGGTGATAGTCAATCGTATCTGGAAGTGGCATTTCGGAACCGGCCTGGTCAATACGCCTGACAACTTCGGTATCATGGGCGACAAGCCTTCGAATCCGGATTTACTTGAATATCTGGCCTCGGAATTTGTGGACCACGGCCGATCGGTGAAGTGGTTGCAGCGGCAGATTCTGCTGTCGGCGGTGTACCAGACCAGCGTGGAGGAGTCCAAGGAAGCCCATGACAAAGACGCGGCCAATCGGCTCTACTCTCATTTCGACCGTCAGCGTCTGGATGCCGAGGAACTGCGCGATAGCATGCTTGCGGCGGCTGGTGATCTCGACCTGAAAGGCACGTCGGGCCCTTCCACGGACTTTGCCGCGGACAATCTGCGCCGCACCGTGTTCTGCAAGGTAAGCCGTTATCGATTGAACAATTACCTGCAGGTCTTTGACTTCCCCAATCCCAGTTTCACCGCCGAGCAGCGCTTTTCAAGCAACGTGCCGCTGCAGCAGTTGTACTTCATGAATAACTCTGTGGTGTATCAGCAGGCGGGCATTCTTGCGGACCGGGTACACGACGAAGTGACCGAGGAAGCCCGCATCACCAAAGCCTATGAGTACGTTTATCAGCGAAAGCCCACGCCAGCCGAGGTGCAGCTTGGCCTCAAGTTTCTGAGCACGACGCCAGAAAAGCCTGGGTACTCTATCGCGGGAAAGCCAGTAACGGCATGGAGTGAGTATGCGCGCGCGCTACTTAGCTCGAATGAATTTCAGTTTGTGAATTAAGTGGGACCGAACCGCCAGCACCAAACCGGCATTCGAGGAGAAGGACATGTTTCATAAACCAGCAAAGAGCCCGATGACGCGGCGCGAGGCGTTGCGAACCATGGGATGCGGCTTTGGTTATCTAAGTCTGGCTAGTATGGTGGGCCAATCCCTGGCGCGAGCCGAGAGCTCACTCGAACGCCCCACGTGGATAGTCACCGATAAGCCGAAGGCAAAGCATGTGATCTTTCTTTTCATGAATGGCGGCCTATCGCAGGTGGATAGCTTCGATCCCAAGCCAATGCTGGAGAAATATCACGGCCAGTCAATGCCGGGAGGCGACTTACAGCACGAACGTAAGACCGGCAACCTGATGAAGTCTCCATTCAGTTTCAAGAAGTATGGCCAAAGCGGCATTGAGGTGAGTGAGATATTTCCGCACCTGGCGGAGTGCGTCGACGATATGTGCTTTGTGCGCTCGGTTTACACCGAGATCCCCAACCATGAACCTGCCTTGCTGATGATGAACACGGGCGCCAATTTCGCAGGCCGCCCATCGATGGGATCGTGGCTGACTTACGGCTTGGGAAGCACAAACAAGAATCTTCCGGGCTTTGTGGTCCTTTGTCCAGAGGTCCCAACAACCGTTGGTCCGCCTTTATGGACATCGGCGTTTCTTTCGCCAATTCACCAGGGAACCTACGTGTCCGATGCGGTGGCCAAGTCAGACTTCGACCCACAGAAGCTGATTGCCAACATCCATAATGATCAATTCGACCTGAAACAGCAGCGTAAGGAGCTCGACCTTGTAAAGCAGTTGGACGAGCTGAACATGAGTTCCTCGGCTGCCAACACGCACGATCCCCAGCTGGAGGCGACCATCGGGGCGATGGAAACCGCATACCGCATGCAGACCGAAGCGCCAGATGTCTTTGACGTGCGCAAGGAGCCTGAGGCGGTAATCAAGATGTATGGCGAAGGCAGCACGGCCCGGGGATGCCTGACAGCGGCGCGGCTGATTGAACGTGGCGTGCGCATGGTTCAGGTGTACTACGCGAAAGGTGATCCGTGGGATCACCACTTCGACATTGAAATGCACCGCAAGACCGGCCGCGACTCCGACCAGCCATTCGCGGCGTTAATCAAAGACTTGAAGGCCCGCGGACTCTTCGACGAAACTATCATCGTAGCCGGATCAGAGTTTGGACGGACACCGGTGGTCGAAGTGGGAAGCGGATTCATGGGGGGCCAGACGCACAATGGCCGCGACCATAACCCACATGGTTTTACGATGTGGATTGCGGGCGGCGGCTTCAAGCGCGGATTCACCTATGGCGCCACCGACGATTTTGGCTGGAAGGCGATCGAGAATCCGGTACATGTGCACGACATCCACGCGACTATCCTTTACCAGTTGGGCATCGATCACACGAAGCTGACTTATCACTACAGCGGGCGAGACTACCGGTTGACCGATCTTGCCGGCAACGTGATCCACGATCTAATCGCCTGAACTATTGCTGAAGGGGTGTCCACTTCCACACCACCCTCAGTGGCAGGGCAACTGGTGTATTACTCGAGAGCGCCTCAAGAAGGATCTTGCCCATGATACGTGTCTTCTCGTTCCTGCTGGCTCTCTCTTTGGCCGGACCACTCGCGTGGTCACAGTTCCCCCAGCCTGATGGCGGCGATCTCGAACCGGGCGTTCTACCGGCCAGGTGGATGACGGGAGGCCCCAAGTGCATGGAGATCCCGGAATGGCAGATCCACGAGTACAACCCGAGCCTCTTCATTCTCCGGCAGTCGGGCTGCACGGATGCAGAGATGCCGTTCCTGTATCTGTTCTTTGGAAAGGAGCGCGGGCTCCTTTGGGACACCGGCTCACGAAACGGAAATCTCGCGCCCACGTTGCAACGCGTGGTGCATGACTGGCTTGAGCGCAATCATCACGATCGGATCACGCTGATCGTGACGCACTCCCACTCGCATGAGGATCATGTCTTCGGCGATTCGGCGGTTCAGGCAATGAACGATCCTGCAATCAAGATTGAGTTCGTTGCTCCGACTGTTGACGCAGCCCGCCAGTTCTTCGGGATCGCGTCGTGGCCCTCAACGCAGGGACAGGTCGACTTAGGCCAGCGCGTGCTGAACATTGTTCCATTACCCGGGCACGACGACTATGCGATCGCGCTTTATGATCGTCGTACCGGCATCGTTTTGACCGGTGATCATCTTTACCCTGGCCGCCTTTATGTAAAGGACTTTGCGGTGTACAGGGCGAGTACCGAGCGGCTGATTGCCTTCCTTGCCGGCAAGCCGGTGGCGCACATCCTGGGAAACCACATCGAGCAAACGCAAACGCCCTTCAAGGACTTTCCCATCGGATCTATCTATCATCCCGATGAACACTGCCTGGAGCTGACTTACGGTACGCTGCTCGAATTGGAAGATGGGCTCAAGTCCATGGGGACAGAGCCCCGCAGGTCAGCGACCCGGGACTTTACGATTTGGCCGGTAGATCCGAAGGAGCATGGGTTGGGTCCTCAAATGGAGCGGATCTTCAAGCAGACCCAGGCGGAGCAGCTGTCGCATAAATGGAATCAACCAGGTCACTAATCCCTGCATTGGTTCATGCACTGGTTCATATGGATCGGTAAGCGGTGTGCTCTACTGCGACTCACTAATAGCAAACCCGGACACTTCAAACGGCTCGCGCGCGCAGGCCACAATCCACACTGGATCGCATGCTTCGAGACCGGGAGACTCATCGCTAGTCCGATTCAAACCCTCGCGGTATGTTCAACGATGGCGTCGAGAATCCGGGGCCAATCCATAGGATGTATTTCATGACCTGTTCCTCGCAACGTGAGGAGACGGGAGCCTCGCAGCGCATTGTGCAGGGCCACTCCATGGGCGTAAGGGACGACCAGGTCTTCGCTTCCATGAACAATCAGGGCGGGCGCTTTAATCTCGTCAAGCCTACCGATCCAGCCTGGGGGCTCCTTCAAACCCGCATGATTGAAAGGCGACAAGGGATTCGGTGTGCGGTCCCAGTCCGTCGCGGCCAAGCCCCGGATGTACTCTTCATCGAATGGATGGGCCGATCCGGTTAGCAAACGCCAGGCCCCCACCTGGTATTCGAGAACGGCTTCTCGATCTGCCCAGTCGAGGGTAGCCGCTCGCGCGTGATATTCCAGAACGCGCGGGTCCATCGCGGGAATGGAAGGGTCCTTGGGCGCCAGGCACTCTGATGCAAAGAGCGTGAGGGTCTTGACCCTCTGAGGAGCCTTCAATGCGAGCAACTGACTCAGATACCCGCCGAGAGACATTCCGACCAGATGGGCGCTTTCGATGTTGCAGGCGTTGAGAACGGAAAGCGCATCGTCGGCAAGCGACTCCGTCGAGTAGGCGGCCGCGCCGGGGCCATAGCTGACTGAGCGGCCGGTGTCGCGGTGATCGTAGCGAAGGACAAAGCGATTGCGGTTTGCCAGTTGCACGCAGAACGAGCTTGGCCACCACACGCCCGATGCCATCGCGCCCATAATCAACAACACGGGCGGGGCATTGCTATCGCCGAAGCTTTCCGTGAAGAGTGCGCCATCGTCGATGTCAGCGAAAACTTCGTTCGCGGCCGGCAGCAGGTTCACACGCATCCCTCGTTCAGGATATCCGATGGGTTCGAGGGTCGCCGGCTCTCCGTCAATTACTAAATGACAAACGTCCTCGTGCGGCGCCGTAGTACACTGCCGTCGAAAGCTATGCCCGCCCAAAATCGCGATCCCAGAGTGGATGCATACATCGCCAAGGCTCAACCCTTCGCGCAGCCTATCCTGACGCACATCCGCAAGCTCGTCCACAAGGGCTGCCCGCCGGTGGAAGAAACCATCAAGTGGAGCCGCCCGTTCTTCGAGTACAAGGGCAACATCCTGTGCAACATGTCGGCGTTCAGGGAGCACTGCAGCCTGGGCTTCTGGGGCCAGGAGATCGCGGCCGTCCTACGCGAAGTGAAACTCGTGCTTCCCGGAGACGGGATGGGCACCTTTGGAAAGATCACCCGCATCGACGACCTGCCGGCGGAGAAGGAGATCGTGGGCTGGATCCGCAAGGCCGCGGGCTTCGTTGACAGCGGCCAGTACACCAGCCCGATCTCGGCACGGCGCACCGTCGTCAAGCCCGCCAAGCCGGCGCTCAAAACGCCGCCCGAGTTCTCCGCAGCCCTCAAGAAAAGCAAGAGAGCTGCAGCTGCGTTTGCCAGCTTCAGTCCGAGTTGCAAGCGCGAGTACATGGAGTGGATCGCCGAGGCCAAGCGCGCGGAAACCCGCGACAAGCGAATCGCCGCTGCGGTGGAGTGGATTGCCGAAGGCAAGCAGCGGAACTGGAAGTATCAGAACTGCTGAAATGAGGGACTAGGGAAAGCAAAAGCCTGACGCGGATCGCAGCAGGCTTTTTTGTTTGGATTCGCAACCCCCTTTCGAATCCGGCTTAGGAGTTGCGGCTGCGCATCTTGGACAGAAGGCGCAGGATCTCGAGGTAGAGCCACACCAGCGTGACCATGATGCCGAAGGCGCCGTACCACTCCATGTACTTGGGCGCGCCGTAGTTCACGCCCTGTTCGATGAAGTTGAAATCGAGCACCAGGTTGAGGGCGGCAATGGCTACCACGATCACGCTGAAGACGATTCCGATAGTGCCCGAGCCATAGACGGAGCTCAGGAACGGCACGTGGAAGAAGCCCAGGATCATCTGCAGGAAATAGAACAGCATGACTCCGCCGGTGGCCGCCACCACGCCGAGCTGGAACTTCTGCGTGACGCGAATGAGCCGCGAGCTGTAGGCCATCAACAGCGCCAGCAGCGTTCCAAAGGTCAGCGCCACTGCCTGGATGGCGATGCCCGGATAGCGCAGATCGAAGATGGCCGAGATGCCGCCGAGCACCATTCCTTCGAGCAGGGCGTAGATGGGCGCCGTCACCGGCGACCACTCCTTCTTAAACGTGGTCACGATCGCCATAATGAATCCGCCGATCAATCCGATGGCGAGCAGCGGCGCTACCTGGCTCATGTCCCGGGTCTCGAGGAATCGATACCAGGTCCAGGCGGCGGTGGCAAAAGCGCAAATCAACAGGACGCCGGTCTTATTCACCGTCCCGCTCAACGTCATTCGGGATGTGGCGTCAATCGGGCCGTAACCATAGCGGCCGCCGCCTCCGACACCGCGGAAGGTATTCTCGCCGAGAGCAGGATTTGAAGTCTTCATTAGAGGCATTTGTAGTTCTCCGTATCCTTCATTCTATTTGACGGTCAGGAAGGACGGAGGATTCATGCAGGGCAGTGGACAGTGCACCAGAAGATGTGAACACCGAATACTGGTCACCGAACACTGTTTACTGCTGTTTCAGCCCCAGTGCTTCGACCACTGCGGGGTCCACTTTGGCGGGCTGGCCGTCATCTTTGAAGACGACGCCGAATCCGCCGCGGTAATCCCACATCGTCCAGCCGATGCCGTTTGCCTCGAGCGCGGTGCGGACATCGTGGATCCAGTTCATGCGCGACGCTGGATCGGTGACGCGACGGTATGCGCCGAATTCGTTGCAGAGCAGCGGGACACCGTTGGCCTTGCCCCACTCGGCAGCCGCGTCGATCTCCGCGCGGATGCGATGCCCGTCCCAGTGGTCGAGCCAGTAACGCTCAAAGTCGAAACGCTCGCGCGCATCGGGGACCTGCTTGACGGTCTCCTCCATCGAGCTTTCGGTGGCGGGATAGGGCACGTTGTGGGTGTAGCTCCACCAGGGCACTCCCCAGCCAGCGCCCTGGTGCGTAAAGGTGTGCGGGTCATAGTAATGGAAGTTGTAGATGATGTTGCCGTCGGCAAGGGGATGCTGAGTGAGCAGATCGGCGACATCAGAGTAGTTGGGCCCGGTGGCAATGATGGTGTTCTGCGGAGCGGCATGGCGGATGGCCTCCGCTGCAGATGACTGGATTCCGGCCCAGCGATAGGGATCGCTCACCTCGGGCTCGTTCATCACCTCGAAGAAGATGAGGTTGGGATCGCGATTGGCGTAGTGGGCAGCGACCTTGCGCCACAGCATGGTGAACCGCTCCACATCGGAGTTGTTGTTGCGCACTTTCAGCTTGTAGTCAGACTCCGGGTGGATGTCGATCTGCACCGCGAGCTTGTTGGCCAGCATGGTGTCCACCGCGTGATCGAGCCGCGCGGTGAAGTCGGCGTTCAACCCACCCTTGTTCTGCGGTCCGCGTTCGAGCGGGGCGGGGTCAATGCTGAGGCGCACACTGTCGAATCCAAGCCTGGCCATCAGCGCAATATCGGCGTCGTCGGTATAGCGATTGGTTCGAGCCGCCGAGTAGTCGTAGGCCGACTGCGCAAACCACTCTGACGCGTTGATTCCATGCTTGAGGTGCTGCGCGCGGGCGAAGGCAGTACGGAGGTCAGAGGCGCGATCCTGCGTGAACGCCGGCGCAACCATGCCAAAGAAGACAAGCGGCAAGGCAGCAATGCGCGATAAACGCATAACGAAACTCCCAGGACTGAAGTGAACAACCGTCCACTTTACTACGCCGGCCGCAAATGAAAACGGCTCCCGCCGGGGAGCCGCATTCAACGATCGAGAATTGGGTTTAGCGTCCGGCGCTCGTCATGGCGGTTCCACTCACGTCCGCAATCTCCTGGTAGCTGGTGCGCAAATACTTGTGCGGGTTGACAGGCACCATGTGCACGCGGACTTCGTAGTGAAGATGCGGACCGGTGGAGCGGCCTGACTGTCCCACGTAGCCGATCACCTGACCGCGGGTCACATGATCGCCGGCTACTACCGTCATTGCGGAGAGGTGGCCGTAGACGGTGCTTACGTCGTGGCCATGATTGAGGGTTATTTCACGGCCATATCCAGAACCGAATCCCGCCATCTGCACATCGCCGTCTGCAGCCGCGCGAACTGGAGAGCCGTAGGACGCGGCAATGTCGACACCGGCGTGGAACGCGCCTTCACCATTGATTGGATCCTGGCGCTCGCCGTAGCTCGACGTGACCCGGCCTTCGAGCGGCCATAACGATGGTGCATCGGCAAACATGGTAAAGTCGCCGGTCCCCGACCAGCCGCCCTCAAGCGCGCGCGATATGCGGCCCGACATTGCCTGGTTACGCAGCGAGTAGAACGCGTCGAGAGTCGCCTTCACGTTCTGAGGGTTTCCGTCGTCGCTGAGAGCCAGCGTCTCGGGAGCCTGGGCTACGGCTGTCTTTGCCGTCCTCGATGCGAAGAGCCTGCTCTGGCGCAGTCCATATAATGCCGTTACTTCATTGGCCAGCGCTCCGAGGGAGGCCACCTGCACGTCGCGATCATGCGCAATCTGCGCCATTTGGGTGTAGTTCTTGCGCAGCGTTTCGCGTTCCTGACGCACCTGGTTGAAGCTCTCGGTCTTGAGCAACATGCGGGTATAGGAGCCGGCAAGCCCCACAATGGTGAAGGCTCCGATCAGGGCAGCAGCAACAAATCCATAAGCATAGTGCAGCGGTAGAGGTATTTTACGGACCCGACCATCTTCATCCCGCGCGACAAAAAGAATGTAATAGCGTTTGCGGTTCATGCTTGATTCTCTCAGGCCTGTTCTAGCCAGGCTCGCAATTCGCCGTTCACTTTTTCGACAAACAGCAGGTTAAGGCCTATCGGCCGCTGATTAGGTCATGGAGCCAGCAAAAGCCCCTAATTGCAGGATCGTTGGTTTAGGCTACCAACCTTAATTGCGCGAGGTCAATCAAAATGCGCGCAAGTCCTTTGCTTTTAACGAACAAAAAGCGAAAAGGGGGATGGTTACTTTCCCTCTGTCGCCGTGCCTTCGCCTATCCTGAATGAGCTTAGGTGACCATTGAGTCCAGATGACCAGCCAGATGACCGGTAATCGGGAGACGCCCACGATGTCAGGGAGTGAGCTTGAGCTCCTGCGCCGCATCCGTCTGCGCGCCGGAGATGCCCGCGGGGGACGCGGCGGCCTGCGTCTGGGCATAGGCGACGACTGCGCCCTGCTTCGAGTCAAGCCCGGAGAGGAGATCGCGATCACCACCGATCTCAGCATCGACGGCCGCCATTTTGAGATCCTCACGCATCCGCCGGAAGCCATTGGGCACCGGACCATCGCGCGCGGGTTAAGCGACCTGGCAGCGATGGGAGCGCGGCCCATTGCCGCGTTCCTGTCCCTGGGCTTGCCGGCAAGGCTGACCGTATCCCGTGGAAAGGGAAGGACCTGGATCGAGCGTTTCTACGACGGTCTACTAAGCGTGGCCGAGGCGAACGAAACTCCGCTCGCAGGAGGCGATCTGGCGGCCACCCCTTTGGCGGTAGCGGACATTGTCCTGGTGGGGACGGTTGCGAAGGGAAGGGCTCTGTTGAGGTGCGGCGCGGGGCCGGGCGACTCAATCTATGTAACAGGAGCGCTGGGAGGGGCAGCTGTGGGCTTTCGGCAGCTTACAGCGATTGCCAGGAAGCAGTCCGGGCGGCAAGTGAGGATTCCGAAGCGGCTGGAAGCCCTTCTTCGACCTCACCTTTATCCCCAGCCGCGCATCCCACAGGGGCTCTGGCTGCGCAGCCGCGGGATCGCCACGGCAGGCATCGACATCAGCGATGGCCTTTCCACGGATGTGGCCCATCTTTGCGAGGAGTCTGGAGTGGCCGCCGAACTGGAGGCTGCCGCGATTCCCATTGCACCGGGCGCAACGCTGGAGGAGGCTCTGCATGGCGGCGAGGACTACGAACTTCTGTTTACGGCTGGTCCGGGCGCCAGGGTGCCGCGCCGGCTTCGCGGGGTTTCCGTTAGCCGCATCGGCCGAATCATGCGGCGCCGGACCGGTTCGCCCATGGTGGCGCTGCGCACGCAAGACCAGGTTCAAGCCCTGATGCCGCAG